>MAAB01001283.1_pt1 | contig 39454 bp, 33 predicted proteins | sample 1115991 | NCBI WGS metagenome assembly MAAB01 (sample SAMN04961124, study PRJNA320927) | seawater metagenome | isolation source: sample BD02T18 sea water enriched with oil for 18 days | place: USA:Gulf of Mexico | collected 2013-07-27 | reverse complement strand
TGTTATTATGTGCCAAGGCCTAATTTTCCTTTTGTATTACGTTGTTTGTTCGCACTTGCATTGTAACACTTATCGAGAATTAGGCCTTTTTTATGTCAAACTGTGGGACAGCAGTGACTGTAAAAGTAGTTTCATAATTGGGGTCACATCACCTTCTGCCCATTTTGGCCAATCCCCAATCGAAAACCCTGCATCTATAATTGCCGCAACATCCAATTCTGGAATCGTAAGCACAGCTATCCCTTTAGCGCTTCCCCTACTCCTTCCTAACAACTGCTCTAAATGGCAACCACTGCAAGTATCCTCAAAGTTATTAGATAACATCCATTCCCCTGTTTGATCGGATTTATGGCATTGTTTGCAGCCTTCTGGGGCTAATTCTATATATTCATCCTCGTAGAAATAATTATCTAAATGTGCCCCATGATTAAATTTTATCTGCGTGGGTTTATCGTTCGGATAATTACTGTATTCGGGGTGTGACTCCTCAATTACATCAAACTTTTTTTGATGACACGTATGGCATCGCCGAGCATCAAAATTATTAATGGCATGAAATTTCCCTTTATGTTCTCGATGGCAAGAGGAACAGCTAGTAGACTCCTTAGTAGGCATACGTATTTCATTTAATTTACTTGCCAAATCAATTTTCCAGCCAATATCACCAGTAGTTGTTTGCTCATGAATAATCTCATCATAATCCATGGTAGAAAAATTATTATAATGCGTTGAATGTGCCTCAAAAGCATTCTTTCCTAATTCATGGCAAGCTAAACATTGCTGATCATCGTTGTTACTATTCAACGTTAAGGCTTTGTGCAACCAGTGGTAAATAGGTTCTCCTGCAGCAGTATGACAATCCTGACAGCCTGCAACCTCACCATGACTAATACTTAACGCTCCCGGTGAAAGCATTGGCAATAAACTCTTGGCAGAAAAAACAATAATCAACCCACCAACAAACAGTGACAACAACCCTATAGCTACAATACGCTTTCTTGACCGTACTGACCGAATGGGAACGCAAGGCTTATCGACACAAGGGCACCTCCCTTTGTCGTCAGGCCCTTGCTCACACTCACCGCCTTCTTTTCCACACAGCCAGGGTTGGTTTGGCCGAATATACCGGCTCTTTCTATGACCAAACTCTTGAATTGGCCCACCCTTCATGTCGCGCCTCTAAAAGCATACACCAAAACTATATGTACAAGTGTTGCTAAGATTAAAGTCATCGCCATCGGTGAATGTAGTACTCCCCAATACTTCAAAACACTTTGCAGTGAAAAATGGGTATCTAATAGGTTTTTCTTATGCAACATATTATCTAAATCTAACGCATATTCTGCTTCCTTTTTGTTTAGGTAACGCATCTGTTTACCTAATCCATCCTTCACTCGCAGAAACCCGTAATCCGACCCTAACAAATGAGTAAAGAAGAAATGATGTCGATTAAAAAAAATTGCTAAATTTGAGAAATAATAATCCGACAATGTCGTTGAACCTGAATTTTCTACAGATTCTACAATTAACGCTTCAACATCACGTTGAAGTTTCTTTAAATGCAAAGGAATTCTTTCAAAAATAATATCTTCACTTAAGTAAGAAAGTCGGCGAGAGAAAACTCTATTAATAAATGCACCCAATATACCACTACACATAACAACCAGGTATAAAACAGTAATTGAAATTTCTACAAAGCCATCAGGGACCCTATATTCAACATGCTTTAGGTAAACAACAAACAGAAATATACCAATATAATAATGCCATTGTGCCCACAAGGAACCTGAACCAAGTGCAAAAATAGCTAGCTTTTTCTTAAAATAAAAAGATACTAATATCAGCATCAAAAAAATCATAAACCAACCAGAATAGTATTGCTGAATCTGAATTGACAAATCAATTATTTCAAATACTGTAATAGCGATAAAACCACAAAAAAATACCACAAGGATATTCCGAATACGGCGATAGCCAAAATTCATTTAGCGATCAACCCAATGGGACAAACTTGATATATCTTTTAAATCAATACGAGTCAACGCATCATGAGAACAGGCTCTCTCACATGCAGGTTTCCCAATTGTTTCGGAACAAAGGTCGCATTTACTAGCTTTAACAATAGCCTTTCCATTAGGATCCCGATACATCTTCCCACTTTCATCTCTAATCTCTACCATTCGAATATTATCGTAAGGGCAGTTATTCGCGCAGGTAGAACACCCGATACAGGTATTATCGTTAATTTTCACCACGCCATCAGGTGATCGATGGATCGCCCCTGTGGGACAACCAATCATGCACACTGGGTCCTCGCAATGCATGCAGGCATTGGCAATCATATAACGTCCAAAACTTTTCCCATGACGATTAAAACGAGGGTTATTCTCATGTGCATCAGCACAAGCTGTCACACAATCATCACAGCGAACACAACGTTCCAAATCAATTACCATTGATTTGGAACCGTTAATAAGTCGATTTTCTACCAAAAACTCCGTTAATTTTCTATCAACAGGTTTGGTCTTTGAGTGGCTAATAGCAGGTCGATTGTCCTTTAGTGCATTCTGTAAAGACTGTTTAATTCCCTCCGATGCACTTTCACTAAATATATTTATTTCTAACCAGGATGTCGGTATCCTGATAACGTCTGTATAGCCCAATGCACGAAAGCTACAATTTAGCGCAGTCGCTTTTCCTTTTTTCCAAGCGCCATAAATTTCTTCCAACCCAAACATGTCACCACGGCTCAAGTATCCCATCGTGTAATGTCCAAAATTGATATATCGACTTATTCGACCAAAACCGTTCCGAACCAAAAGCAATCCATCTGGATAGTCGCCCTCAAGTGCAATCACTGGTTCCGATTGAATGATTCTATTATAGTCCTCCTCTGTTTTTGCCTGTTTACTAACAGATTTAAAATCGTTCTGCCATTCGAACTCACCGTGCACCTCAAACAATGCTAGTGTTGCTAATTCATGAATCTTATTCGCAGGGAGTTTAGAAAAAAGAGGTACTGTGAGAAGATGATAATAAAGCCCTCGCTCCCGATATAAATGGTCAATATAGTCCCTAAAACCAGCCTCCCTCTTCCTAATATCTCGCAACCCCTGCCATCGTATCTCCAACAATTCTACTTCATCTAGAGCAACGATAGTATTCGTTATCTCACTACGACCTAAAACTGCAGATTCACCAAAAATATCTCCCACAACCAATCGAGATATAGCCGGATCACCTTTGTCAATTGTCTCCGAAATATTATCGATTATCGGGTAAGATAATTGATATTTTTTTGGCAAAGCGGCAACCGGTCGTCGTACTTCAGGAAAATGACTTCTTCGCACCCACCCCCATAACACACTGAGAGTTGATGGCACATCACTCACGGCAGGTTTTAAGAAATCAAGTGAGGTATCAGAGGGAGGCAACATAGCCACCTCTCCTGACAATACAAGAAATGCCGAATTGGCATATTCCCCAGCCCTAAGAATAAGCTGGTTTCTTTCAAAATGCCTAATTCGACAATCATTTCGAATTATTCCCGTTAATTTAAGAGTATCTGGAAAATTACTTCGATTCATCGAACAAAAATGTGGTGCAGACAAAACTTTCACAACATTTTCCGCACTCATAGCGCTATCAAAAGGTTGATCCCAACGTTTAGGTCGATCCACTACACTGCTATGAAAACCATCATTCACAATAAGTTTTCCCGCTATTCTCCAAACACCTTCCCCTTATATTTACCTGGCGAAGGCAAAGCACCATCTACACCAGAAAATCCACTTCCATCATATTTACCAGAAAAAATCGATGCTTGTTTCGATATTTTTTCGGCTGCACGTATCAACGCCGACTCATTATTGAGAGTAATTTTGGCTTTCGACGCAATACCAATAATGTTAGTTAATTGCTCATTATCAACAGTTTTATCAATCTTTTTCAAAAATGCCAATGCTCGCTTCGCTCTCTTAGCCATTGCAACAGCGTATTTCGCTTTTTTTGTCGCCTTTGCAACACCACGCAAAGCGTATTCAAGGTCTAACATTTTCCCAACGATATAAAACATACGTCGTCGATTCTTATCCGCCTCCGTATTATCATCGCTATACCAAAGATTATGCCTTACCTCTCCTTGAGACCAACGAACCAACTCAAACTTACTGCCAGCAGTATGCCCACCAACATTAACCAATTTCTCATTAGGAACCGTATGACAGCTGTAACAATTCTCAGCTAGTGCATAAAGATTATTTGGTCGTATCATTCCTGCAGCATCAGATTTCTTATATCGCTCCACCTTATGTGCAGGCGCTTCATTTTCAGCCTTTATATCTTTGCCACCAAAATCGCTATGCACATCAATCCAATCCAGTCCAGCGCTATGACAAGATTCACAAGATATTCCAGAAATTGGTTTTTCTTTCCCCTTCTTAGTTGCCACCGTGAAATGGCACGTCAAGCAATCGCTTTCAGACTTGATCCGTTTTATACCCATCTTATCCGCGATCTCTCGAGCTTCATCACTTCGAGGCATTTCAGAAAAAGTTTTAGAATGGTGCGTTTGCTTCCAGGCCTTAACGGTTTCTTTGTGGCATTCACCACACGCATCAACACCTTTCACTTTCTCCGGGTCTAAACGTAATTCACTAGCTTGCAGCGCCGATGAAAAACAAATCATACTCAGAATAACCAACAATCCATTTACAAAAGTTTTATTCCACATAAACTGCCTCCACCTTTTAATTTATACGCCGATAACATTATGCATTAAGTCGTAATTTACTTTTAGGAACAGCTATACAGGCAAGACAAGAGCCTTTTTCAACATCAGAGTCGGGTGTTTCAATATAACTAACCTCACCTTCAAGCACTGCCGTCAAACATGTACCACAGCTACCTGCTCTACATCCACTTTCAATTTGAATGCCTGCCGCCTCTGCTGCTTCAAGTAACGTACCCGAATTTGACGACCACAAAATGGTTTTTTCTGACAAGCCAAATGTGACCGGTATTGTCGTTTCTGTTTTTTCAGGTAAAACCTCAGGTTTTGCGACACCTCGATTAATTCCAGCTGGTCCAAATGACTCAAAGTGAATTCTAGCTTCACTAACACCTTGCTTATGCAGCCCTGAAACCATTGAATCCATCATTGCTCCTGGCCCACAAATATAAAAATCTGCGGATAATGGCGCCCCCAACTGAAGAATAGATTCACAGGAGATATGCCCATAATTCTCAGACCCTGGCAAGCGCATTCCAAGCGCACCAGGTGCACTAAAAAAATGGTGCACATGAAAATCTTTATATTTGATACTCATCTGCTTTAAATGACCAGACATAATAAGCTGTTTGACATTTTGCACCCCATAGAAAAGCCAAACCTCTCGTTTACTGTTTCTCTGGTCCAATGTGAGTATCATTGATAACATCGGTGTTATTCCAACCCCACCCGCCACCAGAACAATAGGTGTCTTTTCAGTCATATCTAACCAAAACTTTCCTGTTGGAGCCTTAACATCCAATATGTCCCCTTCTTCTAATTCTTGATGAAAATAACTTGAAGCAATACCATCTATAGCTTCCGGCACTGACGTAGGCGCAACCTGCTTTTTTATTGATACTCGATAGTAACCCCTCTGCTCGCCACTATCAGATAACGAATAACACCGTACAACAGGTTTACTAATGCCGGGAATCTTTAGTCTGAAAGTTAAGTATTGACCCGGAAAAAAACGAGGCAAAGGTTTCCCATCGTGAGGTACAAGATAAAACGACTTAATTTGAGAATTCTCACTTGTAATCGTTTCTATTCTGAATTTTCGCCAACCAGACCATGCCCATTCAGAACCATTCGTTTTTGTATTTTGAGAAATTATATTGTCAATTTTTTTCTTCAGTCATATTTTCTCCAAATTGAAAATATGACTTTCTCTACGAACACGACACACCTGCCCATAACCAAAAATCAAGAGTTGCACAATAACCAGGGAAAAAATAATAATACCTATGTAATACAAACTTTCCCCCTTGCGCTATAGCTTTATTTGTAACTCAACACGAGATCCATATTCGGACTTACTTTCATCCTCAAGCCATGTGCTATAGGCATCTAACTGCAAAAAAGCACGCCGGCCTATCGCCTGCTGAAAACGTAAAGCAATGCCCTGTTCATTTTTAAAATGTATGCGATGCTCAAATCGAGCACCCGCCTCAACAATGACTTGTCGCCGTGGGCCGAAAAACCTTTGGTAGCCAAAAGTAAAACCGGAAGCTTTTTGGGCACTATTGCTTATAGGCGCAGGAAGCGTACCAATAGCTTGGGCCGCAAAAAGTATACCTGTACGCCCAAGAGGACCGCCTTCCAATGGCCCTCTTGCAGCTGAAGTAAAGTTATCAATACCCAAAAAACCATTCACATAAACATTATTGTGGCTACGTGAAGGAACCCAAGATATTTCCATAAATAATAACACGCCATTATCAGACTGCTCTGTTACCGCGGACGTCGCCTGAGAGATAGCGATGCGAAAAGCTGTATTTACTTTTCCAATCCGTTGAATTGCCTCGCCACCAAGATTCAGCACATCACCGGCCTCATCACCATCGACATAAACAACATCTGCGTTATAAGTACTCCTCGAAGATTCAAACTGATTGAACCAGCCAATCAATTTGCTACTATCGATATCTTCATTGGTATGCCTGTCGATATCGTCAATACCGATAAACAGGCTGGATCTCCAATTCACTAACCAAGGAAAAGCAGAGAAGCGCATATTATTTTTACTTAATCCAAATCCGTCCATCGAATCATTTATTAAGAAACCATCCATAAACAACATTTGCTGCCGACCAATACTAAAACCTATATCATTTTTCGTATTATCAAAGTAATCGATATTTGGAAATAATTCAGCAAAGTCTCCCTCAAAGAATAGTGTGTCTATTTTAGTATTGGTTTCATTAATATTTTCTTTTAATGCATCAGGTTCATATATTTTTCCATAAAACTCACCTTCATCACGATCATGTAAGGGGGTTAACCCCAAAAGAATACGTTCAGTTCCCGTTAACTGTAAATTTGCAAATAAATCCAATCGATTCACCCACTCAACAACCTCATCACCAACAGCACCCGAAGGGCGAAAACGCTGATAAGCTGTTCTAAAATTTCCATACACCCATAATGCAGGACTCCACACCGCGCCAGTCGGAAGGACAAAACCAGGCTCAATATTACCGGTTCCCAGAAACGATGCTCCCAATTCGACAATCGGTGCAGTTCGAGATGGCAGGTCGCCATCGGAAAGGTATTTATCGCCATCATGGGACAATGTTGGATACGAGTCGCCGTAACTTATCGAACTTAGGCAGGTAATACTGATACAAAGTATCAACAAGAAGCCCATTCGTTTAACTTTATGCTTTTGAACTATATTTCGTTTCAACAAACCACCCTCCTGCTTTAATTACTTACATGTTCTAACTATTTAGCGAAGTTCGATAAACTCAACTTTTTCCCAAATAACTTGATGCCCTTTCACTAGCTTGTCAGCGATTTCAGCGGCTGACATTCCATAATCAAACCCTACACCTGAAATCTCTTTCACCAAATTTACCGGCACTGCGGCTGACTTCAGTTTATACGTTAATACTATGTCTTGTTTTCCCTGCAACTGCTTTTTGCTTACCTCATAACGAGCAACACGACTGGCCAACGGTGGTAACGTTTGTCGGTGCTTTCTTGCTCCACTCGGCTGCCCCGTTAACATTAAAGATCGCGTAAAAGGCCTGACGAAAGGCAGTACATCAAGCGATACATTGACAGCAATAACTTGCTCCCGCTCTCCACCGCGTACATTACGCGTAAGAAATTTTGACTGCAGTGAAAACAAATAGGTATCAAGCTCAAAATCTGCGTCATGCACATAACTAGAATGGCTGTCTTTTAGATCTCCATTTGGATCCAAATGCCCAGATTCGAACAACATGTCACCATTACGACTCATCACGCTGACTTCTAGCCACACTAAACGTTCAGCATCAAATCCGGTGGGGGCATTGTGCCCATCAGTTCCATTACTCACTTCAATATCAAACACCAATCCATTTTTATTGCGTTCTATAATATCGACGTCACCCATTTTGTAACCGTTACGCAATAACTCTAAGCGCTTAAATTCGGCCCAATCCAGTAAAAGTTGTTGCTCTTCAATAATAGCCCTAGCATCATATCGATCATCAATGGATCGCCAGCGATCGGGAAACACATACTCTTCAGCCACCCGACCCTCAAAATCATCAGTGCCCCAACCTTCATCTACATTAAAGTTTAACCACTCCTGTAACGTCGCCATTTCTGCTGCTTTTGAGTTATGCGGAAAAATACCTGGGTGAATAACTGAGTAATCTGGGCCCGCGAAGAAATGATTGGTGATTTTTCTATCGACGGTTGCCACACCACCAACCATTGCAGCAGGGCCTGTGGCATAACCCGACACCTCACCCTGAACTAACCCCATATGACAATCTTGACAACTCTCGCCACGCGCAGCTGCGGGGGAATTTTTGTATTCTGAAAAAGCCTCTTCTAAACGAAAACCATTAAACAAATTAACGTCATGACAAGACCCGCAAAATTGCGATGTTTTAAGCTGAGGAAAATGTCCTATCTCTGTATGGATTTTCCGTCCCGACTCATCCGGGCTAGTAACTACTCGGTATTTATGTTTGTTTTCCAAGACCCTTTCTAACTCTTTCCCGCCTGATGGACCATATACTTTAGTCAGCAAACCGCCTTCTTCCAGCGCTATTCTCCCAGAAACTTTACCGTATGCCTGATTCACACGGTGACAGACAACGCAAGTAATGCCCTCTCTCGATGTAGGGTGCCTTTCTAAATTTGATATGTAAGTGGATTCACCGAAATCCATACCAACTTGGTTATGGCAGCGGATACAAAAATCGCCATTGGTACCATTGGTTAACTGATTAATTTTATTTTGCATCGCCATATAGATAGGGCTTAATTGAGCATAAGCATGCTGCGATACAGACCACTCTTTGTAGTGTTGCTCATGGCACACTTTACAGGTGTTAGCAGAAGGATAACGATTCTCTGCAAACAGCTCCAAATGTGCTTTCCCTGCCTTATCATCAGAGTCCACTGCAACATCAGAGCTAGGCTCACCATCAATCGGCTCATCCTCATCATCCTCAGTCAAATCCTCTAACTCACTATCCAATAGGTCATCAGACAAGCTGTCCGACTCTAACAACAAAGATTCATCTGCGTAACTGAAAGAAACAATACTAAACGAAGATAGCGGTAAAAATTCACCACCAGTGGTCGTAAGGACAAAAAATAAAAAGGCGAAAAGGAATGTCTGAAAGGGGCGAATATAAAAAGATGTCAGTTTCATACGAGCACCATAAAAGTCGAAAGACTCACACCCGAAATACTCAGTGGTTACTCGATTGGGGCGATACTTATAGTTAACTTTAATTTAATTCGCTGATAAATCAATTGGGCTAGTGGAATATCCTTATTCTTTTCATAGTTTACAGAATCGTTAGAAACACCTACTGACACTCAAACCACGCCTCAATATGCCCCAACGCTTTGAATTATTTATCTATTACTCTCCTTATAAAGTATCACACCAATATACCCACAATAAAACGAAGGCTAATATTGTTAGATTCAATCTATTTTAACAATGCAATATCCATCAAAACACATTTGGAAAAATGGCAACAATAGTGGGCTCTGCTGAATTTAAAGATCCAGCAAAGCCCACTTATTACTCTCAAACATTCTCAAATTTGATTCCAATATTACATACTTATAACGAAATTGAAATTAGGTTGGAAGCTAGAGTTCCACTCATAATAATTAACGTCACCACACCAACAATAAACACCCTAAATCGAGCGGGCACATAATTAGACCCCGTATGAATATATGCATGTATCAAACGACTAATCACGTATGCCCAAGCCAGAACCAATACTGTCATACTCACCGTTTGAGTGGCCACAAACGCGAAAATCAACACATAAAAAAGAATCGGCGTTTGGAATTGATTTTGTATATTATTTGATACTTTAAGCACCTCATCAGGCCAAGCGCTATTATCCAACGCGGCTTTTTTCCTATCAACTAAACCCGCCTTTACCGCTTTTCCTTTTCTTGCCCCCATCACAATAAAAACACTAAGGGTTAACACCACCTGAACCAATACTGGCCACAAAGCCAAAGCTGCATTCATTTGTTCGTTCATCTCTCCACTCATTATCATTACTCTCTTTTTTATCGCTAATCCGAATGCCAAATGGTCTTTCGCTGTTACCAGCAGACCTTCCTCATTATTTTTCTAAGCGATTATATCACAGGCAAAAAAAAGACCGGCTAGCTCACAACTAACCGGTCAAGAGGTCACACAGAAGTGTTCTTTATGCTCGATGACTTTTATATAAAGCAATCAAATTGTCGGCAACAATATTTTTGATACTATTTAATGTTAAATCGGACACTAGGCCTTTTAACTTATCTAAACAAACCCTATGCAAGTGTAGAGATGGCATTGAATTTTCATACTCCCTCAAATCACCGTTTTGAAGTACCGGTAAAAAACAATCTCCTGCATTGCGATATTCTTGTATTAACACGCTAAACCCTTCCGCAAATGGTAATTCCTTAGAACTACCAAAACCTTTAGAAGGTATTTTTATATATAGCCCACTTTCTCCAATAGCTTCACCTGGGTATAAATAAATACCGGTTGCTTCAACAGCATCCTGCGGTATGTTACTGAAGGTATCGTGAAATGCATGAGGGTCCGGTAATACTGTAATACACCCACTATCTGATTTTTTTGGTACTACAATATCGTAAGAGCTGTATAGCTTTGAAACATACGCGGAGTACACACACAATTTATTTTCAAAGGTTAGCAAAAAAGCGATAGCTTCTTGTCGATTCGAAATTGCGCCCAGATCCCAATTAAGGTCATCGTTTTCTGCTAAATCAGACCACTTCTGATCGATTTGTGCGTCCGATAGCGGGGGCTGCATGCACCTCTCCAACATTGTTATTGTTTTAATAATTCGATATTGAGCAATTCACATAGAGACTGCAAACAGTAGGCCAACTTCATAAACTAATGCTAAATACTAGGTTTATTGGGCACTACAGACGAATACCCATCGCCCCAAAACGATCGATTTATAAGCCAATAAACAAAATAATTAACATGCTCCATCATTTTCTGCCCATTTTTGTCACAATCCAGTACACGGACATCAATTTATGACTGCGCAAAAAAGGACTTGATGAGTACAAGGAAAGTCGATTCACAAAAATTGGCGAAAGAATTTTACGAAAACTATACGGCCCAGATCAAAACCTAATCCGCATAGTTAAATATCTCGTCACAATACACTAACACCGCATTCAGGCTACATTAAAATTATGCCATCCCTCTAAACGCGTAAGTACTTGGATCACCCAATACTTCTTCAATCCTCTTGCGACGTAATTTATGGTTCGTACTCTCCAGTAACTTCTGAAATGTTTCAGGAACAAACTTAGATCCATAAGAGCTGGCTTTCAACAACGTTCGGGCCACCTGCACCTTCATGCGCGATGATCGGCTCGGACTAATGTGAAAATCTTTTGACAACACAGGACCAACAAGCAATTCAGAAAATGCTAACAACGTGTCTTCAGACAAATTAAACGGTGGCTCCCCTGCCATGTCTCTTAATAACGCCTTCGCCAGCAACTCCCCTTCAGAAGTCGGCTGATATAAGTGGCTGGTTAACTGCAATGCCAGCACTTCTTGCTCTGCTGGTGTTGTTGTTAGCAGCTCCTCCTCCACCCCTAAAACATGCCCAGCATATCGCCAGTAGTAATGCATCAATGCCATTTCTTGGTCAGTGACATTAACACCTAATTTTCGAATTCCACGGGCAACCATAAAATCAAATTCAAGTATGGTACCAGCCATATCCTCTTGATTGATTGGTTGATCATACTTATCCGCATCCCACTTCCCGCCATGCCATAAAAATTGGCGTACAGCAGAATGTATAAGCCTCACCTCCATTAAGGTTCGATGCCCCTGCCCACCTGGTTTGATCCCCTCTTTACCAACCATGTTATGTAATAACTGGCCTGTTTCATAAATTCGTTTGGTGACGTCTCGTTGCAATCTACCCGTCGACACCAATACTTGAGCAGGTTTATTGTGCGCATACCCCTCGACCAAACTACTGCACATTAGCACCAAACCTTGCATTGGAGCATAGCGTTGAAAAATTCGACGCCCTTTTTCCATTTCCTCAAAATCAACCCAACCAGGTACGGTGTTACACTCATCCAAAAATGCTTGAAAGACTCCCCCTTCACTTTCTGCTCGCGCCATTACCTCATCCAACATATCGGATGGACGACCTCTCTTTATTAACGCTGTACAGACATCCGCGGGCTCATCACATACTTGTCGCCACTTTTCCAGATTCTCATGTGAGTACTTATCCCACCAAATACGCTCCTGCGGGCATTGAGGCCCATTTGCTATTCTTCGATATTCTTCTGCTGTTGGCATACACCACCTCACCCGTTTACACATTAGATTTTATCGTTACTAGCCCACAGAAAACCAGCCAGTTCCATCAATCTACCAAACAAAAACCCAAGCAACAAGAACTCATGAGTTTTATTTGTAAAAATAAAGATCATAAGTCACAAATAGACTAAAGATTAATAACGCGCAAATGGCATGTCATCTCAAGAGGAATGGTTAGATAGGGAGTTGAGATGATACTTAAGACAAGAAGCTGGGGAGATCCCAAAAATCATAAGGCGCCAAGCTGGCGCCTTATTTTTAGCAATTAACTAATGAATAACAACTACTGAACTATTGGGCTTTAACGTTATCTGCTTGTGGACCTTTGTCGCTTTCCACTACATCAAACGTAACCACTTGCCCTTCTCTCAAAATACGTCGGCCTTCACCTACAATCGAACGAAAGTGTACAAAGACTTCAGAGCCGTCATCATGCTGAATAAACCCATAACCTTTATCTGTGCTAAACCACTTTACTGTCCCTGTATTCTTACCAAGACTTGGCTCAGCAACCTGCTCAGGCTCCGCTTGGATGACTTCTGGCTCAGGCTCAGGCTCAATTTCGATACCCGCAAACATATCATCACTACCTGCGCCGCAGGCAATAATAGTTTTCATCATACTTTCCACAGATGCTTCCGGAAATAACTCCACCTGGTCTTCCGGCAGGTGATACATGTTGCCACTGGTTGGGTTAGGGCCCGTTGGTACAAAAACAGTATACGAACCATCTTCATGTTTACAGGTAACCAGTGCAGTAACCGTTGTATCGGAATCTATACCAAAAATTTTGGCCTTCGCAACTTCACCGTTAGTGAAAGGTGATGTACTTTTATCACCTAAGAATTGACCAACAATGCCTTTTGTTAACTTATAACCCGGTGCAAACCGAGCAAGGTTATCGTCAATAAATGCATGTAACCACTTCCCTGCACCTGTCGTTACCAGCGTACCAACAACAAAACACACTATTGCAATCAGCAATACAACAATGCCATCACCAACAACTTCCGGCATACCGTTACTTTTAACAACCGCATCCGTTAATGGTTGAATCATGTCCGTAACAAATTTAAATACCCAGTTAAACGCCCCCAACAATATAGTCACAGGCAATAAGACAAGTACTCCACCCAATAGGGCCTTTCCAACAAAAGCTTTTAGCTTTCCCATAATATTCTTCTCTCTTTATCTTTCTTACAATTACTCAGATGTTACTTGTGGTCTCATATGCGGAAACAAAATAACGTCACGAATTGATGGTGAATTGGTAAACAGCATAACTAAACGGTCAATTCCGATACCTTCCCCTGCTGTAGGAGGCATCCCGTATTCCAACGCGGCAATATAATCAGCATCAAAATGCATTGCTTCATCATCACCAGCATCCTTTTCTTCTACCTGACGCTGAAAGCGCTCGGCTTGGTCTTCTGAATCATTTAACTCCGAGAAACCATTAGCAATCTCTCGTCCACCCACAAAAAACTCAAAGCGATCGGTTACAAATGGATTGTGATCACTTCTACGTGCTAATGGGGATACTTCTGTAGGATATTCCGTTATAAATGTTGGATTCATCAAACGATGCTCAACAGTTTTCTCAAAGATCTCGATTTGAATCTTACCCAAACCATATATATCTTTAATTGGAATATTCAACCCTTCTGCAATTTTTGTGGCGCTTTCCATATCACCAAGCTGTTCCAAAGTAATCTCTGGATTAAAATGCAAAATGGATTCGATAATGGTCATACGATCAAAAGGTTTACCAAAATCAAATGTGTCATCGCCATAAACCACTTCTGTAGTTCCCAACACATCCTGAGCAATGGTACGTAACATTTCTTCTGTCAGATCCATTAAATCTTTGTAGTCTGCGTAAGACTGATAAAACTCAACCATGGTAAATTCAGGGTTATGTCGCGTGGACAAACCTTCATTACGGAAGTTACGATTAATCTCGAACACCCGTTCAAAACCACCAACAACCAAACGCTTCAAATACAGCTCAGGGGCAACACGTAAGAACAAGTCCATATCTAGCGCGTTATGGTGCGTGTTAAACGGTCGTGCTGTTGCCCCCCCAGGAATGACATGCATCATGGGTGTTTCCACTTCCATATACTTACGCTCATTAAGGAAGCGGCGTATGCCTTCAACTACTTGTGTACGCACTCGGAAAGTTTCGCGTACATCTTCGTTCATGATCAAATCAACATAACGCTGACGATAACGCATTTCGGTATCCGTCAGACCTTTGTGCTTGTCAGGTAGTGGTCGAAGTGATTTAACAAGGTGATGTTCTACTTCAATATCAACAAACAAGTCACCTTTTCCGGAACGTTGTAGTGTTCCCTCGATACCAACAATATCCCCTAAATCCCAGGTTTTAATATCTGCTAGGACATCTTTTTCCAGACCCTTACGATTAACATATAACTGGATACGGCCTGACATATCTTGGATTTCTAGGAATGCCCCACGATTACGCATAACACGGCCAGCTACTTTTACAGGCACGGCCATTTCTTCTAATTCAGGTTTCGTTTTATCTTTATATTCGTCTTGTAAATCTTGGCAAAACTGATCGCGACGAAAACTATTGGTGTAGGCTTTACCTTTCTCGCGAATATCCTTTAACTTAGATCGGCGTTCGGCAATTAACTTGTTCTCATCTACTTCGGTTTCTACAGCTTTTGTATCAGCTCCATTGCCGCCTTTCTTTTGGTTCGCCATGGTGTTTCTTCTCTCTAGTCTTTATAGCCAAGTTCAATATGGCCAAATTCAATAATTACAAACCAGCTTTCAAGCTAGCTTCAATAAATGTGTCGATATCGCCATCTAAAAAGTTACCAGTATTACTGGTCTCAACATTCGTTCGAAGGTCTTTAATACGTGATTGGTCCAGTACGTAGGAGCGAATCTGACTGCCCCAACCAATATCCGATTTAGAATCTTCTAATGCCTGCTTTTCAGAATTTTGCTTCTGCATCTCAAACTCATACAACTTCGCTCGCAACATTTTCATCGCTTGCGCACGGTTTTTATGTTGAGAACGGTCGTTTTGGCATTGCACAACAATATTAGTGGGCATATGCGTAAGCCGTATTGCTGAATCCGTTTTGTTAACATGCTGACCACCCGCACCACTCGCTCGGTATGTGTCAGTACGCACATCAGATGGGTCAATATCAATCTCGATGTTATCGTCAACTTCTGGAGATACAAAAACAGAGGTAAACGAGGTATGACGACGATTACCGGAGTCAAACGGGGATTTACGAACTAAACGATGCACACCCGTTTCAGTACGCAACCATCCATAAGCATATTCACCCTGGTAATGAATAGTCGCACTTTTGATACCTGCAACATCGCCGGAAGAAGCTTCAATCAATTCGGTTTTAAAGCCTTTGCGCTCTCCCCAACGAAGATACATACGCAGGAGCATTTCTGCCCAATCCTGCGCCTCGGTGCCGCCAGAGCCTGACTGAATGTCGAGATAACAACTATTGGCATCCATCTCACCAGAGAACATGCGACGAAACTCCATCGCGGCAACCTTAGATTCAATGGCAGCTAGCTCTGCCAACACATCCTCCAAAGTGTCTTCATCGTCCTCTTCTACAGCCAGTTCCAATAAGTCATCGGCATCGTCAATTTCGCTTCCGATCTTATCGATACCTTCGACGACAGCTTCTAGTGAAGCTCGTTCTTTACCAAGCTCTTGAGCTCGATCAGGGTTATTCCAGATATCAGGGTCTTCTAACTCGAGGGAAACTTCTGCTAACTGCTCACTTTTGCCTTCATAGTCAAAGGTACCCCCTCAACGCGTCGGTGCGCGTTCGAAGGTCTTTGATATGGGTCACAATTGGGTTGATTTCCATCTAAAACGAAGCTCTTATCAATGAATTGGGGGGTGTTGATTGGTGTAAAAAGTGAAAGGCGCACATTCTACCCTATTTTAGGGGTGGGATATACAGCGAGCGTAATCAGGTCAACATACAAATGCCCAACTAAATACACCTCTCCGGCCTAGAAACGCAGCTACTGAGGCTATTTTTACGATATAAACAACAAAAACGACAGCACCAAGAAGTATTTACATCTCGGCACTGTTCTAAGCAGCATTACTCTAACCGACACTGCATAATTAACACCGATTTAAGCTCTAGGTTTGCTAAATACCCTAAATACCTACCGCAAACTCTCATTAATACTCTGCAAAGCCGCATTACCCGGGCAAAGGTCCGCTTTCACCAATTGGTTTAACGGCTTATCCACGGTATTAGCTATCTCATGTAAATCTGGGGTACCTGTATTCACATATATCAATCCCGTTAACACCTTACCCTCACTTTGCTTTCTTTGCAGGTAATGCAAAGCGGCGACACGGTCACTCGTATCGTATTCATTATCCAGTTTATGTAAATGCAACACCGAACCATCATGCAAGCACACCTCTCGACTGGAGCCAGGCTCATAGTGCGTGACAATTTCTTCTTTCATAGGCACAAAATCCGTTCGGTTTAGAGCTTCATTATGGTCTCGCACATAATCGTAGCTCTTTGTTGAACCCACATGATTGTTAAAAGTGACACAGGGAGACAAGCAGTCAATTAGCGCAAATCCATTATGTGCCATTGCCGCTTTTAATAACGGCACCAATTGAGCTTTATCCCCCGAAAAACTTCTCGCCACAAAAGTAGCCCCAAGCTGTAATGCAAGGCTAGCAATATCAATCGCATCAAAAGGGTTTTCTACCCCTTTTTTACTCATTGATCCAAAATCTGTCATCGCTGAATTTTGGCCCTTGGTTAAACCATAAGTACCGTTATTCGCAACAATGTACACCATATTCAACTTCCGCCTCACTGCATGAGAAAACTGCCCTAAACCTATCGACGCAGTATCCCCATCCCCTGACATGGCGAGATATAACAAATCTTTATTGGCAACATTAGCACCTGTTGCAATAGAGGGCATACGTCCATGCACTGAATTAAACCCATGAGACTTATCCAAGTAATAAGTCGGAGTCTTAGACGAACAACCGATACCTGACAATTTAGCAATCTTATGGGGTTCAATAGAAACCTCATGGCAAGCTTGTACAATCGCCGCGCTAATCGAGTCATGCCCACAGCCTGCACACAACGTCGATAACGGGCCTTCGTAATCCCGCTGCGTCAGCCCTAAATCATTCACCGGTAACTTAGGATGATGAAATTTCGATTTCGCAATATAACTCATCACTTAGCTCCTTTTTTCGATGGAGTCGTACTAGAATTAGTACCTGGAGTAGTATCAACAAATTGATTATTGGGAATTAGATTTTGTAACTTTTCAGCAATGCTATCCGCGATAAAAGTTGCTGTGATAGGCATACCATTGTAGTGAAGAACTGTATCTAACTTTACTGGGTTAATATCCCCCTCATTGATCATCAGTGTGCGCATTTGAGCATCTCTATTTTGCTCAACGACAAAAACGCACTTATGGTGCTCAACAAAATCAAACACATCATTGCAAAAAGGATATGCTCTGATTCTCATCACATCCAACTCAATACCTTGTTCTTTCAAAAGGTCCAATGCCTCCTGCATTGCCAAATCGGTAGTTCCATAACAAATCACTCCATAAAGACTGTTTTGCTCAGAAGGTTTAATAACGGGTGCGGGAAGCAGGTTCGCTGCAGTCTCAAACTTGCGCTGTAAACGCTCCATGCCCTCCACGTAGATATCACCCTTTTCAGTGTACCTCGCAAAGGCATCATGAGAAGTACCTCGTGTCATGTAAGCGCCCTTATCCGGATGAACTCCCGGATAAGTACGATAACCAATACCATCACCGTCTACATCGTTATACCGCCCCCACTCTTTACCTTGTGCAGTGAGTGCATCAAGATCATCAGCAGTTAACACCTTGCCACGATCATATTGGGTAGCATCATCCCATTCGAACTTATCAGTCGTCCAATCGTTCATACCCAACTCAAGGTCCGACAAGGTAATAACCGGCGTTTGAAAACGTTCAGCAAGATCAAAAGCTTCTGCAGCCAACTGAAAGGATTCCGTTGGATTAGCGGGAAATAATAGGATATGTTTACTGTCACCATGAGACGCATACGCTGCAGCTAACACATCGGACTGTTGTGTACGAGTAGGCATCCCCGTTGACGGACCTCCCCGCTGCACATCGAATAGTACAACCGGAACTTCAGAATAATAAGCAAGACCTAAAAATTCAGACATCAAAGAAAGTCCAGGGCCACTCGTTGCAGTAAAAGCCCGAGCCCCATTCCAGCTAGCCCCCAACACCATACCCACCGCTGACAATTCATCCTCAGCTTGAACGATAGCAAATTTTTTCTTACCAGTACCCGCATCAATTCTCAGCCGCTCGCAGTATTTACTGTAACTATCAATCAAGGAAGTAGAAGGAGTAATCGGGTACCAAGCAGCAACCGTTGCACCCGCATAAACACAACCCAAACCTGCCGCCTCATTTCCATCAATGAAAATTTTATTCGCCAATTTATCCAAGCGTTTCACTCTGATGTTTAATGGGCAGGTAAGATGCTCTCTCACCCATTGACATCCTAATTCCAAAGCGAAAACATTCGGAGTTATTAGCTTCTCTTTACCGGAAAACTGGTCTTTAATCAGATCTTTCACCACAGAAAATTCAATATCCAACAGTGCGATTAAAGCCCCCACGTAAACAATATTTTTAAATAACTGTCTCTGCTTTGGATTACTAAATTCTCGCAAACATATTTCAGTAATAGGAATGCCAATCCAATGTATATCTGTTCGGTATCGATCCGTATCCAATGGCTTGGTAGCATCATACAAAACATACCCACCAGGTTCGACGCAATTCACATCACCCAAAAAACTCTGCGCATTCATTGCCACCATGATATCGACAGCATCTTTTCTCCCCAAATAACCCTGTTCGCTCACCCGGACCTCATACCACGTAGGCGAGCCTTGAATATTAGAGGGGAATATATTTCTCGGGCTAACCGGAATTCCTAGTCGAAAAATAGACTTTGCAAATAGATGATTGGCACTGGCGGATCCGGTACCGTTAACATTGGCAAATTTGATAACAAAATCATTTACTCGAACAGCTTGGTCTTTGCTATTTTCTACTGCATTTACTGTTTCATTATCTACTACACGCATGTTTTTCCCGCCTGTGCTTCTTGGTAAAGGAACTTCTGCATATCCCATGCATTAGTGGGGCAGCGCTCCGCACATAATCCGCAGTGCAAACATAGGTCTTCATCCTTAATCATGACCCTACCTGTCTTTAATTCCATTGACACTAACAACGGTTGCTCGGTATTTTCCGCGGGAATAATCAAACGAGGCCGAACCTCTTTTTCCTTTCCGTTCTCGGTAAAATTAATACAACTAGTTGGACACACATCCATACAGGAATCACATTCGTAACAAAGGGATTCTGTAAAAACCGTTTGCACATCACAATTTAGACAACGTTTTGCCTCATCAAAAGCCAACTGTTCATCAAATCCTAATTCAACTTCTAACGTTAAATTCTGCAACGTTTCCATTTTATCCGCATGGGGCACAGCAAAACGCTCTTCATGAGAAATCCCATTATCATAAGACCACTCATGCACCCCCATTTTTTGACTGGTGAGATTAACGCCCGGCTCAGGTCTTTCAGTTAATGGCAGGCCTTGACAATATAGGTCAATAGAAATCGCAGCTTGATGCCCTTCGCCCACAGCACTGATAATATTCTTAGGGCCAAATGATGAATCTCCACCAAAAAAAACTCTCTCATGACTGGACCTCAACGTGACTTCATCAACCACGGGCATATCCCATTGATTAAACTCAATGCCAATATCTTTTTCTATCCAAGGAAAACTGTTCTCCTGACCAATTGCAATCAGCACGTCGTCACATTCAATCGTGATATCAGGCTCCCCTGTTGGTATCAACGTGCGCCTGCCTTTTTTATCGTACTCCGCTTTGACAAGCTCAAATTGCATACCCACCAAATTTCCATCATCCAAAACACAGGCTTTTGGTACGTGGTAATTTAAAATAGGAATATCTTCCATCAACGCATCATCTTTTTCCCAAGGTGACGCTTTCATCTCATCAAAGCCACTACGTACAACAACTTTTACATCCACGCCACCTAGGCGGCGAGCGGTTCGGCAACAATCCATAGCAGTATTTCCGCCACCCAGAACAATCACTCTTTTACCGATACTATCAATGTGCTCAAACGTCACATTTGCCAACCACTCTATCCCTGTATGAATATTAGCTGAGGCCTCTTGGCGTCCAGGTATATTAAGATTACGCCCCCTTGGGGCTCCGGTACCAACAAAAACGGCATCGTAATTTTTATCCAACATCGACTTCATAGAAGTGATTTCTGAATTAAAGCGTGTGACAACCCCCTGCTTCAGAATAAACCCCACCTCCTCATCGATAACTGATTCAGGCAATCGAAAAGACGGAATTTGTGACAACATCATACCACCGCCTTTTTTCCCTAAATCATAAATAACAACCTCATAACCCAATAAGGATAGGTCACGAGCAACGGTCAAGGATGCAGGGCCAGCACCAATACAAGCAATGCTTTTACCATTACTGACGTCCGCTGTTGGCAATACCTGTGTCATATCGCCTTTGTTATCAGCAGTCACCCTCTTTAATCGGCAAATAGCCACTGGTTCCTCTTCTGTTCGTCCCCGACGACAAGCAGGCTCACAGGGGCGATCACAGGTTCGGCCCAAAATGCCAGGGAACACATTGGATTGCCAATTAACCATATAGGCATCGGTATAACGTTTTTGAGAAATTAAACGGATATATTCAGGGACAGGAGTATGTGCAGGGCAAGCCCATTGGCAGTCCACTACCCGGTGATAATAACTAGGATTCGAGGTATCTGTAGGTTTCACTTTTTACAACCACAACGTCAGGTGATGAGACGCCTCTATGGTTACATGCTACATGCGACAAAAGAGATCATCCCCTTTAGGAGTAGTAGCTTTTGGCCATTTCTAACCCAGATAACAAATGAAAAAAGGGTTTAACCTACTCCATCCTTGATGCCAACGCAGTTTACAGCGTATATGCACCATCATCCTTCCATATTAGCTATATTTGACTCATATTAGCTAGCGTATTTGTGCATTAGTTGTCAGAAGTTAAAGGTTTGTTACGAATTAACAATTCATGCCAAGAATAACAATAAAAACCTAACCCCTTTTATACACTCGCTGGATGTAATCCGGGCCTCATCGCACTCTGTCCAGAACTCGCCTGTCCAGAAATAGCAACATCAATACTACGAACACCATGCACACCAGATTTTAACACCTGCTTAACCCGGTAATGAAGGAACAACAGCATATCCTCAGTGTTAACAATAACAGTATCAAGCACTGTCTGTAGCAAACATACCTGGCCATTTTTCAGTGTTAACGTGATAACTGGAGGTGGCAGGCCAGGTAGATGGAACACTAATTTTGGCCAAGGAGATGCATTCAATATCTGAACAGGCTCGTCGCCATTCAGATAACCATTTGCCACCAACTGAGAAGAGGCTGCATTGTGAAATAATGGATTAAAATCCTCAGGCATTAACGGCGAGCGTTCATTCAACCAGGTTTCATCATAAGTTCCTGCAAACTCCCGCCTTGGATGCCAATTGGGAGAGGTAAAGCCAAACCCCACCGGGGCAGGACAATCATTATAATTCGCAATGAGATTACTCGGGTCTTCTATCTGCGGTAAGGGTGAGTTTACAACACGCTGCCCTTTTTTATGATGAAAACCTTTACCAACAGGATTTCTTACCTCAAGAGGGTTACCGTGCTCCATTTCCACACTTAGGTCCACGCCTCCGAAAGCATTTTCATAGGTTAGTGGTACTTCTGTCACTGGCTGCGTCTCTGACGCAGTCATCCCCAGCATCCCCTTAACCCAAACTCGCTCACCAAAAATGCGTGCAACTTTCACCTGATTACCAACACGAAACCCACAATCAAATTGTCTCATGTTTTCTTGAGGTGCCTTAGCGCTTCCTACAAGCACAATATCCGTATTACATTTATAAGGGGCACACTCAGGTTCGTATTTATAACTGCCGGTTTCCGGGTCATCATAAGGCTCCCCAGCAACCACCGCCGGTACCTGGTCTTGCATCGGGATTAGCGGACCGTTTTGACTCGGTTGAATCCGAAATGTCGCTTTTACTAACCCTACAAAGAGAGGCCGCATCTCTTCATCTTGAAGAAATAAAGGTTCAAAATGAAAATCTGTGGTGTTGTTTATCTTAGGGTGACCCATGAAAACCTCAGTTATTGTGTCAATGAAGCGGGTTGCACTGCTCCGGAAAAATACCAATCACCCGGCACACAACTCGATTCAACTTGCTCTGCCCACTGATACAGCTCCCGTAAAAAACGTTGCTGACAACGCACTAAATCCACTTCTGAAAAGTGACCCACAGCATTATAACGAACCACAAGTTCAAGAAAACACATTTTCCTCACGCTCTCTTTTAGATAAGGGTGAGCCAAAGCTTTAACTAACGATACCGGAGAAATCAACCGACCAAGCCTGTAACGCTTACCACTCACAAAGCGTCCATGATGTTCTTCCCACCATGCCAGCCAAACATCTTGATCAATAATAAGCTCTTCGACTTCTTCCCCGTAAGGCATGCCATCTGAACGCTGGGGTACCTTACCTTCTTTAAATGCTACCAATTCATCAGCAAATAAATCATCCTCTACCCACTCTTCTTCTACAAACAAAGAAACGGTTAGCCTCTCCCCTGTAATAATAAACAAGGCCTCGGCCACTACAGGGGCCAACGCCTCGTTGGCAAGAGCAGAGATTAGTTGGGGTATGTATTCAGCAACACCCCCAATCATTAACTGAATGACAGTACTGGGTGTCCAATCACTTTGAGCAATATTCACCTGAGCATTAAATAAATCCAACGGAGCGCCTAACATTAGCGCGGTTGTTGGTTGTTCATCAGCGGGAACATTATGCAGAGTATAACCAATGACTTGATGGAACCCTACCCTCAACAATGCAATGAAAGCCGCATACTTAACCTTAGCTTCCCCTTGAACCACTAGGCTCGCCAATACATTACGGCTACTTTTATCACGTATAACTCCCGCAGCGTCAATGAAAGGAAGGGGATCACTTAAAATTTGTTCTGAAGACGCTGATTGCAATAACGGTTCAAAAGCAAAACCTTCTGGGAACTGGTGATTCTTCAACAATACCGGAATGAACAATCCACATATATTTGGAGATTTTACGGGTTGCTTGAAAAGGTTCTGCACAGGTGTAACCCAAGGCTCGGGGAACTGATCCATTAACGCCAGCGTTATAGCTTGCCGTGTCCCCTCTTCTTCTAGGTCCATCTCCTCAATAAAATCCAACAATGCATCTAACTGCTGATACCGGCAATACACATTCACCAAAACATAGATAGCACCAGGCTCAGCCTCAAGCGCTGCATCTTTAGCAAGCTCCAAGGCAAGTGCCCCACCTATCACCAATGCATCCAAATGCGCCTCTAGGCGTGTATCATCAAAAGACGGGGCCATCCAATCCGCTACATCATCCTCAATTCTCAACAGGCGCTGGTCATAAAATGCTACAGCTTCATCGATATGATCTTGATAGAGTTCAATAAGAAATTGTTTATAGCTTATGCTCATGCTTAGTACCGTTGAAACCAACGTCCGTTAAATGTTAATTAATGCATTGGCTGTACCAATAACAACAAATATAATCCCGATGCGTAACCAGGTTTTACGGGCTACAGTCTTGCCTGAGTCATTACGATTGACAACACACAGTACAAAAAACACTCCGGCAAGGCCATACAAAATAAATACAACAAGCATAGAAGTACTCTCTATATCGAAGGACAATATTTATAGGTCGTTTGTATTTCCAACCCTATGTTTTTTGCCAAACGTAGCAAACACATACCATCGATGCTAATACGCTGTAAGGCAATTTCTGCAGCATCAAGATGATTGCCTTTTTCCCTCGCCTCAGCATTAGCCAGTTCATGAAGCACCATCAAGTCAGACATTCCCTCACCAAACTGATCATTATCTCTTTTTTGAAAGGCGTCCATAATAACAAATCGAGGATCGTCATCTCCCGACAAATATGCATCGAAATCTGCAAGCAACGCATCAAGGCGTTGAACATCGACCTGAGGCTGTATCCATTCACCTAACATAGCACCAAAACAAAAATCGTCAGGGTATTCTTTACCTTTCGACAAGCTGTCCGGAGACTGTAGACAAATCGTTTGTGCCAAATCGAAATGCCCACCAGCAATTGCATCGACAATATGTGCATAACGCCCTGTTGCAAAATGGTGTTGGTCATAAGACTTGGTTTCATGAACCCTTGCCAAGTATTTCAACCTCACCTCTGCAGCTTGGCGTAAATTATCGTTATATCGGCCAATATCGTGATGTACAAGCAATGCCATATTCGCTAAAGCTCGCAAGGATTTCTCAAGTGTTAACGTAAGATCACCCAACTGGCTTAAGGGATAAGTTTCATCATCAACCGCCTGAAACCAAAAGGAGGTATCCATCGCAATGGCACTACCGTATTCCGCTAGCGTAAACATTTATAACCCCTTCCCAGGTTGTTTTACGGATGAAGCTGAGTCTGGAGACGATGACAGTATTTGTAAATCCAACGGGCAATAATCATAATCCTCAAAGGGCAATGAAATATTGTAATGCCTCGCTAACGCAGCCAACGCTATCAATTCAATATCAATCATCCCTTCAACATCATCCAAATCATAAACAAGCGCGCTTTCAGCATCAACATCACCTTTTGCTGAATCACATTCCCGCATCAAAGCCACCCGCTCACAGGTTCCATTATTAGCCACGCGTTGCTGGATGATGCTTAGAAATTGGCGATTTACTTCATTAACGTCACCGCCTAACACGGCCTGAATAAACAGAACCTGACTCTTGAATATACTGTTTTCTTGTAACAGGCAGTCTTGTAATAAGCGCTCTTGCATATTGACATCAGAAACCGAGATCGACTCATCGACTCCTCGATTAATTGAACAAATATGCCCTAACAGGCGAGCATATTGAAAGTCCGTAATATGTTCCACAGCAGGTACAAATTCAGCGTTGCTTAACCGAGCTATCTCCGTCGCTTTATCCCACAACCCTAGCGACATCGCCTCTAGCACTGTCTCATATAAACCAGAGCACCGAAATCGATCACTGGGGACATTGCAAAGCCGCTTTAATAACAGGATTTTGGCATCAACATTTAGCACCAACAAACGCTTATAAGAAAGAATATCGCTATCCACTAAATACAGCTGCTTCGCTAGACTGACAACCTTAGCCGCTACGGTTGCCCACTCCTGGCCTACCGTAGCACTATCGGATCGCTCAATATCCGGTAAAAAATTACCGATTTCACCTTCTAATAAAGAGAGGTGCTCTTCAAAACCCATCAACTTTCCTTATGTTACTTAACGCAACCGTCCCTTAACTTCACTTATTGGCATAAATTGCACACCAGTAAAGCCGGCTTGTAAAATTGCATCTGCAAGTGCCTTACTAACAATTGGCCGGGCCGTGTAATATCGCGGACGAAAGTATCTTTTATCTTCAGGAACAAGCGCCTTATCTATAACTAATTGCTTTACGCCTTTAATGATCGTGTTATCAATGTCTCCCCATTTAGGGCCAGTTTTATCCATATCAATACAATCAACATTTTCGATAGGATGAAAGATATAGAAAGGATCGTCCACAGCCCTTCCCTTATGATCAAGTACAGTGACAGGCAAAAACTCCACATCAATCAACCCTTGATCTTCAACAAAAGCCTTCAACTTTTCAGAAATGATAACGCAGTTCTGAGTATTTTTAATATTATCAACAAGTAAAGTATTCGTTGGTTTTCGTGAATCCATTTGAAAAGTCACACCAGAAGGAAACCCTTCTACATGAGAGATACCTTTTCGTAACTCATGACTTTTTTCAAACCCTTCCAAATCTACCAATACAGCTTCATTTGGTTCGATTTTCGCCGCCCAAATAAAGAACACTTAGCGTAAATATCCACTAATTTCACTAACCGGCAAAAACTGTACTCCCGTAAAACCTTCGTTCACGATAGCATCAACTAGTGCTTTGGCTACTATCGGGCGGGCGATATAGTTTTTAGGGCGGAAATATTTTTTATCTTCTGGCACCTTAACACCATCAATCACTAACTTCTTAACACTAGCGACTACAGTGTCATCAATATCATCCCACTCTGGATCCGCATTATCTAAATCCAAACAATCAACATTATTAATTGGATGAAAAATGTAATAACTATCATCCAACTTTCGTCCTTTATGGTCTATTACTGTAATCGGTAAAAACTCAACTTCTGCCAGCACTTGCTGATCTATGAATACTTTCATTTTTTCAGAAATAACAACAACACCTTGGGTATTTTTAACACAGTCTACCAATATTGTATGTGTCGGTTTCCGCGAATCCATACGAAGCGTCACACCAGAAGGGAAGCTGTCTGATTGAGGTATACCCACCTCCAACTCATAATCTTTTTCGAACCCTTCCATGTCCACCAAAACCGCTGCATTTGGTTCAATTTTCGCCGCCCAGACAAAAAAACTATCGCTCATTATTTGCTCCTATTATTTGAAATCCAGATCTCTTTCTCATTACATCATAACGCTAACAGGGTTTGATTCCAGCCAAAACGCATCCGCTACTTCAAAAATCTTTTTCGCCAACTTCCCTCCATCAGAAAGATCCCCTAAGGGAAAGTCTCGCTTTTCTGCCTCTCCTGTATCAGCCATAGAAAAAGGCAAATACCAGTCAGAGTCCCGAGAATTCATGCCCAAATTCCAAGCTGCATGAGTTCCCCCAACCCTCTCCCCTCTAGATTCAAGGTTTTTGTAGAAACGTTTCACCAAGCTATTTAATGCGGACTCTAGCTTTTCAGATTGTTTTTTGTGCCCTTCTAACCGCTTAATCCCTTTAACCACCTTTGTTAACGCCTCATCCACCTCCTCAATGTAAGCAGCATGATCATAATCATGTTGCGGTAAGTTCTCAAAGGGCGGTGCAACTTCTGTAGTCATTGAATATATACCTGCAACTTTCTCTTCCAAAATTTCTGGATGCAGGGGAGTAATCGTCGACAATCGGCAATACCATTCAATAGTATGGGCCCACATCGGTAACGCTATTACATTTTCTTCCTTATTCACACACCAGGGGGTATTAGCTACAACAGATTGTATAGCGCTATCTTTGGTAATAATCCCCGTTACCGCAGCTACGCAGGCCACATGGTGAGCCTCGTGAGATCGTCGAATAGCCTTAAAAATCTTTTCAACAACTACGCCTGCTTCTTTTATATTTTGAGTGTATTTTTGCGGATACTTACCCCAATCCCCAGAGGGTTCACAGAGGTCTTTATACTTATTGCCTGACCCTGATGGGCAGTCACACTTATCTTTTCGCTGAGAGCAAAACTGATCTTCCAACGCCCCTTTTGTATGCGACTCACTCATACGATTTCACCTTCTGTTGCCAACACATACTCATACTACACCCCCACACAAACAGCGGCTCGAAGTCCGTTATCAGAAGAAGCACAAACTATCGCATGCTCCCCTTCGCTATACCCTCGCTGAAAAGCAACATACGCCTGAGCAATCGCCAAGGGTACAAAAGCCGCCCCAGTGTCACCAAAGTTAATAGCAGGAAACCATGTTTCAGGAGTCTCCAACTCAGGCCTCTTTGATTTTATCTGGGTAATAACATTCCCCCACTCATTCGCTCGATAAAATTCACCATTATGATCGGTGATAAGCCAAGGTGACGTAAATTGTGAAGCAGTCTCAAGCTGAGGAACGCTTGCTTTCAAAATTGTTTGAGTAAAGGTTCGCCCAATACTTCGCTCTCCACTCAACAGGGAGTCTGTTTCCATATCCGTCGCCACCGACTTTACAGCGACGCAGCCAGACGGGCCTCCCTGTTCTGGAGCAAGCGCAACAAACACTGCGCCCTCACTCGGTTGCATTGCTTCGGGGTTATCGTCATTTTTAAGGCGCTGAGTGTAATCCAACCAATTAATTGTATGAAACCCAAGATATGTGTCTATGCCACCCAATACTGCTTTAGTAACATTACCCTCTTGAATATCCTGCCAAGCCTGTTCGATAAGAGCTCCGCCTGCTGCATGCCCAGAAACATCAAGCCCCGCCAACTTTACCTGCCCCGTTAACCCAGCGGCATCCAAACCCTTCATCAATAAACTACTGACTAATGCATCGTTGAACTCGGGTTGGTTTTTTTGTTGCTCATCCCAATCTTTGTGCATTTCTTCATCGCCAAGCAACGCACCACCGGTAAATACTCGCTTCAAAGAAGGCAGTGCAATATAAAAGCACACCGGGTCACCGTCAAAATATTGCGAAGACACATTTCGCTTTAAATCCACCAATCCCGCAGTAATTAATTGCTGGAGGCGCCCTAACCCTTCAAACCCATAAGTAACCATCGGCACTTCATGGGCAACAACACCTTGACCTTCACCGCTGTCAGGGTCCCTCACACTGAACATATCGCTAGGAGTGGCACGACTAAATCCTGCCCTAGCTGCGGCAAACGCATTATCTGCATCAAGCCCAAGCGGGGTTGCTGCGCCGACACCATAAATCACAAGAGGTGATGCTTTTGATGTTGATTGCATTACATTGCTTCCCCACAAATGTAACACTCACCCGAATCATCCCCCATCGTAATGATAGGCCCCTGTAACACGGGCATGGGAGGAGTATTCTTATCATTGTGCAACATCAGATCAAACGCTCTCGCAACATTTTTGCCTTCAAACATAACATCAAAGGAAAAGTTAACAAACTCCGCCTTGCCTTTGGTTTTACCTGACACGACACCACCTGCACTACCGGCCTCATCGCCGGTACTTGTTTTAAAATTGGAATCTTTCACGCACACAGGGTTACCATCACAGGTCACTTTTTTGGTACCTTTGTCGGTATCCGATGCCATCGCTATATTAGGATAAGGGATTGGGATAGGCCCCGCCGGAGGAGCGGGTGTTTTACAGACATCCGGAAACGCAATAGACACACCGCTACTGGATTTATGAACAACCGATAAATAATTTACACCAACCGTAACACCCATGCCGTATAACCCTGTAGTTCCAACGTAATTCCAATTTAGTTCCAATTAGCTCTGACTAATCAATATCAATTCAAATTGATAGAAGAACCTTTAATCTTATTGTTTCTCGTCGCACGACTCACAATATCCGTACCCTTCAAAATTATTTTCCCAAGCCGAGTCATGCGAATACTACTTTTACCGCACTCAATAAGAATATCCTGATCCGCACCAATATGAAGTGTCTTTCCACCTACAGACAGCTTTCGCGTAGAACGTATCGCCTGATCCTCTGGGGAAGGTTGTTGTTGCGATTCAACGCCGAATGGTTGCTGAATAATGCCCGTAATAATGGGCTTCTCAATATCACCTTGTTCAAAAACCACCAACACCTTTACAGGCAATGCTGCAACACCCTGTAAATCAATTGTCGATAACGCACTTAATGCATGATCGGTATGGTCATCAATGACAATCAGGCCTCGCACCCCACTTTCAGGGCTATTTGCATCAACATCGTCAATGCAAATCAAATCTGCCGTAATAGGATATCGAGTATCAACCTGAGCAAAAACAAGATGATTTATTTTCTTAATCGCCATCTTTAATTCCCCTTAATCTTGCTGCCCTTCATGGTAATATCACCACTAGCTTTTACATTGACCTTGTTACCTTTTATTGTGATATCACCATTTTTCTTCATCAAAATACTGGCCTTGCCGACCTTAATTTCTATCTCATCCTTGGCTGTTAAAGATATTTTTTTCGCTGATAAGATATATTCTTTTGTCACATCTTCGGAGTGCTGACCACCTATCGTCTCTTTTACGTCTTTTTCGACATTAACAACGCGATCTTCTTTTACACTCTCCATTAAATCTTTGGCAACTTTAAGCGAGTGATTGCCTCCAACCTCTGATGTACTGTTACTACCAATCGACTGGCTTTTGTCACCCCCTACCGTTTCAGTCATCGCTGCGCCAACAGTGGTGGCCAATAGCCCACCCACTGTTAATTCCATCGCCGCACCCACCGTCTCGGCGTAATTCACGGCAACGGATTCTGTTAAACTTCCTGCTACGGTAATATTCATTTGCTGAGCAATCTGCTCCGTGTGATTTCCCAGCACCTGAATACTTTTATTACGATTAACTGTCGCAAACGTATCACGTCCAATCGTTTCATTATGGTCACGACCAATAGCCTCACCGCGATCATTCTCAACCATCGTGTTCTGATCTTTTTCTGCATGAAAATACAGTTCTTCCGATCCTTTCAAATCTTCAAACCGAATTTCATTAAATGTGGCTACATCCCCACCTTTACTTGATCGTGTTTTGGTACCACTTTGCGTTTTATTCGCAGGCAGATCATAAGGCGGCATTTGGTCGCTGTTATAAACACTACCAATGACCAACGGACGGTCAGGATCACCCTCAATAAACGACACAACCACTTCTTGACCTATTCTAGGGAGATAAACCGAGCCCCACTTTTTTCCTGCCCATGTCGTCGCAACACGAATCCAGCACGAAGACATTTCATCTTTCTTTCCTTCGCGATCCCAATGAAATTGCACTTTAATTCGACCATATTCATCGGTATAAATCTCATCACCTGAAGGTCCAACAACCACCGCAGTTTGAGTACCATGAATCATTGGCTTTGGTGTTTCTCTAGCGGGACGAAACACCACCTTAGAAGGAATACACACAATGTTATTCGTATAATTAAAGATACTTGGTTCAGTATCATTAGTATCACCATCTGCACCAAAAGCATCGTCAGCGGATCGATAAGAAGGCTCTGTCGCTGAATGTGTTATTCCGGTAATAACCCACTCGAGTTTATTTTCATCATCTACATTATGCTCAATCACCTTAAAGGTACCGGCAACAACCAAAGATCCCACTTCGGTTTGAGCAAAAGCCTGCTCATAAGGAACCTCTAATTCCTCCATGCGTACTTTACTTAATGCATCCCCATCACTCTTGACACCATATTCACCAGGGTAATCGTATACTTCAAAGCTCTTAATGTTAGGCAGGTCAATAATCGTACTGGACTCTGTCGACATATTGTTGGTTGGCAACGTAAAGTTATAATCTCGCTGTGTAAACTGACCGCTAGCATACTGAAATTGATGATCCCACGACTTTATGCAAGGCCCCGCTGACGTGCCGGGGTTATACTTTATTGGAGTTTCCGGGCAAGGGTTATAAGCAGAAATATCATCTGACAGCACCATAGTGTGCTTTTTATCTTCATGCTCAAAGTAATAATAAATCCCTTCCTCTTCCATCAGGCGGCTAACAAAATCAAAATCAGATTCACGGTACTGAACACAATAATCTCGCACGGGGTGAGTCAATAACATTGCTCCAATACGAAACTCACTTATTGGACATTCCTTGAAAATTGCTTGGATAATATCAACCACCGATTGTGATTGGAATATTCGACAGCCCGACCTTTTTGTTAAAAACCACAACCAAGGCACAACCTCAGCAGTGTATGCTCGAGTGTCTCGAGTAACTTTAATCCCACCTGATAACTTAGAGACGTAACCATTAAAATAACGCTTACCACCATCTTCCTGATCAATACTGACGGTGACATCCGTTCCAACTAGTTTTTTAGGAACAATATTATCGTCATTGGAAAGCAGCTGAGCAGTAAAGCAAAAGGGGTTTGATATTTGCTCCGTTCCTTGAAATTGCTCAATTCCCAAGACATCATCGCCTAATGAGGTGCTGCTAATGTACAAATGACGTTCATCTTGGGTAAAAGGCATGCTGGTACGATCCTTTGAATAGCGAATGCATCACGTACATTCGCTTAGTGTATTAATTTTAGGCTTACTATTTAAATGCCTATTGCGTTATAGATAATAGGAATGACTGGGCTTAATCACAACGATTTTTTGTGTGCATTATTCACAGCCCCCCTTTTAAGGCATATCCAGCGTGGCTAGGACTCCTCACTCAGCCCATTGGGCGTATCTCTTCTACCATCAACTGAGGGCTTTGCACCCCTCGAAACTCATTGATATCCAAACGGTAAGCCACCCAAGCCTGCTTTGCTTTCTTATTAGGCCACGCTGCCAAATCCACATTAAACGCAATACCATCAATCACTCGGTTGGAGCCAGGAAGACCAAACACCAACTTAAGGTGCTTCTCCCCGACAATGCGCTGATCTAAAATTTCCAACTCATTATCAAATAACGGCTCGGGAAACGCCTGCCCCCAAGGCCCAGCGTCACGTAACACTTGAGCAAACGGCAAATCCAACTCTTCGGTATTCAGAGCCCCATCACTTAGAATCTCACCCCGCAAATCATCTTCCGTTAGCACCCTACGGGCTTCCTGATCAAAAGCATCCTGAAATGCTGGATAATGCTCTTCTTTAAGGCTTAACCCTGCCGCCATGGCATGGCCACCAAACTTGCTAATAATCTCCGGATGCTTGGATGCCACAGCATCAAGGGCATCACGTATATGAAACCCAGGTATCGAACGCGCAGACCCTTTTAACTCGCCATTGCCAGCCGATGCAAACACAATCACAGGCCGGTTATAGCGCTCCTTAATTCGAGACGCCAGAATACCAATCACACCCTGATGCCAGTCCTTTTGATACAAACACAAACCCCAAGGCATACTCGCTCGATCTAAATGCAGCTGTTTAAGCACATAAAGCGCCTCTTGCTGCATGCCGCCTTCTATCGTACGTCGCTCTGCATTTAATGCATCCAGCTCCACCGCCATCTCTCGGGCAATACCGGGGTTATCCTCCATTAAACACTCAATACCGTGAGACATATCATCCAAACGCCCTGCCGCGTTTAAACGCGGGCCAATCGCAAAGCCCATATCCGACGCAACAACATTGGACAAATTTCGTTTTGCCACCTCAGCCAATGCTTTAATTCCAGGGCGACAACGCCCTGCCTGCATTCGACGCAAACCGTTATATACCAAAACACGGTTGTTCTGATCCAAAGGCACAACATCTGCAACCGTACCCAAAGCCACAATATCCAAATAGTCCGCCATATTGGGTGTTGGAATCCCCTGTTTATCAAACCACCCCAACTCACTAAGTCGTGTACGTAATGCCGTCATTACATAAAAAATGACACCAACACCCGCCAAGTTTTTACTAGCAAAATCACAACCCGGCTGATTGGGATTCACGATTGCATCCGCTTCTGGTAACGTTTTCCCTGGTAAATGGTGGTCTGTCACCAACACCTTTAAGCCGTGCGCTTTGGCAGCAGCAACTCCGTCAACACTCGAAATGCCATTATCCACAGTCACCAATAGATCGGGTTTTCGCTGTACTGCCACCTCAACTATTTCTGGTGTTAACCCATAACCGTACTCAAATCGATTAGGCACAAGATAATCAACATGCCCAGCACCAAGTGCTTTTAACGCTAAAACAGAAAGCGCACTACTGGTTGCCCCATCGGCATCGAAATCTCCCACCACCAAAATACGTTGCTGATTTTCTAAAGCAAACACCAATAACGTCAATGCATCCTCAAGCCCCTTTAATCCTGATGCGGGCATTAAGCGCTTAAGTCCCAACTCTGCATCCATATCAGTTAACACACCACGGGCTGCATATATTCGCTGGATCGCAGGGTGAACAGAGTCAGACAGCTGATGTTGACTAGGGATTTTACGGCGGGATACTTTTCTCATTATCGTCTCAAAGGGCTGCTTTTTATTTACTGGGATCTAAACAACTTACCGAAGCTATTTATATAAACTATCAATACTGCTATTAACAAGAAGGTATAAAAAAACCCGATCCAATCAAACAACATATTGTTGTTTGATTGGATCGGGTTTTCAACGCCGAAGCGAAAACCTGTATCAATAACGGCTTAAACCGTTACGACATGTTCTCTAGAATCGACTTTTTAACATCGTCCAATGTCGCGTCAATCGTGCTCATGATCGCGTTTTTGCACTGTGATATTGCAGTATCAGGGTCTTTAAGACCATTTCCCGTTAAGGTACAAACAATCTTACTACCTTCTGGGATCTTACCACTCTTCACATCACGAATAGCACCACCAAGAGAAGCCGCAGAAGCAGGCTCACAGAAAATACCTTCCGATTGTGCCAACAACTTTTGAGCTTCTAAAATCTCTGAATCTTGAAGCTCATCAAACCAACCGCCAGATTCTTTTTGTACAACCCACGCTTTATCCCAAGACTGAGGGTGTCCAATACGAATCGCTGTAGCGACTGTTTCTGGATCATCAACCATCTTGCCACGCATAAAGGGTGCAGCACCTGCCGCTTGGTAACCTACCATTTTAGGTAAATTATTGGCAACACCATCTTTGTGAGACTCAGTATAGCCCATCCAATGCGCTGTAATATTTCCTGCATTGCCTACTGGCAAGCAGTGATAATCAGGTGCAAAACCTAACTCTTCAACAATTTCAAACGCAGCCGTTTTTTGACCTTGTAGACGATAAGGGTTGATAGAATTAACAATGGTTACAGGTGCTTCTTCCGCAACTTCTTTAACAAGCTGCATACCTTCATCAAAGTTTCCGCGAATCTGCAGGATAACCGCACCATACATCATGGTTTGCGCTAATTTACCCATGGCAATTTTGCCTTCGGGAATTAATACAAAAGCCGTAATCCCTGCTCGTGCAGCATAAGCCGCCGCTGCAGCTGATGTATTACCGGTTGAAGCACAGATAATCGCCTTGCTGCCATCTTCAACCGCTTTTGTCACGGCCATTGTCATACCGCGATCTTTAAACGATCCTGTCGGGTTTAATCCTTCATACTTCACATAAATATCAACATCTTTACCAATCATACGAGGTACGTTGCTTAGACGGATAAGTGGAGTATTACCTTCACCCAAACTGATCAATCGTGTGTCATCATGCACAGGAAGGTGGTCGCGGTATTTATCAATAAGGCCGGTGTAACGAGAGCTATTTGACATAATTAGATTCCAATTTTTATTTACATTAACCGTCGAGCTGCTCTAGGCGAATTCGCATCACCGAACCAACAACTTCATCTTGTGTTTCAATTTTTTCAAGCGCTGCATTCATGCTTTGCTCTTTAACCTGACGAGTAATCATAATGATTGGCACCTGGCCATTCGCCACATCAACTTCTTTCTGCAACAGTGACTCTATGTTGATACCTGACTCACTTAGAATAGTTGCAATTTTTGCCATCACCCCAGGGGTATCTTTAGCAGTAATTCGCAAGTAGTACGCTGTTTCGATTTGATCAATCGGCAATATAGGCATATCTGACAAGCTGTTAGCATTAAACGCCAAGTGTGGCACACGATTATCAGGGTCTGTTGTTAAGGTTCTGGCAACATCCACTATATCAGCCACAACAGATGACGCAGTAGGCTCTGCTCCGGCTCCAGGGCCATAATACAACGTTGGACCAACCGCATCTGACATCGCCATCACAGCGTTCATTACACCGTTAACGTTCGCGATCAAACGGCTATTATGAATCAATGTTGGATGAACACGTAACTCAACACCTTCCTCAGTTTTACGGGTCATACCCAAATGTTTAATGCTGTAACCGAGCTCATCTGCATAAGCCACGTCTTCTGCAGTAATTTTACTAATACCTTCGGTGTAAGCCTTATCAAACTGCAACGGTATACCAAACGCCACCGATGCCAATATCGTTAACTTATGGGCAGCATCAATACCTTCAACATCAAACGTTGGGTCAGCTTCTGCATAACCTAATGCTTGAGCTTCTGCCAACACATCATCAAACGCCCGGCCTTTTTCCTTCATCTCGGTTAAGATAAAGTTGCCCGTTCCATTGATAATACCTGCAACCCACTGGATTTGGTTGGCAGATAAACCTTCTCGAATTGCCTTGATGATAGGAATACCACCAGCAACTGCCGCTTCAAAGGCTACATTAACGCCCTTTTCCTCGGCTGCAGCAAAAATCTCGTTACCATACTCAGCTATTAACGCCTTGTTGGCCGTTACAACATGCTTACCACTCGCAATCGCACCAAGCACCAAGTCTTTAGCCAGCGTGGTACCGCCGATTAACTCAACAATTACATCTACATTTGGATCTGCAACAACATCAGCCACATCACGAGATACTTTAACAGCAGATGTATCCGCTGCTGGATTATCACGACGAGCACCGACGTGGGTTACTTGAATAGCACGACCAGCACGACGAGTAATATCTTCTGCATTGCGTGTTAATACGTTAAACGTACCGCTACCCACGGTACCCAGCCCTACAATTCCTACATTAACCGGTTTCAAATCAGCACCTCAGTGTGTCACTCATTTTTTGTGTTATTAGTATCTGTCACGTTATCACACGCATTAATGGCTGGTATTATACGTTTAGCCCTGAAAAAAAACTAATCTGTGAGCAGAATTATCCAACATTGAGGCATAAAAAAACCGCAAAGGCAGTCTTTACGGTTTTTTTATGCCTCAATAACCACTTAACGCTCTATTAAGGGGCTTGAACGGCCAGACTCAGCATCGGTTAAATACCAAACTCTTTCGCCAAATCTGCAGCACTACGATAGCCACCCACTTGACGGCCATCTAAAGTAAACAAGGCAGGTGTACCTTTCACTCCAACTTGGCGGCCCAGGGCAATTTGCTCATTAATCAACACAGTAACATCACATGCTGCAACCGTCTCACCCACTGATCGGCGTGTTTTCGCCATAGTCATCGCATTAGCTCGATCTTTTGCACACCATACATCAGCTATCACTTTGCCTGCAGGAGACTGCAAGCCGTATCGAGGCCATGCCACGTACTTAACCGTAATACCTAATTTATTTAGCGCAGGAATCTCTGCATGGAACTTTTGACAGTAACCACAACTTGTATCGGTAAAGGCAAAAACTTCACCTTTCTCCTCGCCTTCTGCAGGGAACACTACTAAATTCTCATCCTTTAATGTCGACAAGGCTTTTACACGCTTCTTACCCCGATTCTGCTCACTGACATTCAAGATTCCACGCTCTTGAACGGCAAGTAAATCACCACTAAAGATAAAAGACCCATCAGCATTGGTCATCATCTCTTCACCTGAGCTTAAAGTAATACCGTATATGCCAGGAGCAACCGTTTCTTCGATAGATACAATGTTTAATTGAGACAGACTTGTTCTAAATTTGGCTCTAATGGCGGCCTCACCAGGGGTCGAGGTAGTCGTATTTCCAGCAACAGCAGGTTCTACATTCGTAGTAGGCGCAGCTTTAGACGCTACGGCCTCAGCAACTTGAGTCGCTACCTCTTGTGTTGATGCAACAGCAGCGGTCGCCTCTTCTGCACCTTTACACCCATAAAGCACACCTTACATACCATTAACAATTTCATCTATCGCTTTCCCCTACCATAATTAGCCAATTTGCTTGCCAGACATACTAACAAGCTTGGAACCCCAAAGCCCAGACAAGTTCCACAAAAAATCTAGCAGAAAAAGTGTTTTAACTAACAACTCGCCCCACCTCTGCTAACGACCTTCCTTTTCACCCCACACTGCTAACACCGATTTCATTGTGAATAGCCCACCTGGCGTAAATTTTCCAACCTCGATGCTTAATGCTTGATATGGGCGAGAGCCTTACAGCATTAAATAGTTTCTCTATTTTCTGAGTGGTTCAAAGGTATCATTCGTTTATGAAGTACACCAAATACGACGAGTTGATGCTTCTCCAACACGTAATAAATAACGTGGCTTGCGCAAGGAAAGCTAAAAACACCCGCCGCAATGTCAGACCTTTATCTACCAAGAGCTCGCGTATCAGGCAATAAATTGATGTTTGGCGTAGCTCTGACAGGTATTTTGGGGGTTGCGAGCCACACCATTGAGTGAGTGTATAGCGTCGAATTTCGATAAAGTCAGATTATGCCTCAAAAGTTAGGCGATAACTCGGCATATTAGTCGTGCTGACTTGACTCAAACTCTTCAAAATAATGATTCTCTGTCGACGGTGTTACCACTTTCAATCCCACTCTTTGCTTTGATGGCTCTTGATTGCAATAACTGCAATTTAAGTGCTTCGTTGCTTTCGTGTTCATCCATAGAAATAACGACAGCAACAGGTTTACCGTTTCTATAAATTTGCACCTGTGCACGCTGGGCTTGTTAGTAGCAGGTCGCCAAATTATGTTTTTGCTTCATTTACTGATAAAACATCCATTATTGTGCCCTCGCATAAAAATCGTACGAATCGCTCAATATAATCGTACAATTAGGGTCAAAAACCACCCAACACTAAACGACAAGCACCTCAACAGTAGAAGCAAGGTGCTTTGCTGTAGGCCGGTAATATCTAGGATAACGGTTATTATAAGATATATATGAATACAGCTGGGTCAATATATCAAGCGGCTAACTCTTTATGACCGTCAACTCCTTCCACGAAGCTGTCATTCGAGCAACCCCTAGATTCAGGAAGGCTGCTCGATTTTAGCAATAGCTATACATCAGTTTGCTCAGCCAATTCCAATGCATCATCAACA
>MAAB01029385.1_pt1 | contig 39459 bp, 29 predicted proteins | sample 1115991 | NCBI WGS metagenome assembly MAAB01 (sample SAMN04961124, study PRJNA320927) | seawater metagenome | isolation source: sample BD02T18 sea water enriched with oil for 18 days | place: USA:Gulf of Mexico | collected 2013-07-27 | reverse complement strand
CCACCTGATCCCTTTCCGAACTCAGAAGTGAAACGCAGTTGCGCCGATGGTAGTGTGGGAGTTCCCATGTGAGAGTAGGACATTGCTAGACTTCTAATTTGTGCTTAGGCACACGAGAAACCCGTAGTTTAGGCTACGGGTTTTTTGCTTTCTGTTATCTGATAAATACAGTTGCACCGATGGTAGTGTGACTTATGCCGTAGTATAGTCCATGTAGAGCGAAGCGGGACATTGCTAAACTGCGAATTTGTGCAATTGAACACGAGAAGCCCGTTACGAAAGTAACGGGCTTTTTTGCGTCTGGGATATATAAAAGTTACGCCGGTGGCAGTGTGACTTATATCGTAGTAAAGACCATGTGAGAGTAAGAAATCGCTAAACTTCTTCTTTGTGACTGAGATTAATGAAAGTTACAGTCAACATTTTGTCGATGGCCGTGTTGCTTAAGTTACGATACGGTGGATTCTTAGGTGGGGAGAATCGTTTCGTTCTGGAATGTGAACTTTAGTGTTCACATGTGAATATGCTAGTTGAGCTAACTATATACCTACTTGCGTGAGACACTTATTTAGATAGACTTTACGCAATATTCAGTTTCTAGTGTATGAGACTGGCCGGATATAGATATACGGTGTAGTGATTTACGTTTCTATAATCCATGTGATGAGTACATACTATGGATCTATATTATCATAAGTTTATATTTAAATTTTAGAGCTACGAGGTAGTGTAGTTTTTATTAGTAAAGAATAAATATAATCTAGCTATAGTGAACGTTCAGAATCGTACATTTAAACTGTCTCAGTTTGCTCATGGTCCTCATCCTTTCTAAATCTTCGGCTCAAAAGCACCGACAACCATCGAAATAAGTAGCATAGCTGAAGCTGGTATCATGGTTAATATAAATAGTGTATTTAAGTCTAACATGGTCATTCCTTGTGTTTTCGCGTTAATGGTATAGCTCAAAAATGATGCGAAAATGTTTGTAGTTATTACTAAGTTGCAATAAGTGTTACAAAGGTTGTGCCAATGTTAATGTTATTTGATAAGTGATTGATATTGTGGTGTATTTATATTTATAAATTTATTATATATACAATAAGTTATTTATAGAAATATTGGTGTGGTTGAATAGACTATTAAGTGGTTATAAAACTATTATTTTGGTTAAAGTAGTGTTTTAATCATTGCATAGATAAATTATAGAGAATTACTGTATCTCAATATCGGGACAACTATTCCCAATATTGAGATATAGAAGGGCTTTTAAGTCAATGTTACTTTTTCAAACGCATCGAGGAGGACTTGACCGTCTGCTCCATCTTTACCTGCACATTCACTTAGATGTTGTCTAAACTTACGTGCTCCAGCCAATCCATTACATAGTCCTAGCATATGTCGTAGTATATGCCAGGCTCTACCACCTGATTCAACGTGATTGTTAATATACGGAATCATCAATTGAATAACTTCAGTTCTGCTTAGTTTGTCTCGATCTGATTGGTAAATTAGGTTATCAGCATCAGTGAGTAGGTATGGAGAATTATAAATTTCTCGGCCAATCATGACCCCATCGATATGTTTAAGATGTTCCCTTGCTTCAGTTAATGATTTGATACCACCATTAATTGAAATGTTTAAATGGTCAAAATTATTCTTTACCTGGTATACACGATCATAGTCTAACGGGGGGACATCTCTGTTTTGCTTAGGACTAAGACCGGTTAGCCAGGCTTTCCTAGCATGAATGATAAAGTTCTTACAATCCGCCTTTGCTACCTGCTCAATGAAGGTGTGTAAAAATTCATATGAATCAAGATCGTCTATGCCTATACGTGATTTAACCGTGACTGGAATGTCTGTCGCAGACTGCATCTGATTAACACACTCTGCAACTAACGCAGGCTCAGCCATTAAACAAGCACCAAAACGACCATTTTGAACTCTGTCTGATGGGCAGCCGACATTTATATTAACTTCATCATAACCATATTGCTCAGCCATTTTTGCGCACTCAGTCATAGCTTTCACATTACTCCCACCTAGTTGTAGTACTAAGGGGTGTTCAGCATCGTTGTACTCTAAATAGTTACCTTTACCATGCAATATGGCACCTGTAGTAACCATCTCAGTGTATAGCACTGTATGCTTTGACATTAGACGATAAAAATAACGACAATGCTTGTCGGTCCAATCAAGCATGGGGGCGACGCTTAGCCTGTGATCTATTGTAGGTCCAGAGGTATGTGAAGTTGAAGTCTTAATTATAGTCATTTAGGTATACTCTAAGTCGCCTTGAATTGTCTGTTAATTTGTAAAGTTTTCAATTTTTCTGTTCTAAATTCACCCATTGGGTAGGCGATTAAGGATAATCCAATGACATCAGTAACAATTGATAAACACTAAAAAACTAATGGGTATTTTGGTTACCATTGCGCAATTTGCATTAATAAGAATGCTGCAATTATACATAGAGAATTTAAAATATTCAGCAAAAAATGTGTAGCCAAAGGCGATGGGACATATTCAAATAGGTTTATGTCCAAATTAACTGACGAACACCATTTACGTATTTTGAATGACGAGAAGGCCTGAGTGGACAGGTAGCAAGTAAAGCTGCTAACTCTTGTTCATATTGTTCGTCACACTTTAATTCAAGCAGAACATAATCACCTAGAGGTACAGACCTTTTCAGGTTAATACGGGAGTTGAAACGCTGATCAAATACTTCTATTTGTTTATCTAAAGTTGCTCGAATTCGTTTACAACCAGAAAGATAATAATCTCTTAAGTAGCGACAAATTAACACGGGGTATTGTTCATTTCCCCATTTGATTTTACCTTGGTCGGGCAAGTCTAAATAGCATTGCTTTAAAACCTTTGACCAGTGAAAAGGTAGTTGAGAGAAGTCTAACTTAGTTTCATATGAAATTTTATAACCCTTGCCAGCCTGACGGTGTTTAAATTCTAAAATGGCTTTTTCTGCATTATCTAATTGATGATACCAACGTATGCGAATCTTTTTTCGCTGACTAATACCACTTAAATTTTCTTCAAAAGAAGCTAGGTTTTGCAGGTCTAAATAAAGACTATTAACCCATCTCTGAGGATGATGAGTTTTAAATAATAAGCCATGATTATTTAACCAAACCTTAACAGTTTCATAACGGTTTAGTGGAATAGGAATTTTAACTTCGAATCGATAAGATAGGCTCATTTTGGTTTGTCCGATTTCATTATTGTATTATAGAGATCTTTAATATTGAGCTTACTGCCATCTAATTGTTTACCATTAACAATAAGCAGACTACCAGTCTCTGCGGTTAGTTTTTTATCACAATCTTTGTCTATACATACAAAACCATCAGCCAGTAGTTGAGCAGGGCCAAAAATTTTCTTTTTGCTGTAACTCATTAATGCTTTATGGGTTATATTTTTTGCATTAATCAATGAGGCTGTAACCTTAGTTGCATCTTTGGCGACAATGCCAAAGTTAACTTCATTCAAGTGGGTATTTTTAACTATTAAAGTACTGCCTTCACCAGCTGAAATTGCTTTATCACGAATACCATTGAAAGAGATGTTTTCTATTTGTAGTTCACTGCCACTGACGTCTATACCATCGCCGCCTGAACGAAAGCCAATCTGGTTAAAGCTGCTATTTTTAATATGACCACGGCAAAAATCACAGTCAAAGGCGTCAGACAAAGTATTGTTGATGGTTAGATCTGAAATAGCTATTTCGCTATCAATTATATTTAACGCATCTTCAGATTTATTATTATTGATCTCTAATGTAGTAATATTTAATACACTATTAATAAATATAAAGGCGCCTCTTGGCTGCCATAACCCTAGTTTAGGGCTTCCTGCATTATTAATAATTAGATGATGTATTGTATTTACTGGTGTTGTTGTATTACCAAAGACAGCTACCCCAGACCAGTGTTTTTTATTCGCCTGATTTTCAAATATTACAGGGGCAGATGGCTCACCATTAATGTTAAGCTTTCCAAAAACCATTAAACCAGCATTAGATGAAAATTTTAATTTTGCACCAGGATCAAAGCTAACTTGCCAATTTTCGGGTGTTTTTAAATAATCATTAATTTGCCATTCACCAGCAGGAATTCTCCAACTATTGTCTGACTGGATTACAAAGGGATAATCACTTGTAATTATTGCTGCTGAACTTGTTGGGTCTGTGGGACGTGGAATAAATGCCGTAGCATTTACATTCTTCTTAAACTCATAGTTCGCCATTTTTTTATCGCTAAGGGCAGCACGGACGATGACTGTTGTGATATGCGGCTCTATCGGTATGCTTATATACGTGTTCGGTGCTATGATTTTTGGTAAGCCAGCATTGGCTTCTTCGAGTAAGTCAATTTCCTCAAAACGTGTTATTCCGCTAAGACCTTTTAAACTGAGAACTTTCTTGTCGTTGTTAAAGATGGTTATTTGATTGTTCAATTGAGATGAAAAACTAGAAACAAGATCCCAATTTGAATGTACTTTTACCTGATCCATATTAAGATGCAGCTCTGGTTTCATCGGGCCAATTTGATTACATGGGAGATCTTGATAACCTTTAACTAAGCAATTTATTTGTTTAGTTAAATTGGCTAGTTCATAGTTGGTTGTCAGGGGAGCACTTGCATGTAACTTTCTTAGAATATTTTGTTGATAATCCTCTAGCGTAATAAGTAATTCATTAGAATCAATGAGTGATTTTAAATGATTTAATGCCTGTTGATAATGCATTTTTACAATCGGGTCTGCTAACATTTTTTTACTTAAGTGCAGTGTTTTACTTGGTGGTTGCATTAACCAATGATGCGGTGCAGGTGAAATAGCAACATCACTTTGTATAGGCTCTAATAAAGCCGTATGTGGGTTGTAATACCAACGCCAGTTATTCCAGATTAACGCATGCCAAGCACCCCAAATATCAGCTGTTGCTAAATATTGCCCAAGCCTTACTGGATCAAATACCTCGCTGGTTTGACGTTTTCCTGATAAAAAATCGGCAACAAGCTGTAAAGCTATTTGTCTTTGTTTTCCTAAAGAACTATTCTTTAATACGGTTTTCCTTTGAATAACCCTGGGTTTTACGGTTCGTATAACCCTATTGTTTTTATCTTTTTGTTCATCATATAAGTCAAGCCTTACTATAATCCCCTCTGTTCGCTTATTTGTTGCTAACAAACTTTGGCTAAAGGCTTGCTCAAATAACATTACCCCCCAATTTATGCCATTAACAATAACTCTTACAGGTAAGTGATTTGGTGAAATAATATCAAAACCAGCCGTTTGCAACGTTTTGGCAAATAACTGTGGACCTTGATGTATTCGTACATGAGGTGAAACTAAAGAGAATCGTCTTGATGAGAATAATGCTTGTTTTTGCTTAAGTTCAAAACGCAATGACCAGCGTGTTGAGCTATTAATATGATCTAACATATCGCCTTGTAAGCGTACTTTTGCTTTATATTTAATCTTATTATGATAAAGCTCGGCATTAACAATGTTACGTTGTTCGCCAATTAAACCATTTTTTAAAGCGGCATTTCTATCTTTTTCTAATAACAACCAGTCCTGATATTTAATATCAAGTTTGATTACATCTTCTATATGATCTGCTGCCAAATATTTAAAAGGAGCTTCACTAAAGTTTTTAAGTAAAGCACCGGCTTTAGCACTACTTTGTTCATGTTTAGAGACATAACCTTTATGGATCAAAAATGTTTTAATAGCATTGATTGAAGGTAACAATAAAAGTAGTAGTAACAAGGTGGCCAGACTAATATTACGATATTCACGGTTGGAAATTTTAATTGCTTCATTATCTAATCGCATAATTAAACTCCTGCGATATTATGTTGCTCTAATATTGAAATATTAATGCCTTCATATTTTTCTTTGCATCGGGACATTAATGCATCTATTTGCTCCGCATCTTTAATTGAAATAAAAAATGTCGCGTTAAAATGCTCCTTGTCTATATCAAAACGACGCATCTCAATTCGTTCGACGTGTTTTTCAAGCATAGTTTTTATTTCATTAACTGAAATTTTGGACGTTGATTTCTCAGTGATCATGTAATCAAGCAATAAAAATAAGCCACTTTCTTGGTAGTGCTTAACATGTCGCTTTTTAGTAATAGTTACCAATAGCAAAATAGCTATACATGCAACAATTGCGGCTAAGGTTTGCCCCGCACCAAGTGATACAGCAATTCCAATATTAAGGAACAGGTAGATTAGTTCTTCTGGCTCTTTAATTGGTGTACGAAAGCGAACAATTGACAAGGCACCCACTAACCCAAGTGATAATGCTAAGGATGATTTAACTACGGTAATAATTAGAATAATGGTCAGCATTAATAATGGAAACAGACGAGAGAAGTCTTGTCTATTGCAAAAAGCAGATGAATATTTTCTAAAATGTTTACCAATAACTGTTGCCATTACAAAACCGATAATTAAATTAAGTAATAAAGCTCCAAGTTGAACACTGGCATACGGGAAAAACATTGAACGAATATCTTTAGGTAGGTAAGCAATAAGTAGTGGATCAATAGGTTCCATAATTTAGCCTTAATATATCGAATGTCGTTTTGCTCTATGTTTAGCTATTTGCAATGCAAGTTGCATATTTAATACTGAAATTTTCAGTTAGAGCTTTGTTTGATAGTTATACAATTAAAGGCGATTAAGTACAAATATCTATTACTCCCCTATCCTACAAGTGCCTAATTCATTGAGCTGAAGCTCCATTGTTTCTTTTTACTTTAAATGTTTGTACTTAATTCACCCTCCTTAGTTGTTGCAAATTACTAGCCAACTACCTTGTTTGTTCTGGCATCAATTTTGAATGCGACTTCTATCATAGAGAGGCTTAATTGTTCATGGCATTATCTTTTTGTTGGAGTTATTTATGATTAAAACAATACCTACGCTGCATATGCTTTTAATTCTGATGCTCAGGCGGGGGCCCTATATTCTCATCAGCTTTTTCATCAGTATCAACATCACAGCATGCAAATATGAAGCTGAGGAACAAACGGATACGAATAAAGAAAGCATTAGCCAATACGCTAATAGCCAAGGTGATAATGTCGATGGTGAACTTGTATTACCAGAGATCCCTCAATGTGATGGTATATGCACTTGTGATGAGACTCTCATTCAGTTTAATGATACCGGGGTAATTGAGTCGGCAGAGTCTTCAACAGGAAACTTGTCCTATTGCAGTTTTTCAATTTTGCTTGGGCAAGATTGCCGACATGGTCGCGATTCACAAACTTCATTAAACAAAGTAGGGAAAGGGAATGCCGGATTTGATTACAGCAAGGTGAGTAGTGAAGGTAATATATTAAGCGAAGATACTAAAGAGTGGCAGTGTGTACTAGATAATCACACCGGTTTAATGTGGGAAGTTAAAGAGGGTTCTTTTAGTAGTAATATGGGTAAAAAAACAAATACCTTTAGTTGGGTTGATGATGACTTTCCTGATTACTCTAGTGCAAATAATGGCGATTGTAACTTATCAACCTCTTGTGATACGCAAACATATATTCAAACTGCAAATATCAATCAAATGTGTGGATTTGATGATTGGCGTTTACCCGATAAAATAGAGTTGCAAGACTTAGTTGACTACGGTAATTCAATACCGAGCATTGATAGCTTTTTTTTTCCACAAACAGAGTCTGGCTTTTACTGGACATCAAGTGTAGATAGCGATGATCTTGCCAGCGTATGGCAAGTTGGTTTTCATTTTGGCAGAGTTGCAGGTAATACAACCAATAATGCCAAATACATTCGATTAGTGCGAAATCAGAAAAAACAGAAAATTGAGCTACCTATTGCAACTACAGATGAAAAAAACCCGATAATAAGGGAAATTGTCGCTCCAAGGCAACGCTGCAATAGCCAAGTAGATTCGTCAGCACCAATATCTCGGTTCAAGCAAGATCATCACGGAAATATACTCGATAGATTTAGCGGATTAATTTGGAAACGTTGTGTTGCTGGATTATCAGGAAATTATTGTGATGAAGGTGAAAAACTCAAAATGTCATGGCTGCAAGCGCAAATGTATGCTGGCAAAGTCACTAACGATGAAACTGAAGTACTCACAACAAGCTGGCGTTTACCTAATATAAAGGAACTGCAAAGTACAATTGAAATTCAATGTGAAGAGCCTGCGCTTAATCCTTTCATTTTTCCTAATATTCCTTTGGAAGATGTATGGAGTGGCACGCCACATACACACCATACAGACAGTAGTTATTACTTGCAGTATCAAAATAGCATCATATTTTATGCACCCCGTGAGGAACAACTTTTAGTTCATTTAGTCAGAGATTGCCAATAAATAAGTGAGGAGTATTACTGTGAAAAGATTAATGATTTTTATAATTTTTATTTTGCCATTTTTCAAAGTTAGTGCTTATGAAATAGGTCTTTCAGATTATGGTTTTAATTATCAATTATTGCAGGTTGATAAACACACTAAAACTGAGATGCAAGTAGGTGATTTTGCTCATGCGCTAGGTCTTTATTTTACTTATACACCATACAAGTACACTAATTATATATATAAACATTGGCAATCTACAATAGGGGGGGATTTCGTTTATATCAGTGACGAATCACCTTTTAGTCAATCGGTGACAGGAAAAAACAATAGTGATGTTTCTAATAAAAGCTCTAAAGTTATGGGATATTCAGTCTATTTAGAAACAGGCTTATCAGCTTATGTTAAAGGGTTTGATTCATTAAGGGCAGGCTTTATGCTTGGCTATAAATATAATAATATTGATCGTACTATTTTTAAATGCAGTGATTGTAATAAACAAGATCTAAACCGTTTTAGTCATGCAATTTACCTCAAACCCTTTATTGCTTTTAACATTTTCAATGGCATATATGGACAATTATATTTAAGTCACTATTTCGAAAGCAGTGGCTTCAAACATGGATTGGGTTTACAAATTACTTTTTGATATATTGCTAATGTTGTATTCGTGACTAACTTTTTATAATAGTTTTTTTTTGATACTTTTCTACTATACCCAAACAGGGAAGGTTTTGATAAAATAGCGCGTAAATTAAAGGAGAGCACTTTTATGCCAAATTACGTTGTAGGTCACAAGATACCCGATTCAGACTCTATCTGTTCAGCTATCGCACTTTCATATTTGAAAACTACCTTAGGTGAGGAGACTGTTCCTGCACGTTTAGGTGAGCTTACCCCTGAGACAATGTTTATCTTAGATAAATTTGGTTTTGAACAACCAGAGTTAAAAACTAGTTATGCTGGTGAAGGGGTATATATAGTTGATCATAGTGATCTTGAGCTTGCACCTGATGATATTGAAAAAGCCACAATACTAGGCATTATTGATCATCATAAACTTGGTGATTTAACAACTACATCGCCACTAGAGATTTGGGTTCGTCCGGTTGGTTGTACTAATACTATCATTAAGATGATGTATGACTTTCATAATGTAGAAATTCCAAAAAATATTGCCGGTGCTATGTTATGTGCCATTTTGAGTGATACCGTTATTTTTAAATCACCGACGTGTACCACTGCAGATATAAAATGTGTAGAAGCATTAGCAGATATTGCTGGCATAGAAGATTTTAAAGAGTTGGGCATGGACATGTTCAGAGTTAAGTCTGCTGTGGAAGGTACGCCAATTAGAGCATTAGTAAAACGCGACTTTAAAGACTTTAATATGAATGGTCACAAAGTTGGCATTGGTCAACTGGAAGTGATTGATTTAGCCGTTTTTGATGAAATCAAAGATGAGTTATACGCTGATATCGCAAAGCTTAAGGTAGAAGGCGAGCGTCATAGCGTTTTCTTACTGTTAACTGATATTATGAAAGAAGGCTCTGAGCTTCTAATTGCCAGTGATAGTGATACCTTAGCGGAACAAGCCTTTGGTGTAGTACCAAAAGATGGCAAAGCTTGGTTAGACGGTGTTCTAAGCCGTAAGAAGCAAGTTGTTCCACCATTACAAGAAGTGTTTTTAAAGTAATATTTATTCTTTGTAGTAAATGAAAAAACCCAGCAATTGCTGGGTTTTTTATTTTCTTAATCAAACTCATATGACTAAGCCATTCATCATTACTATCGAAGGTTATAGCTGTTTAAGCAAGGAGAAAGCACAGAGTTGACGCTAGTCAATGAGTACTTTCAACGTAGTATAAATAGCTATTAGCAATGATAGTGATATGAATTAAACGCGTTCAAACACTGTTGCAATACCTTGACCTAAGCCGATACACATAGTGGCTAAACCAAGATTGACATCTTGGCCTTCCATTAAGTTAATCAAGGTGCCTGATATACGCGTACCGGAACAACCTAAAGGATGACCAAGGGCAATAGCGCCGCCATTTAAGTTAATTTGATCCATTTTATCTTCAACTTTTAATGATCGAACACAAGAAAGTGCTTGGGCCGCAAAAGCTTCATTAAATTCAAACAACTCAATATCAGCAATAGATAAACCAGCACGTTTTAATGCTTTCTTAGTTGCAGGAACAGGACCAAAACCCATAGTCGCAGGATCGCAACCAGCAACGGCCATACCACGAACTTTAACGCGAGCTGTTAAACCTAATTCTTTGGCTTTCTTAGCAGACATAATTAACATTGCTGAAGCGCCGTCAGAAAGAGCAGAAGACGTTCCCGCAGTAACGGTACCATTCACTGGGTCAAACACTGGACGCAATGCTGATAAGCTTTCAGCCGTTGTGTCAGGACGAATTACTTCATCATGCTCAACTAACGTTAGTGCACCTGTAGCATCATGACCTTGTGTGGCAACAATTTCATTGTCCCAACGACCCGCCAAGTGTGCTTCATGGGCTTTTTGATGCGAACGTGCACCAAAAGCATCTTGCATTTCGCGGGTAATACCGTGCTGTTTACCCAATAACTCAGCAGTTAAGCCCATATTTCCAGAGGCTAAAGCAATATGTTTATTTAGTGCCGGATCAAAATCAACATCATACATCATAGGTACGTGACCCATGTGTTCAACACCACCAATTAGAAATACATCACCTTGACCAGACATGATACTGGTAGTCGCTTGGTGCAACGCTTCCATAGAAGAGCCACATAAACGGTTAACCGTAACGCCAGCAATCGATTTTGGTAACCCAGCAAGTAATGAGGCATTACGTGCAATATTAAAACCTTGCTCTTTAGTTTGTTTTACACAGCCCCAAATAACATCTTCAATGTCTTCTGGGTTTAATGCTGGGTTACGTACTAAAATTTGTTTCATTAGGTGTGCTGATAATGCTTCAGCACGTACATTGCGAAAAACGCCGGCCTTAGAGCGACCCATTGGAGTTCGTATGCAGTCTACAATTACAACTTCGTTCATTTTATTCTCCTCGGCTTAAGCTGATTTAACATCGGTAGTGAAATAAGATTTACCTGATTTTGCCATGTTACGTAGGCCATCAGTTACTTGATAAATTTCACCTAAATCAGCATGTTTATCAGCCATTGCGATGAAGTTATCTAAACCAAGTGTTTCTAAATAGCGAATTGCACCGCCTCTAAATGGTGGAAAACCAACACCATAGATTAAGCCCATATCAGCTTCAGCTGCTGTATCAACAACACCTTCTTCTAAACAACGTACCACTTCATTAACCATAGGGATCATCATGCGAGCAATAATTTCTTCGCTGCTGAAGTCTTTTTTGTCAGCACAATATTGGCCAAGTAATTCGTAAGCAACCGGGGCAGGTACTTTCATTGGACGACCACGTTTATCTTTCATGTGATCATAAAAGCCTTTGCCATTCTTCTGACCAAAACGCTCATTAGCATAAAGAGTACTAACGGGGTCATTAGCAATTTTTTTCATGCGCGTAGGGAAACCAGCTGACATAACACCTGTACAATGATCAGCCGTATCAACACCTACCACATCAAGCAAGTAAGCTGGGCCCATTGGCCAACCAAATTGTTTTTCCATAACTTTATCGATAGCGGTAAAGTCAGCACCTTCAAGTACTAACTGACTAAAGCCAGCAAAGTATGGGAATAAAACACGGTTTACATAAAAACCTGGGCAATCATTAACAACAATCGGCGACTTACCCATTTTAGCGGCATAAGCAACAACGGCAGCTACTGTTTCATCTGAGGTATCTTTACCACGAATAACTTCAACTAATGGCATTTTGTTAACAGGGTTAAAAAAGTGCATACCACAGAAGTTTTGTGGACGTTTTACACTCTGTGCTAATAAGTCAATTGAGATAGTAGAGGTATTTGAAGTAAGAATAGCATCTTCACTGATCACGCTTTCAACTTCAGCTAAAACCATGCCTTTAACTTTAGGGTTTTCAACAACAGCTTCAACAACGATATCTACATCTTTAACGCTGTCGTAACTTAAGCTTGGTGTGATGTTATTTAATACACCTGCCATTTTCTTAGCATTCATACGACCACGTTCAACTTGTTTAGTTAGTATGCCCGTAGCGGTTGTTAAACCTAAATCAAGTGCTTGGTCATTAATGTCTTTCATAATGATAGGCGTGCCTTTATAGGCTGATTGATAGGCAATACCACCACCCATAATACCTGCACCTAATACAGCGGCTTTCTTGACAGTCTTAGTGGCAAGTTTTCCTGCTTTTTTAGCTTTGCCTTTAATTACTTGATCAGCCATAAACAAACCAATCTGTGCTGTGGCTGCATCAGTTTTAGCTAATTTAGCAAAACCTGCATTCTCAGCTGCCATTGCGCCAGTGCGATCTAAGTTAGCAGCAGCAATCAAAGTCTTTATCATCACCATTGGTGCTGGATAATGCTTGCCTGCTTTAGCGGCGATCATACCCGTACATGTTGTTGATGACATGATTAATTCTGTCGGAGATAAGTTTAATGATTCCATTTTAGGCTGACGCTTAGCACGCCAATCTAATTTGCCATTAATTGCTAATTTAAGCATGCTGATAGCTGCAGCGCGTAAATTTTCTGGTTCAACCACTGCATCAAGAACGCCTTGTGCAAGTGCCGCTGCGGGTTTAAATGATTTACCCGTTGACATCCACGTTGCTGCATTATCAAAACCGATAAGTCGAGGAAGACGTACAGTACCACCAAAACCAGGCATTAATCCTAGTTTAACTTCAGGTAGACCGATGCTGGCATTAGTATCAGCTACACGATAATCACATGCTAAAGTCATTTCACAACCACCGCCTAAAGCGATGCCGTTAACAGCAGCTATAGTGGGTAGTTGGATATCTTCAAATGAATCGAAAACATCAGATGCCTTCTTTGCCCAAGCGGCTAATTCATCTTCTGGCTGACTAAATGAAGTTAAAAATTCAGTGATGTCCGCGCCAACAATGAATGTTGACTTACCTGAGGTAACCATAACGCCTTTAGCGTCTGCGCAGTTGTTAATTGCTGCAACTACTGCAATATATTCTTCAAAAGTTGCTTGATCAAACTTGTTTACTGATCCTTTAGCATCGAACTTAAGTTCGACAATGCCGTCTTCGAGTAATTGGGCAGAAAGGCTGTTGCCTTGATATATCATGCTTCGTCTCCTTCACCTAAAAGTGGTGTTGATGTTTGAATGATTAATCTAGTTTTTTAGCGAAATTATCACTCTAAAAAAATTAGATAACTAATAATAGCTGACTGAGTGTGCCTTGAAAGAAAGTTAAATGCAATGAATTTAAACGGGCGTTTTAATCGGCTGTATTATTTTTCTGGGGTGATAGTAATACAGAAAAAAATACCCAGCGAAAATATGGCTGGGTAATTAATAGTCAGAGCTTATTTTAATGAGGAGAAAACTAAATCTTATTTAAAACGTCTTAATTTTGCTGCTGAAGAAAATTAATAAAATCTTCTGCAGGCATAGGCTTGGCATAATAGAAGCCTTGAACCTCATCACAGCCTAACTCAATTAAGCGTTCTTGTTGTTCTATTTCTTCAATACCTTCAGCGATAACTTTAAGGTTCATTTTCTGACCTAAGTTAATGATGGTTTCAGCAATAACCGACTGACCTTCATGGTGAATATCAGTAACAAAAGCGCGATCAACTTTTAGTCGGTCAAGAGGAAGTTTTTGTAAGTAACTCAATGAAGAAAATCCAGTACCAAAGTCATCTAGCGCGATACTTATTCCTTGGGATTTTAATTTAGTAAGTGCATCAATGATGATCTGAGGTTCATCCATTAAAATATTTTCAGTTATTTCTAATTCAAGTTTGCTCGGCTTAATTCCATGCTGAGTAATTGTATTTATTATGCTATCGACAAAATTATCTTGTCTAAACTGAGGGATGGATACATTAACTGAAATACTTAGATCGGCGAAGTTTGTTTCGAGGGTTTTAAGCTGCTTACATGCTTGGTTGATAACCCAATCTCCAATTTCAATAATTAAACCTGAGTATTCAGCTAAAGGGATGAAAACAGCTGGAGACACAAACTTTCCATCTGCAGTACGCCAGCGTAATAATGCTTCAGCACCAATAACTTTACCTGTAGCTAATGATAATTGTGGCTGATACCAAAGCTCAAGGCAGTTATTTGAAAAATCATTACGCAATTGACGGATCATATTCAGGCGCCATTGCATTTGATCTTCTATGTCTGAATGATAATAAGCAAAATGCTCTATACGATTCTTTTTGGCTATGTTCAAGGCAATATTTATTTGATTTAAAACTTGAACACCACTGCTTTGGGCATGCTCTTTTGTGCATAAGCCAAAGCAAGCATTAATAGGTAGATGTTGCTCACCTGCTGTAAAAGGCTGGTGAAATAAAGCCATTAAATTTTCTGGAGTTAAAAAATCAGCGGGACCAATTATGCCAAAAACGTCAGCGCCTACTCGAGCAAACTGGCAATCACCACCCATGCTTTGCATCCGTTGACCTACAGCGGATAGCAGTTTATTACCAATATCTTGGCCTAAAGCATCATTGATGTCACTGAAGTGATTAATATCAATCAGGGCCGCAACTTTGTTTTTTGAATTGTTTTGTGCAAAACCATCAAGTAATCGAACGAATTCTAAACGATTTGGCAAGTTGGTTAACCAATCTTTATAAGCCGCGTTTGTGAGTTTTTGAAATAAATGAACATTTTCATAACCAACAGCAACGCCCGTTAAAAATACATTTAACAGTTGAGTTTGAATTTCAGTTAGTGAATTGGAAAGTTTTACATGTATGACAGAGCGGTAATCACCTTTAGCAACATAAAGGTTTAGGCTGTCATCATTATATTGATGCTCCTGTTGTAAGAAGCAGGATTTTACCTGTTTACTTGCTTGCTCATCTTGTAACTTATCAAGTTTTTGATTGATTAAATCCTCATTAAAGCCCGTTTGTGCCAGCACATAAAAACTCATGTCATCAATGTTCTCAATGATGCCTTGACCTCTAGCGCAAAAAACTGCCGATATATCTTCGCTTATAAGGGTTTTTAATTGAGATAACACACCTTGACTATAAGTAGAAAGCGAATGTTGTGAGGATAACTCTGTAGCACCAGAAACTATCTTTTCAAGACCCAGACGATTTTCATTGACGGTTGCTATTTGTTGGAAAGATCGAATGGCAGCAAAAACAGTGGTTACTAACTTACGGCGAGTTAATTCAGTTTTTGTTTTGTAATCATTTATATCATATTCCTTTATGACATTTTCTTCGGGAGCATAGCCGGGTTGCCCTGTACGTAAAACAATACGAATATCTTTTCGCTGTAACGTCTCTCTTATATGTTTTACAACATTTAAGCCGGCATCATCAGTTTCCATTACAACATCAAGTAAAACGAGCACAATATCGCTATGCTCTTCAATTAGCTGGCAAGCATCTTTGCCTGAATAAGCATGTAAGTATTCAAGCCTTCTACCTAATACGACAAGATCGGATAATGCCAGTTGAGTCACTGAATGAATTTCAGGATCATCATCAACAATTAAAACCTGCCAAGTCTCATCACTGCCAAAGGCTAAAATCTCGTCTTCATCACTATCATCGATAAATAAAAAGTCATCGTGTGAGTTTTCTGATGCTTGCATACTGCCCTCATAACTAAGCGTATTTTTCGTAAATATACATAGTTAAAGTTGAAATTTATTTTATTTAGCTTAACTATAACCTAATACTCCTTTTTTACACCATTGAGGGGAAGAATAAAAGTCCGTTTGGTAAATTATATTTGATTTATTTTATTGGCTTATAATAAATATAATTTGACAGTCTGTTGTTGGCATTTACTTGTTTTTTGACATAATGTGTGAGTGAGTTTATCTATCTTAAATGGATTAATTTATTTGACACTTAAAATGTTATTAGTGAACTTACAACAAACAAGATAAGTTAACCTATATTTATTGAACTTTGTATGTAATCAGTTTGTTGTTAATGCCTACTGTTTGGGTTAAATGTCGTACCTTATGTGTTATTTATTCTTGCAAAGTTGCTATATCTATTCAGCTTTAACTTTGGATTACTGAAAAGGAGTTAGTAAAGTGAGTAAAGAAAAGTCAGAAGTTATAGTACTTGAAAAAGATAAATCAAAAGAAAGCAATGACACGGTAATAGTTGGCAGTAAAAAAACAGCTCAAAACTCGCAGGATTCGGGAGTGTCTCTGCAGTTCATGAAGCTTGCTAAAAGATTTGCTATTGATGGCGCACTGTTGCCAGAAGAAAAACAATTGTTAATTGAAGATCGTACAGTAAAGCGAGCCCGATTGAGTCAATTACGTAAACAGCAAAATATAGAAAATATTATGCAAAAAACACTAGGTTATTGTGCGGATTTTGATATTGGGCAAAAAACAGATAATGACTGGTTCAGTCGCTATATTGCTTTATCAGAAGACGTTAGTAATCCAACTATGCAAGACTTGTGGGCAAAAATTTTGGCGGGTGAACTCACCAAACCTGGATCTTTCTCTTTTAAAGCGTTACAAGTTTTTCGCGACATGAGTATTTATGATGCGAAGTTATTAGCAAAAGCTTGCTCACTAGCAATAAAAGAACCTAACAAAAAGGGCATTCGCCTTGTTAGTGGGGTCTATCAAAAACCAGGCTTACTCAATTTTTTTTCAAAGCAGCGTCAGCAATATTGTAACTTAAGTCATTTTGGTCTGAATTATGCCGATTTATTAGCTTTAGCTGAAAACAATCTTATTTATTTGCAAGAAAGTGAATCAAATCTAATAAATAAAGGAGAGGAACTCCTGTTTAGCTATAACGGCTTGACACTCAAACTAGCAGCGAAAAAAGCAAATATTAGTCTTCAATTTTATAAGTTTACTCCTCTAGGAGCTGAGCTTGCACATTTGATAAGTGATAAATGTAATGAGGAATTTTTTACATATTTACAAAATAAGCTGAGTTATTATTTTTTCATTGATAATGATTAATGAGGAACATATCGAGGGATAAAATTTATTTCGGTCAAATTAGCTGAAAAGAGATAATGTCAGGGGATAATTACTAATGTTATATTATATCAATTGTGATATTATCTCAATTGATAGGTTCTTAGTAACCTGTAATTAGTAAATTCATCTCAAATCACGGAATTATCATGTTAGATAGACTAGGTATTACAGCAACTTCTTTATGTGCATTACATTGCATATTATTACCTATTTTATTACCCATGTTACCTTTGTTAGGGTTAAGCTTTTTAGCGGATCACGCTTGGGAGCATGTATTTCTTCTCATGACCGCTGCGCTTGGCACAGTTGCGCTATTTTCTGGCTTTAAACGTTATCATAAACGCCTTTATCCATTTTATTTGCTTTATTTAGGTGTGGCTTTATATTGGATAAAACACGATTTTTCTCCAGCGTTAGAACCCTATTTTATTATTGGTGGCGCGAGTCTTATTATTGCAGCCCACTTCATAAATATTAAATTATGTAATAGCTGCAAGCAATGTGATGATGAAGTTTGTAATAGCTAGTCATTTTAATAGGTTCTAGCTATTATTTACTCTGATTGATTATTGACTATCAAACTCTTTCAATTTTCTCGTTAAGGTATTTCTGCCCCAGCCCAATTTTTTTGCCGCATCCTGTTTATGGCCCTGAGTAAATATTAATGCTCGTTCTAGCATTATTTTTTCAAACTCAATTTGTGCATAATCAAGAATCGCATCTTTTCCTTGAGCTAACTCCTGATCCATCCAAGCGCTGAGGGTTTCTTGCCAAGAGTTAGATTCTTGCTTTGAAGGAACAGAGCGTTCAGTTAATTCATTAGGTAAATCCTCGATTAATATTTCCTGGCCACTGGCCATTACGGTCAAAAATCGACAAATATTTTCTAGCTGCCTAACATTACCAGGCCAATGACAGTTATTTAGAAAATTACTGGCCTTTTTACTTAGTGTTTTAACTTCAACACTGAGCTCGTTTGCTGCTTGTTTCAAAAAATGCTGACTGAGTTGTGCAATATCTTCTTTACGCTCCCTTAGACTAGGGAGGTGGATACGAATAACATTTAGGCGATGAAATAAGTCTTCTCTAAATTCACCTTTATTTACTCGCTCTTCAAGGTGCTGATGAGTAGCAGCAATTATCCGTACATCCACTTGGACAGGTAAGTGCCCACCTACACGGTAAAATTGACCATCTGAAAGCACACGTAATAGGCGAGTTTGAATATCTAATGGCATATCACCAATCTCATCTAAGAATAAAGTTCCTCCATGTGCTTGTTCAAACCGTCCCTGGCGCACTGCATTAGCACCGGTAAAGGCTCCTTTTTCATGGCCAAACAATTCAGACTCAATTAAATCTTTCGGGATCGCTGCCATATTCAGAGGAATAAAGGGAGCATTTACTCGAGGACTATGAGAATGTAGTGCTTGGGCAACTAACTCTTTACCTGTACCAGATTCGCCATTAATTAGTACACTAATACTAGAGCGAGATAAGCGACCAATAGCTCGGAAAACTTCTTGCATTGCAGGTGCTTCGCCAATTAATCCAACAGCTAACGGAGTCTCTTCTTGTTTTTTATTTTTCTCATTCTGCTCTCTAGCATGTGTGGTAGCTCGTTTGGTCAAACTGATGGCTTCATCAATATCAAATGGTTTTGGTAAATATTCGAAAGCACCACCTTGATAAGCATTAACCGCGCTATCTAAATCAGAATGAGCAGTCATAATAATCACAGGAATATGACTATGCTGTTTACTTAGCCTTTTTAATAGCTCCATTCCATCAATGTTAGGCATACGAATGTCAGAAATAATGACTTCGGGTTGGCCATGTTCTAATGCAATTAACAAGTTCTCAGCACTTTCAAAAGCGGCACAACTTATCGCTGCATTGGCAAAGGCTTTTTCCAGTACCCATCTAATTGAGCTATCGTCGTCAACTATCCACACTTGCTCGGTGATCATAATATATTCTCTTGTGATAAAGGCACTTGATTTAAAGGCTGCTGTGTTAAAGGGAGTAAGATTGTAAACTCGGTATGTCCTGGGCGGCTATGGCATGACAATTTGCCTTGGTGTTGGTTGATTAATGTTTGTGAAATAGATAAACCTAAGCCAGTGCCATTAGAGCGCCCAGAAACCATAGGATAAAAAAGAGTATCTTGAATCTTGCTCGGAATACCTGGACCGTTATCAATGATACTAATTTCGACAGCCAACTTTATTCGTTTTCCGTGTATCGTCTTATTGCTTGCTATTCGCGTTCTTAAGGTAATATTATTTGTTTCATCAATGGCTTGTATAGCATTATTAACAATATTAAGAACAGCTTGTTGCAGTTTTTCTTGATCACATTCAACGGCGGGTAAAGAAGGATCATAATCACGTAATAGTTGAACTTTCTGACTATTTGAATAGCTCACTAGTTGGCATACCTTTTCGAGTATCCCATGGATGTTTTGTGCTTGGATCTGAGGCAACTGGTTTGGACCAAGAAGCCGATCAACTAAATTAGTTAACCTGTCAGCTTGCTCTATGATCATGCTTGTGTACTCTTGCTGCTCTTGACTTACTTCTTTACTAAGTAACTGTGCTGCACCTCGTAAGCCCCCTAAAGGATTTTTAATTTCATGAGCTAACCCTTTAATGAGATCCCTCGCAGCAAGCCACTGCTGGTGTTGAAATACTTCCAAACTAATTTGTTTTTGTTGATCTATTTGCTTGAACTCAAGTAAGACATGAGGCGATCGTTCAAACTCAACGGAAGACGCTGTTACTTCTGCAGTAAAGCGATGGCTTTCATTGAGCTCGATTACAATATCGCTATCAGTAAACTCTTGGCCTGTGGCAAGCAACTGCTTTAAACGTGAGCTATTAATGCTGGTATTAGCAAAAATAGTCTCAGATTCCGTATTAAATAACCGATAGAGACTTTTATTCAGTAATGCTTCAGCTGCAGGGTTTACATAAACAATAGCGAGTTCTTCATTGAGGATAATCACTGCGGTCACCAACTGATTAGCGAGTGATTTCTGGTAGGATAACTTGTGATCTTGGATATAACTACGGCTATGCATAAAAACCCTTAGGAAAAATAGTACGCACCAATTTGGTGCGTAACAATGCAAGTTTACTAAACAAAGGTTTTATTTGCAGAGTTAATTTTTTCACAGGCTAAGTCTTAAATCACTTGTACTCCTTTAATATTAAGAGAGTAGGAATAAAGTAGTAAACTTAGTTTGTTGAAGCTCTATGCATATAAAACGTTACTGACTCTGATGTAGCAATAATCTTGCCATTTTCATCAAGCAGTAACATTTTTATCTTGTGTTCTCCTCTTTCAATATCTCTTAGAGAAAACATTGAATGTTTTTTTGGTTTGTCATGAGGTTTTCCGTCTAGCATTAACTGTACTTCAAATCCTGATTTAAACCTTGGTTTAATACCACCACCAATATAAATAGAACCGGTATTATCACGTATGGTGGCATTGTTTTTAGGGGTGCTTATCGCTATATCGTATTCTTGAATAGACTCTTGAGGAGTGATATCAAGTACCTTAGTATCAACAGAGGTACTTGCTTGTATAATATTGCCTGGTTTGGTTTTTACTTCTTCAGCGCCAGGCCTAGGAGAATCAGAAAAAACGAGTACTCCTTTTTCATCGCGCCAGACATATATTTTAGCCGTGTTTGGATGAACAGGAGCAACTAATGCGATGCCTAATAGTATAAATAGCAATAAATTGATCATAGTTCTTTCAATCTTCCTATGCTTTGGCTGCTCAAAAATTCGGGTCATCCCATAACGTAAGCTAATTTAAGTATATATCTATAATTTATACAAAAAAATATTTTTATTGTTTTTCTATCGATGATTTATTTTTATAAGTGAAACCTTATACCATTTCCATTAAGTTTGTGATCTTGTTGTGCGTAGGGAAAATAAATCAGGGCAAGGCGCTTGATTGAGCAATAGCTAGCTATTGGGATTGAGAGCAACGCAGACGTGGATTATTTTAACCAGTACAAGTGGGCAATAATTTAATGGAATTGGTATTATACCAATTTGATTAAATTTCTTCCCTACTCAGAGCTACATTGATGAGCTTAGAGCAAACAAAATTTGTTAAACATAGTCATTCTATATTTAGTTAATTTTGTGACGTTATCAGTTTATCAATGAGCTCCCAAGGACGAGTTTAAAGGGCTTATATGCAGCGTTATTGATTTTGACAAGGGAATAACCATTCTCATCAATCAATGCCTTGCCTTTAAGGCCTTTAATTCTCGCTGAGTGGGAAAGAGCTTAATCAACTTGGTATTAATAAGTCGTTTCATATTTTTCACACATAAAAAAACCCACCTAAGTGGGTTTTTATACATGAGAAATACTTTAAATATAAATTAAGCGATATTAAACGCTGTAATACATAGCAAATTCTACTGGGTGAGTTGATGTGTTTAATAATTCACAATCAGCACGTTTAAGTCCAACGTATGCATCAATCATATCTTTATCAAATACACCACCAGCAGTTAAGAACTCGTGATCAGCTTCTAAAGCATTTAATGCATCATCTAATGAAATAGCAACTTGTGGAATTTCAGCAGCTTCTTCAGCTGGCAGGTCGTATAAGTCTTTATCCATAGCATCGCCTGGGTGAATCTTATTTTTAATACCATCAAGGCCAGCCATTAACATAGCAGAGAATGCTAGGTAAGGGTTAGCTGCAGCATCAGGGAAGCGAACTTCAATGCGCGTAGCTTTTGGAGATGGAACTACAGGAATACGAATGGAAGCAGAACGGTTAGCTGCTGAGTAAGCAAGCATAATAGGTGCTTCAAAATGAGGAACTAAACGTTTATAAGAGTTAGTTGCTGGGTTAGTAAATGCATTAAGTGCTTTAGCGTGCTTGATGATACCACCAATGTAGTAAAGTGCCATTTCAGACAATCCGCCGTACTTATCACCAGAAAACAAGTTCACGCCATCTTTTGCAAGAGATTGATGCACGTGCATACCAGAACCGTTATCACCAACTAATGGCTTAGGCATAAATGTTGCCGTTTTACCGTAAGCGTGAGCTACGTTATGCACAACATACTTATAGATTTGAACTTCATCAGCTTTCAATACCATGGTATTAAAACGACAAGCGATTTCGTTTTGACCGGCTGTAGCAACTTCATGATGATGCGCTTCAACAACTAAGCCCATATCTTCCATTACTAAACACATAGCAGAACGAATATCTTGTGAAGAATCTACTGGAGAAACTGGGAAGTAACCACCTTTAAGACCTGGACGATGTCCCATGTTGCCTTCTTCGTATTCAGTTCCTGAATTCCAAACAGCTTCTTTATCATCTACTTTGAAGAAAGAACCGCTGATGCTAGTGTCAAAACGTACATCATCAAATAAGAAAAACTCTGGCTCTGGACCAATTAATACGGTATCAGCAATACCTGTTGAACGTAAGTATCCTTCAGCGCGTTTTGCAACAGAACGTGGATCGCGGCTGTAACCTAACATAGTGTCTGGTTCTACAACATCACAACGGATGTTTAACGTTACTGCGTCAGTGAATGGGTCTAAAACGGCAGATTCTGCATCAGGCATCAATACCATGTCAGATTTGTTAATTCCTTTCCAGCCTTCAATAGAAGAACCATCGAACATTTTACCGTCTTCAAAGAAGTCTTCAGTAACTTGATGATGAGGGATAGAAACGTGTTGTTCTTTACCTTTTGTATCAGTAAAACGAAGGTCAACAAATTTGACATCGTGCTCTTTAATTAAGTCGAATACTGCTTGTGACATTTTGTGTCTCCAGTGAGGTTAATTTTATAAATAATCAAGTAAATCGTAAAATGGATGAAACTATAAAGATAATTATGATCATTTTTCATCTATTGTTATCCGTTAAAAAGCTAAAATCGTGCCAAAAGTAAGCTCTTTGATTAATAAGGTTTTTTACTGTTTTCATTGTTTGTGTTGCACTATTTCGGTGCTTGGTGTGCAACACTTTGGTGCATCTGTTGTTGCCGTAAGAATCCTACTATAGAATATATTTAGCGGATTTCCCTTAATAATTTATATTTATTTTGTATTGTTATGTTTAAAATAAACATTAAGAAAGAGTATGTTGTTTTTGTCGATATATCAGCGCATGTTGGCTCTACTCAAGTTTTATATTTTTATTGTCTTTTATCAAATCAACACCTTATTTGGTGTGGGGTTTTTATGAATCAATTGATGGTCACGTTACATGCTAAAATTTTTATAGTTTTCTTTTCGTTAACACTAGCAACGCTTGGTTATGCTAATGAGGTTAATGGTCAGTGGCAAAAACCAACGCCTGTTTTTAAGCAAGACTTTGATTGGGTAAAACTCACCTCTGATGAATGGCTCAAAGGTGACATTGTTTCAATGTATGATGAGAAGCTAGAGTTCGACAGTGACGAATTGGATATACAGACAATCGATTTAGAAGATGTTGCTGAGCTACGAAGCAAACAATGGCAAAGCATTAGAATGTTTGACGGCACCATCGCTGAAGGTTACTTAGTGATAAAAGATGGAAAATTATCTTTAGTTAAACATGGTGTGACTACTCATTATGAATTCAGTAACCTTTTATCTATTGCTTCTTCAGGTAAAAATGAACGAGATTTATGGGATGGTTACATTAATATAGGTATTAATCTACGCGACGGTAACACTGTTCAACTTGATTATACTTTTTCTGCTGGCGTGCAAAGACGTAGTTCGAGTAGTCGTTTTAAGACAGACTATACTGCTGATTATAGTAAATATGAAGATCAAGACACTGAAATAATGACAGTGACTGCAGATAGCTCACGCTTAACATCATCTTTTGATTGGTTTTTTAATCCTAAAGTGTATTTTCGTGCTGCCGATATTGAGTATATATCCGATGAGTTTTTAAACCTCGACTATCGAATCCATTATGGTATTGCATTGGGTTACCATATCGTTGATACAAGTCGTACTAGTTGGGATGTTAATCTTGGTCCAAGTTATCAAACCAGTACCTTCATCGATGTGCAAGAAAATGAAAGTGACAGTGAAAACTCTTTCGGTGTAACACTAGGTACTGACTTTACCTTTGAGGTCTCGGGTGATATTGACTACGATGCTTCATATAATGTACAAATGGTTGATGAAGCTTCGGGGGGGAATATCCACCACTTTGAAACAGGATTGGAAATTGAGCTTACCAATGACTTTGATCTTGATTTGACTTTTTATGCCGATCGCACTGAAAGCCCGAAAAAAGATAGTGAAGGGAATATACCAGAGAAAAATGATTATCGTCTGGTTGTCAGCTTTGGTTATGATTTTTAATTAATAGACTCATTTTTCTTTAACGTTTGTATTTTAACGAATATAAGCTTTTTGTTATTAATAAGTAAGAGTAATCACCATAATATTGTGAATAAGTATTTATTGTTAGCGCTAGCCTTAATTACCTTTGTAAGTAATGGGCAGCAACCTTCTGAAAATATAGAAGTATGGAATCCACCAGTACCTGTTTTTTCACAACAGTTTGACTGGCTTCAGTTACGTTCAGGGGAATGGCTGAAAGGCGATATTATCTCTATGTATGAAGACGAACTAGAATTTGAAAGTGAAGAATTCAATACTATTATTTTTGATTGGCGAGATGTTACTGAGTTGCGTAGCAGATTCGATCAACAAATACGCTTTGCTAATGGCGAAGTAAAAGAAGGTTTCCTTATCGTTCAAGATGGGCACCTTATTTTAATTAGTGGTGGTAGTGAGCAACATTATCCTTTATCTGAGCTTCTCTCGATAACGTCTTCTTCGGATGACAGAAAGGAATTATGGGATGGTAAAATTAGTTTAGGTATTGATGTTAATACTGGTAATGTAAATCAATTAGATTATTTAGCCAGTGCAAGAATAGAACGACGAACGCCTTTTACGCGCTTTCGATCAGATTTAACTTATACATACAGTAAATCTACAGTTAGTGATGAAGGGAAAGTTATTACTGATACGGGCCGCTTGACCAGCTATCTTGATTGGTTTTACAGCAGTAAAATATTCTTTCGGGTATTTGACTACGAATACTTCACTGATTTACAGCAAAATATTGATGTAAGAAATACCATCGGGCTCAGTGTGGGTTATCATATTGTAAAAAATAAGCGTATACAATGGGATGTAACCATAGGGCCGAGTTATCAACAAACGGTTTATCGCAATAGTACACAAGAAAAGGATCAAAAAAGTGGCGTGGTCGCATTTGGTACATTATTAGATTACAGTATCTCAAGTCGAATAGATTACCTATTTGACTATCAGCTACAATTCGTTGAAGAAAACTCAGGTAAGCGAAATTCGCATTTAAAAACAGGTTTTGAATTTGAATTTAATAATGACTTTGAGCTAGATTTTTCCTTGTACTTTGATCGGGTTGCAGAGCCAGTTGCCCCTGCGGGTACAACACCACCGAAATCTAATGACTATAGGTTGGTATTAAGTCTAGGTTATAGTTTTTAGTTTTGTCAGTCACCAGAAAATACCCATATGAGCTACTCATGGCTCAGTTCTACATCGGTTAAGGCGTAACAACTGCAAAGTAAAATATAACCTTGCTGCTGTTCAGCTACAGATAATCCATCGGTGGAACTCTGCTTAACTTCTCCATTGATAAGTTTAGCTTTGCAACTACCACAACTACCTCCGCGACATGAAGAGGGGAGAATCAATCCGGCGCTTTCTCCTTGTTCCAACAGCGATTCTTTAGTATTGCCTTGATAAGTTTTATTCCAACGCTTGAAGTGAATTGAAACTTTGGTTTTATTTTTTTGTTGATTAACTTGTCGTGTTTTTGGCATTGGTTCAGTCATGTTATTTGTTTTCTCTATCGTCTCTATAATGTCATTTGTCCTTAAATTACTCCGTTCACCAAAACTTTCAAAGTGGTATTGGTTTCGTGGCAAACCCAGTGCTTTGAATATTTGTTGAGCGGTTAGGCGGAATAACTTTGGTCCACAAGTAAAAACATGATAACTCGTCAACTGAGGAATGCCACGAAACATTTGTTCAGTAATTCGACCTTGGAACCCTTGCCAACGTGAAGTGATGGTTTGAGTGAGAGTGTATACTACTTTGCATCGTCCATGTTGCCTTGCCAAGTTATCTATTTCACTTCGAGCAATAAGGTCAGCTTCCGTATGAGCGCTATGAAGAAATATTACTTGATTCTTACACTGGCTTTCCACCATATAGCGCAGCATAGAAAGCATGGGCGTGATACCGCTGCCTGCACTGAGTAGCAGTATTTTTGGGAGGCTAGGCTCTGGTAAGTAAAATTTACCACTGGCATTTTTCACTATAATCGATTGACCCACCTGAAAATGATCATGAAAATAATTAGAGATTAGGCCTCCGGGAATACGTTTTATGGTGATACTGATAAAATCATATTTTGTAGGGGAGGAGGATAAGGTGTAACAGCAATGCTGTTCTTTGCCACCAATGTTAAAGCTGAAGTTGATATGTTGACCCGCTTGGTAGCTAAAAGGTCGTGCTGGTTGTGATTGTGATTGCGGATAAGTGAAAATGAAAGTCTTAGCATCATGCGTTTCTGTTTGAATCTTTTTACAGATAATTCTGAATGTTTGCTGTGTGCTTGTTGATAAGGTCATATTCTTTGATTACTCAGCCAAGTTTAAAGGTGCAGGTTTACAGCTAAAGCGTAGTAATTAAGGTATGATATCGCCAATTATAACGCTTCTTGATGTTTTGATTCTTATATTTATGACTAATAAAATTCAACACCTTCATATATTAGGTATTTGTGGCACCTTTATGGGCGGGATCGCTGCAATAGCCAAGGAGCTTGGCTTTAGAGTCAGTGGCTCTGATGCCAATGTTTATCCACCGATGAGTACACAATTAGAGCAATTAGGGATTGAACTGATGTCGGGTTATCAAGTCGAAAACTTTACCGATGACATCGATATGGTTATTGTTGGTAATGCCATGTCTCGTGGTAATGTTATGGTGGAATATATGCTAGATCGCAATATTCCCTATACTTCAGGCCCGCAGTGGTTATTAGAAAATGTACTAAAAGACCGTTGGGTATTAGCTGTTTCAGGCACGCATGGTAAAACAACGACAAGTAGTATGCTGGCGTGGATTCTAGAATATGCGCACTTATCTCCAGGTTTTTTAATTGGTGGTGTACCACAAAACTTTTCTTGCTCCGCACGCCTAGGAGATGCGCCATTTTTTGTCATTGAAGCCGATGAATACGACAGTGCTTTTTTTGATAAACGCTCTAAGTTTGTACACTACCGGCCGCGAACTTTAGTGATTAATAATTTAGAGTTTGATCATGGCGATATCTTCAATGACCTTAGTGACATTCAAAAACAATTCCATCACCTTATTCGTATGGTGCCTAGTAATGGTCTGATTTTGTCGCCAGCGAATGAAGTGGCCATTAGTGAAACATTAGCCATGGGGTGCTGGACACCGACTGAATTCTCTCGACTAGATATTCAGCTTGGAATGGGCTGGCAAGTTGAGAAATTAAATGCTCAAGGTAGTGAGTTTATTGTTAAGTTTAATGGTAAAGAGCAAGGCGTAGTTAAGTGGGATCTTATTGGTGATTTTAATATTGATAATGCTGTGATGGCAATTGCTGCCGCGCGTCATGCGGGAGTACCAAGTTCGGTCTCTATTGATGCATTAGCCGAGTTTATCAACACTAAGCGTCGTTTTGAACTGCGTGGCACCGTTAATAATATTAGTGTCTATGATGATTTTGCTCACCACCCAACAGCGATAGCAAAAACATTAGCTGGGGTACGTGCTAAACTTTCACAACAAAAGCATGAACAAAAACACACAGGGCGTATTTTTGCAGTATTAGAGCCAAGATCAAATACTATGAAATCAGGGGTTCATAAAGACACTTTGCCTCAATCGCTTATTGATGCTGACCAGATCTTTATTTACCAAGGAGATCAAGTTACTTGGTCTGTGAGTGATTTGATCAAACAATGTCAATCACCTTGCCAAGTTGAAGATAAAGTTGAAACCTTAGTTGAGAATATAGCTCAGCAAGCACAAGCTGGTGATATTATTGTTGTTATGAGTAACGGCAGCTTCGCCGGTATACATGAAAAATTATTGAAGCGCTTGGCGAATATAATCATGTAGCCCATTTAAGCAAAAACTTGTACAAACTTAAAACCTTATAAATTAGCTAAATTAAATAGTAAAGAGAGCCTAGAAAAATGACTGTACTAACCATACTCACAGCACCTAATGATAAACTTATAGCGCAAGCAAAACCTGTATCTGATGTAAGTAAAGTTCAAGTGTTAATTGATGACTTATTTGAAACTTTATACGATACCGATGATGGTATTGGTTTAGCAGCGACACAAGTTGGTCGCAGTGAAGCTATTGTGGTTATTGATATATCGGAAAATCGTGATGAACCACTTGTGCTTGTTAATCCAAAGATTATTCACGGTGAAGAAACAGCTAAAGGTCAAGAAGGCTGTTTATCTATACCCGGTTATTACGCGGATGTTGAACGCTTTACTCACGTTACCGTTGAAGCATTAGATCGAAATGGCAAAGAGATCACTGTTACCAGTGATGATTTTCTTGCCATTGTAATGCAGCATGAAATAGACCATTTAACCGGTACCTTATTTATTGACTATTTATCGCCACTTAAGCAGAAAATGGCGCTTAAAAAAGTAAAGAAAACCATTAAAAATGGATAGCCATAGTTAAATACTAAATAATTTAGTTAATCAAAGACAGATGATTCGTACAAGGTGAGTAATGTGAAAAATGAATTCAATGGAAAAATAACCCTTGCCATCACTGGTGCATCAGGTGCTTCATATGCTTTGCGTCTCATTGAATGTTTAATCGCAGCAAACTATCAGCTCTATATTTTGTGCTCGAGTGCGGGCCGAATTGTGTTAGATACTGAAGTAGGCATTAAAATTCCGGGTTCCCCTGATGCTGCGAGTCAATTCTTCACCGAAAAGTATCAAGCCAAAGCCGGACAAATCACCGTTTTTGGTAAAGAGCAATGGTTCTCTCCGGTTGCTTCGGGCTCTGCAGCACCTAAACAAATGGTTGTTTGCCCTTGCTCTACCGGAACAATGTCAGCTATTTGTCATGGTATGAGTGATAATTTAATTGAGCGTGCTGCGGATGTGGTGATAAAAGAGCGTGGGCAGCTTATTTTGATAGTAAGAGAAACGCCATTTTCAACATTGCACTTACAGAATATGCTCAGTTTATCTCAGCAAGGTGTGACAATTATGCCCGCCTCTCCGGGCTTTTATCATAAAGCCGAATCAATTGACGATCTTGTCGATTTTATGGTTGGCAGAATATTAGATCACCTTGGTATTGAACAAGATATCATGCCGCGTTGGGGTTATAATTAGCTATGTTTTTCGTTTATGTAACAAAGAATTAACAATTGATAAAATATTGTACTTTAGCCTATCTTTTGTTGATAAGTATCAACACACCTCTCAGATACATTGATTATTATGCCTGCATCATGCAGTGACATAGTGCTTCAAAATCCTTTTGACACGCCTTACTGTATATCGCAGTAAGGAAGTTAACGTGTCACTTATTAAAAATGCCTCATTTAAAAGTAAATTAATTCTCTTGGTCACCCCCGCTATTTTAGGACTGATTGTATTTTGTTTAATTTTGATTAAGCAAGAATTTCAAATTGCTAATACCAGTAAAGATATCGCATTATTAACGCAACTGAGTACATTCAATAGTGCATTGGTGCACGAATTACAAAAAGAGCGTGGTGCTTCTGCAGGTTTTTTGGGAAGCAAAGGCGGCAAGTTTGCAAATACTTTAAGGTTGCAACGCCAAGAAACTGATATCCGTTTGGCTAAGCGTGAAACATTTCTATTAGAGAATTTAATTGATATTAAACAAAAGGATATTATAGCGTTAACGAATAGTTCAACGATGGCATTAAAGAGCTTGGATAATATTCGCCAAAAAATTGATCTACTATCTATTGAAAACTCAGAGGTTATTGCTTATTTTACCGACAATAATAGCCGGCTAATAAATATTGTTTCTTATATTGGCCAAGCTAGCTTTGATGGTGCCTTAGCAAATGGTTTGCAAGGGTATTATAATTTTTTACAAGGTAAAGAGCGTGCAGGTATAGAAAGAGCGGTAATGACTAATGTATTTGCTCTTGGACAGTTCAGTGCTAGTAGCTTTAAGCAATTTATTGCTTTAGTCACTGAGCAAAAAACTTATTTTGATACTTTTAATAAAGTAACAACAACAGCATTAAAAAGCCAATTCAATCAGGCTATGCAACATGCTTCTGTTCCAGCAGTGCTAGCGCTGAGAAGTACTGCTCTACAATCAAACGGCATAGAAACATTCTCAGTAGATAGCCAGCAATGGTTTAGTCAAAGTACTCAACGCATTAATCAATTAAAATCTGTTGAAGATAAGATAGTTGTACAACTATTAGCAACAAGTGACGAGCAATTTAAGAATGCACAGTTTCTGTTATGGTTTAGCATCATAGGAGCGGTAATCCTTATTTTAGTTTCTATCGTATTATCTTATGTTGTTAGTAAAATTATTATGCAGCAACTAGCAGGTATATCGCAGGCAATTATGGCTGCAGATGAAGATAATAACTTGAATACTCAAGCCGTAGTGACCAGCGGTGATGAGCTTGGGGATATTGCCAATCGACTTAATAAAATGCTTAGCGCATTTAAACAAGCGATTATTGCTATTGATCAAAGTAGTAGTAAATTAGCGGCAAGCTCAGCTCAAAGCTCACAAGCGACATTAAACAACCAAAAGCATTTAGAGATGCAACAATCTGAAACAGTGTTAGTTGCAACTGCTATTGAGCAAATGAGTGCTACCGTACAGGAAGTAGCGTTGAATAGTGCTCAATCGGCAGAGGCTGCTTTATCTGTAGATAAAGTTGCTAGCCAAGGGGTTGAGCAAATAAACTTAACACGCGATGAAATGACCATTTTATCTAATGAAATGGGTAATGCAAATCAGCTTATTGATCAATTGCAACAAAGTAGCAGTAATATCACTTCAGTTGTCGATGTTATTAAAAGTGTCGCAGAGCAAACAAATTTATTAGCATTAAATGCGGCTATTGAAGCTGCTCGTGCAGGGGAGCAAGGGCGTGGCTTTGCTGTTGTGGCAGATGAAGTTCGAACGCTTGCACAGCGAACACAAGAGTCGACTGCTGAAATTGAAAGTATGGTCGGTAAGTTTCAACATGATGCGGAGCAAGTCTCAAAATCAATTGCACAATGTGTTGCCAATGTAGACAACTCAGTCGAGCAAACGACCTTATTAGAAAGTAAGCTACAAGCACTTTTACAAGCGGCAAATTCTATTAGTGATATGAGTAGTCAAATTGCTGTTGCTACAGAAGAACAGGTTGCTGTTGCAGGTGAAATGGCAGGGAATATAGAACGTATTAGTGAATTATCGTTAAATAACGCTAATGAGGGAGAGCAAGTTCGCCAAGCGAGTCAGGAGCAAAGTGAATTGGCGGAAGAGTTATTAAAGCTTGCGAATAATTTTAAATGTTAACTTTTAAAATATTTTGGCTACAAAAAAAGCGACTTTAGTCGCTTTTTTACGGATAAATAATAGCTATTAGGTACGCTATTAAAATTTTGTTTTATTCATCAAAGCTAAATTCAATGTAAGCTCTGCCTAATTCATTCTTTAGTGGAATAATAACAATAGGCCCTTTCGCTTTATGATGAATAGAATGGTTTGCACCAGAAACAACCATCGGAGTTGCCATATCAAATTCAATGCCTTTCTCACTCAGCATACGTTTGGCTCCCCCCGTAACCATATTGGTGATTTCACCCACTAAATCGATAATCTCTTCATTAACTTCATCTGGTGCTTCACCTACCATATTTTTCATGGTTGCTAATGCTAAGCCTCCCTCAAAAGTTATGGATAATGAACCATTCGCTTGCGGACTTACCATACCAATTAAACCTGAAACATCCCCTAGGGCTACTTCGTCTTTTTTAAGGCGTGGTTTTTCTGGGATTAACTCCATTTGCGCCATAGTCGACATGACATTGAGCATTGAAGATAAAAATGGATTAATAAACTCTACATTCATGAAGATTCCGAATCTTAACTGTTTAGATAAAGTGCTTTATTTGATTTTGCATGCTTATGTTACAAATGTAAATCAAATAGCGTGATAGTTTTATAATTTATGCAGTTAATTTCTTGCAGGCTTTGTTAATGAGTCGATTTGGGAGTGATTCTTGCTTCTTTGCTCCTGTAGTCAAAAGTTAAGCTACCAAAAATAGCCTTCCCTTGAATATCTATGCCTTGGAAATTAACTGTATTCACTTGCTTAGGGTAAGTATCGGTGAGTATTGCATTTTTTACCACTAATTGCGGCAAAAAACTTTCCAGCTGACTTTCTTGGTAGGCAATTATTTTTCCTGAAGTGACCTCAAAACCTACCCAATTCAGTGGTACGAATACACTCTTGTACGATAAGGAAAACTTCTCTTCAAAATACTGTTGAATATATAAATTATAATCTTTATGTTCAGCCGAGAAGTGAATTTGCTTGCTCTGTGCTATCGCATTTTCTATATCGTGGGTGGTAAACTGGTGGACGATTTCTAGTCGTTTAGTTTTGTGGTTTTGTGATAAATCACTTACGCCAAAGAAATAAGTGTGACCTGTAGCCGAAGCTACAAGTCCCATATAAAAGCTGATAGCAATGAGGAAGTTGCTAAAGACCTTATTCATTATTGGCCTTCTTCTTTCTGGTCTTTTTCGTCAATCTCATTTTCATCTGAGGAGCTTTTAAGCTTTTTATTATAATCTCGCATCATGTCTTTTTTCTTCGCCTTATAAAGGTCAAAACGAGATTGAATAGGACGTGCTGGCCAGTAGTTATTATTAATATTAACATCGGCTGTCTGCCAGTTAGCATCTAATGCAATCTCCGTAATCTCTTTATCACGAATTAATAGCTTAGATACTTTTTTAGGGTTTCTGCGCCAAATTTCAGCCGGAATATAAAGGTGCTCAGTGGAGTTATCAGCATATGTAATGTCGAGTAAAATGGGCATGACTAAACCACCATGATTAGAGAAATCAATAACATAGAATTTACTGTCATTAACCAATAACTCTTGCTGCCAAGGCTCTAATTCCTTATGAGATTTATTATATTTGTTGCGATCTGCATTGGTCGCAGTAAACTTGTCATGTTCATTATAAAAATCTAATAATTCTGGTTTATCTTGCGTTCTAAGCCATTGACCTTTATTACGTTTGTCACTAATAAACTCAGGTTTCTCGTTATATAGTGCACGCTCCCACGCTTCTTCAATATCAGGGTTTTGACTGTTTGGACGGTACAAATAGACATTATCGATAGCTAGATCAACGTGATCAGTAGTGTAGAACCAGCCACGCCAAAACCAATCTAAGTCTACTGCTGAGGCATCTTCCATGGTACGGAAAAAATCAGCTGGCGTAGGTCGTTTGAACTTCCACCGTTGCGCGTATTCTTTAAAAGCAAAATCAAACAGCTCGCGGCCCATAATGGTTTCACGCAAAATATTTAATGCCGTTGCGGGTTTTCCGTAGGCGTTATTGCCAAACTGTAAAATAGATTCTGAATTAGTCATAATGGGTACTTGATTACTGCTTTTCATATAACTAGTAATCTTAGCCGCATGACCTCGACGAGAGGGATAACCTTCTTCCCAAGATTGTTCTGCAAGGAATTGTAAAAAGGTATTTAATCCTTCATCCATCCATGTCCACTGACGTTCATCAGAATTAACTATCATAGGAAAATAGTTGTGACCTACTTCATGAATGATAACGCCAACTAATCCGTATTTTGTACGACGAGAATAAGTTTTTTCACCTGTTTTTTTATCTAAAGTAGGACGAGGACCATTGAAGGTAATCATAGGATATTCCATGCCTCCTACAGGGCCGTTAACTGAAATAGAAACAGGGTAAGGGTAGTCAAATGTATATTTACTGTATTGCTCCATTGTATGAATTATGGCTTCAGTTGAATATTTTTCCCAAAGTGGATTACCTTCGTTAGGGTAGAATGACATCGCCATAGTATCGCTACTATCTTGTTGATAACCTTGTGCATCCCAGATGAATTTACGGCTTGATGCAAAGGCAAAGTCACGGATGTTTTTGGCTTTAAAGTGCCATGTTTTTACTTTCTTGCTACGAGATTTTTCATTCGCTAATGCTTCTGCTGGCGTAATGATCAGTACAGGTTTTTTAGCCTTTCGTGCCTGCTTTAAACGTTTTCTTTGTGTGCTAGTGAGTACTTTACTTTCATTTTGTAAAACACCTGTCGCAGCGACAACATGATCGGCAGGTACGGTAATTTTAACATCGTAATCGCCGAATTCTAACGTGAACTCGCCACTGCCTAAAAACTGTTTATTCTGCCAGCCCATAGCATCGTAATAAGCAGCGGCTCTTGGGAACCAACTCGCAATTTCATAAAGGTAGTTATCATCTTCTTTAAAGTATTCGTAACCTGAACGACCACCAAGTACTTTTTGTTCGTGTAGTTGATATTGCCAATTAATGTTTATCTCAACACTGGCACCTGTTCTCAATGGCTTAGGTAAATCAATACGCATCATGGTGCCATTGATAATATAGTGTAGTGGTTTACCATTACTTGCACTGACTTGAGAAATTTCATAACCGCCGTCAAAAACCGGTGATTCAACAAGCGAGCGAAATCCTCTGAAGCTCACTTTATCTTTACTAGGTGCAGTACTGGTCATTTTGTTAGCTGAATCACGTTTCATGCGATTTTGGTCTAACTGTAACCATAAATAGCGTAAAGTGTCTGGCGAATTATTCTGATAATCCATTGTTTGTGCGCCAGTTAAACGCTGGGTTTTGTCATCAATGGCAATAGATATATCGTAATCAACCTGTTGCTGCCAATATTTATGTCCTGGCGCACCAGAAGCAGTACGGTAAATGTTTGGCGTAGGTAAAACTTCTTCTAATTGACGAAATTTATCGTCGAAGACAGCTTTACTTGCTTGGCTATCGGCTGACAATAAGCCAGAAAATGCCAGTACTAGGCCAATTAAGGCAGTAGAGGTTGAATATTTCATAATTTTCCAAAGTAGAGGTGGCACACGTTTTAATATTTTTATGTAGTGTATACAATATTTAATACTGTTATGGGATTTATAACATAATCAGAAATATCTTGTTACATACCGCGGGGGATTTGCGATAAAAAGTAGCATTAATAGGATTAACGGTGAGAAGTTTTGTTAACCCAATTAAGGGATAGTTTATCTATTGGTATAAAAATACTATGTAAAACTAGATGTTAGTGCAATTTTTGCAGCGACCATGGGCTTCAACAATTTGATGGCTAATAGTAAAGCCATTGGCATCGGCCATTGTACGTAGCGCGAGGTCAAAATTATTAGACTGTATCTCTTCCACATGACCACATTCGTCGCAAATGAGTAATTGCACCGGGTGATTACATTCCCCGAAGTGGTGACACATAATAAAAGCATTAATTGATTCTATTTTATGGACAAAGCCCTGTTTAGATAAAAAATCTAAAGCACGGTAAATGGTAGCTGGCTTTGCGGCAGCATCGAGTTCTTTTAGTTCTGCTAATAAATCATAGGCGCCAACGGCCCCTTGATGATTTGCCAACAAAATAAAAACTTGTTCTCTTACTTTAGTAAAACGCGCGCCTTTTTTTTGGCAAACGAGTTGTGCTTGTTGTAATAAAGATTCTGCCGTCATGGTGCTATTTGGTCATTTTTTGTCTAAGAGCGTATAAGTTTTCCAGTGTATCATAGCTGTATATCTGCGAGTAAATATTTTTAGCTCTGAGTAATCAGATAGCTAGATAAACAATTCGCCATTTATTTAACCTTACATTACAATGAGGCATATTTGCCAAAAGACAGCGCTGTCTTTTGGTGTTGTCTGACGAAAATTTTGGTAGGAAATTAACATGACTCGTTATCTTGCGCTTGATGCTTTTAGGGGCATTACCATAGCTTTAATGATTTTAGTGAATACGCCGGGAACATGGTCGCATGTTTATGCTCCACTGTTACATGCTGATTGGAATGGTGCTACGCCAACTGATTTAGTTTTTCCCTTTTTCTTGTTTATCATTGGCTCGGCCATGTTCTTCTCTTTTAAGAAGAGTAACTTTGCCGCGAGTCCTGATCAATTTAGAAAAATTATAAAGCGTGGTTTTATCATGTTTTTCATTGGTTTTATGCTTAATGTCATTCCATTTACAGCTAATGTTGAAGATTGGCGTATTATGGGCGTTTTACAACGTATAGGCATTGCTTATACTGTTGCGGCTTGTTTAGTATTAATCCTTAATCGCACAGGTATATTTATTTTATCTGCTGTTATTTTATTAACTTATTGGGCATTGCTGCTTAGCATGGGGGAAGGTTCCTTAACTATTGACGGTAATATTATTCGTCAGCTTGATTTAGCCGTATTGGGTGCAAATCATATGTACACAATGCGCGGTGTTGCTTTTGAGCCGGAAGGATTATTGAGTACTATACCTGCAGTAGTAAGCATGTTGCTTGGTTTCGAACTCACACGTTACCTAACCAGTATTAAAGACAAAAAAGATAGTGTTATTAAGCTAACGCTAATTGGCGGCTTAGCGGTAGGTTTTGGTGCTTTATGGGGCTTAGTATTACCAATTAATAAGTCGTTATGGACACCTTCTTATGTCATTTATACTACGGGATTTGCTTGTCTTTTACTTGCGGCTTTCATTTGGTTAATTGATATAATGAAGCAGACCAAACTGGCAGAGCCATTGTTAGTTTATGGTACTAACCCATTATTTGTTTATGTCTTATCATTTTTAGTGGTAACGGTTTACTTAAATATTCATATTGGTGATGTCAGTATGTATGCCTGGTTATATCAGCAACTCAGTGCCGTATTTGCACCTAAATTAGCATCATTTATTTTTGCTTTTTCACATGTGGCATTTTTCTGGTATGTGTCGCTTAAACTATATCAGCGTAAAATATTTATCAAAATATAACGCTTGTTCTTCAGTCCTTTATTGTTATGTCTCAATAAATAAAGGACTGAAAACACTATCAAACACCCTTGTTTTTGCTATGATTAGTTTATGATTTCTAATCATATCCCATTGCGAAAGTAAGGAGTTTATCCACGAGTGAATAAAGCCAAACTCAGCCAAGATGAAAACTTATCCTTTAAGATTAGTCATCAATTATTACCTCAAGATTATCAACGTATAGACTTGTACTTTTCTCTGCCGGTTGAAATGGGTATTAACCCGAGTACGCTAAACGAAGAAGAATTTTTCCACTCTAACATTAAAAATCATAGTGCATATCACGCAGACCAATTACATCTTCCTCTCGTAAGAAGTCGCTTTATTAGCCAAAATAAAGGTGAGCAAAGTGACTATCGATTAAACCTTAATTTATACTCCTACCAGGTCAAAAAGGCCCTCGATGCTGATATCAAACAAACATTAAAACTCAAAGCGGCAGAAGAATTTTATCCCGCGGCAGTTGAGCTAGCGGAGCAAACATTATCATTAACTAAAAAGTTAAGGCGGTATACGCCTTCAGATAAAAAACTCAATTCATTTTTTGAAAATGCGGATAACTATTTAAGTTGGCACATTGAACAATCTTTTTTAAAGTTATTGACAACGGGGCCTAAAAGCGCTGAATTTTCTACTGAAAGAGAGTTGCTTTTAGGATTGTGTCGAAGTGAAAATACATATCGTATTGATAATAAATATAACTCACAAGTTACGCTCGATGATGCAAACCGTATTACTAATAAAATGCGCCTACTACAACGATTGATAGAATATGGCGTGGTCTTTCAACGGAAAACGCGTTATTTGAATGTTAATTTGAAACGTTTTGTTCGTGGTATTGTTACCGCTGTTATTATGGCATTTGTTATGGTTTTAGTGCTAAATGCTCGCACTAACTTTACAGAAGTTACCGTTGCTTTAGTGGCTTTTTTAGGGCTGATTTACGGGTTACGTGAAACCTTCAAAGAAGACTTAACCAGTTTAATATGGCGAAAAATACAAAAAGGTCGGCCCAAGTGGCAAAACCTATTTACCAACAGTGTGACCAAGAAGCGTGTTTTGAGCCAAATCTTATGGCTTGAATATATAAGAAGCAAAGACTTACCCAAAACAGTCAATGCTATGTTTCAACGTCGCCGGCAGCAAAATAAACAGGATGCTCAATTATTGCATTTTCGCTGTGACAATAAGGTCATGGCCAAAGCATTCTTGCCTGGTTATGATGAAATTCAACAGCAAACCTTTTTCAATTTAACGCCTTTTGTTCGTTTTTTGAAAAAAGGAGCAGGTCGACTATATAGCTTAGAGGGACAAAAAATATCTAGTCAAGGTGTTGAACGACGTTATCAAATAAACCTTATATTGCGACATGTATATAAAGGTGAAGAGTCGTTACAGCGTTTTAAAATCACCTTGAATCGCTCAGAAATAGTTAATATTGAACCTATAGGTTAATGACAAGTGGTATTAAAAGTAGGTTTATTAAAGTAAAGTAAACATCCGTTCGTTATTGCTTGCTTTTGCTGGTTGTTTTCCCTACAATACGCCTCCTTAATTCAGCCTGAACTTTTTGTTCCTTGCCTCAACTGGTGTTGGCTGAGCCAGACTATGAGGCTACAACCGTAAGGAGCTCGTAATGCGTCATTACGAAATCGTATTTATGGTTCACCCTGATCAGAGTGAACAAGTGTCTGGTATGATCCAGCGCTACACAGACTTGATCAAT
>MAAB01029631.1_pt1 | contig 39581 bp, 29 predicted proteins | sample 1115991 | NCBI WGS metagenome assembly MAAB01 (sample SAMN04961124, study PRJNA320927) | seawater metagenome | isolation source: sample BD02T18 sea water enriched with oil for 18 days | place: USA:Gulf of Mexico | collected 2013-07-27 | reverse complement strand
AAAATGTTCCATCCTATGGCGGCAACGGTTGTGATGGCATTAATGGCAGCACTTGTTTTGTCTTTGACCCTTGTGCCTGCTGCTGTTGCTTTATTTATGAATGGTAAAATTAGTGAAAAAGAAAGCACAGTGATCAGTGCTGCTAAATCTGTGTACAAACCACTACTAGTTGCTGCAATGAAACTGCGTTGGATCATTTTATTCACGTGTGCTGCTTTGATTGCTTTTTCAATTTGGTTAGCGACGACACTTGGCTCTGAATTCATTCCGCAGCTTAATGAGGAAGATTTATTGCTACAAGCTATTCGTATTCCAGGCACGAGTCTTAGCCAATCAATTGAAATGCAAACAGCTCTGGAATTAAAAATACAACAATTCCCTCAAGTTAAAAATGTATTCTCTAGAATTGGTACCCCTGAAGTGGCTAATGATCCTATGCCGCCCAACATTGCTGATACCTATGTGATGTTAATACCACGTAACCAATGGCCAGATCCAAAGTTAAGTCATGGCGAATTAGCGGCGCAAATTATTGAGTCGGTTTCTGGGCAACCGGGTAACAATTTTGAGCTAACTCAGCCGATTGAAATGCGCTTTAACGAGCTGATTTCGGGTGTAAGGGCAGATTTGGGCATCAAGGTTATTGGTGATGATCTAAACCAGCTACTCAAATCAGCAAATGCTATTCGAGAAGTGATTGAAAAAATTGACGGTGCTAGTGATATTCAAGTGGAACAAGTGACTGGGTTGCCTATGTTATCAATACACCCTAAGCGGCTTGAATTAGCACGTTATGGACTTAATGTTTCACAACTACAACTTGCCTTATCTACAGCCATTGGTGGCAAGAAAGCAGGGGTTATTTATGAGGGTGACCGTCGCTTTAATATTGTGGTAAGACTACCTGAGCAGGTTAGACAAAATGTTAACCGATTAAGTGAATTGCCAATTGCTTTGCCAAACGGGAGTTATGTGCCATTGTCTGAAGTTGCCGTATTGCAGCTAGCACCTGCACCGAATCAAATCAGTCGAGAAAATGGTAAGCGACGTATTGTGGTAACAGCTAATGTGCGCGGCACCGATTTAGGTTCATTTGTCAAAAATGCTAAGCAACAAATTCGAGATAATGTTGATATACCTGCAGGTTATTGGCTTGAATATGGCGGTGCCTTTGAGCAATTAGAATCGGCTAGTAAACGTTTAACCATTGTTGTTCCTTTGACTCTAGCATTAATTTTAGGCTTGTTAGTTATGGCTTTTGGCAACGTTAAAGATGCCGTAATTATATTCACAGGGATACCGTTAGCACTAACTGGTGGTGTTTTTGCGTTGTGGTTTCGTGACATGCCTTTATCTATTTCGGCAGGTGTCGGGTTTATTGCCCTTTCAGGTGTCGCAGTGCTCAATGGCTTGGTGATGCTTTCCTTTATTCGTAATTTATGTAAAGAGCGGGGAGAGTTACTCTCTGGGATTCTTGACGGTGCAATGATCCGGTTACGGCCAGTGTTGATGACGGCTTTAGTGGCTGGACTTGGTTTTGTGCCTATGGCGCTTAATATAGGTACTGGTGCAGAAGTGCAACGACCGCTTGCTACCGTAGTGATTGGCGGAATTATCTCCTCTACCTTATTAACGTTATTGGTACTACCCATACTTTATCGTCTAGCACATCAAAGTAACTTTAAAGGGAATTAGTAATATGAGCAGTGACTGTTTGATAACAGCTTACTGCTCCTTATTTATCTAAGTATGAGGACATACTATGTATTAAGGGAATGAGTCCTGTGTATTAGAAAACATTAAAGGGATTACACTTTTTAGTGTGAACACAGTTTTCTTTTTATGGTTTCGACATGATTAGCTTAAAGGATATTTGTTAGCGCTATACCAATGCCAAAACGTTTTTGGTTAACATTGTAATCAATCAAACTCTCACCATAACCGCTGCTAAATTGAGCGTAACCTTTTAATTTTCCCCATAGTGGGAAGGTAGCGCCGACTTCAACAAAACCATTATGGGTAGCAAAATTCTCACGGCCTTTAAAAGAAAATTCAAAGTTTTTACTGTGTTTGTACACCATACCTAATTCAAAGTGACCCATGTAATCTAAGATATCGGGATTGTCATCCCCTTGGCCATCAGTTGGCGACGATTTCTCATTTTCAGGAATGCGATACCAAGGACGAAAGGATAGTGCGAAGTTACGTTTTTCATAAAGGTAATTAATATAAAGGCGATTCCAGCCTCTGGAGAGTAACTGAGAACGGCCATTAGATTGATGTTCGAATCCAACAACTAAGGCCGAGTTTCCACCCCAAGGATGATAATTTAGCGGTGTAACATAGAAGAACTCAGGTTGGTAATTGGTTTCTCTAAACGGTTTAGAAATTTCATCTGCGTAGATTTGCCACCAAGACTCTAAAGTAAAACCAAAAAATAATTGGTCACCTTCATTCAACCAATACCCGGTCAGTAGAGGGATTTTTAGGCTTATTTGAAACTTTGCTTCAGCATCTTTTAAATTATCGGCCCACAATGGAACGTCTTGATAAGCTTGACGGTTAATTTCATCTACATAAGAAAAAGGTAAGATGTAATTCATTTTATGGGGCGTAAGCACATAAGGATCGGCTGCTGTTCTTTTTTCCTTGATTATCCTATGGGAAAGTGCTCCCAATTCAATATCTTGTTCTTCGCCATCTTTGAGAATATTGCGGGCTATCTGTTGTTCGCATTGTGTTTCTATTTGCGCGAGTGTAGCATTTTTATTGGCGCTCTTTATCGCAGTAAATAAACATTTTTCATAAGCTTTTTCATGAGGTGCTACTTCGGCACTATTGTTATCTGGCTCAGCTGAAAAAGCGTGTGAAGTCAATGAAAGGGACAGGAATAGTAGGTAAAGTCCTGTAGAAAGTGTTGGTCTCATGGTGATAGATAATTTGAGCGGATATTTGGATGGATTATAACTTATTGTGTTATTAATCAACAGTATTTCAGTTATGTAACTATTAATAATATTATTCTTAGCAAGCAAAGATTAACAACGTTTGTTGATACTAAAAAAACTCTCTCCCTAAATATGTCTAATTATGTCAGCTAATTTCAAAGCGTTTCTCTTTGGTTATTGGTCGTATTTTTATCTCGATTAACCGCAAGCTACCTTTCTTTATTATGGAGGACTTGTATCTTGATTGTTAAATAATGTAACCCAACGTTGGAATCATAATGAAATTCACCAAGAGTGCCTTAACTAGCCCAGCAGCTGTGGCTGTAGTTATTTCCTTAACTCTACTGGTCGGTATGCTCAGTTTATTTAAGCTACCTGTTCAGCTTTTTCCCGATATTGAACGTCCACAAATTGCGGTGCAAACTTTTTGGCGATCAGCATCTCCAAAAGAAATAGAGTCAGAAATTATTGAACCTCAAGAGCAAGTATTACGTGGTATTCCTGGGATAGAGTCAATGAATGCTTATGCCAATAGAGGGAGTGCTTACATAAACCTGTCTTTTGGGGTTGGCACGAATATGGAGCAGACCTTAATTGAAGTAATAAGTCGAATGACTCGAGTAGCTAATTTGCCGCGGGACGCAAGACCGCCACGCATAATGCTTGGTGGTTTTGGAGGGAATACTCCCGCACTCACCTTTTTCTTTTTACAAGCTTTACCAGGCAATGCTCAAGATATAAACCAATATATTGATTTTACTAACGATGTGATTAGACCACGCCTTGAAGCCGTTGAAGGCGTTGCTGGTGTACAAACGTTTATGGAACAAAATAGAGAAGAGCTGCAAATCCGATATGATCCTATAAAAGCAGCGGAATATGGTATCGAAATTCCGGAATTAATCGCATTAGTTTCTGCAAGTGATGACATCTCTGGGGGATTCGTAGATGTTGGCAGACGACAGTATACCTTACGATATAGCGGAAAATATAATGTTGATGAGTTATCACAATTAATGCTCGAGTCGCGTGGTGGTCGTAATATTCGTTTAAGTGATATTGCTACCGTTAAGGTACGCCGTAATGATAGACAAGGCTTAGCGGTACAAAACGGTAATCCAGCATTTTCAATGCGTATAGACAGAGCCAATGGTGCTAATGTGTTAGAAACATTAAACCGCGTTAAATCAGAAGTGACATTACTTAATAATGAATTACTTGCGGATAAAAAATTAGTTATGGTGCAATCCTTTGACGCCTCTGTCTTTATTTACCGTGCCATAAATTTGGTGACCAGTAATCTATTTGTTGGGATTGTTTTATCATTATCGGTGTTATGGTTCTTTATTCGCAGAGCTCGAGCTACGTTAATTATTGCTACCGCGATTCCGGTGAGTTTATTAAGTACTTTTATCGTCTTGGAAATAACGGGACGTTCGCTCAATGTAATCTCATTAGCGGGTCTAGCATTTGCCGTGGGCATGGTGCTTGATGCTGCCATTGTGGTGTTAGAAAATATTTTGCGGATGCGTGATAAAGGCTTAGATGAACATGACAGTGCCGAACAAGGCGCGGGACAGGTGTGGGGGGCTTTACTGGCGTCAACTGCGACAACCGTTGCGATATTTCTACCGGTGTTTTTCTTAAAAGATATTGAGGGGCAACTTTTTGGAGACTTAGCTTTGACCATTGCTATTGCGGTGTCGGTATCACTTATCGTGGCGGTTGTGCTGCTGCCTGTGTTAGCAAAATACTTTCTCAAACAGCAAAAAGTGAACGATCCGAATAAAAAGTTATGGCAGCGAATTACCCGTTTTGTGATGAATAGCACTAATAGTCGGACTAAGCGCTTGTCTCTTGCTTTAAGTCTTTTGATATTGCCGGTTGTTATCTCAATTATTGCCATACCAAAACTTGATTACTTACCGCCAGTAAAGCGTGATGCTATTGATGCGAACTTGCAGTTTCCACCTGGAGCAAATGTGAAAACCATTGAGCAGGAAATTATCCAACCCATTGTTGAACGATTGAAGCCTTATATGGAGGGCGCTAAAGAGCCAGCATTAAAAAACTATTATATTTTTGGTGGCCCATTTGGCGGCAGTCTAGGGGTTAGGGTAAAAGACCAAGACCGCGTTGATGAGCTACTTGATATTGTTCAGAATGAAATACTTATAGATCTACCTGACACACGAGTGTTCGCAAGGCAAGGTAACTTATTTGGTGGTTTTGGTGGTGGCAGGCAAGTACAGGTGCATTTGCAATCAAAAGATACTAAAGCATTACAAGAAATGGCTCGCCAAGGCATGGATTGGATAAAAGAAGCGATTGAAGGGGCGAATGTTAATGCCAATCCTGGACTTTCAATGTCTGAGCCTGAGATCAACTTAAGTCCGAACGATCGTAATATTTTAGAGCAAGGATGGAACCGTCGTGATGTCGGTCGTGTGGTGAGAACTTTAGGAGATGGTTTATATGTTGGTGAGTACTTTAATGGCAGCAAACGTTTGAATATGATTTTACGTGCTGATGGTTGGGATGATCCCGATAACTTAGGCGATGTTCCTGTTGTTACTGGAAATGGTAGCGTTACACCGTTATCAAACTTAGTCGATATCCAACGTACTGTGGGACCTAGTCGATTAACGCGTATTGATGGACAACGCACCATTAGTTTAAATGTTAATCCGCCGAAAGGCTGGTCGCTAGAAGAAACTATTTCAGTATTAAAATCTCAAATAGAGCCAAAATTACGTAATATCATGCCAGATGACGGCAATATTCAATATGGAGGTAGTGCTGACCAGTTAGATAAGGCAATCAGCGTTATGGCGGACAACTTTGCCTTTGCTTTAGTTATTTTATTTTTATTAATGGCAGCATTATTCAAATCGATAAAGGATAGTTTACTGGTTGTTATTACCATTCCTTTAGCCACAGTTGGTGGTATTTTAGCGCTGCAATTACTTAACCTTTCAGTATTCCAACCCCTTGATTTACTCACCATGATTGGTTTTATTATTTTATTGGGCTTAGTGGTTAACAACGCAATTTTATTAGTACATCAAACGCGCCTTGGACAACAAGACGGACTTGAACGAACATCGGCTATTGAGCAAGCGTTAACTTTAAGGTTACGGCCTATTTTTATGAGCACAGCAACTAGTTTCTTTGGCATGTTACCGCTGTTGCTTATGCCTGGCGCTGGCAGTGTTATTTATCGTGGCTTAGCAGCGGTGATTGTCGGCGGGTTAGCCTTTAGCACGCTGTTTACCATAGTGCTACTGCCATGCTTGTTAAGATTATCTAAGCACGACTTCTTTTTAAGTCAGAGTGAAAATCGCAGTAAAGAAAATGCTGTACAACAACTACCAAACGCTCGAGTTAAGGCGTAATGACTACTCAAGAGATTAAGGAACAAATCATGAATAATTTAATGCTAACAAATGTTGAACCGACAAAATTGACACAATCAAGAAATAAAGCGAATAGAAGTAACTTTTTCAGTACAGCGTTAATAAGCTTCACCTTTATCTCTGCCATTGGTTTACTTAATTTTAGCCAAGATGCCAATGCAGCGACAACTGAAAAGCCTGCACATTTAGTCAGTGTTGAGTCGGTTAAAAAAGAACAGGTTAATCCGAGCATTTGGCTTCCTGCCAATGTTATTAGCCGTAAAAATTCGCCAATATCAGCAGAGCAAACAGGGCAGTTGTTATGGATTGAAGATGTAGGCAGTCAAGTTAAGAAAGGTCAGCTGTTAGCACAAATTGACGATCGTCATTTGAAACTGCAACTAGCAGGACAACGTGCACAGGTGAAGCAACATCAGGCTGATGTCGATTATCTTACTGGCCAGAAAGCTCGATTTTTAAAGTTACGTGAAAAAAACAATTCAGCATTAAGTGAATATGAACGGGTTAATAAGGACCTAACTATAGCTATTAATGAAGTTGCTGCGTTGAATATCTCTGTTGAACAAACCTTACTTTCTTTAGAGAAAACAGTCATTAGGGCACCGTTTTCAGGCAATATTAGCCAGCGATTTGCCCATATTGGAGAGTTGATTTCAATCGGTCGACCGTTAGTGCAACTGATTGATACTAAGAATTTAGATATTAAAATTGCTGCGCCAATTTCAATTGCTCCCTTTTTGCAACGAGGCAGTAAAGTGATGGTCAGGTGGAATCAAAATTTGCTTGAGTTACCTGTACGCACATGGAGTCAAGCGGGCGATCAAGCTTCACGTACCTTTGATGTGAGACTTGCGGCTGATGGTGTAGCGATGTTAGCCGGCACTGCGGTGACTGTTTCTTTGCCAAAACAATCCCCTAAAGAAGCTATTTTAGTGCCACGTGATGCCTTAATGTTGAGAGAAAATGAAACTTACGTATTAACCATAAATAACGACCAACAAGCTCAAAAAGTTTCCGTGCTTGTTGGTCAAGGTGTGAACCGTTGGGTTTCGGTAACGGGGGCTTTATCGGTCAATGATAGTGTGGTTGTTCGCGGTGGAGAGCGTTTACAAAGTGGCGAGAAAGTGAGATTTATTGAAGATAAAAAAGAGGGACTCGTGGCAAATGTAAATTAAGTGGTTTACTCATATCTCAGCACTTATTTAGTTTTGCTTACAAGGTTAGATAGAGCCTGATTAAGTAAGCTCAGCCGACTCGTGTGGCCACGTGTCGGCTTTTTTATTGCTATTTTTTTACCTACTTTTTACCTACTTCTTACCTAGTAAAGTAAATATCTTTTTGGCAATATCGGTATTATCTATTTGTCCCTTAAATTGCTCACTACCCTTACCAAAGGCATATACAGGTACATCTACTGCGGTATGTGTACCTGAGTGACTAATTGAACCCCAGCCCGTGTTCGTTTTGATGTCTATAATCTTTTTAATGGCTATCAAAATAGGACCTTCCGCTTTAGGTGGCCATTTTGCTTTTTTTTGTTGTTCTGATAAATGTTGGTAGGCATTCATTCGCTTAATACCTGCTTGTTTTGACTGTAATAACAAAGTCATGTCGTCAGAAGATATTTCAAACTTTAATGTCTCATTGACCTGTTGCAGAGAAAGGTCATTGTTGGCAAAGTTTTTGGCAAATGCTTGAGGAGAAAGTGGCAGGGTTCTTAGTATTTCAGGTTGCCATAAATATTTACTGTGTATGTCTTTATCAGATTTAGCTGTTTTCCTTCCAATACTCAGGCCACCAGTACTGTGGTCTGCTGTAAGAACAACTAAGGTATCGGGGTTTTTAGCGACATACTCTTCTAGAAAAGTTATTGTTTGTGCGAGGTCATCCATTTCAGCCATTGCCGCACCAATATCTCTTCCATGGCCTGCCCAATCAATTTGACTGGCTTCAATCAACATGAAATACCCGTTGGCATTGGTAAGCTGTTTAGTGGCGGCTTCTGTCATCAACGATAAACGATGATGCTCTATATCATCTAAGGCCCAAGGCAAACCGCTATCACCAAAAAGACCGAGTACAGGTTTATCTAATGTAAGTGTTGATAATTCTTTATAATCATCGATATATTGAAAACCAGCTGCTTTAAATTCATTGACCAAATTTCGGTCTTCTCGAATAAAATATTTCCAGCCGCCGCCAAAATAAACATCGGCTTTTATGCCATTATCGATATAGCTATCAGCAATAGCATTGTAGTTATTTCTGTTTTCGTTATGAGAAAGGTAAGAAGCCGGTGTAGCATGATTTATTTGAGAAGTCACAACGACACCTGTTCTTTTTCCTTGCTGCTTAGCCCATTCTAAAACAGTCAACAGTGGTTTTTTTGTGACATCCACAGAGATTGCATCATTATAAGTTTTCACGCCTGTCGCGAGTGCGGTAGCAGCGGCAGCTGAATCTGTGATGTATCCTGATACTTTTGCTGGATAGGTACTACTTGAGCCGACATAATGTTTATCAAAGATACTTGGTTCAATTCCAGCAGTTGCAGGGTCATCATTATAATAACGATAGGCCGCGGTATAAGCGGGTCCCATACCATCACCAACGATCATGATGATATTTTTAGGGGTGCTAGGAGAAGAAACAGATTTAGCAGGTGAGACATCACTAGAAAATTCAGCTGAAGTACAAGCAGCCAATGTCAGGGTGATACAAACGGTGGAAAGTAGTCTTTTCATTTTGTTAATTCTTCGTAGTTAATAGTGATAAATATTACAATTAATTCTTTGTGGTTAGCTCTACCCATACAAGTCGGTGATCTGATGAAGCACTGCGATCCTTGATTAAACGGTAGCTTTCTTCGCTTTGTAAAGGCCAAAAAATACCTGAGTCTTTTAGCGTCAGGCCTAAAACAGAGGCTAATACATAATCAACTCTCATACCCCAATTTGAAGTATGGTATTTAGCATTTTTATTATCAGGTTTATGTAATTGTCCCGCTTGACTATAAGGCATAGCGTCTTGAATTTTAGCATGGTTTAATAATGAGGAAATTCCGGCTTTAATCGCATTACCTTCAACAGTCGTTGCATTAAAATCCCCCAAGATAACAAAAGTTTGATCAGTGTTAATGCCACCTTTTTCTCCATTATCATCATAGATATAGTCAGCTAGTCCAGGAGAAATATAATCATGCCAAAATCTTATTTCATCATGATTTCGCTTGCCATTTCTATCCTCTGGCCCGTCAAATACTGGTGGAGTAGGATGGCTTGCAAGAACATGAATAGCTTTACCATTGACTAAAACGGGGATATCCCAATGAGATTTTGATGATAATCTCAATGCTTGCCATGTTTCCTGGCTATACCAAGGGGTGTTAGTTACGGGATCAATTGGCATAAGTGCATTTGGCATATCATGCCATTTGAAATGTTGAAAACTTCTAATATTTTCGACGTCTATTGGATATTTTGATAACAGTGCCATACCAAAGTGGCCAGGAAAGTGACCATAACCGTAGCCATCACCAGGCAATTTGCCTTTTTTACCGTCGCCATCAATATCTAAACCTGAATTTACACCAGTATTCATTGGACCTTGAAATAAATAAGGAAAATTAATGGCCTTATGGCCATTCTGGCTTTTGTTCAGGTAGTTTTTTATAAAACTTTTTAAGGCTTGATTATTATCGTTGAGGTAATCAAATTCATTGAGCAAAATAATATCGGGATTAACTCTTTGTATTATTTCGGCAATATTCTTTATTTGCTGATGATCGCTTGCTAATGCATCTGCAAGTGTTTTGCTTGAAACATTTGCTGGTTCGCCACGTTGATGCTCACTATAATTTAATGCTTCCATACTGACATTGAAGGTGGCTATTTTTAGTGTTGTTGCATGTACATATGTCATAGGGGAAATTCCGCAGAATAGTAAGGCAAATATCAGAAGCTTTTTCATTATAATCTCTTGAATTAATTAAGTTAAGCCGCAACCACGGAGAATGATGTCACACAGAAAAGCGATAACCTGCTCAACATCTTCTTCTTCGAAATCTGCTCGGTTCATTATCGTTAGAATTTGTGTTTCAAAATCAGCGTAGTGCTGAGTTGCCGACCAAATAAGAAAAATGAGATGGACAGGGTCAACATTGGCCATTTCACCATTATCTATCCACTGTTGAAATAATTTAGCTTTTTCTCTAACCCATTGACGTTGGTAGGTACGAGCGTAATCCTTTAAATGCTGAGCACCTTGGATGATCTCCATGGCATAAATTTTTGAAGACTCAGGGTGATTAAATGACATCCTGACTTTCGCTTCAATAAATTTTTCTATGGCAACTTTTGGACCTTGATCGGCTTCGATATCACCAATACCTTCATCCCACATCTCCAGAGTATGCTCTAGTACAGCATGATAAATGTTTTCTTTGTTTTTAAAATAATAGAGAATATTTGCTTTGGGTAGTTCGGCGCGATCAGCGATAGATTGCACTGTTGCTCCTCTGTATCCCTGTAAAACAAACTCGGTTCTGGCAGCAGTTAGGATTTTTACTTGGCTTTTTGCCCTTATATTACCTGTCTTCTTTTCTGAAATTTCGCTGGTCATGTTTTTACTCAGTGTTCGTTGTTGTATACATGATTGTTTTCATGAGTATTTTTATGGGACTTTTTACCAGTCACACCGTCATAAGTCACACATTTTTTGAAATTATTATTAACCATTTAGTCAATTAATTGAAGATTGTGCATTACGTACCTATTATTTATCTACGCTGTAAATGTAATTTATTAAAAAGGAAAAGTACATCATATCGTCGCTTAATTCTATTTCTATTATGAATAAGCCAAAAGTCCTGCTTTTAACAATATCTTCTTTTATTTAAAGATAATAAAATATGAAAACCACCTATTAAGTTAGGATTTACCTAGCCATTAGTGCCTTTATAATCAGGGTTTATAGTGTTTTATTGTAATTTAGTTGACCAAATGGTGTGTTTCTTATATTAAAATGTAATTAAAATCATACTTATTGATAACAATATTTTATATGCCGGTGATTTTTGACATTAGTATTAGAAAATTATTTGGTGATTCAAGTTAACTTATTGATTTTTAAGTTTAATAAATATTTATTTTAAAAAAGGTTAAACTGGTCTGATGTTTTTGTTTTCAATGATTTAACATAGATGTAAAAAGATGTAATGAAAATGCAACAAAAGTCTGCTTTAATTTCATTCGAAATGAAAAACAGAGCAATTGGTTAACTTTTATATTGCTTACATATAATAATAATAAATACCATTTTATAACCAAACAAAGGAATAACAGATGAAAACTCATCGTCTATCATATATAAGTAGTGCGTTAGTTCTTGCTCTTGGGCTATCAACTTCAGCACTTGCAAATACCACAACATCCGCCATTAAAGGTAACATTAGTGGCCCTAATGGTCAGGCTGCTGCGGGAACTCAAATTACCATTGTCCACGTGCCATCAGGAACCACTAAAACGGCTACAGTAAATGATTCCGGTCTATTCACCGCAAAAGGTTTGAGAGTTGGCGGACCCTACCGAATTATTGTTGACTCAAATGAATTTGAAGATACAACAGTTAAAGATATTTTTTTAACATTGGGTGAAACATACCCGCTAAATGTGGCATTAAATCCAGAAAGCTCATTGGAGACCATTGTTGTTACGGGTCGCTCAATAAGTATGCAGTCAGGTGGTACAGGACCTGCCGCTCACTTTAACTCTGATGACTTAAAATATGCCCCGTCAATAAATCGTGATATTAAAGATATTGTACGCATTGACCCACGTATTTACATTGATGAAAGTCGTAGCGATGCTATTCAGTGTGGTGGTGGTAACCCAAGGTTTAACAGTTTAACTGTTGATGGCGTTCGTATGAATGATAGCTTTGGTTTAAATGATAATGGTTATCCAACAACACGTATTCCTTTTTCTTATGACTCCATTGATCAAGTATCGGTTGAACTTGCACCATTTGATGTAAAATATGGCGGTTTTACTTCTTGTAATATAAATGCGGTAACAAAATCAGGCACAAATGAAGTGCATGGTAGTTTCTTTTACGATTACAGCAATGATTCAATGAAAGGTGATAGCATTGAAGGTGAAGACCAAGATAATGGTGATTACGATGATAAGCGCTATGGTTTCAATGTAGGTTTACCGTTAATTGAAGATACATTATTTTTATACACTTCTTATGAAAAACTAGATGGTGTGCAGTTATTTGAATATTCGCCAATGAGTGGTAGTGACCCTCAAGTTACCCAAGCTGATATAGATCGTATAAACCAAATATCGATAAATAAATATGGTTATACTGCAGGTGGCACGCCAGCAAGTAAAGCGGTTGATGATGAAAAAATCCTTGTTAAATTAGATTGGAATATCAATGAAGATCACCGTGCTAGTTTTGTTTATAACTATAATGATGGTTTTAAATTAGACCAATCTGATGAATGGGGCATGACGTTAGATAATCACTTTTATGAGTCTGGCGCAGAATTAAACTCTTTTGTAGGCTCACTTAACTCCGATTGGACAGACAATTTCTCTACCGAAGTCAGAATAGGCCACACCGAACTTGAGAATAGACAAACATCTTTAGATGCGGCTAGTGGTTTTGGTGAAGTGCAAATTCGTCACAACGGTACAACTATCTTTTTAGGACCAGATGATTCGCGTCAATCAAATGAAATGAACTGGGAAACTACTACCTTTAAACTCGCCGGTAGTTACTATTTAGATGAGCACACTATTACTGCTGGTTATGAGTATGAAAGCTTAACGGCATTTAACTTATTTATGCAACATACCATAGGTGAGTATCGCTTTGGCTCTATCGATGAATATGAAGCGGGTTTAGCTGATCGTGTTTATTATAATAACTCTGCGGGCACTAATGTACCAAGTGATGCCAGCCAAGAATTTACTTATGGTTTGCATACCTTTTATGTTCAAGATGAATACACCTTAACTGATATTGATATGACGTTAACCGTAGGTTTGCGATATGACCGTTATACTAGTAGCGATAACCCGCGCTATAACGCGCAATTTGAAGAACGTTATGGTATTAGAAATGACAAAAACATGGACGGTATTGATTTAATACAACCACGTGTCGGTTTTAACTGGGCAGTTCAAGATAATTTAGAAGTTAGAGGTGGCTTTGGTCTTTATTCAGGCGGTAATCCTAATGTTTGGTTGTCAAATTCCTATTCAAATGATGGTTTAGTAAATATCAGCGAAAGAGCTAAGTACCATAAAGATACCATTGCTATGGATGATGGCAGATTTGACTTATTCAATACGCCTTCTTCAGACCCTCGTGGCCCAGGTTATGGTGTACCGCAAGTGATGGTCGATTCGATTCAAGATCTAGATGAACTTAGTGGTAATGGCTCTGTTAATGCAACCGACCCAAATTTTGAGATCCCTTCAGAATGGAAATATGCCTTAGGTGCTACTTACACTACCGATAATGATTACGTAATTTCTGCAGATATCTTGCATAATCGTAAGCAAGATTCTGCGACAATTCGTGACTACAATTTAGAATATGACGGTACCACATTCGATGGCCGCCCGACCTATAAAGAAGTAACTCATGCTGATGGCATTGATAATGTCTCTAACGAATATGTCTTAACAAATACTAATCGTGATGGAAAATCTACGATAATTTCATTAGCGTTAAGTAAAAGTTTTGATTTTGGTTTAGATGCTTCATTTGGTTACTCATATACTAGCTCTGAAGATGCTAACCCAATGACTAGTGCGGTTGCCGGCTCTAACTACGGCAACCTAGCAACAACTGATGCACTTAACCCGCCAATTACCACATCAAACTATGAGATTCCGCATCGCTTTACCATGAACCTAAGTTATGGTGTTGAACTTATTGGCGGCCTTGAAACACGCTTTAGCTTATTTGGTCAAGCAAGTGAAGGACAAGCTTATTCATTTACGTATGACAATTCAGACCGTGCATTTGGTGATGATAACTGGCAAGGCGATCGTCAGTTAGTTTATATTCCAACCGTTGATGATGCTAATGTTGTTTATGGACCGGACTTTGACAAAGCCGCGTTTGATGCTTTTGTTGCAGCTGAAGGGCTTGCACGTGGTCAAACTACCGGTCGAAACGCACAAAATGCCGATTGGTACGTAAGCTTTGATATCAAAATTAACCAAGAGATTCCTGGTTTAATTGAAGGACACCGAGGCAATGCATTCTTTATCATTAAAAACGTAGGTAATATGATTAATGATGATTGGGGTGTGATGAAGCAAGGTGAATTTGTTGGCAATCGCATGGTTGAAATGTCGATTCAAGAGGATGGTAAGTACCTTTATGAAGCTTTCAACAGTGGTAACGAAGATCAAAATTTCTACAAGGAATCTTCCGTTTGGGAAATGCGTGTAGGGGTAAGTTACGATTTTTAAAGACTTAATTATTAAGCCTGTTAGTTGAAAATAATTAATGCTTACTAGTCAATAAAATATAAAGCCATACTGAAAAGTATGGCTTTTTTTTGCCTTAAGAAAGACAAATGTTTTTAATTTTACTCATAACTTGACCATATGGTCAGTAATGCTATATTACTATAATAAATACAGCAAATTATCTAAAGGCATCTAAACATGGACAAGAATAAAATAGCGCGTTTTGATGAGTTATTATCAGCGGCAAAAGATGCATACCTACGTGCCTATGCGCCGTATAGCAAGTTTCATGTGGGAGCGGCAGCATTAACAGCCGATGGCAATATCGTTAATGGTTGTAATGTTGAAAATGCTTCGTACGGCTTAACCATATGTGCAGAACGTAACTGTATTAATCATGCGGTTGTGAATGGCGAACAGCAATTTCAAGTGATTATAATTTACACCGAGCAAGACAAGTTAACGCCGCCTTGTGGTGCATGTAGACAGGTTATTGCTGAGTTTTTTGAACAATCAGCGCCGGTATTTGCCGTAAATCATAAAAATGCGCATAAGCAATGGACTGTACAGCAGTTATTACCTGATGCATTCACTCCAAAAGATTTAGTCGACTTATAAGGAATCAGTCAATGTCAGTAACCCAAAAAATTATCCCACAAGAAATTATTCGACTTAAACGTGATGGTCAAGAATTAGATGGGCAAGCGATCAATGGTTTCGTCTCAGGTCTTGTTGATGGCAATTTTTCAGATAGTCAAGTTGGCGCTATGGCGATGGCAATTTTTCACCAAGGAATGTCGTTAGATGAAAGAGTCAATTTTACTAAAGCTATGATGCATTCAGGTGATGTATTAAGTTGGCAAGATTTTGATGGTCCTATTGTTGATAAACATTCAACGGGTGGTGTTGGTGACAAGGTTAGCTTTATGTTGGCTGCAATTGTTGCTGCTTGCGGTGGTTATGTGCCTATGATCTCTGGTCGTGGCTTAGGTCATACTGGAGGTACTTCAGATAAACTTGAGAGTATTGCAGGTTTTAATGTGCAGCCAAGTATCGGTGAATTTAAGCGCATTGTAAAAGAGGGTGGTGTTGCTATTATTTCGCAAACCGATAATTTAGCACCGGCAGATAAGCGCTTGTATTCTATTCGGGATGTTACGGCAACGGTTGAATCTATTCCGTTGATTACAGCATCTATTTTATCGAAAAAACTGGCCGCTGGCTTAGATAGCTTAGTGATGGATGTTAAGGTTGGCAACGGCGCTATGATGAATAACTTAGCTGATGCTAAAGCACTTGCCGACAGTATTGTCAGTGTTGCCAATGGAGCAGGGGTTAAAACACAGGCGATTATTACTGATATGAACCAAGTGTTAGGCACGAGTGCTGGTAATGCTTTAGAAATGTATGAAACGGCTAAGTATTTAACAGGCAAGCAGCGTGAGCCACGTTTGCATAAGGTTGTTCAGTCACTGGCGAGTGCTATGTTGATCAATACTAACTTAGCGAGTACAGAAAAAGATGCCCATGACAAAATTGAACAAGTTTTAAGATCTGGTTTAGCTGCCGAGGTATTTGACCGTATGGTAGCTGCATTGGGTGGACCGACAAACTTTATTGAGAAACCTTGGGATTCAATGACAAAAGCGAATGTTATTGTTGACGTTAAAGCCGCACAGAATGGTTATATTGCAACAATGGATACCCGTGCAGTAGGTATGTCAGTAGTCGGTTTAGGTGGAGGAAGAACCGCTCCGGCACAAAAAGTAGATCATACTGTTGGTTTTGATCGCATATTACCATTAGGTGTACAAGTTAATCGTGGAGAAGTGATTGCTCGCGTTCATGCTCAAGATGAAAACTCAGCCAATATTGCAATTGCGCAATTTAATAATGCACTTAATTACAGTGAAGAAAGCCCTGAATTGCCGCCAGTTATTTATTAATCAAATAGATTATTAAGGGCATAGACGGAAATAAGCGTAGTAGGGGGGATACAGCCCTTCTACGCGGATAAAATAGTATAGAGGCATTAAATTATTTTGGTAATTGTATCAGGACTTATTGCCAAACCAGTTGTTTGAAATGAGCTCGACATAGCGGCTCATAGCGCTCATTACCGCCCACCTCTACTTGCTCCCCCCCTTGCACTGGTTTGCCGTTTGCATCTTGCCTAATGACAAAATTAGCCTTTCGACCACAGTGGCAAATAGTTTTTAATTCAACTAATTTATCAGCCCAAGCGAGTAGAGCGGCGCTACCTGAAAAAGTTTGTCCCAAAAAGTCTGTGCGTATACCATACGCCAAGACTGGAATATGAAGCAAATCAACGATGTCAGTCAGTTGCTTTACTTGCTCCGTTGTTAGGAATTGCGCTTCATCTACTAAGACACAATCCAGCTTTTCACTCTGAGTTTTCTGTTCAATGTCTTTAAATAAGTTTGTTTTGTCGTCGAATAAAAATGCATCGGCATCTATGCCTAAGCGAGAAGCAACTTTTCCTTTGGCAAATCTATCATCTATTTGCGCAGTATAAATAGCCGTTGATAAGCCACGTTCTTGGTAATTATAAGAAGACTGTAACAGGTGAGTCGATTTACCTGCATTCATTGAAGAGTAATAAAAATATAGTTGTGCCATTGCTTTTCTGTCTGCTAAATCCCATCTACGGGGAAATTAATGTCTTATACATAGCAACTAGCTTGAGCACTATTTGCTATGTTTCCTATTCTGCTTCAGTAGTTATAAGGGGATGTGCTTAACATTTAGTAGCTACTTGATGTTGCTGTGCTGCTTTGATGGCCCAGTGTCTCTAATAAACTGGTTAGTAAGCTACTAGCACCAAATCTAAAGTGATTCGCATCAGCCCACTCGTTGCCTAATATATTATCAGCTAAATCAAGGTATATGGCAGCATCTTCAGCTGTTCTTACTCCGCCAGCTGGTTTAAAACCAACAGCGGTATTTTTCTGTTTTATCACTTCCAACATAATTTGTGCTGAGGTTGGTGTTGCGTTTACCTCAACTTTACCTGTTGATGTCTTAATAAAATCAGCACCGGCATTAATAGCAATTTCACTGGCTTTGCGTATCAAGACTTCTGATTTTAGCTCACCTGTTTCGATAATAACTTTGAGTTTTGCTGACCCGTCACAGGCTTGTTTACAAACTTTAACCATATCAAAGCCTATATTTTCATTGCCTTGCATTAACGCACGATAAGGGAAAACTAAATCCACTTCATCTGCGCCATAGGCTACAGCAGCTCTAGTTTCGGCAAGTGCTACATCAATATCATCATTTCCGTGAGGGAAATTGGTGACTGTTGCTATTTTTACCTGTGGTGTTTGTTGTGCTTTTAGTGCCTTTTTAGCCAACGGAATAAAGCGAGGGAAAATACAAATAGCTGCAGTTGTGCCTGCAGGTGAATTTGCTTGCTTACAAAGAGCAATAATCTCTTGCTCAGTCTCTGTGTTTGTAAGGCTAGTTAAATCCATCAATGACAATGCGCGTTTAGCGACAGTTTTCAAGTCAGACATAATATTAAATTCCTATCTAATGTTTACTTATAAAGAAATGAAGATGCCGGCTATTGCCGCACTCATCATATTTGCTAACGTTGCTGCAATCATAGCCCGCATGCCTAATCTGGCAATATCATGTCGTCTACCTGGTGCCATTGAACCAATACCACCAAGTAAAATAGCGATAGATGATAGATTAGCAAAGCCACATAAAGCAAAAGTGACAATAGCTTGAGTTGCAGGGCTTAGCGTATCTTTAATCTCAACAAAATTAACATAAGCAAAGAACTCATTAACAACAATTTTTTGGCCAATAAAACTACCTGCTTGCAACATTTCATTGACTGGAACGCCGATAATATAAGCAAAAGGGGCAAAGAGGTAGCCCAAGAAAAATTCGATGGTAATATCTTGATAACCTAGCAAGCCAGATATGCCACCAACAATGGTATTTAATAAAGCAATGAGTGCAATAAAGGCGAGCAACATAGCTCCTACATTTACCGCAAGTTTTAAGCCTGATGCGGCACCAGAGGCAGCAGCATCAATAACGTTTGTCGGTTTGTCGTTTTCATCACCATAATCGACTGATTCATTGACTATTTTGTCGTATTCAGTTTCAGGGCAAATTATTTTTGCCATTAACAGACCACCTGGCGCTGCCATAAATGAAGCGGCAATAAGGTATTTCAACTCGATACCCAGACCGGCATAACCAGCAAGAATAGAACCCGCAACCGAAGCTAAGCCGCCAACCATGATGGCAAACAACTCTGATTGCGTCATTTTTGCGATGTAGGGGCGAACGATAAGGGGGGCTTCGGTTTGACCAACAAAGATATTTGCTGTTGCAGAGAGTGACTCAGGTTTACTGGTTTTTAATAACTTTTGCAAAGCACCACCAATAATCTTGATAACCCACTGCATGATACCTAAATAGTAAAGCACGGCAATTAAGGATGAAAAGAAAATTATATTGGGTAAAACTCTAACAGCAAAAACAAAGCCGACACCATTTTCAAACATGGCATCTGTACCTAAGCCGCCAAAAAGAAAACTAATACCAACTTTAGCGCTATCTATCACGCTTTGTACACCGTTTGTCATTGAGAGTAAGACATCTTTGCCAAAGGGGACATATAACACAAATGCACCAAGTATCACCTGCAGGGCAAAAGCTAAACCGACAGTGCGAAAGTTAATCGATTTTTTTCCACTCGATAAGGCATAAGCTATTGCGAGTAGTACGACAATGCCAAATACGCCTCTTAGTGCACTTAATTCCATGAATACCTCTTTTAATTATTATTGTTGTGGGGGTAGTTGTGAAAGTTGTCGAATTTTAGCCTTAAGGACCTCTATTGCCATTCTGTTTTTACCACCCCGAGTAATAACAATATCAGCCCAGGCTTTTGAAGGCTCAATAAATTGATGATACATAGGTCGGACTGTTGCTAAGTATTGTTTGGTGACAGACTCAATACTACGACTACGTTCCACTAAATCACGTTGGATCCTCCTAATCAGACATATATCTAAGGGCGTATCCATATAAACTTTAATATCAAAGCAATCTCTGAGTTCTTTGTTTGATAGCAGTAATATCCCTTCCACGAGGATTATTTTGGTCGGTAAAAATGTTTTGGTTTCGCTAAGGCGAGTATGTGTTTTGTAACAATAAACAGGACTATCAATTTTCTTATTTTCTGTGAGTTTTGTTAAATGCTCTGATAGCAATTCGTGTTCAAATGCATCAGGGTGATCATAGTTAGTTTGTTCACGTTCAGGCATTGATAAGTGTGACTGATCACGATAATAAGCATCTTCATAAATAATGGAAATGCCATTATCTCCAAGTTCGCCAACTAGCTCGTCATGAATAGTTTGGGCAAAAAGTGTTTTCCCTGATGCTGAAGGACCAGCGATAGCAATAATGGTTGGTTTAATCGGTTTCAATGTTTAGCCTGTTGTCAAAGATCAAATAATTAGTTAGCAAGTGTCATGTTCGCAGCCTGCAGACATTTATTATATTCCACTTTTAATATTGTAAGGTTAATAAACTATACTGAAGGTAAATATTTCGCTAATCAAGAATGCTTTATTTACCCTTATTTAGAAAGATGTTAAATTAACACAACTTGACCACTTGGTCATATTTTTTAACAAATTAATTTAATATTTGTTAAAATTTGGCAATTAAGCAGTAAAAAGGAAACATTATGGCACGTGCAATAATTATGGTTATTGATAGCTTTGGTATCGGTTATTCTCCAGATGCCGAAGACTTTGGTGATGTCGGTGCAAATACGCTCGCCAACCTAGCTCGTGCTTATTATGAAGAGTCGGCTAAAGAAATTGCTTTACCTAATTTATCTTCAATGGGCCTGATAAAAGCTTGCGAACAAGCATCTAATCAAACGTTTCCTTATCAGGGGAAAGCGCCAAGTAAAGGCGCTTATGGTTTTGCACAAGAAATAAGTACCGGTAAAGATACCCCGAGTGGTCACTGGGAAATGGCAGGTGTGCCAGTACTTTTTGATTGGGGTTATTTCACCGATAAAACAAATAGCTTTTCAACAGCATTAATTGACAATATTAATCGTGAAACCGATTTTGAAGGCATGTTAGGTAATTGCCATGCTTCAGGCACTGAAATATTAACCCGTTTAGGAGAAGAACATATTAAAACGGGTTTACCTATTTGTTATACCTCAGCGGATAGTGTTTTCCAAATTGCAGCTCATGAGGAACACTTTGGTTTAGATAACCTCTACAAATACTGTGAAACCGTGCGAGAGTTACTGGGTGATTTAAATATCGGCCGTGTTATTGCTAGGCCTTTTGTTGGTGACAATGCAACTAACTTCGCAAGAACGGGAAATCGTAGAGATTACTCTGTCTTGCCGCCTGCACCTACTGTGCTTGAAAAAGTTTCACAGGCAGGTACTCATGTCATTAGTGTGGGGAAAATTGCTGATATTTTTGCACATCAAGGTATTGATGAAAAAACTAAGGCAACGGGACTTAACGCACTTTTTGATGCCACTTTACAGCACATAGAGACAGCAAAAGATAATTCACTCATTTTCACTAACTTGGTTAATTTTGATCAGGATTTTGGACATCGCCGTGATGCTGTTGGATACGCAAAAGAACTTGAAGCCCTAGATGTGAGAATACCTGAACTCTTACAAGCCTTGTCTGAGGATGACTTATTAATCCTAACGGCAGATCATGGCTGTGATCCAACTTGGCCGGGTACCGAGCATACCAGAGAATATGTACCTATTATCGCTTATCACCCTCAGATAGCTTCTGTTAATCTAGGTAATCGCAAAACCTTTGCTGATATAGGGCAAAGCATTGCAGAGCTATTTAAAGTAGAAGCCATGGATTACGGCACGAGTTTTCTGTCAGAGCTATACCGTACATAACGAATAAGGCAAACAAAAATAAAGTGAGAAGTACAATAATCAAAATAACTTCAACTACACTGTAAAATATAATAAAAACAGCACGATAATTAACTATTAAAGCATAATAAAAAACCATCCGGGGAGTAAACAAATGAAAACTTTTAAAAAGAGCGCATTATCATTGTGTGTGCAAGCGTCAATCATTGCCAGTGTTGCAGGTATTTCTAGCAGTGCAATGGCAGCAGAAGAAGCCACTAAAGCAAAAGTTGTTGGCGTTGAAGTTATCGAAGTAACAGCACGTAAACGAGTGGAAAATGCACAAGAAGTACCTATTGCTGTTACGGCATTGCAAGGTGACAGCCTTGATGCTTATAGTTCTGCTGCTATGGATGTGCGTTTTTTAAATGCAAAAATACCCAGCTTATCGGTAGAATCATCATTTGGTCGAACCTTCCCTCGTTTTTATATGCGTGGTTTAGGTAATTCCGATTTTGATTTAAATGCTTCTCAACCTGTGTCTTTAGTTGTTGATGATGTTGTACAAGAAAACCCTATTTTAAAAGGATTTCCAGCCTTTGATTTAGAAAGAATTGAAGTACTAGCTGGACCACAAGGAACTTTGTTTGGCAGAAATACCCCTGCTGGTTTAGTGAAATTTGATTCAGTAAAACCTTCTCAAGACTTCGACGGTTTTGCATCTTTATCTTATGGTAGCAAAAACACATCAGATCTTAGAGCTGCTGTTGGTGGCGGATTAACTGATGAACTTTCTGCGCGTATTTCAGTGTTACGTCAAGATCGTGATAACTATATTGATAATAAGGCACCAGGGTTTGAGCAAGATGATGTGTTAGGTGGTTACACTGATCAAGCAATGCGACTGCAATTTTTGTATGAAGGTAATGATTTTAGTGCGTTATTTAATTATCACATGCGTGATCTTGATGGCAAACCCGTAGCATTTTATGGCAATGGCATTAAAGCAGGTAGTAACAAGTTAGATGATAACTTTAGTCGCGATACGGTTTATCATGACTCAGCTTCACGTGCTACTCAACAAGTTGAAGCAGAAGGCGCTAGTTTAAAACTAGAATTTGAATTAGACAAGTATACCATCACGTCAATCACAGGCTATGAAAGTGCCGAGTTATTCTCTCGTGCTGATGTTGATGGTGGTTATGGTTGTAACGGCTTTAGTTGCCCTCCTGTACCGCTTGATAGTGGCCCTGGGGTTATCAATGTTAGCTCAGAGACTGCAGATGCGATTCCTGATCATGCACAAATTACCCAAGAGTTAAGACTTACCAGTAATTTTGACGGTAATGTAAATTATCAAGTGGGGTTGTTTTACTTTAATGAAGATTTAACCATTGAAAGTTTTTCTTATGATGCTTTAGCTGCTTTTGGTGGACCAAAAGGCCTGCAAAATGGCTATGTTATTCAAGAACAAGATACCACAGCATGGGCAGTATTTGGCTCGGTTGATTATGATTTAACAGAGAAAACCTCAGTAACTGTTGGTTTACGTTATTCTGATGATGACAAAGAATATACTAATGAAAGAACCCAATCCCCACTGGCATTTTTAGGATTCCCTGATCATGTTGAAGGTGCTGTAAATACGAGTGATGACCATGTGAGTTGGGATGTTAGTATTTCACATAAATACTCTGATGATATTAACTTATATGCGCGTGTAGCTGATACCTTTAGAGCACCAAGCATACAAGGTCGTTCGTTATTTTCTTTCGATGAAGGCATTTCTGTTGCAGAGTCTGAAACTATCATCTCTTATGAAACGGGTATAAAAGCTGATATTTTAGATAATATGGGCCGCATAAATGCCTCAGTTTTCTATTATACTATGAATGATCAGCAGCTTACTTCCGTGGGTGGTGATGGCAGTAATACTGCACAATTACTCAATGCTGATGAGACAGTGGGTTATGGTTTTGAAATTGACTCACAATTTGTTGTTACCGATAACTTATTAGTTACCGCTAATGCGAGTTATAACAATACAGAATTGAAAGATAATAATAAAACGGTACCTGTTTGTGCTTCTTGTATTGTGACTGATGGGTTAAATGCCGATGGCCAAGCCATTATTGATGGTAATAGTTTACCTCATGCACCAGAGTGGATTTTCAACTTTACTGCACGATACTCACAAGAGGTTGGCGACGGTGAATTTTATGCTTACACCGATTGGTCTTATCGTGATGAGATCAGCTTCTTCTTATATAATTCAGTCGAATTTACGGGCGAAGCATTGGTAGAAGGTGGTGTTCGCACTGGTTACACTTGGGATGGTGATGATAGAGACTATGAAGTTGCTTTATTTGTCAGAAACCTGACTGATGAACAACAAGCGATTGGTGCGGTTGATTTTACTAACAATACCGCTATCGTTAATGAAGAACGTTTTTACGGCGTTGAGTTCAAAGTTAATTTCTTCTAGCGTTAAACCTCTTTCATTTGAGAAATAAAAAAGGGTTAGCAGTTTGCTAACCCTTTTCTTTGTGTCAAACAAAACTGTATTTGCAAGCTTATAGTACGCTTTCTAGTGTCAGTTCCATCATATCTTTGAACGTTGTTTCACGCTCAGCGGCAGTGGTTTGTTCACCAGTTTTAATATGATCACTCACGGTTAATACCGTCAGTGCTTTTTTACCGTATTCAGCAGCAACACCATAAAGGCCAGCTGCTTCCATTTCTACCGCTAAAATTCCATATTTTTCCATGGTAGCAAACATTTCTGGTTGCGGGGTATAAAATAAATCTGCAGTAAAAATATTCCCGACGTGTACCTGTTTGCCAAGTTTATCAGCGGTATCCACCACACTTTTTAATAATGAAAAATCAGCGCAAGCGGCAAAATCTACATTATGGAAACGTTGTCTGTTTACATTGGAGTCGGTACTTGCAGCCATACCAACGATGATGTCACGGATCTTAATATCATTGCGAACAGCGCCACAAGAGCCAATACGAATGATTTTTTCAACACCGTAGTCTTTATAAAGCTCTGTCGCATAAATAGAAATACTTGGTACGCCCATACCTGATCCCATGACAGAAACACGTTTACCTTTATAGGTACCTGTGTAGCCAAACATATTACGCACTTGAGTAATACATTGAGCATTTTCTAGAAAGTTTTCAGCAATAAATTTTGCTCTAAGTGGATCGCCTGGCATTAAGACGGTTTCTGCAAATTCACCGGGTTGTGCGGCAATATGAGGGGTTGGCATAAGAGTTATCCTTTTAATGTTAAGTATAATCCCAATCCACTAAGTTAATGCTCACTTGTACTGGTTAAAATTCGCCAAGGCGGCGTTGCTCTCAATCTCAATAGCCAGCTATTGCTCAATCGAGCGCCTTGCCCTAATTTATTTTTCCTAGGTACAACTTGATCACAAACTTAATGAAAATGGTATAACTCAGTAAGTTTCTAGCCAGAACTGAATCATTCATGCTGCTATCAAGGATGTTTTACTGATTTTTGTGTAAATTAGTTTATTCGATTAGTTATTTTTACTTCATTTTAGCGGTGTTAATAATAATGCTAACTAATGGACCATTCAAGTGGTCTAAGTGATTTTTAGTTTTGCTTTATATTCATCAGTGCTTTTTTCTCTGTTTCCGATAAAAAGCTCATTTGTATCGCATTATATTGAAGTTGGGTTATTTGTGCGTAAGTCAACTTGAGAACTTCACTGGCCAGTTGGTATTCACCGGCGAGTTCAATATTTTCGACGGCTGGATCATCGGTATTTAAACAAACTAAAAGATCATTGGCTAAAAAGGTTTTGACAGGGTGAGTCGACAGATTTTGTATGGTTCCTGTTTGATAGTTTGACGTTAGGCATGATTCAATACTAATTTGATGATCGCGCATATAATCCATCAATTGTTGATCCTTAGCGCAAGCGACACCATGCCCGATACGTGTAGCGCCTAATGTTTTAATGGCATGCCAAACACTTTCAGGGCCTGCTGCTTCACCAGCATGTACACTGACATTGAGTCCAGCATCATTGACCTGTTTAAAGTGATTATCAAAAAGGCTGCCAGGAAAGTTATATTCATCACCGGCTAGATCGACTGCAACTAAACTATCCTTATAAGCGAGCAGAGCATTGAGTTCACTTTGGCAGTGTTCAACACCAAAAGTACGACTTAAAATTCCAATTAAGTTCGTTTTAGTGCTAAATTTTTCTTGGCCTTTATTCACTCCTTCAATGATAGCTTCAACAACACCTTCTATAGGTAAATTGTGTGTCATTGCTATGTAATAAGGTGAGAACCTTAGCTCTGCATAATCAATATTGGCATTATAGGCATCTTCTACATTTTCATAACCAATACGCACCACATCATCTAGCGATTTTAGCACGCCAACGCCCCAGTCCAATTTTTTTAAAAAAGCAATAAGATCTGCCTCACTATCAGTAATTTGCACATGAGGCAGAAATGATTCGAAAGTGTCTGCTGGGAGTTTTATATTATTTTTTTGTGCAAGTTGCCAAATGGTTTGTGGGCGAATATTGCCATCTAAATGTCGATGTAAATCAACTAGTGGTAATTGCGTATTGTGCATGATAAAAATCCTAGTAGTAAAGGTTTAGCTGGTAAATAGCTAAGCAAGAATCAAATATTACATACTTGTTATTCTTGCTTATTATAGACGCCATTAAGCGGTGGCGAAAATTAGAGTTTAAGTTTTACTGAAATGGGGCAGTGATCACTTAAGTTTTGTGATAACTTTTTAGTGTACTTTGGTTTAAATACAAGTTGATAAAATGATTTATCTATATAGCGTTCTTTTGCTTTAGGGCTAAAAAGAATATGGTCTATATAGTCTTTATAATAGCCGCCCCAACAGTTAGAGTTAATTGTCGTTGTTGGTGTCCAAAGCTCGGCTTGACCTTCATCATTTAACGCTTGCCATAAGCCTTTATCTTCAGAGTATTTTAAGGCAATATCTTGAGAGAAACGGCGGTTAAAATCACCTAAAACAATGTAAGCTGAACCTCGCGCAGCGTGCGAGTCAATCCATTGCTCTAATGGTTTTATCTGTTGAGCGAGTTTATTACACGCCTCTTTATGTTTTTCTTCCTTAATGGAAGTATTTGGCATGGTATTGATGCTATTGCTATCAAGTGCATCAACAAAGCATCCCGACTTTAAATGCACAGCCAGTATATGCAGGGTTTTATCATTCCTTGTTAAAGTTATATCCATGCCATGACGCACTTTACCTATATCTAATGCTTTATATTCTTTGGCTGAAACTCTAACTCCTTGTGATTTTTTAACGGCGACACCGACACGCTGTACCCAGTCTTTTGTTGAAAAATAATAATCATAATCATTGCCAAAAACTTTACGGGCCCAATACTCACTTTCAACTTCTTGTAGTGCGATTACATCAGCATCCAATTGTTTGGCATACATTGCTAATTGTTGGTAGTCAGCCTCATTACGTTGATTATATTCATGGGATCCTAACCAAGCTATGTTCCATGAGGCAAGTGTTAACTCGTTAGCGTGAGTGGTAAAACTACAACATAGCGTCAGTAATAATGTTGTTATTGCTAACATAGAATTTTTCATAAAAAGTCTCTTTTAATTCAATGGCTAGGTTATAATCATTTAGCGATTAAGCAATTTTATGATAAAGGTCATAGCTTTTACTTAACCATACGGTCAAGAATTGTTTTGGCTAGCAAGATTACACTAGTTTCATGTTAAAGAACAACTCGTTTAAGTAAACAAACTTGATCAGTATTAATGTAAAAACTAGACATACTACTCTTTTGTAGTTGTGGTACTTTTCATCTTAGTTATTGCAGCCCATCACAGGTAAGCTAGTGTTTATCAAGCCACTAACAGAAAATGGCATGTCAGATAACTCTTTATTAAAACTAACTTTTGTAGCATCAATATAGCGGAAGTCACCAGCTGCATTTAAATGCCATAAATTATCATCTAAACGCTCAAAGCAAAAATCACCGGTGTCACCATGGCTTATTAATACCGGTTTATTGAGACGTTTTGCCAATGCTTTAAAAGCTTGTCGATAAATGTCAAAGGCGTCACACGCATTTAAAGAGGAGTTATCACATGCCTTACTTTGTAAAACTGACTGTTGATATATATCTGCTTGAAAGCCAATAATTAGCGCATCAAAATCAGTTGCATGACTTTCTATTTGGTTGAGCCAATTTAGATTAGCTTCATCTCGGGCATTTACTTTGCTCAGAGTATTTTTCCTGTTTGACTTGTTGATATGAACTCGACCATTGCTCGTACCAACTATGTGCAAGGTACTGATGGCTAGTCGATCATTAATCCATAATTTGTTTTCTATTTGGCCAAGTTGCGATGAAACTTCAGCCAAGCTCTGGGTCAACAGCGGATCTGTCTGGTACATCAGTTCAATAAGGAAGTCGAGTCTTTCTAATTCATCAAAACTATGTAGTAATGTGCTTCGATCACAATCAGTCCAATCATTGTCGCCAGGCGTATAAATTACTTTACCAGGGTAAGTTTGCCCTAACAGCGCTTTATGCTCTATTAGTAACTCGTTGGTACATGACTTCGCGCCACTTTTAAAGTCACCAAGGTGTAAAACTGCGCTGGGATGTTCCTTATTAAGCAATTGATATAAAGTGCCATTGGGCCCTTGCAACATTTTTTTCTCTTCATCGCTATAGGGCGTATCTGCTAATATAATCACTGTTTGCGCGCAAATTACAAAACTTGGTACTGTAAGTAATAAAAAGACACAGTGTAGAGAGCGCTTCTTCCATGAATAAGTCTTATTAGTCATCATGAACCGTTTAAAATATAAAAAAGAGGAAGTTAACGTAGCGAAAGATGTAGCGTTATGCAAGTGACTATTTATTACAACTGAACCATTTGGTCAGGTTTTTTGCTTCGGACTGTTGAACATAACGAATAAAAGAGTAAAATCTTATCACTATGATTAATTATTGGTTTAAAGAGAAGATAAATTATGCAAGTACAAGTAGTCGATTACACAGAAGCTGGCGCAGCACAAAAGTTTGTAAAAAGTTTACGTGAAACGGGTTTTGGCGTGCTGATTAATCACCCAATAAAAAAAAGCTTAGTCGAATCTATATATAAAAACTGGCAAGCATTTTTCTTAAGCGAAGAAAAACACTCTTTTGCATTTGATCCTGAAAAGCAAGATGGCTACTTTTCTCCTGAGATTTCTGAAACAGCAAAAGGACACAGTAAAAAAGACATCAAAGAGTATTTTCATGTTTACCCTTGGGGGCGAATTCCTGCTCAGCTAGAAGCTGAAATACTTGAATACTATCGATTAACATCAGAGCTTGCTGCTGAATTACTTGATTGGGTTGAAGCTTATAGTCCTAAGGATGTTGCAGAAAATTATTCAGAAGCGCTTTCTGATATGATTAAAGACACGCCGAATACTTTGTTACGTATATTGCACTATCCTCCGCTAAAAGGCGATGAAGAGGTAGGGGCTGTAAGGGCTGCAGCTCATGAAGATATCAATTTATTGACTATTTTGCCAGCAGCTAATGAACCTGGTCTGCAAGTGCAACGTCAAAATGGTGAATGGATGGATGTTCCATCTGATTTTGGTAATTTAATCATAAATATTGGTGATATGTTGCAAGAAGCATCCAATGGTTATTTTCCTTCAACCAGTCATCGAGTTATTAATCCAACAGGTAAGGGGAGCGACAAGTCGCGGATTTCGCTACCTTTATTTTTACACCCTCGCAGTGAAGTGGTGTTATCTGAAAAACATACTCAAGCCAGCTATTTATTAGAGCGGTTGCGTGAATTAGGCGTTAAAGTATAGCGTAGGTCTTTCACTTATTGTGGTAAGTCTAAGAACCGGCAAGCATAAATTTGCCGGTTTTTTTATACCAGAATTAATCGGTATAAGTCTCTATTTTAAAGACCAGTTTTGGGTATATAATCTCTTCTAATGATATCTATGGTAGATTCACTAACAGCTATGTAAACGTTTTATAGGCAAGGATAATGATGAAATTAAACTGCGATTTAGGCGAGAGTTTTGGCGCTTGGACTATGGGACTCGATAATGAAGTCATGCCTCATATTGACCAAGCTAATATTGCCTGTGGTTTTCACGCAGGTGACCCTATTGAAATGCAAAAAACACTGGCCTTGGCCAAAGAATTTAAAGTCAGCGTCGGTGCACACCCAAGTTATCCTGATTTGGTTGGTTTCGGCCGCCGCTCATTAGCCTGCTCGCCAAAAGAAATAATCGCATTAATTCATTACCAAGTAGCTGCCTTAGATGGCATGGCTAGTGTACAAGGATTATCGATTGACTATATTAAACCCCACGGTGCACTGTATAACGACATGATGAGAGATCCTGAGGTGTTCAAAGCTATTTTAGCTGCACTTGCACAATACCCCAAAAAACTCGCGTTGATGTTACAGGCAACAGCAGATATTGATGATTATAAAAGACAGGCAAATAAATTAGGGATCGATATTTATAGCGAAGCTTTTGCGGATCGCCGTTATGATGATGAAGGACGCTTATTAGCACGCAGCCAATTGGAAGCAGTGTTAAATAAAGAGGATATGCTTAAGCAAGTTAAACAGTTATCAGAGCAAGGCACTGTCACCACAATCTCAGGTAAAGTACTAAAGCTTAGTGTCGATAGTTTATGTGTTCACGGTGATAATATTGCTGGGGTACAGGCTATTCGAGATATTAAAGAGCTGCTAAATTAATGACAACGCAGATCAATGACTGTATTCGTCTAGAAGTTGCCGGCGAGAGCTCCTTGATGCTTTACTTTTCAGACCATGGCCAAGCATCGTCAGCTTTTACGCCGAGCATCAGCAGTTTGGTACAACAAGCTGAACAGCTTATCCGTTTGCACTTCTCTGCTGAAATTATTGATTTGGTTTCTTCTTACGCCTCCATATTAGTGGTTTTTGATTTATGTGTAATAGATCACCACCAATTACGTAATCAACTACGAAGTGTCCTTAAGCAATGTGGTAGTGTCAGTATGAAGCAAGGTCGATTAGTAGAATTACCCGCATATTATTCGCTCGAATCAGGCATGGATTTAACCCGCATTGCCCACCATGCAAACTTAACGGTCGAGCAAGTTATCACTATACATCAAGCCCAAGAATATAGGGTGTATGCTATAGGTTTTGCACCCGGTTTTGCTTACTTAGGTGAAGTTGATGAGCGCATTGCTATGGCAAGATTAACCACACCTAGAGTCAAAGTGCCTAAAGGGGCTATTGCCATTGCAGATAGACAAACTGCTGTTTATCCCGCTCAATCTCCGGGTGGTTGGAATATCATCGGTTTATGTCCTATCGATATGTTTAATCCCAAAGCCGAGCCAACTATGCCTGTTGAAGTGGGAGACAGAGTGAAATTTGTTGCTATCGATAAAACTAAGTTTTTTGAGTTAGGTGGGGTATTACCCTGTGTTGATTCATAAAATCCCATGGCACATGGTTAGCATTGTAGCTATTAATTTACAGGTAATAACATCATGAGTAAAATTACTAGCTGTGAGCAGGCCCAAACAGAATCATTTAAGCAGCGAGGTTTTGTTGTTAGCGATCCAGGTATTTTGAGCCTTATTCAAGATGCTGGCCGTTTTGGTGCATTCAATTTAGGATTAACTAATGGTGGACCCGCAGATTCCTTAGCGTTTTATTGGGCAAATAGACTGTGCGGAAATGCGTTAAATGCAACGGCAATAGAAGTTAACTTAGGTGGTTTACAGCTTAAGGCTCAAATTGATTGTATTGTTGCAGTAACAGGCGCTCCTATGCCTTTGACTATTAATGGACAAGCAAAGGCTTGTTGGCAAAGTCTTCTGATCAAAGCGGGGGATACTATTCATTTAGGCTATACTGCCGTTGGTGTTCGTAGTTATTTAGCAGTTGCAGGGGGGTTTGCAGTAAAAGCCAGTTTTGGAAGTACAGCTACTGTTTGCAGAGAGTCAGTAGGTGGACTTAATGGCGGGAAACTCCTTAAGCACGATGTTTTACCTTGCCAAGTGCTATCCGAAGCAGATGATAGCCAAACACAATGGATGTTAGCCGAAAATGATCAACCACGATATGTTAATGAAGTAATTTTACATACGGTCATCGGCTATCAACAAGCTCATTTTTCGGATATTGAAAAAAGGTCATTTTTTTCAAGTGAATACCATATTAGCCAACATTGGGATCGTATGGGGTATCGCTTACAAGGTCGTGCAATCAAGTCTGATGTTAATGGTATATTATCAGAAGGGATTTGTTATGGTGCGGTGCAGATACCTGCAGATGGTCAACCAATAGTGTTACTTAATGATAGGCAAACTATTGGCGGATATCCTAAAATTGGTGCGGTTATTTCGCAAGATTGCGCTAAACTCTCACAATTACGTCAAGGTGATAAGGTGCATTTTGAGCCAATTTCGATGTCAGCAGCAGATAATATGTTTCATCTTAATTTGAGAAAACTGAAACAAACACAACTTATCAACTGTGCCTAGTTTCAGCTTTTTTAGAGACAAAGGTAGGTATAGTATTCTTAATCAAGCTAAAAGCTATTCAACATCAAGTGGCGATATATATCCATCAGGTTTTAAAGCTAATACATCACAATCTAATTGGTCAATAACATGTTCAGCAGTATTGCCAATCAGTGCTGCGGAAATTCCGGTACGTCCAATAGTACCTAAAATAACTAATTCAGCATCAATCTTTAAGGCTGCCTGTTCAATAACGGCTTCAGGTAAACCTTCTTCAACATAAGTATTATTTAATGGAATATCAAAGCTATTGGCATGCTTATTCATTGCTTCCTTATGATGTGCTTGCATCGCGCTATTATACTCGCTAGCGTCAAATTCAGGGATTTCTATGGCGATATTGACTGGTGTTCCTGGGAAAGAATTCACTAAATGAACATTAGCGGTAATTAATTGCGCGATGTTTTTTGCCTGCTTGGTGATAGCCCCATTTAAAGAGATATGTTCATCTTCGTCACTTCCGACATTAACTGCGGCTAAGATGTTGCCTTGTTGTGGCCATTCATGCTCTTTAACAAGCAATACCGGACAAGGACACTTTCTCAAAATGTGCCAATCGGTGGGTGTAAAGACGACTGACTTGAATTTATCATGTTGGTGAGTGCCTTTAACCACTAGATCATACTTATGCTCTATGACTTGTTCAATAATTGCTTCGAAAGGACGGTTATGCCAAACAACCTTACTGGTAATCTGTATTGGACTATCCGTTTCTGAAATGATGCCATCTAACCATTGCTGTTTTTCAGTGATAACCATTTGACGCATGGTATCGCGCTCACCACTGGATAAAATAGTTGTCATCTCATAAGAAAAATCAAAAATACTAAAAAAGGCTGTGATGTGTATTTGCTGATCTGGGTTCGCTGTACTAATTCTCGATGCGAGATCAATAGCTCTTTTAAGCGCTTTTTGTTCGTCTGTTGTTGGATCTATCACAACAAGGATATTTTGATACATGTCCATGGCAACCTCTAGCAAATATAAATAATAGCGTTAGCTTATTTATAGCAAAGTTGACAAATTAATGCTTGTTTTAAATCAAGTTTATTTTGCTAGAGGTCTATTATCTTTTACCAATAATAAACCTATAGCATCTTCAAGTGGAACGGGTATATAGCAGAAGAGGAGATTGAGCTAAAGGGCAGCGGTATCGCAAAGACTATCGATATCAATTATCGAAATTAACTTACCGTCTACTTTGATCAAACCACTTTTATGGAAGCGATTTAATAAACGGCTAATGGTTTCAACCGTTAAACCGATATAATTACCTATATCACTTCGAGTCATGGTTAAACGAAACTCTGTCGATGATAAACCGCGCGCATGATAACGTTCACTTAAGCTCACTAAGAAAGTGGCAACACGTTGCTCTGCATTTTTTCTATTAAGCAGTGTCAGCATTTCCTGATCCGTTTTGATCTCGTGACTCATTAAACGTAATACCTGCTTCTTTAGCTTAGGCATAGTATTAGATAATTCATCCAAGTTTGAATAAGGAATTTCACATACCATTGAGGTTTCGAGAGCTTGAGCAAAACTAGGATGTTGACTTTCAGCTATAGCATCAAAGCCAAGTAAATCGCCCGCTAAATGAAATCCAGTGATTTGCTCTTCGCCTTGCTCATTTACGGTAAAGGTTTTAAATGTACCTGAACGAATAGCAAACAATGCTTGCATTTCTTGACCGTCATGAAAGATTTTATCGCCTTTATGGATAGGGCGCTTTCGGTCAATAATATCGTCAAGAGAATCAAGTTCTTTATCATTTAAAGAGAAAGGTAAACATAGCTCACTAATGCTACAGTTTTGACACTTTATATGCTGTATCGTAGGACAACTTTTATTTTGCATGATATTACTCTGTGACGTAGCGAATTAAGCTAACTTAAAGACAAGTATATGTTATTAGAACATTACTTGATATGCAACAATAAAACTGTAGATACCGTAGGTAATCAGAGAAATTGCCATGATTTTTCGAAAAACCGTATTGACTAGTAGATTTTTTATGCTACCAATTCCAAGGGACAATGCAACTAGGGCAGGTAAAGTACCTAAGCCAAAGCAAAACATAATAGCTGCCCCGGTAAAACTACTTCCACTGGCGAGTGCCCAAGTCAGGGTTGAATAAACTAAACCGCAAGGTAACCAGCCCCATAACGCGCCTAAACCTAAGGCTTTTTTAGGCGTATCAACGGGAATGACATGTTTAGCCAGAGGTGATAAATAATGCCATAAACCTTTGCCCAATGATTCAATTTTATTTAACCATAACAGCCATTGACCAATATATAAACCTAATAAAATAACAAAAATTGCCGCAATTAGGCGTAAACCTGCGATAGGTAAACCAAGGTTCTTCGCTGCAATAGACCCGGTAAAACCGACAATGGCACCAATTAAACAATAACTAGCAATCCGTCCAAAATGATACAAAAAAATAAGATTTAAGCGAGATACTTGGGGGGAGCAATTTGATGGTGTTGAGATTTGGTTAACAGGGATATCGCCTTGTTCACTGGTTTGTCTGAGCGGCTGACTTGACGGCTTATTAATAGCAGACGTTAGAATGGTGGTAATGCCACCACACATAGCTAAGCAATGCCCAGATCCAAGTAAGCCGATAACGAACGCAGAAAATACATCTAGGTTCATTGGTTATCAGGGCTTTGCTTAGTATCTTTTATAACTTCCTTTTGATTTTCTTTTCGGGTTTTATCCTGTGCTTTCTCATCAAAAAGAATACTCATGCCCTGTTTTTCTAGGTCTTCAAACTGCTCAGTTTTAACTGCCCAAAAAAATAGATAAATGCCTAAAATAGTAAGTAATATTGCGATAGGAATTAAGATATAAATAATACTCATATTGTTCTCATGACCATGTTTGCTCGACTGCTAAGGCTGCCTGAAGAGGAACACTTTATCAGTTAATTAATAACCTGGCTTACTTTTTAAGTAAGCGTAATGAATTAGTTATGACCAAAATGGAGCTGGCCGACATACCAATAACTGCCATATAAGGTGTTATATACCCAGCAACGGCTAGCGGTAATACAATAGCATTATAACCAAAAGCCCATAAATAATTTTGTAAAATTATTCTGCGAGTTTTGTGAGCTATTTTTATCAATGTTTCGATGCTACTCATTTTGTTATTTAACAAAATAACATCTGCGCCACTTTTAGTGATATCTGCGCCGCACCCCATGGCAATTGAAACATGAGCCGCGCCAAAGACAGGTGAATCGTTTACACCATCACCTGTCATTGCCACTTTATAGCCTTGCTGTTGCGCTTCTTTAATTTGCTCCATTTTATCTTGAGCAGTAAGTCCACCAAGAACCGTGTTAATGGGTAATGCTTGAGAAATAATGTCACAGGCAGTTTGACTATCACCGGATAACAATAACGTTTTATTACTCATATTTAGCTGTGATAATGTATTGTGAGCATCATCTCTAATATTATCAATAAGATAAAATGCGGCAATAACTTGTTTATTGGCTACTAAAATACAACTCGCATCACTAAATGACTGTACTTGGCTTTGATCAAAAGAGGTCGTCTTTGCTAACCAACTGTATTTACCAATGGCGTAATCGATATTATGCACGGTACCTGTGACACCTTTACCAGAGTGCACTTTAACATCTTCAGCAGTTAAGTTGTAATCTCGATATTCAGCAAATGGCTTAGCAATGGGGTGCTCTGAATATGTTTCTAATGCTGCAGCGATAGCAAGTATTTGTTCTCGGTTATAATTTGCTTCGTTGTTAACTAAGTCAACCTTGTTAATGGTAAATTCACCCGTAGTTAAGGTGCCTGTTTTGTCAAAAGCAAAGCAGTTTATTTTTGGCATGGTCTCCATAACATGACCACTTTTAATCATTATACCCGCTCTGTTTAAGTGGGTCGTTGCACAGGTCAACGCAGTTGGTGTCGCTAATGAAAGAGCACAAGGGCAAGTCGCTACAAGCACGGAAAGGGTGATCCAAAACGCTTCTTCTGGTAGATGTTGTTGCCAATATATAGCGGTAGCTATTGAAGTTAATAATATTAGAGCGACAAAATACTGAGCAATCTTATCAGATAACTTGGCTATTTTAGGTTTGTGCGCTTGGGCTTGTTCACTTAACCGAATGAGTTGGCTGAGAAATGATTGGTTTGTTGCTTGTTTGACTTGCACAGTAATATTACCGTCACCATTAATTGTACCAGCAAAGACATTATCATTGATTGTTTTACTAATGGGTAATTGCTCGCCAGATAGCATGGCTTCATTGAGCTGACTTTGTCCTGAAGTAATAATACCGTCAGCAGGTACAACTTCTCCAGGTTTGACTATAACGTGGTCACCTTGAATGAGTTGTTTAGCAGCAACCAAGACTTCTTTCGATTGTGACGATTTGTTTATGCCACCGCCTGAAAGAATAACTTTAGTCGCCGTCATAGGCATTAATTTTAACAGGTTTGCAGAGACTTGTGAGGCATGTGAGCGAGCTCGAAATTCTAGGAACTTACCAATAAGCAATAAAAAGGTAAACATGGAAACTGATTCAAAGTACACCTCGCCTTGTTGAGTGATTGTTGCCCACGCACTGGCACTAAAGGCCAAAATAATAGCGATAGAGACAGGGACATCCATGGATAATCGTCTTGCTTTAATTGCTTTTAAAGCGCCTGTATAAAAGGGAAAAGCACCATAGAAAATAATTGGAATTGCTAAAACAAAACTAACCCAACGTAGATAAACTTTATTGTGCTCAGCCATTTCAGAAAAAGCACCAAAATAGAGACCAAACGCTATCATCATTATTTGCATCATTAAAATGCCACTGATACCTAGACGTTTAATAAATGCTTTACTTTGTTTTTTATTTCTCAGCTCGGCTTCGTTGGCTTTAAAAGGCAGAGCTTGATAACCAATATGTTCTATAGCGTATAAGATATCGCTTAATTTTAGTGCACTATCTTGCCATTTTACTGTGGCTCTTTGGCTGGTAGCATTAACATTTATCTTAACTAAACCCTCCAATTTATCTAGTTGCATTTCGATTAACCATGCACAAGCCGCACAACTAATACCATCAATAGTTAATATAGCTTCTTTACATTCATTCTCTTGATAAATAAATTCAGACTGTAATACGGCTTCATCGAGTAATTTGTTTTTTTGTAATTGCTCAGGTACGAGAGATTGTCCCTTTTGAGCTGGCTCTGTTCTTACGTCATAATATTGAGTTAAGCCATTATCAACGATAGTTTGAGCTACCGCCTGACAACCAATACAACACATAGGTTGCTGAATTTGGCTGATTTCAACCGAGAGGTTAATGCCACGAGGAACGGCTTCATTACAGTGAAAACATTTGCTAGTCATGGTTACTTTCTTAGGACTTGGAGTCACTATGGTGAACTGTTGACTCACCATAGTCATGAGGACGGTTTTAAGTTATTGAGCTTTTATTGGGTTTGGTACCAAATCAATAAAATCACTTTGCGGTAAACTAATGGTATCTTGTATCTTCCAATGACCTTCAAAAGGGGACAAGGTTAGTTTCCATTTGCCACTTATTTCATGGTCAAATTGATGCCTGAAATAGCCATTGCCATCTGGGGTTAGTGCTAGATAAAAATCTCTTTCTTCAAGGGTTGGATGAATAAAATTGATATTGAGTAAAGGAAATATTTTTTCTATGCCCGTTGGTTTGATTATTAACTCATTGCCTTTTAATTGAAGAGCAAAACGCATACCAAGCTTCTGTGCTGTTTTTACTTTGCCTACTTCTAAGTTAATTGATTTTCCTTTTTTATAATAATCTCCAACGACTAATGTATCAGGGTTCGTGTTAGCAATAATATAAGTCGCAATACCAGCTACAACAGCAGTAAAAGGAAGGATAAAAACTAACCAAGCCCAGGGCTCACGGTACCAAGAAGATTTCATAAAAGTACTTTCATTATCAAGTGAATATGGTGGCAGATTATACCCTTATTATTAACTTGCAGCTAGTTTTGTACCGTTTAAAAGGCATAAAAAAACCCTTGATTACAAACTGTAACAAGGGTTTTTATGTTCAGGATGAACGCTAGCTCACAGTGCCATGGATGGCAAGGAGTGAACAAGTACATTCAACACATATTGCATTAGTGTTTTTGCTTATTAATCTTGAGAAAGACTATAAACATAAGCACTGATCAAGTGAACTTTTTCTTCACCTAGAATATCTTTCCAAGGCGGCATTACACCAGCGCGGCCATTTCGGATAGACTCTTCGATTGCACGTTGTGAACCACCATATAACCAAACATTATCTGTTAAGTTTGGCGCGCCCATAGGCATACCTAACGCTAAGCTACCTTGACCATCTGGACCATGACAACCTGCACAAAGTGCAAATTTAGCTTTACCAGCTTTTGCTAATTCAGGGTCAACAGAACGACCACTTAAACTGATAACATAAGCTGCAACTTCTTTAACACCTTGGTCGCCGCCTAATGCACCTTCCCAAGCCATCATGCCAGAAGCAATACGACCATTCATAATCGATTCTTTGATTACTTCAGGTGTACCACCATATAACCAGTCTTTATCAGTAAGGTTAGGGAAGCCGGTAGTACCATGTGCATCAGAACCATGACATTGTGCACAGTTTTGAATGAACAAACGTTGACCTACTTTTAATGCTTCCCCATCAGTGGCTAGATCTTCAATGCTACGCGCAGCGTAAGCTTCAAAGATTGGGCCAAATTTAGCATCAGCGGCAGCAACTTCACGGTCATATTGTACTAATACGCCAGAGTCTTTTTGTAAACTCTCTAATGTTTTAGCTTTTGATTCCGCAAGGTTTAAAATGCCTTGGTTCGAACTTTTCCAGCCTAAAAAACCAGTCCAGTTGCCTAAACCATATAGTGCAATATAACCAAATGCCCAAATGATAGTTAGTAAGAAAAACGTACTCCACCATTTAGGTAAAGGGTTGTTTAACTCTTCAATGCCGTCAAACGTATGACCCATTGATTCGCCTTCTTTAACGCCTGCAAAGTTCTTTAAGCACATACGTAGTAGTAAAAAACACCCTACTAACGAGCCAAGGGTAAGAACCCAAACCCATATATTCCAGAAGCTAGACATTATTATTCGTCTCCTGTTTGCTATCTTTATTA
>MAAB01001355.1_pt1 | contig 39595 bp, 32 predicted proteins | sample 1115991 | NCBI WGS metagenome assembly MAAB01 (sample SAMN04961124, study PRJNA320927) | seawater metagenome | isolation source: sample BD02T18 sea water enriched with oil for 18 days | place: USA:Gulf of Mexico | collected 2013-07-27 | reverse complement strand
ATTTTGTTACAGGGTCAAACAATTAAATACAGTAGTTAAATACTTCATCATCAAGTTCGGATAATGACTCACCAACTCTTTCACTTACATCAAATGCACTAAGTATATCAACCCCTTGCTGACGTTGTTCGTTCGTTAATGCGATATAAGGTAAGCGAAAATTAGCGGCAACGGCACCAGTCATCATCAATGCTGTATTTATAGCAATAGGATTTGGCTCACAAAAAAGCCATTGCATTAAATCTTGTAGACGAGTATTTAGCTCAACATTTTCATTATCCATCAGCTGGCGCATTAAACCTGGAATAATATTTGAAGTGACTGAAATAACACCGTGAGAGCCATACTTATGGCGGCCATCATGACTTTCATCGTCATTACCAGACCAACAAGCAATTCCCTGTTTTTCATAATGAGCAATACGCTCATTCCCACCACACTCTTTCACACCAATAAAGTTTTTATGCTTAGCTAATGTTTCAATAACTTCAGGAGTAAGATCTTGCCCTGTTCTTCCTGCCACATTGTAAATAAAAGCAGGACCAATATCTAAAGTGAGGGTAAGGTGCTCAATGACACCTGCAATTGATGTTCGGCCATAATACGGATTGATTTGCAACGTAGCATCCATACCTGCAGCAAAGCCATTTTTTGTCGCTTTAATTGCTTCACTGGTATTGTTACTTCCGGTATTACCAATGATTAATAATTTATCACCAAATTTATGCACACTGTGAGCAATTAGTATTAAGTGTTCTTCCCAGCTTAATAAATGCCCTTCACCTGTAGTACCGCCAACAACTATACCATCTACGCCAGCATCAACTTGTTGTTGAACAAGAGCATCATAAGTGCTTAAATCAACTTCACCCTTAGAAGTATAAGGCGTTTTGATTGCGGTAATTAAACTGGCTGCTTTGAACTGCTTCATTATTTTCCTAGTTTTTCATAAATTGAATGGTTAATAAAAAATCAACTAACAATGACCAATATTGTCAGTAATCTTACGCATTATAAAAATTTCATTCGTGTTGATATGCTGATATTCAAAAACATGATGATTTAACTGTAATACTCTATAAGCATGATAATTATTACTATCATTGAGATCTGCGGCAAAAAGTTGCTCATCAACAATTTCATTTTTTGTTATCGTAAAATGAATGTCACCTACTAAGCCCCAATCACCTAATTCAGTTACTTGCTCAACAACTTGATCCGCTTCGCCAACATTCACTTGTAAGGTTACAAAAGTAAACTCAAAACTACCATCAGCACTTAACTGGGCATACTCAATAACTTTTTTATTTGGCTCATCTATATCTTCACGAAACCAACGACCAAATAATAACTCTCTTTCATATTCCACTATTACTACCCAAATCACTTCAAGATGCGTGTTTCAGTACGCCTAAACGAATCATGAATAAGACACATCTTTCATTAATGGTTACTCTTTAAATAAGAGAAAGCAAAAAAACACCACCGACTTATATTATATAAGCGCAATGATGTTTATTTTAATCGTAATTTGGCTTAAAGCCAATTCAAATAATTTATTTATATTTCAGGATATTGGTTAAATATATTACCCGAACCTATAATCATCAACAATATCACTATTTCAACACGTTAATGTTGCCATAAACACCTTTCATCTTGATATCACCCAAACCTATATCACCACGCGAGCTAATACCAAGTTCAGTTTTTATACTGACATGCAAGGTTTCAAGATCTAAGTTCGTATTCATATAGCTTGGTAAGTATGACTTAATAAATGGTTAATCCGTCTTGTCTAAGTATGTTTCAAATAATTTGATGTAACTATTATTAAAAACGTTTAAATTAGATAAAATATTTTATTAAAATGAGATAAAAAACCTATGATCAAACCTAATGTGCAATTGCTATTAACTGGCAATGAATTAATGACTGGTGATATTGTTGATAGCAATTCTGCTATGGTCGCTCAGAAATTGAAAGAATTAGGATTAGAAGTATCACGCAAAGTAACCATAGCTGATGATTTAGCATTGTTAGTGCATGAAATAAACCACCTTGCAGAACATGCTGATATCTTAATTATTAATGGTGGTTTAGGTCCAACAATAGACGATTTAACAGCTCAAGCATTAGCAAAAGCAACAGGTGTAGAATTGGCAGAACATCCAAAGGCACTAGAGCACCTAACCATTTGGTGTAAAAAGCGAGGAGCTAAGTTAAATACTCCAAACTTAAAGCAGACCATCCTCCCTAAAAATTGTAGCATAATCCCAAACAACCAAGGCAGCGCTGTTGGTTTTAAAGTGAGGCATTTAAATTGTGATATTTACTGCACACCCGGTGTTCCTAGTGAACTAAAGGTAATGCTAACTGAGCAAATAGCTCCCGATATAGCTAAAGACCTTCCTAATGAATTAATTTCTGATGTCACTCGTTTGCAAGTATTTGGTTTAGGTGAATCAACGCTACAGAAAATGGTTAATGAACAATTACCTGATTGGCCCGAAAACATAGAATTAGGCTTTAGAGCTGGAATGCCATTATTAGAAGTAAAGCTAACCACTACTAGTCAAGAAGCCCATAATCAAAAACATTTTTGGCAAGAAAAATTACTGAAAGTCTTAGGCGACCACTTAATAGCACAAATTAATAATAAACCTTTACCTTTAGCATCCCATGTATTATCAAAATTAGCAGATGAAAATTTAAAAATAACGACAGCAGAATCATGTACAGGTGGACAAATTGCCAGCATGATAACTCAAGTAGCAGGCGCCTCTACATTTTTCGAAGCAGGATTTGTTACTTACAGCAATGATATGAAAAAAAAGTTGTTAGGAGTCTCAGAGCAGTTATTAAGTAAACATGGTGCAGTGAGTCAAGAAGTTGTTATTGCCATGGCACAAGGTGCATTAGAAAGCTCATCAGCAGATTTGGCTATTGCAGTGTCTGGTATTGCAGGACCAGATGGAGGCTGTGACGAAAAGCCTGTTGGCACAGTATGGCTAGCTTGGGGAAGTAAAGAAAACTTAAAATCAATTTGTTTATTAATGCCGCTGCCAAGACCATATTTTCAAAAATATGTGGCTAGTATTGGGTTAGATTTAATTCGGAGAGAATTGATAAATAGCCAGGAAATTCCCTATTATGTTGTCGAGCGTCAAAGAAAATAAAAATCAATTAGTGTATTTTTTAACAACTCATTGCTAAGTAAAGCAAAAATTTATATATTTAGACTAATAACCGATTACTTTATTATGCTAATGCTATAATAAAAAAGAAAACTACTAAGCAATAGTGCTATTTACATAAGTTGGAGTCTATTTTGGCTGAAAAAAACTTTATTACCAGTGGTAGAAATACCATTATTCACAAAATAAAAAAGTTTGATCTATTAATTATCAATGGTGACAATCCTGTCGTAATTATTAGTCACCGAGGTATTGGTATTTACAAGGGTGCAATACCAGAAAAGCGCTCTATAGCAAAAAAAGCTTATCAAGATATTGTACATGTTGAATCAAGTGACGTATTTAGTGAAGAAAAGACACTGTTATTTATACAAGCCCTTGATGGAAGAGAATATAAAGTTGATTACAGCAAGGTCAATACGCCTAACTTTATTAAAATCCATCAAGACAGTTACATTTAATTCATATTAGAAAATAACCATTTTAGCCAAGCCATCAATGTAGTTCATTGAATTTATTATTATTAATGATGATGTCGGAGTAAACCTTTATGACCCAGTTCAGTTTAATTGCTAATGCCAAAAACAATATTGATTTGCTCCTAGCGCCGATCAAAGACGGCAATGAGGTTACAGAAGCAACTATTCTTGAGCTAATAGCAAAATCAGAATACACCAAATTACAAACCAATACGGCAAATATTAAAAATGCCATTGCTGAATTAAATGATGTGCTAAAACCGCTACAAGCTAATCAGACTGGTAGAGAAGTAACTTACCAAGTTCTCGAACGTATTGATGCAACTATTTCAATATCTATTGACAGTGATGAAATGGGTGCGACTGCTGAAATTAGTGCAGCTCAAGGTGGCAAACATTTATCTGCAAAAGCTATTTTAGGAGCAGCTCAAGAAGCTGGTGTTAAAAAAGGTTTTAGTAAAGAAGATCTTGTTAAACTTGCCCGCTTAGCAGCTAAAGAAGAGCCAACGAGTCAAGTTACTTTACAAATAGCGAGTGGAAAATTAGCAATAAATGGTAAAGATGCAGTAATAAAACCATTGGTTGAGAGTGCTCAATCTCGAATTTTACGCCCTAAAAAAAGAGAAGATGGTAGCGTGGATATGCGCGACCTAGGTGATATTATTTGTGTTAAAGTTGGCGATCCTATCGCTAAAAAGATTCCATTAACTTCAGGAAAAAAAGGCTACACAGTAACCGCTACTCCGTTGGTACCAGAACCAGGAAACGATGTTTCTTTAGTTTCAGGTGACGGCACAGCAATCAGTTCAAAAGATGAAAATGTATTAGTATCACAAAAAGTTGGCTTACCTAAAGTTATCCCTAACGGTATGGAAGTTGATGAAATATATAAAATTAAAAATGTTAATGTAGCTTCAGGTAATATTAATTTTACCGGTAGTGTTATTATTGAAGGCGATGTCAATGAAGGCATGAAAGTAATCGCCAGTGGAGATATCACGATTGGCGGCTTTGTTGAATCTGCTATGATTGAGGCAGGAGGAGATGTCACCATAACAGGCGGTATAATTGGTCGTAAGCATGATATTGAAAAAACCAAGATAACCGAAATAAAAATGAGTGTTAGTGTTAATGCCAAAGGTAATTTATATGCTAAGTATTGCCAATACGCACAAATCAATTGCGGCAAAGATATTCGTATTGAAAATCAATTACTTCATAGCCTAATAAATGTTCAGGGAGATTTAAAGGTTGGCACAGAAGAAAAATCAAACGGTACACTAATTGGTGGTTTTATTAAGGCTGGCTTACATGTTAGTGCCGGTATTGTCGGCGCTACAGCTGGCAGCAATACTATTGTTAGTTTTGAACATAAAATTATTAAGCTAAAAGAAGAATTGCATGACATTGAATCACGATTGAAATTCGATAAAGATAAAACTGCCGAATTAAAAGTAGCTAGTGACAAATTAAAGAAGTTACCAAAAAACAAAACAAACCCTGACATGTTAGCTAAAGTAGTTTCAACTTATCAATTCCACGCCAGACGTATGGGTGAAATTTTATTCGAAAAAGAAAAACATGAAGCGACTACCCAAAGTTATATGGAAAGTGTTTGTGTAGAAGCTACGGAAAAATTATATCACGGTGTTCAGATCATTGTCGGTGACTTTAATGATAGATCACGAAGAGAATATGGCCCGAGTAGAATGATTTACAAAGAAAGAAAAATCCATATAGAACCCATTGTTAACACATAAGTATACTATGGCTAAAATACTTATCCTGCTACTATTCACCAGTTTATCTAGCTTTAGCATCTTAGCTGAGCAATGTACTGTAAATTTCAATTATGGCGTTATAATCGATCCTAATCATATTCGTATGATTGAACATGGCCAAACAGTTGTGCAAATCAATGGAGAAAATCAACTTTTTGTCACAGGACGAGAAATAGAATTAAACCATGAACAGAAGCAGCTTATTACGCAGTTTTCGCTAGGTATCCGTGGGCAAGTTCCTGAAATTGTATCTATTGCAATAGAAGGCGTTGACATAGGTTTAAAAGCAGTAAATAAAGCGATTGGTAGTCTAACAGGTGAAAATAGTGCTTCTCAACAAAAAATTCAATCGAAGTTTGATGAGCTGAAGTGGCGAATTCGCACTCGCTTTAATCAAAGCGCCAACAACTATTATATTGCCCCACAAGATTTTGCCGATTTCGATGATATTTTTACAGGTGAATTTGAGCAGGAAATAGAAGAAATAATTTCTGATTCTATTGGCACAATATTGTTAGCTGTTGGTGAAGCTATGATAAGTGATGATTCCAGTAGCCGCGGTAGTGAGCAACGCCTGTCAACCTTTGATGAGCGCATGGAAACTATGGGAAAAGATTTAGAGCTAGAAATTAGCGCCAGTGCTAATGCTTTAAAAAGTAAAGCTGAACAATTTTGTCTAAAGTTAACCAAACTAGATGAAATTGAAAGTAAAATCCACCTCTCAATAAAACCACTCAAGCAATTTAATCTAATAGAAACGAACTAGCTTTAAATAACGAGTGCTTACTTTTTGTCATGACTATACTCTAATAGCTTTGTTATATCACAAAGTATAGCCAGTGCATTCGCTAATGGTAGTGTTTAGCTATGATCAGACTTCAGCGGTAATTAAGGATAGAATTTGATTAATAACGCTTTATTTAAAACAATCGTTCTTACTGGTTTGGCATTAATTGCATTTGCCGCTAACTCGGTATTATGTCGATTGGCACTGGGCAATGAAGCAATTGATGCAGCAAGTTTTACTGTTATACGATTACTATCAGGCAGTATTGTTCTTCTAATAATCATAAGCACTACGCGATGGAATAGTCGAAACACTACCAGAACATCAACTAAAGGAAGCTGGACTTCCAGTTTCATGTTATTCATCTATGCCACAGCATTTTCCTATGCTTACATTTCATTAGACACTGGTACGGGCGCACTTATTCTATTCGGCTCAGTTCAGATCACCATGATATTACTGTCTTATATTTCAGGTACAAGGTTGCATATTACTGAATGGACTGGCGTAGTTATTGCCTTTGCAGGTTTTATTTATCTCATTCTGCCAGGCGTTAGCACACCATCAGTTATCGGGTTCATGCTTATGACAGTAGCTGGAATTGCATGGGGTATATATACTTTGAAAGGACGTAGTTCAAATAGTCCACTTAATGATACCGCTTATAACTTTTTTAGGACGACCCCGCTTGTTGTGCTATTAGCCATTTTTTCAATTAATAACATAAATCATTCAACTGAAGGGATAGTTTTGGCTTTGTTATCCGGTGGCATAACATCTGGAATCGGTTACACAATATGGTATATCGCTCTTGGTGGGCTTTCTTCAACACAGGCAGCCGTTCTTCAACTGTCTGTTCCAGTAATTGCCGCATTGGGAGGCATTATATTTGTGTCTGAAACAATCACATTTCGTCTGGCAATTTCAGCCGCTATGGTTCTTGGTGGTATATTAATAGTAGTTTTGGGTAAATATTATTCCACCCAACATAAATCAGACGTAAAAAAATAAGAGAGGATTCAAGTTGTGTTCTCTACTTAACTGCTAGTTCATCTTTAGGTAAATCGATTATAAACCGGCATCCACCTAGTTTCGAGTCACTAAGAGTACAACTCGCTTTGTGCCACTCACAAATCCTTTGGACAATTGCAAGGCCTAAACCATAACCTCCCTTTTGTTGATTTTCGGTGCGATTTCGGTGTGACTCTAATCTAAAAAATGGCTCAAATATTTTCTCTCTATCTTGTTCAGAGATCCCCTGTCCGTCATCTTCAACAATTATTTTTACGTAGCGCTGTGTGGTCACAAGGCTAATCTCAATGTTACCTTTTGCATAACGTAAGGCATTAGTCGATAAGTTTTGAATAGCGCGTTCAAGTAAATGTTCATTACAATTATAAAAGCAAGGGGCAGGTTTTTCCCACCTAATGGTTAAATCGCTTATCCGAACTAATTTATTTATTTGATTAGTTATAAGTGACGTTAATTCTACAGAAGTTTTTTTGATATCTTGATTAATATTTTCTAATCGAGCATAACTTAACATTTCATCAATAAGCGCTTCTATCTCACTAACATCTTGCTCCATATCTTTGCATTGTTCTTCGTTTGCACCTTCAAGCATAGCCAGAGAAAATCGCAACCTTGTTAAGGGTGTACGCAGTTCGTGTGATACAGCATTGACCAATTGTTTTTGATCGGATAATAAACGAATAATCCGATGTGCCATGTCTTTAAATGTAATGACAATCTGATTGATCGGTGAATGTTTATTAGCATAGACAGCGACATCTAGTTTACCATTAGCAATTTCACTTGCCATATTGGTTAGTTGTTTTAGGTCTCGCCATAGTGGTCTGGTCCACAATGCGATAACGCCTGCCAATAATAGATAAGAGAAGCACAAAAAAAGCCATTTTAAGTTTTGAAAGCGGGTTTCTAACTGTACATTCCGACTAAATGGTCCTAATTGATAGACATTAGGATTTTTCAAAAATTTAACATAAAAAATCACATTATCCTGTTCATCATAATTAAGCACGACTTCACCCGCCATTAATTTTTTTTCTTGTTCTTTAAGCCAAGAAAAATCACTCATTAGCGCAGTCTTTATCGGAACATCAAGCGCTTTACTTAGATTGCTTATTATTGATTCTTTTGATTGAGATTTTACACCGTTTAACAAAGGTAAAATTTTTGCTACTTTTTCAAGATGATGCCATTGCTGGCTCTCGGAGTTTTCTGGCTCAACAAATTGTTGCCAAAGTTGTTCAGACAACCAGTTAATAGATAATAAGCCTACAATAATCACTAGGTATAAATTTACGAAAAGACGGTTCAAAATAATTCTGCCAGTTTAATTATCATGCTGGTATTGATGCGGCTCTTCCCAAGCGCTACTGCTAAATAAATAACCTTTACCCCAAACGGTGATTATGCGATACGGATTTTTAGTACAGTCACCTAATTTTTTTCGTAATCGAGAAACCCGTACATCAACACTTCTATCTAGGCCATCATATTCTCTATCGATCATTTTTTTATGAATATACTCCCTACTTTGTGGTTCACCAGCATGACTTGCCAATAACCAAAGTAACTCAAATTCATGACTAGTTAGTTCAATAGGCTCTGATGATAAAAAGACTTGTCGTGACGCTTTATGTATATTTAGTTGACCAAACTCTAGGTGCTCTACCGATATTCTTTCACTCTGCTTTTTACGGCGTATTAACATGTTGATTCTAGCTAAAAGCACATGTGGCTCAACTGGTTTGATAATGTAATCATCAGCGCCGATTTCTAAACCAAGTACATGATCAAAGTCACTGTCTTTAGCGGTAAGAAAAATAATGGGGTGAATATAACTACTGCGAATCCTACGACATACCGTAAAACCGTCTTCCTTAGGCAACATAACATCTAAAATAATTAAGTCTGGAGTATTTTTTTTAAGAAAATTAACTACACCATCCCCTTGATGAAGCATCGATACTTGGAAACCGTTTTGTTTCAAAAACTTAGAAATAAGATTAGCTAAACGTAAATCATCTTCAACTAGTAATATATGGCTCATTAAAAAAAGCTCCAATTTGCACGTAACCGTCGGCGATACTTTTTGGGTATTGCTGTATTGATTTTTATCTGTTGAGAAGCAAATACCTGCTGATCATTTTCCAACGTAAATTTCATATCCTGATCGAGCGAAATATCTATTTCAGTATTAATTTCGTGCACATTCTGCCAACATGTTAAACGTGAACCATTTTGAAATAGACAAGCATCTATAGGCTGATCGTTGTGCCACATCACTTTCACAGTCATTTGGCAAGTATCACCAAGCTTATTTATCATGCAGACTGAAGGTTTAATAATTAATTTAGTTGTTGATGAAGCCGCCAAAGATTGTGAAAAGCCACTTAACAAGAAAAGAATAATGACATTTTTCCAAATGCTAGAAGTCATAAGTTACTCCTGCAAAGATGGTATTAATGTGATTATCTTTTACTAATGGGCTATCGCTCGTACCATTATCTAAAAATAGTCGTTTAAGCGTAAATTTTGCATTCCAGCGTGCCGAAATTTGATGTGTTAAGTCTAAGCGAAAATAAGGATTAACACTTAACTTTCCTTGATAAACTTGCTCTTGGCTCAAATCGCTTTCTGGTGGTATACCATAGAAATAATCAACCAAATTTTCACTATTAATATTAGCGCCAAGACTATATGACAATGCCGTGTCGGGCAATTGTTTAAAGTTCATCATCTTCGTTAGCTGAACTTGGCTATTAAATCCGTTATAAACTTTGTTTATATCGTGAAGTAGTTGTACTTGAATGTCGATAGTTTGGTTAATAAACCAGTTAATTTGAACACCTGCATCTATAGCCCAGTCCTTGCTTGCAATATCATCAATATTAACTTCTAATCGTTGATTTTCGTCGTTCAGTTCATCGTCAGTCAACCCTTGTCCGGGCAATCCCTCGTCAGGTGTTCCAACGTCAATTGGACTACCAGATGACGCTGTTGTAGACTCAATAAAAATATTTTGTGGATGCCAACGAGAGAAATATGCATTTTCATGGTTTAGCTTGGTAATAACGCTCACGATTACGTTATCACTATCAAAAAATGTATAACCTAAGGTATTGTTTTCAAAAAATACGTTTTCACCATAATAACTTATTTCAGGAATAAGAATTAACGGAATATTATCACCACCATTTACAGGATTAGTTGTAACACCAGCACCCACGGATAATGAAAACTCCCATTCACCTACTGCAGCACAACGGTCAGATACTTGTTCACAATCAGCGAAACAAAATTTGCTGATCAGTAACAAGAATAATAAATAATATTTCAAGTAATAGATTTCCTTTTAAATTTAGCTAAACTCAAGGTATTTAAATTGCTATAAGTGCATAATTTACCATTGCTCAACACGATTACCAACTCCAATTACATCAAATTACATTTGATTGCATTTAGCAACAGTATAAAAATATTAAACAAGTATTGTTTATCGGAAATAATCGTACATTAATCACATGGAGAGTTAAATGTTATACAAAAAAATAATACTACTCAGTTCCTTTTTACCGTTAATAGGCTGCGGTGGCGATCCTAAAACTGAAGTTCCCCTTGAGCAACTTCAACAGGTCCCTTCACTCAATGCTATGTCGATGGTATTAACACCATTAAAATCAGCAAACTCGACAGATTTTGAACAACACTTAAGAAATGGAGTATATCTCAATAGTGTTCAACAAGATGGCGTTTTAGAATCAACTTCCGCTGATACTGCAACAGCAACTGTAGCCGCAAGTAGTATAAGTGGTGAACAAAAGAGCTATTCATCAACAGTTACCCAAGAAGTAGGTGTCGATGAAGGTGATAGAATGAAATATGATGGCGAATATATTTATATTGCTAATCATCCTTATTACCAACGACAAACTCTTGCTGAAGAGGCACCAACACCACAAACCTCTGTACGTATTTTACAACGTGATGCGCAAGGAGGGGTCAGTGAGCTATCAAATACTGTCGTAAATGAAAATGCTTCATCAATCAACAGTTTATATTTAAACAAAGACAAACTAGCCGTTTTATCAAATATCTACAATTCTTATAGCTATAACGATGGGGCAACATCAAATATAACTACCGATATGTTTTTCCCCATGGAGCAAAACTTTAATTTATCGCTACTAAACATTAGCGACCAAACAGCTCCAACGGTCACCACGTCTTATACGATGGATGGCTCTATTATTGATAGTCGACGTGTAGATGATGTTCTATACATTGTCAGTAGCTTCTCGCCTTATATCTCCGAGATTTCATATGCAGCAACCGATGCTGAAAAGCTAGATAACTATAAAAAAGTGTTTTCATCAAACATCAGTAACTTGCTACCACAATTAACAGATAGCCAAGGTAATAACAAAAACTTAGTTGAACCAGAGAATTGCTTCTTACCTACAGAAACAACAAATAAAGACGGTTTTAATGGCATAGTCACATTAACAACTATAGATTTAAACCAACCCGACGGCATTTCTTCAATTTGTATTAATACACAAATTTCAGGCCTTTATGCCACACCAACTTCTGTCTATTTATATGGAACAGATTATCAGTACGAAAATAATAAAACCACTGAAACATCTGTTATTCATAAGTTTACAATTGCCGGGCAAGACATTGACTATGTTGCATCAGGCACCCTTGATGGTCGCTTTAATTGGCAATTATCCAACCTTAGATTTAGCGAAAAAGGTGATGACTTACGTGTTGTTACCACCAAAGGAAATCCAGGGATTGGTTATGATCATCATTTAAATGTGTTAAGTCCATCAGGTAATGAGTTAACACTTGTTGCACAACTGCCAAATGATGCTTATCCAGAAAAAATAGGTAAAGTAAACAAAGATGGCATAGTACAGGAAGATATTAAGTCGGTACGTTTCTTTGAAAATAAAGCCTATATTGTAACCTTCTTAAATACCGATCCACTTTATGTGCTTGACCTTACGGATAAAGAGCAGTTAAGAATTACCGGTGCTCTTGAAATTCCAGGTTATTCTTCCTATTTGCATTGGTATCAATGATGGTGGTAGCACACCTATTATTGAAGGTGCCAAAATCAGCTTATTTGATGTTAGTGATATGAATGCTCCCATTGAAATTAACTCTATTGTTTATGAAAATGGTTATACTCCGGTTGAGTTTGATTATCACGCACTCACTTATTTAGAAACCGAAGATAATACATACCGTTTTGGTTTACCTGTTGAAAAATGGTTATCAGAAACCTTAGTTGACCTTGAAACAGGACACAAAATGGACATTTGGAGTCGAGACAACTCATTACAACTAATTGAAGTCATCGGTAATGATAGCAGTGCAACTTTAGTTTCAAAAGGCAATATTAAACCATCAATGGCCACCGAACCTTCCGAAGAAACCTATATTTCTGGCTGGGATGACCGAGCCATATTCCACGATGATGATATTTATTATTTACATGGTAATAGTATTTGGAAAAGTTTCTGGCACACCCCTGAATTAACGACAGGTCCTTTCTAGCAAAACAAAGGGAATTAATGTTAATTAAAGTCTAATGGTAGATCTATCATTAGACTTTATGATCCTATCAAATTTATATGGTCAACCCAAAACATCATCAAGTATTAAAAAAGAATAAGAAAAATTGTTTATAACAAACTGAATAAGGCTTACCCATGAATACCAAATATAAAAACTTATCTATCTTGATTATGTTAGTCGTTAGCTCTGTTATTTTCGGACAAGTTAAGGCTGCCGCCTTTATTATTGAAACACAATCAACCCATATCACCCAGTAGAGTCACGCAAACGTTTAATAAATGTAGTATTACATTCAATTCACCACTAAAAACAAAACACTTCTTTCAGCTAAAAATCAATGAATTACAATTAAAAGTTCATATTAGGGCTTAATGCCATACTCCTAACTTTAGATGTCAATTTTTCATTTTTAACGCTTATTTATACTTAATTTATCTACCTTGAAATTTAATCAAATTAGTATTAGAGCAACTTTGTCGTTAAATCACCAATTGTTGTCGGCTAGAGATAGTAATTTTTGTATTTATTTTTGTAATATAAATGCAAAATCTGACATTAAAGAGATTAACCGATGCGCATATTGGCCTTTTTAGCAATAACATTATTATCAGCATGCCAACCTTCCCAAAATGAAATTACACAACTCAAAGAAGCTGATGCATCTATTTCAGCTTCAACACTTCAAGCAAACCAAGCCATAAGCCAAAAGCTTAACTTGAATGATCTCCAAGATTTTAAACAAGCAAACGAAGGGTTAATTGCCAAAGCCCCCATGGAAGCTATTCTAAATTCGGTAGGTGAAGTAATTTGGGATAGTTCAGCATATCGTTTCATTCAAGGTGATGCCCCTAATAGTGTTAACCCCAGCTTATGGCGGCAAGAAAAACTCAATAATATTCGCGGATTATTTAAAATTAGTGATGGTGTTTACCAAGTTCGTGGTTTTGACTTTGCTAATATGTCCATCATTGAAGGCAAAAGCGGTTGGATAATTGTCGACCCGCTCACGGCTAAAGAAACAGCACAGGCAGCGCTTAAATTTGCTCAGCGGCATTTAGGCGTAAAACCAATTAAAGCAGTTATTTTAACCCATGCTCACATTGATCATTTTGGTGGTGTTTTAGGCATTGTTTCTCCAGAAGAAATAAAAGAGCAAGGCATACGCGTGATTGCTCCTGAAGGCTTTATGGAAGCGGCTACGAGTGAGAATATTATTGCTGGTATTGCTATGTCTCGCCGGTCAGCCTATATGTATGGTAAAAATTTACCAAGAAATAGCCAGGGGCATATAGGTTCAGGCCTGGGCACTGGGCCTGCTTTTGGCCGCTTTGGTATTATCACACCCACGGAGCTCATTTCTCTCAATAATACCGCAAAAACAATTGATGGCGTTGATTTTGTTTTTCAAAATGCTTCAGGCACCGAATCTATTGCCGAGTTAACTTTTTACTTGCCAGATCTTAATATTTTTTGCGGCGCAGAGTTAGTATCTAGAAATATGCATAACCTTTATACTTTACGAGGCGCACAAGTGCGTAACGCTTTGGACTGGAGTAATACCATAGATGAAGCATTGCAAATGTTTGGTCAGTCTACTGTATATTTTGGCAGCCACCATTGGCCTATTTGGGGTAACGATAATGTTAAAACCTTCTTAGCTAATCAAAGAGATCTATACAAATACATTCATGATCAAAGTGTCCGTTTAATTAATCAAGGTTCAACGGCAAATGAGATTGCTGAGCAATTAACGTTACCAGACTCTTTAGCTAACTATTTTGCCAATAGAGGTTATTACGGTAGTTTGAGTCATAATGCCAAGGCTGTATATCAATATTATATGGGTTGGTTTGATGCTAATCCTGCTCATTTAAATCCATTGCCTGCATCCGAATCATCAAGAAAATATGTAGAATTAATGGGGGGGGAAGAAAAAATACTCATTAAAGCCAGAGTATCATTTGCTCAAGGTGAGTACCGCTGGGTAGCAGAGTTATTAAATCATATTATCTTTTCAAACTCAGACAATACTGATGCAAAATCATTACTTGCCAGCACCTACGAACAATTAGGTTACCAAGCCGAATCCGCACCATGGCGAAACTTCTACTTAATGGGTGCTCAAGAACTGAAGCAAGGTGTATCTGATAAAGGTATTAACTTAGCGAGTATGGAAGAAATACTGAAAAACACACCAGTGACTAAGTTTTTTGAATCCATGTCGGTTCGCTTAAACAGCGAAAAAGCTAAAGATGAAACATTCAATATAGTTTTGAATTTTACCGACATCAATGAAAGCTATTTGTTGAAAGTAAATAACTCAGTTTTACACCACTATGCTTTAATAAAAAAGGGAATAAAGCAGAACTTGGTTCATGACAATGACGCTAATGTAAACGCAAGTTTGTCACTAACCCATAGTCTTTTTGTCAAAATCCTTATTGGTAAAGCGGGTATTAAAAATACGTTGTTTTCAGATGATCTGTCAGTTGATGGCAGCATTATTGAATTAGTTAGCTTTTTTAGATTATTCGACACACCTGCTGGAAACTTCAACATAGTAACGCCTTAAGTATCCCCTTTTGGTATAAGCAATGGCAAAATTGTCATCTTAGACATAGCCTTTGTCATTTGATGCCCAATAAAATTTATTTAGTAATGACAAGATGTAGTTATAGTTTACATGAAAGGAAAGTGAATGTTTTTCATTAAAGTAGCTTTTTATAAAATGTTAATGGCGTGTCTTAAGTTCGCTGTTAAGTTTGTTCCACAACCACAACCTGTTATTTTTTCGGGACAAAACTCGTCATTAGCACTGACTAACTTCATGATTGATCATGATTACAAACGAGTGCTTATTGTTACCGATAAAATACTTGCTCAATTAGGCATTGCTGACGATATTTGTCAGCGATTAAAGCAGCATGATGTCGAGGTTGTTTTTTATGACCAAGTAACGCCAGACCCGAACGAGGTTGTTGTAGAAAATGGCGTAAAAGTGGCGAAGGCACACCACTGTGATGTGGTGCTTGGTTTGGGTGGAGGTTCATCTTTAGATGCTGCAAAAATGATTGCTGTGTTGGCAAAATCAACAAAATCAGTGAGTGATGTCGCTGGTTTATTAAAAATTAAACAACTCGGTTTACCGCTATTTTTATTGCCAACCACCTCTGGCACAGGCTCCGAAGTTACCATGGCTGCGGTGATAACTAACAGTATAAATGAAACAAAATCCTTAGTTATTTCTCCAAACATCATGCCTTTAGCAACAGCACTTGACGCTATTTTAATGCAAGGCATGCCTGCTAAAATCACCGCTGACACTGGCTTTGACGCGCTGACCCATGCCATTGAAGCGTATTTATCAACACATGCTAATGAGCAAACTAATCGATATGCGCTTATCGCAATTAAACTTATTTTTAAACAGTTACCCATTGCTTATCAGCAAGGAAATAACCTTGAAGCCAGACAATCAATGGCGTTAGAGTCTTGTTATGCGGGTTTAGCTTTTACTAAAGCCGGCCTTGGTTATGTGCATGCAATTTCCCATCAAATAGGCGCAAAATATCATTTACCTCATGGCATGACAAATGCGGCCGTTCTGCCTTTTGTGTTAACTTTTACAGCAAGTGCTTCAGAGCAACGTTTAGCAAAACTAGCAAGAGAAATTGGTTTAGCTACAACTGATTTAACAACAGCTGAAATGGCAGAATTATTCATTCAAGCGATACAAGCATTGCAACAAGAGGTCGGTGTTGAAAGCACTTTAGCTACTATAGTAGCTGAAGATGTTAGTGATTTGGCAAAGGCAGCACTTAAAGAGGCTCATTATTTATATCCAGTACCTAAATACCTAAATTTATCAGCGTGTGAAAAGCTGATAAAGCAATTAATTCCAGCGAACTAGCTATTATTAGCAATCGCAAATCAAATAAAATAAAATTATTAAACAAGTAGTTAAGAAGGAAGATAAAATGATTAAAGCAGTTACCTTTAATATGAAGCCAATTATCAATGTGGTTTTATTCTCAAGTGTTTTAGCTCTGACTAATTCGGCCACGGCGAATAATATTCTTAAAGCATTTAAAGTGAATAATAATTTATCTGTTGAGGCGATAAAAGCCGCTGACGATAAAGCCAAAGAAGAATGGGCTTATAGTGTAGGAATTCAAGCTTTTATGTTTACCGTGCCTATGGTAATGCATGATGTACAACGAGACATTCGCATGAACTTACCATTGATTGAAAAAATCAAACACAAGTGCCCATGCGCTCCTGTTGGCCAATGGGGACATTCAAGTAATTTAGCTACCTCTGATGATGTTATGCCTTATACCCCTAATAGAGATACGGTATATTCTGGTCTTTCTGCTTATTTAGCAGAAGAGCCGTTGATCATTGTGGTGCCACCGATTAAAGATAGATATTACTCTTTACAAATTGGTGATGCCTATATTGTTAATCAGCATTATATTGGCACAAGAGCTACGGGTAATGACGGTGGTAACTATGCCCTTGTTGGCCCTAATTGGCATGGTAAATTACCAGAGGGTATAGTTGAACTAAAAATGCCTAATAATTCGGCCTTAGTTGCTCTTCGCATTGCCACATATACTGAAACAGATGAAGATGTCGCATTGGTGAAAGAGTATCAAAAGCAATTTGACGCCGTACCATTATCTCAATGGGGGTTAACTAAAGATAAACGTACTTATAACTTACCCAAACTTGCAGATACCAGTATGAAGAAGGGTGAATTAGGCTATTTCGTTTATGCAGCAGAACTATTAAAAGAAAATCCGCCGGTAGGTGCTGATAGAGCGTTATTAAATACCTTTAAGCACATTGGTCTTTCTGATACCAAAGCTTTTAATCCTCAGTCTTTAGACCCTGCAATTCAACGTGGTTTAGCTCGCTCTGTACAAAGTGGTATTGACATTATTAAATGGAAAGTGAAGTTTCGCGGCACTCAAAGTGATAATAAGTGGAATGTAGATTTTGTTGGCGGAAGTTATGGCACAGATTATTTAGCTCGTGCTGAAGGTGCTGTGCAGGGCCTATTTGTTCATTCACCTGAAGAAGCTATATATTTCCATAGCTATTCAGATAGCGAAAACGAACCTTTAGTTGGTAAAGAAAACTATAAATTACACTTTAAAAAAGGTGAATTACCCAGCACGGCAAAACATGGCTTTTGGTCTATAACTATGTACGGTGATGACTATCAACTAGTGGGTAATGATATTAATCGTTATTCAATTAGAAAAAGCACTGATGGATTGAAATATAATGACGATGGCTCTCTTGATATTTATATTCAAGCCAAACCACCAGAAGGTTTAGAGTCAAATTGGTTACCAACGCCCAAAGAAGGCATATTTAGACTAAACTATCGTGTTTACTTGCCTAATCAAGAAGTTCGACAATGGGGGTCAGTAGAGCAATATTTACCGGGTATTATTAAGCAAAAATAAGATTTGATAATTCGCTTGTTAATACCCGTTTATGTAGGGTTATGATCTAATATATTAGATCATAACCCTTTGGTAATAGTCTAAACAATCATATATTGAAAAGGTTATTCACGAGGTGAAGGCTCATCAATTGCTTTGCAAATCAAATAGTATTCAAGTTCGTTGGTCAACACAGCAGTTTGTTCAGCCTCTTCATCTGTTTGTCTGATACGTAAGCTGTAGCCGAAATGGTTGATGCCAAACACATATTCGGCTAAGTGCCTTAACGCTTTATCAGACCAAGTAGAGCCATAGCGTTTCATGATATTTATTAAACAATCATACAGTTCATTTAAAATATTTTTAACCGCATCTTTCAATAGAGGGCTTTCAGCAATGGCTTTGTTTAATTCCACATCTTCAACCCTGCCCCAATTCACATCTGATAATGCAGCGCCTTGAAGAATCCAAAACTGAGTTAACGGTAAAGTAAAGTTTTCATCTGTAGCAACTAATTTAAATGCCCCTATCGAGTCTTTTAATCGTTCACCATATAAAGTGAATAATATTTGCTCTTTATTACCAAAATACTGATAAATTGAACCGGGACTAACCCCAGTATGTTTAGATATACTACGGGTTGATAAAGCGTCAGCGCCTCCTTCTCTTAGTATGTCCCAAGTACCATCGAGCACTTTTTGAACCGTGGATTGTGCACGTTTTTGGGTTGGTGCTTTACGTTGACTACTTGGACTTTTGGACATTACTCTTCACCTGTTTGATAATTAAGTTAAATTCTGCCATTAACGAATGAGCACTGCAACAAGCGATATAACATTACCCACTATTTTCACTAAGCAGCAATATCAGGAATTTTGATGACAGAATTTCGATGTGAGCGTTGGTAAATAACTTGATAGAGCAATACAGGTAATTTATCTAGTTGAATACGATTCAGCCGTATTTGTTCAAAAAGAGGATATCAACAATAAACTTTTAGTTAATCAATAAGAAGCTTATGTCCATGCTGATCGCGATAATGCTTTGGGCTGGTATTTGTCCAACGACGAAAAGCACGGGTAAAGCCACTTTGATCAGAAAAACCTAACATATAGGAAATCTCAATTAGAGGTACCCTTTGTTCTGACAATAACTTAATTGCCATATGGTGACGACATTCATCTAACAACTCATTGAAGCTTTTACTTTCTGCCTTAAGTTTTCGTTGTAGAGTACGTAAACCTAAATTAAGCGAACTCGCTATGTGTTCAAGTTCAATATCACCTTTAAGAATATTATCAAGAATATAGGCTTTGACCTTGGTTGAAACTAAATCTTGGCTAAAACGATTTAAATGTTCGTCAATCCAATTCTCCAATGTACTTGCCAGTGCTGGATTTGCCAGCATTTGTGGTTGTTGTAGGTCGGCTAGAGAATAGATAATTTTATGCTCCGATTGATTAAATAATACAGGGCATTTAAAAAATTCTTGGTAAACTTCTTTATATGCTGTTTTATCATGTTTAAAGCATACTTCAAGTGGCGAGAAGTCATCGTTTGTCATCACTCTTGCAAGCGAGACCAAGGTTGACATAAACGCTTCAATAGCTTCAATTGACACGGGTTCGTTTTCTGGCGGAATATCTATGTGTAATATAACTTTTTCTTCAATTTTTTCTAACGAAGGAACAGCTGCATCTGTCGTCATATTGAAGTAACGTAAACCATTTTCAAAACCTTCTAAAATATTACGGCTTGAAGCAAAAGCCAAACCAACTGCACTATACGTATTAGGTTGAAAAAATTTAGTTAATCGAAGAGCAAAACATTCATCTTTAGTTTCTTTAACGGCAAGTTGCCATAAAACCGCCATTTGCTTTACAGGTAGGCGAACTTCAGGGTTATTTTGAATAGCAGCTAAATCAATATTACTTTGTGAAAACAATGCATGGCTGTCAAGCCCATAACTCTCAATTGCTTTAGCAATTAACAAAGCCCAACTACCTATTGTCGTTGGTGTATTGGGAATCAAGGTATTGCTTTTCATTGCTATATAAACACATGACTATTCTAGAAAATGTGCTTTCTATACTAGGGGAAAGTTAGCATTATGTCCAGACTACAACGCTCGATTAAGCATTTCAACTTAGCTAGTTTGAGCACCATTTTTTTATTTCATTTTTTGATTCTCATCCATTAATATCTACATTTTGCACAAAAAAATCTTAGACCAAGCTAAGATTTTTTCAACAAGGTTGGCAATTATTATTTAATAGAAGCTATAACTAAATTGCACACCAATACTACGGCCTGGTTCTACCATATTGGCATAACCGCCTTTAGTAAAAGGTAAATCAAAACTGAAATTTTTGGTTACTTCATTGGTTAAATTCTTACCCACTAAAGCAACTTGCCAAGTTTCTTCATAAGCTAAAGCAATACTAAGATTCACTTTTGTATAGGCATCTTGCATCGTGAAAGGGTTTAAATCTGTCGATGTGTAAAATTCAGTGCGGTAGTTCACACCTAGGTTAGTGATCAGTTCAAATTGGTCTAAAACAAATGTTGCATGTTCAATACCTATATTTGCAGTTACATCAGGAACTAAAGCATTGGTCTCTCCGGTTAAATCACAAGAAATACCTGTTTCATCAACATTGTCTGATATTAAAACATTACTGGTAAAGCACTTAGCTCCTTCAAATTCATCCCATTCAAAATTCAATAAACCAAGTCCTCCCACTAAGGTTATTTCATCTGCAACAGCCCAGCGCCCGTCTAACTCTATGCCTGAGGTAGTTGCTTTACCAGCATTTTCAACATTAAAGCCCACTTGTCCGTCAAAAACTGAGGTTTGTAAGTCATCAAATTTCATCTGAAATATAGCAATATTAAGCTCTGCAGCACCTTCATCTAATGTCATCTTGCTGCCAATTTCATAAGAAACAACAGCTTCTTCTTTAAATTCAAAGTTGCCTGATAAATTTGATCTTGCATCAAAGCCGCCTGACTTGAAACCCTGAGCGCCTTTCACATAAAACAACGTATCATCATTCAATTGATAACTCAGTGTTAGCGATGGTGTTAAGCTTTTCTCGGTTCTAGTGCCTGTTAATGAATGCTCATCTATGGTGCTATAAATAGAGTTAGGGATGTTTTGTGTTTGTGTCCCTAACAACAGTGGATCTAAATAAGGAAACTTATCACCTAACATTAGTGCATATACATTACCCGGTAATCCCGGTAAGTCAAAAGCATTAAGGGCTGGTATCAATGCAGGAGGTCTAACTAAAGCTGACTCTTGTACGCGTTCGCCGGTTAAAGGGTCAATGATCACCATTTCTCTTTGACCCTCTTTTTTCTCTTGGGTATAACGAACGCCAAGCGAGGCTGTAAAGTCATCAGTAACATTATAATCAAATTGACCAAAAACAGCCCATAAGTCAGAGCTAGATTTAAAATCACGTTCACCACGCATTGCTAACGGGTAAACAATTGATACTTCTGAGTATTCTAAATCAGAGGTTTGAAAGTAGCCTCCAACAATATAATCAAGTGTTTCCCCCCCTGGTGATGTTAAACGAAATTCTTGACTCAATTGCTCATAGTTTTCGTTAAATGATGGTGAATAAATTAAAGTGCGGGCGGTACTATCTTGATCTTTTGCACCATCTAAATTGTAATTTTGCCAACCAGTAACAGAATTAATAGTGTGATCGCCCAGCTCGTAGGAAATATTCAGCGTAACATGATCGGCAGTTGACTCTTCAAACTGTTGTTCACCTAAAATAGGAATAGTATTCGCTGTTTTAAAATCTAAATGGTATTGTCTTAAACTTGCTAATAGCGCTTCAGTTTTAGGAGTACCAGCTTCAAGAAGGTAAGGTTCAACGGTAACAACAATATTACGACCTTTAATTTCGTCACTGTCATGTTGAATTTTTAAATTAGCGTTTAAATTATCAGTAATATCCCAATCAAATGTTGCTCTTGCAGCAATATTCTCTCTTTCTGGCTCATTGTTACCGGTAATTACATTTTCAATATAACCGTCATCACTCTCATATTTAACAGCGACACGAGCACGCAAATCATCACTAAGACCACCCGATACAGAAACTTCTATATCTTGTTTATTGAACTCTGGTACATAATAACCTTTTATAGTTGCTTCAAATTCATCAGTGGCATTCTTAGAAGTAATATTCAGGGCTCCGGCAGTGGTATTCATCCCAAATAAGGTACCTTGCGGACCACGTAGCACTTCAACCATATCAACATCTAAAAAAGCACTGCGCATTAGTAGTGCACGGCCACGGTATATACCATCAACGTAAGTACCAACCGTTTGTTCAAAACCTTGATTTGGCCCTGATCCCAAACCGCGCATATATATGTTATAACCTTGTCCCGATTTTGTTACGGTAAAGTTAGGTACATATTCAGACATTTCTTCCATCTGGTTGATGCCCGCATTGGCTAACTTATTGCCATCTATAGTGGTGATAGATGCTGGAACATCTTGTAAGCTTTGTACACGTTTTTGCGCGGTAACTTCAATAACTTCTAGTGCAACAATTGATTTTTGTTCTTCCGAATTTGATTCTTCGGCATAACTAAATTGATGGTTAAAAGAAGCAATTAAAGCCATCGCCACTGCCGTTTTTTTAAATGTTATAGTCATACCCTTTCCCCAAGCGTGTAAATAATATTATTTTTTATAAGTCAGTTTTTCGCTAAAGACCGACTAATTAACAATACAGATAGCGGGTGAAGTATGCCTTGAACTTAAACGTCAAATAATAGTCGTTATACGACAACCTTATATAAATAAAAAGAGTAACTGTGGGTAATTCTCGACTCTACTTCGTGAGGAGATGTGTTATAAACATGAATATTGGTTCAAGGATTACATCGCTTTTCACTTATGCCTTATAAATTACAACTGTTTAATATTTTAAACACAAAAACCGCACCACCCGTCAAATATAACCAACAAAAACACATAATAACCAACAAAATGTAAAATATATTGAATTCTTTTGCATTATTAGGTAATTTACTACCAAATTTAAAGAGCATTAATCATTTTGGAGTTATCCATGAGTAAACAAGACCTCGCCTATTGGCAACAGCAAGCACAATCTCTAACTATTGAAGGCCGCGCTTTTATAAATGGTGAATATGTTGATGCGAATGACGGCTCAACCTTTAAATGTATTAGCCCTATTGACGGCCAAATATTGGCAAATATCGTGCTTTGTAAAAAAATAGAGGCCAACCAAGCAGTGGTTTGTGCGCGCCGCGTTTTCGAGCAGGGCACTTGGTCAAAAGCAGCGCCAGTTGAACGAAAAGCCATCATGCTTAAATTTGCAGATCTAATCGAGCAGCATGGCAATGAATTAGCTTTATTGGAAACCCTAGATATGGGGAAGCCTATTTCAGATGCCATTAATGTCGATATTCCCGGCGCACTTCGCTCATTTCGTTGGAGCGCAGAGGCCATAGATAAAATTTATGATGAAGTAGCACCAACATCAGACAATGAATTAGGTTTAGTTACCCGCGAAGCTGTTGGCGTAGTTGCCGCTATAGTGCCTTGGAATTTCCCCTTAGTTATGGCAAGTTGGAAGCTTGGCCCTGCGCTTGCCGCAGGCAATAGTGTCATCTTAAAGCCATCTGAAAAATCACCACTAACAGCAATAAAATTAGCAGCATTAGCAAAAGAGGCTGGCATTCCTGATGGTGTGTTCAATGTATTACCTGGTTTTGGCCATGAAGTAGGTAAGGCACTTGCCTTGCATAATGATATCGATACCTTGGTATTTACTGGCTCTACCGCTGTTGCTAAGCAACTACTGATATACTCAGGCGAGTCTAATATGAAACGGGTTTGGACTGAAGCAGGAGGTAAAAGTCCTAATATAGTTTTTGCCGACGCTCCAAATTTAGATGAAGCAGCACAAGCAGCAGCTGGCGCTATTTGTTTCAATCAAGGAGAAGTGTGTACCGCAGGTTCACGCTTATTGGTCGAAGCTAGCATCAAAGATGAATTTATTGGTAAAGTAAAAGCGGCAATGCAAACATGGCAACCAGGAAATCCATTAGATCCCAACACCAATGTTGGCGCCATTGTCGATAAAACACAGCATGATCGCGTTTTATCTTACATAGATAAAGGTAAAGAACAACAGGCAACCTTATGCTGTGGTGGTAACAAAACCCAACCCGTTGATGGTGGTTTTTACATTGAGCCGACCATGTTTAGTGAAGTGGATAACAAGATGGCCATCGCTAGCGATGAGATCTTTGGCCCTGTATTATCCGTCATTACCTTTAAAGATATGGAAGAAGCCATCAGTATCGCTAATGATACTCCTTATGGTTTAGCCGCCGGTATTTGGACAACAAATTTATCAAAAGCCCATAAAATGGCTAAGGCTGTACGTGCTGGCTCTGTTTGGGTTAATCAATGGGATGGCGGCGATATGACAGCCCCTTTTGGTGGTTTCAAACAATCGGGTAATGGCAGAGATAAATCTTTACACGCATTTAATAAATACACTGAAGTAAAAGCTACATGGATCAAACTTTAATACCATTCATTTTTTGTAAATAAAAACTAACAAACCTTGGCTGGCTGTGCATAAAATAATGCACAGCCACAATCACCTAACAAAAACATTACTACACAACAAGTTAACTAAAAAACACATTAAAAAACAAAATATACAAAAAAATAAAAGTTGTAAATTGATAAATAAATTTTACATTATTACACTTTATCGTTTGATTTATTTTACACTGTGTGTATTATCAAACAATAAAGAAATCGTTTAAAAAATAACTATATCTATAAAACATATAAAGCAATATCAAATGAGGGGAAGATAAATAATGAATTATCAAAAGTCACTACTAGCCTTAGCAGTTACATCCATTTTAGGAGCTAACACAGCTTTCGCGCAAGAAACGGCTAGTGAAGAGAAAAAAGCAAAAAATGACTATGAAGTTATTGTGGTTACACAAAAACGTGTACAAACATTAAAGGAAGTTCCTGTTTCCGTTAGTGCTTTTGGTGAAGACTTCCTTAACGACTTTAACGTAACTAACGCCGTTGATCTTGCTAAGTATACCCCAGGCTTAAACGGTGGTAGTGAAAACGACAGTTACATTGACAGCATTGGTATCCGTGGCATAGTCACAGCCGATTATGGAATCGGTGGTGATGCCTCTATTGGTTTATACCTTGATGGAGTTTACCAAGGTCGTAGTGGCGGTTCATTATCTAGTTTTTACGATATGTCGAGAGTAGAAGTTGCCAAAGGACCACAAGGGACCTTATTCGGCCGTAATGCCGCATCGGGCGCCATTAGCATGTACACCAATGAAGCCATTGATGCTACCGAAGGTAGTGTTGAATTTGGACTTGGTAGTGATAGCATGTATGAATTTACTGGCGTATTTAATACCGCACTAAGTGAAGATGCATTCATTCGCTTTGCCGCTTATCATCAATCGCAAGATAGTTTCATTGACAATATTGAAGGCGGTACATTACATGATAAAGATGTTACTGCATTACGTGTTAATTTTACCTACGAAGGCTGGACGGATAGTCACTTAAAGTTAAGCTTAAATTATGAAGATAGAGAGCAGGATGGCGGCGTTTGGCGTTCAGTTTGGACTGAGGGTGATAAAAGAGCAGTTTCAAGTGATTTAGGTGATGAAGGGATAGATGCTGCAGAAGTATTTTCTGCAACGATGGACTTTACTCATGACTTTGGCGGGGTAACTTTCCTCTCTCAAACAGCGATTAAAAACAATACATGGAACTACCTAGAAGATTATGATGGCACATCAATGCCTTTAGGTAACTACTCTCAAAATGATGATAACGAGTACTTAAGCCAAGAGTTTAGAATTACCTCAAATACTGATTCAGATGTATTCTGGTTTATCGGTGTTAGCGCTTATCAAGAAAAAGTCAGTTCATATTTCTACAATGGTTACGATGATGATGCATTTTGTGCACAACTGCCTAACTTAGAGGAATGGGACCAGTCGCTTGATGAAAACACTAGTCAACCTGAAAACTATTACGCTGATTGTCATGAATTATTTGTTGATGGCTGGTATGGCTTAGATCCGGTTGATGATGCCGATGAAATCGCCGATTTAGTAGCCGACGAAGAAATTCCAGGCCCAGGTGATGGTGTTAACGGTGTACGTGAAGAAATATATGCCCGTGGCACTAACTCAGGTTACGGTATTTATGGTGATATTACCTGGTCAGTAACTGAAGCTACAGATATTACAGTGGGTGGTCGCTTTTCTTATGACAACAAAGAATTTGCCTTGAACTTACCTGAACCAGACGGTTGGTTAGGTCACTACTGGCTGGTAGGAGGGCATACTGGCGGTCAATGGCTTGAAGATGAACAGGATTGGTCTGAATTTACTCCACGTGTTGCGCTTAACCATAAACTAACTGACGATATTAACATTTATGCTAACTACTCTCGTGGTTATAAAGCAGGCGGCTTTAATACGTTTGCTTTCAACATATCTTATGAAGATTGGACGGGTTGGGATGCTGACGAAGAGTGGTTTGATTATGAGCCAGATGGCGTAATTGATGGAATAGATTCAGACTTTTGGGCATCAGAATTGTATGGCGGTGAAATGCCTGAAGGTTCAACCTTAGCCAGTTATGATCCAGAGATTGTTGATAGCTATGAAATTGGTCTAAAAGGTGACTTTTTAGCTAATACTTTGAAAGTTAACATCGGTGCATATTTCTACGATTATCAAGACTTTCAAGGAATTTTTGCTGCTAACGGCGGTTCAGTTATCAAAAACATTGGTCAAGCCGAAGGTAGTGGTGTTGAATTTGACGTTACTTACTTACCCACAGATAACTTAAGACTATTCTTAGCAACAGCTATTCAAGACTCTGAGGTTGTTAAAGGTACAGACTTAGACGGTTCATCTTTAGCGGGTAAAAAACTGGCAGCTCCAGATGTGACCATCAGCTTTGTTGGTAGTTATTATTGGTATCTTGAAAGCGATATAGATCTAGCGTTGCAAGTTTCATATAACTGGCAAACAGAGACCATGGGAGAAGAGTTTATGGGTGGAAATGACATATTCGCTTTACCATCATATGGCTTATTAGGGGCACAGTTTAGCGCTACTAGTATGTCGTGGTCGGTTTCAGCTTATGTTGATAACATTACAGATGAGCTTTATTACGATTCAGGTGTAGCAGACACTGGTCTTAGTCATTTTGGCATTGGCCGTGGCATCAATGGTGGTATTAAAGTTAAGTATTCTTTCTAAGATAGCAATAAAAATAGCCAGTTTACATTAGTTAGCTTTCACCGATAACTAATTAGGGGTTATTTAATACTTTTACTATAGATGTCAATAACCCCATGCTTTACATTAAAGCATGGGGTTATTTTTTTGCTATTCTGTTAATACAGAGCTCTATTTTAATAAAAATATGAATGCTTAGTTTGACTTAGGTAGGCTTAGAACAATGCAGACTTGCGCTATTAACAACAATCAAACCATTGAAATTAATGCATTATTAAAACTAAAGCACTATTAAAATTAAAGTACTAATGAGGATTTCAGCTCTCTGGGATTATATGAACAACAAATTCAGAAGTTCAGCAGACATTAAGAGCTTAGCGGTTAATCTATACGATGGAGAATAAGACTTGATTAAACAATGCTTTTAGCGATCCCCTGCCACAATGTATTAAGAGATTTCATCATTAGTTCGCCATCTTGCACTGGGTAAGATCCCATGCCGACAATCATTAAATCACGTGATAAATCATACCATGCGAACTGGCCATGAATGCCTAACATAGTGAATTGTTGCTGCTGAGGGTTTAACAACCAAAACTGATTTTTATACTGTGCTTGAGGAAATAATGAGTCTGGTACCTGGGCTTGATAAGCTTTTTGGTAGCTTTCATCTGGCTTAATTAACTCGGCGATAAAGTTAGCAGGAATGATCTGTCTCCCTTGATGATTCTTACCTTTATTTATCATCAATGAAGCAACACGGGCAAAGTCACGTAACGTTAAATTAAACTGCCCTTCCGTAATAGGAAAGCCTTGCGGATCAGTATTAAAGTAAGCTGACGCCTCAGGGCCTACTTGCTGATATAAGAGTTGCTCAAATATTTCAGCAAGCCCTTGTTGATAAACTTTCTCTAAAACCATGCCTAATATATTGGCAAGGCAAGAGTTATAGACAAATGCAGTGCCCGGTTGATGGCTACGAGTATGTAGGTTCTCAACAGCCCAAGCCTTAGCCCCAATCGCTTTTTCCCCATCAAGTGGCGGATAATAACCTGCAGCACGTGCATAATGCCAATAATGCGCATTTTCGTCAGTGTAATCTTCGCTGTATTCAATACCTGCTTGCATATCTAGCACATGTTGTAAGGTGACACCTTGCCATGCCTGATGCTGAGAAAATTCTGGCAAATAAGTAGTGAGTAAAGCATTGTTATCGAGTAAACCTTGCTCAATAGCGATAGCAATTTGCATCGCACATAATGATTTAGTACAAGAATGAATGACATGCCTATCTGTTGCCGTCATGCCATTACGGTATGACTCATGAACAACTTCACCTTGATGCATAACTAAAAGAGCATCATTATATACGCGTCTATTGAGCAGTTGCTCACCACTAATTTTTCTGCCCAACATCAGTGGGTCATCAAATTGCTGGTGCTCAACATGAATATGTACGGCACCATTTGACAAAGGGGAGAATGCCCCTTTACCTTCAATAGCCACGGTTTTAAACAATTTATCCATTGATAATTGTCCAATCGCCAAATGTGCGGGTAAGTCCCAATTATGCTGACCAATTGATAACGTTTCACTAATGACATAACTGGGTTGCTCAGTGATTATTTTCATTCATTCAGCCCCTGAGTTAATTTATCAGCCAACGGATCACTTATTTGCTCTTCTTCTGTCTCTGCATTCCAATTAAAAATATTCACCTCTATAAACCAAAAGGCAAGCAACCAGAGGAAGGCATCCCAAAAATCAAGTAAACCGCCCTTGATTCCCCAATAGGCTGCAGCAATAAACAGTACCGTATAAAGCACATATTTAAGCCATTTACTGAGCACTATAGCCTGCTTGGTAAGTTTGCCTCTAAGTTGTAAAAACACTTCAATTTCAAGAATACAAACCACGAGTAGCCAAGTTGCTGAATTTGTCACTTCTACAGTAGATAGCCTCTGAGTTTCAACAAGTTGCGCTTGAGTTGATATTATTTGAGTATCAACTATTTGTATTAGTGGCGTAGTTGCTAAGCCCTTACAAACATCAGCAGTTAATGGCAGGTATTTATCTATTTCTTTTATATAAGTAAAACTGGTTCCAATTAAACTGCAAACATCGTTGGTGATAAAGGGCATGGTGGTATGTAATAAATTGAATTTTGAGATAAAACCATAGAGTGAATAAATAATAACTAGATAACAAAAAACACGAGTGACATTTATCAACCATTTCGTTTTACCTTTAATTTGTTCGTCATCAAGAATGTAGGTTTCTAATTCAAAGATTAATAACAAGATCAACCACGCTGCGGTATCTATTGTCGCGGTAAACGCTTCAATAATTTGGCTTGGCGAAATCCCTTTAGCAAAGGTTTGAGTGCTTGCAGCGTAATCTTCAACAAAAAAATGGTAGATATCGTTAGCGAGCAACAAATAAATACTGTATTTGAATATCTGAAAGATCACCGCTTCATTAAAATATCGACTATTTTTAATCGCAGACATATTAGTTAACTCTGAAGTAATTTTATTTTGAAATCATCAATGGTAGAACGACAAACATTCACCAAAAATACCGTTTGTTATTTTAAACACAAAATAACAGATATTAATTTATATTATTATTCAGCAACCAAGTCAACGCATTTAAATGCTAAAACATAGCCATATATGAATTTTATGCGCATGTTGTCTATTTTTATTTGTAATTAATATTAAACACACAAAGATTAAACAATAAAAATCAAGCTTAACGAAGAGACTTATAAAGGGCTCTCACTTAATTGTGAGGCCATTTAAGTTTCGATTCTTCTGTGAAACTTATAATTAAGTTGAATTTTTCTTCATACAATCTAAATTTTTTTCAATAAGCGCAATTTTGTACAAACATTAACATCGTGCATAGGTTACATTACCAATATAAAGAGCAGTATAAAAAAATTGGGAGCGGTTATGCCAACACCTAAAGAACAGGCTAAATTTCAAATTCATCAAGAGCTCAACGGAATAGAAATGGTTGAGGCTAACTATCATCATCACAATTTTTCAAAACATAGCCATGAAACCTACACCATTAATATTATAGAACGAGGCTGCCAACGCTTTCTCAGCGCAGGAAAGAATTTTATTGCCCCCGAACACAGTATTATTTTTGTTAATGCTGATGAAGTTCATACGGGTCAATCAGGGACACAAAATGGTTGGTCTTATCGTGGGATTTCGCCATCAGAAACTCAATTTAGCAAATTAGCTAGCGATATAGGCTTATCTCATGATTTTGCACCTTACTTTACCAATGCTGTTGTTGAAGATAAGCAGATGGCGAACGAATTACATATTCTTTTCAATACATTAACTCACTCTAATAATTCATTGTTACGAGAAAGCATGCTTTATGATGTGTTAACTCGATTGATGCTTAAACATGGAAAAAACACAAAACAGGTAAAAAAACAACAAACTTCAAACCTTAAACTTGCTTGGGTGCAACAATATATTCATGAGCATTTAGAAGAGAATGTATCGTTAGAACACTTGGCTAACATAATTAATTTCACCCCGTTTCATTTAGTGCGACAATTCCAGAAATATTATGGGTTACCACCGCATGCATATCAAATTCAACAACGATTACAGCAAAGTAAAGTTTTATTGCAGCAAGGTGACAAAGTAGCTCAAGTTGCAGCTCAAATGGGTTTTTATGATCAAAGCCATTTTCACCGCCACTTTAAAAGGGCTAACGGCATTGCACCTAGCCAATACGCTCGACAAGTTTCCTAAAATCACAAAAACATAAGTAAAATCATACACGTTTTACTGTTAGCTTAATATTATGCTAACAGTAAACTAACCAATAGGAATATTATGGCTTTGAATCGAAAACAAGCTTATTTGAAAATGATACAAAAAGGTTTCATCGCCATGTTGCCTTTGAATTTAGCGGTACTCCCTTGGGGCATATTGTGTGGTTCGTTAGCAATTCAACGTGGCTTTAGTGTGCTTGAAGCTATTTTAATGCCTGTTTTAATCTTTGCAGGCGCTGTGCAACTGGTGGTGATCGAGCTTATAAATGACAATGTCCCATTAGCAACCATATTATTTACCGCATTTATCATTAGCTCTCGACACTTTTTATACGGTTTAGCGCTTAGAGATAAATTAAAAAACCTGCCTTTTAGATGGCGCGGCAGTTTAGGGTTTTTATTGACGGATGAATTATTTGCTTTATCTGGTGAAAGTAAGTCATTACAAGGTAAGTTAAAACTTGTTTATGCACTATCCGCTGGTGGTAGTTTCTACCTTTGCTGGTTGTTATGGAATATCATCGGCATAACTGCTGGCAGTTATTTACCTGATTTAACTAACCTAGGGCTTGATTTTGCAATAGCTGTGACTTTCATTGCGTTGGTGGTGCCAACAATCACAAACTTAGCGGTATTAATAACCGTTATTGTGGCTGGATTTTTCTCTGTAATTTTAAAACTAGCTAACTGGGAGTTGGCCTTAGTCATTTCTTCTTTAATCGCTATGTTTTGTGGATATATAACGGCTCACAAACAGACAAAACTCACAATAAAAAGGAATCGTACTTTATGACTTTACTTACCATTGTACTACTAGCTTGCATCACTTTCTTTAGCCGGTATCTATTTTTACACCCTAAGCTTCCGTTGCGTATGGGAGCAAAAATGACACATTTTTTAAGTTTCAGCGCGCCTGCCGTATTAACGGCTATTTGGGTGCCTATTATTTTTATTAAAGATAATAGTTTCAATAGTGATTTAACTAATCCCTATTTAATCGCTGCAACGGTAGCAATTATTACGTCCTATAAAAGTCAAAACATTTACCTAACATTAGGCACTAGTATCCCAACCTTTGTAGTTCTACAGCTACTATTTAAAAGTTAGCTGGTGTGGTTGCACTTACTATCTTGCACTCTTCATCAAAAGAATTTCTAAAGCGATGCGGTTTGTTATTATCAAAGTAATAACTATCTCCGGTGTTTAACGCATAGACATCGCTACCAACCGTCAACTCTATTTTTCCTGCTATAACATAACCGGCCTCTTCGGCATCATTTTGCAGCATTTCATTACCAGTATCGGCACCAACAGCGTACACCTCTATTAAAAAGGTCATTTGTCGGCGAGGAAATGATTTACCCACTAAATTCATGTGTAAGTCGCCTGAGCCGATATCCATCAACTCGTCAGGTGTATAAACTATTTGTTGTTCTTGTTTATCATCAAAGTCTTCAGAGAAAAACTCAACTAAAGAAATAGGAATACCGTTTAGCACTTTTTTCAAAGAACTAATTGACGGGCTAACACTATTCTTTTCGATCATAGAAATAGTACTGTTAGTCACCCCTGCTCTTTTAGCCAATTCACGTTGTGATATTTGTCTAAGTAGTCTAATAGATTTTAACCTTGCACCTACATCCACAGGCATGTCCTTTATTCAGTTAGATTTAGAAAGCTTCAGTGTTCAATATTATACTACAGCTAGTGTTTAAAATAATATAGCAAACTATTGGCTTTAGTGATTTTATACGCTATTATCGTTCAATATAATTTACAATGATTATTATTTTTTACACCGTAACAATTAATTTGTCATCTAATTAATAATAGGATTATGCAATGAGTGCAATACATACCGATCAATATCCGTCTTCATATTACTTTTCTTCCTTAAAATATCAACAAGATTATCCTACGCTAGCAGAATCTGTTAACGCTGACATTTGCATTGTTGGTGGTGGCTTTACTGGTATTGCTAGTGCAATTGAATTAGCAGAACGTGGTTATAAGGTCGTATTACTCGAAGCGCATAAAATTGGTTGGGGTGCATCAGGTCGTAACGGTGGGCAGATTATTCGTGGCATAGGCCATGATTTAGAGGATTTTAGAAAGGTAATTGGTCAGCAAGGTATCGATGCCATTACCGCGATGGGAACTGAAGCCAATGAAGTTATCACCGAGCGCGTTAAAAAATATAATATTGATTGTGATTTAACCATGGGTTACTGCGATTTAGCTGCACGTCCTAAACATATGAAGGCATTAGAACAAGACTACCTAGCCATTAGTCAAAGTGAATACCCACATAGTGTAACGATGCTCGATAAAAATGAATTACAAAAACAAGTTGTCGGCTCTGATAATTTTATTGGCGGCATGATAGACATGGGTAGTGGTCATTTGCACCCTTTAAACCTTTGCACTGGCGAAGCAAAAGTTGCTACAGACTTAGGTGTGCAAATTTTTACCAACTCTGCAGTTGCTCAAATAACCCCCGGCGAAACAGTCAAAATTGAAACTGAGCATGGACAAGTCAATGCAAAGCAAGTTATTTTAGCTGGCAACGCTTATATTGGTGATTTAGCACCGAAAAAACTGCCAAACATCTCCAATAAAATACTACCTGCTGGCAGTTATATTATTGCTAGCGAGCCTCTGAATGAGGATGTTTACAAAGCGCTCTTACCGGGCAACCATGCGGTTTGTGATTTAAAAATAGATCTCGATTATTTTCGTTTATCGGCAGATAAGCGCCTATTGTTTGGCGGCATGTGTAATTACTCAGGCCGCGATCCTAAAGACATCAAAGCGGCGCTTTACCCTAAAATGTTGAAAGTTTTTCCACAGCTCGAAGGTATAAACATAGATTACCAATGGGGTGGCATGATTGGCATTGGCGCTAATAGATTGCCGCAAATAGGTCGTTTAGCCAGTAATATTTTCTATGCTCAAGCCTATTCTGGCCATGGCGTGAATGTATCTCATATGGCAGCACGATTATTAGCTGAGGCCATTCATGGTGAATCAGACAGAATTAAATATTTTGAACAAGTAAAACACTTTGCATTTCCCGGCGGAAAACATTTGCGCTCCCCCCTGCTGGCATTAGGCATGATGTATCACAAAATGCTTGATGTATTTTAGTGATAGCTGTCACTTAACGGCAATAAATACAATTAAAAAACACTTATAACAATAAGGAAAATAGGAGTCAATTATGAAAGTTTATCTAGTTATAGTCACACTGGTGATATCATTAATTTCACCATTAACGACAGCCAAAACGACATTACCAACAAGCGCTGATTTGATATTATTCAATGGTAAAATCTATACCGTTAATGAGCAACAACCATGGGCAGAAGCAGTAGCGATTAAAGATGGCGAGATAATCGCTGTGGGTGACTTAAGTGAAGTAAAATTACTTGCAGGTAAAGCAACTAAACACCAAGACCTTAAAGGCAATATGTTGTTACCCGGTTTCATCGATTCTCATGTACATCCAGTTATGGGAGGCGCCTATGTACGTAGTTTATCATTAGATACTTTTGCCGGGCCAGCACGTTGGTTAGAACAAATTAGCGACTATGCCAAGCAAAATCCTGATAACAAAGTAATCTTTGGTTATGGATTTCTTGCCAGCGCATTTGGCCCAGAAGGGCCTACAAGTGCCATGATTGATGAAGTGGTTGCCAATCGTCCTGTGTACTTAATGGACGAGGGTTTCCATGGTGCTTGGGGAAATACAAAAGCTCTTGAGTTGCTTAAAATTGATAAAAACACGCCTGATTTAGAGCCAGGTTTTAGTTATTACAAACGTGATAAAAACGGTAACCCTACTGGTTACTTTTTAGAAGCAACAGCTACCGCTGCTATTGACCAGTTAGATATTGTTACTGTTGATAGTGTCGCTTTGGGCACTAGCGATATTATTAAAATCATGAACAGTTACGGTATAACGTCTGTCTTTGATGCTGGTGCATTGGAAGGCAGTGAAATGCAAATCGATGTGCTTGATCGTATTGTTGAGCAAGGTGATATGACGGTGCGCATGAAAGCCTCTCATATGGCGTCGACTGCTGCACAGGCAGATACAGCCATTAAAGCGACAGTGCATAAGCGCGCCATCAGTAAACGAGAAATGTATCATATCAATATGCTTAAAATAATGAATGATGGCACCATTGAAGGTAAAACTGCTGGTATGTTTGAAGATTACCAAGGGGAACCAGGTAATAAAGGTGAGAATGTTTTTACTCAAGAGCAAATGAACAAAATGATCGCTCAAGCTAGTGCTGAAAACATCGATGTTCATATTCACGCGTTGGGTGAAAGAGCTATTTCAGAAACGTTAAATGCAATTGAACTTGTCAGACAGAACCCAAACAATGCCAACAGTACCAGTAGATATACTATTTGCCACATTCAGGTGATGACAGATAACGATATTCTACGCTTTGCTAAATTAGATGTTATGGCACAAAGTACACCTTTATGGGCCTCTTATGATGAATTTGGTAAAGAGTTTGTTAGTGATGATCAATTTAATCGTTACTTCCGTTTTAATAGCCTTAAAAAAGCAGGTGTTAAAATGTCATTTGGTAGTGATTTTCCAGCATCAGGCGCTGGCACACTAGGTATGTCTCCTATTTTTAACATGGAAATTGGACGTACACGTCAAACACCAGAACAAGAGAATGCCCCTATTCAACCAGGCGAACATGAACGTTTAGACATGGCCACCTTAATCAAAGGTTATACGCTTGATGGTGCTTATCAACTACATATGGAAGAGAAAATAGGCTCTATTGAAGTGGGTAAAAAGGCTGATTTTGTTATACTCGATCAAAATCTCTTTGCCGTAAATGAATATGATATTCACAAAGTGAAGGTCATTCAAACCATACTTAATGGTAATATCATTTATTCACAACCTAAATAAGCTTATTTAAAGTAAAGCCCCTATGATAAGAGCTTAAAAAGACAGAGGTGGTATAAAGTGTTATTACAAAAAACATCTGAAAACATTAGAGAAAATGACACGCTAATAATTACCTCTGCACCAACTTTATCCGCCTTAAATAAAATGGCAATTCATCCGTTACGAGAAAAATTGTACAATGAATTGCACAACCGTCCTTTTAGATCTGTCACTAATCCTGCACAAATAACTCATATTGCCATTCAACATGAAGGGAAATTGAAGGAACAAGAACATAGCTTTATATCGCTATTGTGCAATCATTTTCAAGTAAACTCACCCGCCGAAACCATGCCCTGCTTTTATCAAAACTTTGGTTTATTCAGCTTACGCTGGGAGCGGCATATGGAATATTCTACTTACACTATTATTCATGAAGCACCATTAACTAATCAGCCATTTATAAAAAATGCTATCGATTATGTCCCTAGTGATTGGCTTGAACATATGCCCGGTAAAGTGATTGCTGCCTTACATCTTGTTATTGAGCCTAATGATAAAGCGCCAGACAATAATATTGACCAGTATTTCGATAACATGCGATTAACGGCTAGTGCGCCATACAACGGCTTGGCGAAAGTCTGGACTTCGTATAAATTACATGATGACGGCTTTGGTCGGTTTTTGGTGTTTGAGAATACCTTATCACCAGAGCAACTAGGACGATTAGTACAACAGCTATTGCAACTTGATACTTACCGTTTAATGGCAACGTTAGGTTTACCTTTAGCTCAAGCCATTAATAGTGAATTGAATCAGTTAGACTTACAATTGCAACAAGTAACCACCTGTATAGCCCTCGGTAAAGACAGTGATGATCGCGAATTGTTAACACAGGTGTCTGTGATTGCGGCCAAAGTTGAAGATTTTCGCAGCCAAAGTAATTACCGATTTTCTGCAACCAATGCCTATTACAACGTAGTGTTACAACGCATGGAAGAATTAAAAGAAGACGAAATTTGTGGCCACATGACCTTACAAGAATTTCTGATGCGACGAATTACGCCAGCCGTGAAAACCTGTCAAACAGCAGCAAATCACTTAGAAGATATTTCCAGACGCGTTACTCGCGCTAGCGATTTATTGCGTACTAGAGTGGAAATGGTGCTGCAAGAGCAAAATCAAAAATTACTCAAATCAATGAATCGTCGTGCTCATGTTCAAATGCGCTTACAACAAACCGTAGAAGGTTTATCCGTTGCTGCTATTAGTTATTATGGCATGCAATTATTTGAAAGCATGTTATCTACATTGCCTTCATTAGGAGTTCAGTATAATCATGAGCTAGTAACTGGCTTTGCAGTTCCTGTTGTTATTGGTGTGGTTTTTGTTGCGACACGTATGGTTCATCGACGTTTAATGAAAAATATCGATAGCTAACTTAGTTTTATCCGCTTTATTTTATTCTTCCATTTAATGCAATTATCAATTGTTGATTTCGGCTATTCTTATCACCACTAAAGTAAAGCTAATATAATAAATACATCCCTTAATTAGCAGAATTGCAACAATGAACACACTCGAAACTGAAAGAAGAAAACCCTTACCCCCTTTTACCCATGAATCAGCAGTACAAAAAGTTCGCATAGCAGAAGATGCTTGGAATAAACAAACGCCTGAAAAAATCGCCTTAGCGTATTCTAAAGAGAGTATTTGGCGTAATCGTAATCAATTTATTATCGGTCGAGAAGAAATCATCAACCTACTTACCCTTAAATGGCAAAAGGAACACAACTACCGCTTAATCAAAGAATTATGGGCATATACTAATAATCGTATAGCAGTACGTTTTGCGTATGAATACCAAGATAGTCAACAACAATGGTTTCGAGCATATGGTAATGAAAATTGGCAGTTTAACGAACAGGGATTAATGACACATCGCCACGCCAGTATTAATGATCTAAAAATAACCGAAAGTGAACGAAAATTTAATTGGCAACAAGGTATAAGGCCATTAGATCATGCCGAGTTGAGTGACCTCGGTTTATAAAATTCACCAGTCAGAAAGTGCTACACAAAGGCCTTAATAATCAGAACAACATTCCCTAACTTTATGCACGTTTATTCAAAGGGTATCAATACTAAGATATATACGCTAAGACACAATATCCCCAGAGAATGATAGGTGTTAACAGTCTCTCTTGTCATACATAGTTGGCATTATCAGTTAAGTTACTATGTCCATTCATTGTTGATTCTATGAATGGACAACTAAAAATTAGACATTAACGAAGGTTGTCTTAATGCTCGTTTGAAGTCGGTCCATTTTGAACACTAATAATTAATTACCTGAAAAATTTTAATTTACTTCTATACTTACTACTCTTTATTTTTATTTTATTTTTAAATTTAACTAGTACAAGGAATTACAAAATGAGTTCTTTATCAGGATCAACCTCTTCTCGTCCCGACCTAGACTGGAGCCAATTAAAAGAAACTATCGTGATGCTTAATTTGGCAGTTACTCAAATTGACCAATCTATGAATGAAGGTAATTCATCCGTTTCGACTTTATCCACATCATTTACAGGGCTTGCGACAAATTTAAGTGATATTCAGAGTTCTATTGCACAATTAAGTAAAAAGGGTGAGAGTAGTGAAAAGATGAAGTTAATTATTGAAGGTTCAACGTCTACCGCCTTGGATAAAGTACACTCAGCTATTATTGCCTTTCAGTTTTACGATAAACTAACCCAGAGATTAGATCATGTTAGTCAAAGTCTTAGCTCTTTAACTGCTCTTATTAGTAACCCTGCAGAATTATATTCACCTGTTGCTTGGCAAGAGTTACAAGATACAATTCGCAGCAAATATACTATGGAAGAAGAACGTAAAATGTTTGATAAGGTTATTTCTGGCGTGCCTATTGATGAAGTAATACGTGAATTTAATCAAGATATGGAAAATAAAGAGGGTTCCGATGAAGATGAAATCGAGTTATTCTAGATTTATGATATTGATTTAAGTATTGCTCTACTTCAAGTAATTTCATTTTATAAATTCTCTTTTAATAGTGATGATTAATTATTTAAAGTGACAAAGCCGCCGTCGATAGGAAAGTTACTACCCGTGATAAAGGCGGCATCTTCAGAGCAGAGGTAATCGACTAGTGCCGCTATTTCATCAGGTTGCCCCATTCTTCCTATCGGTTGGCTTTTTGATAA
>MAAB01029630.1_pt1 | contig 40154 bp, 34 predicted proteins | sample 1115991 | NCBI WGS metagenome assembly MAAB01 (sample SAMN04961124, study PRJNA320927) | seawater metagenome | isolation source: sample BD02T18 sea water enriched with oil for 18 days | place: USA:Gulf of Mexico | collected 2013-07-27 | reverse complement strand
GATCTCACCGGTAAGACAATAGGTGTTTTAAGAGGTTCATTACATTTAACTAGCTTAGAGAAACAATCCCCAAATATTAATATTGAAGTTTTTTCTACACATTATGAAATGTTGAATGCAGCAGAGCTTGGTACTATAGATGCAATGATAGGCTCTGAAGAGTACTTAAGTGCTCAACTAATTCAAAGCAATTTGCAATCGTCATTCTACCGGTTAAAAAATGTTAGTTTCCCTGCCCCTGTATTCTCTTTGGTGCAAAAAGGGAACAATAAACTTGTTGAATTGATCAAAGAGGGCTTTGAAAATATTCCTGTTGCAAAACTTATCGAGCTTGAGGGAAATTGGCTAAACCACAAACAAAATGGTTACTTCCTACGCTCTGCGGAAAAGGTCACCTTATCAGAATCAGAAAAGTCATGGCTTGCCGAGCATAAAAAAATTAATGTCGGTTTAGTTAAACAGTGGCAACCTATGGAGTTTGTTAATACTCAAGGGGAAGTGAGTGGTATAAATCCAGATATATTAGCATTATTAGTTCAGCGTTCAGGTTTACAGTTTAATTATGTGTTTTTTGATAGTTGGAGTGAACTTTACCAAGGCCTTTTAGACCAAGAAATTGATATGTTAGCGAGCATATCCGTTACTGAAGAACGTAAAAAAGAAGTGGTTTTTACTCAATCATACTGGAGTATGCCTTGGGTAGTCTTGCATCAACGTCAATTAGGTTCTCAGCTTAATTTAACCAGTTTTCATCAGAAAAAATTAGCCATAGTAAAAGGATATTATCTTTCGGCAACTATTAACAAGACTCATCCGCAAATATCATTAATATCCGTTGATGACCATAATGCCGGCTTATTAGCTGTACAGAAAGGTCTTGTTGACGGATTTGTTGCAAATATAGCGTCTGCTTCAGAATTGATCAAACGAGAGAGTTTAGTTGTTTTAAATATGTCGGTCATTGAAGAGCTGGACAGTGATACTAGTCATTTCGCAGTTAGGCCTCAATTGAATGAGCTCCAAGGAATCGTCAATAAAGCATTACTCACTATTTCGGCCAGCGATAAACAACAAATTTATGATCGTTGGTTTGGCGTTAAAGTTGAAACGGGTTTAGATAAAAATGTTGTGATGCGCGTTTCAGCCCAAGTAGGGGTAATTACTCTCATTGTCATTATTGCGATTGTTATGTGGAATAGGCGTTTATACAGTGAAATTAAAACTCGAAAACGATTAGAAGAAAAAATGAAACATATGGCAACTCATGACGAGTTAACAGGGTTAGCAAATAGAGTATTACTTAAAGATAGAATTAACATCGCTATTAGTTTTCATAAGCGTCAACAATTAAAAATCGCGGTTTTATTCATTGACCTCGATGGTTTTAAAATGATCAATGATACACATGGGCACGATGTAGGTGATGAGTTATTGATAAAAGTGGCCGATAAGCTCAAATGTTGTGTTCGGCAATCTGATACCGTAGTTCGTTTTGGCGGTGATGAATTTGTGCTGTTATTAACCGGTTTACATAATAAAAATGAAGCGGCTTATATTGCAGAGAAAGTACTTAAATTAATGCAGCAACCCTTCGAGTTATCGGCTGAGAAAGTTAATATTGGCTGCAGTATTGGTATTGCTATGTATCCTGATGACGGCGTTACTGATAATGACTTATTAAAAATAGCAGACACTTTAATGTATCGCGTAAAAGCTAATGGTAAAAACCATTATGTTTTTAGTTAAAATATCTCTGAGACCTAGCGGAACGTCTTTGGGGGTCGTTATCTCCATGCCGATTACTTTATAACAACACGTTATATAAAATAAACTTAGATAGCTTCATTTCATTTTATGCATAACTTTATCTTCAGTTACCCGCTTTAAAACTTTTCTTGTGGAAATATTCCTTTATAATATCGACAATTTTTCTCCTAACGACAGACTTTGCTTATTTTAAGTAACGCTTCGTTAGTATTATCAGGACAAATATACATGCGCGATCTTTATTGTGGTGAGGTGAACGAGTCTCACATTGGTCAAGAAATTACTTTATGTGGTTGGGTAAACCGTCGTCGAGATTTAGGTGCGGTGATCTTTTTAGATCTTCGTGACCGTGAAGGTTTAGTGCAAGTAGTTTATGATCCAGACTTACCAGAAGTTATTGCTAAGGCTAATACTTTACGTAATGAGTTTTGTGTACAAATTAAAGGTAAAGTACGTGCTCGTCCTGAAGGGCAAGTTAACAAAGGCATGAAAACTGGTGCTATTGAAATTTTAGGTTTAGAACTTAATATTCTTAATAAATCAGCACCATTGCCACTAGATTCAAACCAAACTAATTCTGAAGAGTTACGTTTGAAATATCGTTACTTAGATTTACGCCGTAGCGAAATGACGGAACGTATGCGTTTTCGTGCACAAGTTACTTCAAAAGTGCGTCAATCATTAGAAGGCCAAGGCTTTTTAGATATAGAAACACCTATCCTAACGGCAGCGACTCCTGAAGGTGCACGTGATTATTTAGTACCAAGTCGTACGCATAAAGGTCAATTTTTTGCTTTACCACAATCACCGCAGCTGTTTAAACAATTGTTGATGATGTCTGGTATGGAACGCTATTACCAAATCGTTAAATGTTTCCGTGATGAAGATTTGCGTGCTGACCGTCAGCCTGAATTTACTCAAATAGATATTGAAACTTCGTTCATGAGCTCAGAACAAGTGATGGAAGTTGCTGAAACAATGATAGTTAACTTATTTAAAGAGTTAATGGATGTTGATTTAGGCACGTTCCCACGCATGACCTATTTAGAAGCTATGACTCGCTTTGGCTCTGATAAGCCAGACTTACGTAACCCATTAGAATTAGTGGATGTTGCTGATCTTGTAAAAGACGTAGAGTTTAAAGTATTCTCAGGCCCTGCGAATGACGTAAAAGGTCGTGTCGCGGTAGTTTGTGTACCGGGCGGTGCAAGTAAGTTTTCACGTAAAGGTATTGATGAATTAACTAAGTATGTTGGAATTTATGGCGCGAAAGGTATGCCATGGATGAAAGTGAACGATGTTGATGCCGGCCTTGAAGGTCTTCAATCTCCTATCTTAAAGTTCTTAAATGAAGATGCAGTTAAAGAATTGTTAGCACGCACAAATGCAAAATCAGGCGATATTATTTTCTTTGGTGCGGACAACTATAATGTTGTTACCGAAGCACTTGGTGCATTGCGTCTAAAAGTTGGCGAAGACTTAGGCTTATTAGAAGGCGAGTGGAAACCTTTGTGGGTTGTTGACTTCCCAATGTTTGAAGAAGTTGATGGCCATATGCACGCAATTCATCATCCTTTTACTGCACCGACAAATTTAACCGCGGAACAGCTTGAAGAAAATCCTGTAGATGCCCTATCAAATGCTTATGATATGGTACTTAACGGTTGTGAACTAGGCGGTGGTTCTGTTCGTATTCATAATCAAGACATGCAAGCAGCAGTATTTAGAATTCTTGGTATCAGTGATGAAGAAGCTCAAGAAAAGTTTGGTTTCTTGCTTGAAGCGCTACAATACGGTGCTCCACCACATGCAGGTCTTGCTTTCGGTCTAGATAGATTAGTGATGTTAATGACAGGCGCAAGTTCAATTCGTGACGTTATGGCATTTCCAAAAACGACTACCGCGGCTTGTCCGTTAACTAATGCACCAGGTAAAGCTAACCCTGCTCAATTAGTTGAATTAGGTATTGCTTGTCTTCCTAAAGTAGTTAAGTCTGAATCTGATGAAGAATTGATTTAGTATATAAATATGGCTAGAGAAAGCCTTCATTTGACAATTACAGAAAACGTATTGGTTATATTATCAATACGTTTTTTTATATTAGAATAGAAATAAGTCATGACTATTATTTTAGGTATAGATCCCGGTTCACGTATTACGGGTTACGGTGTTATTAAAAAAGAAGGGCGCAAGCTCACTTATCTAGGTAGTGGCTGTATCAAAGCATTTTCTGGTAATAAAGAAGATGATGATTTCAGTGAGCGTTTGCAAACCATCTTCGCAGGTATTTCAGAATTAATTTTACAATTTTCGCCTGATCTTTTTGCAATAGAGCAGGTCTTTATGGGGGTAAACCCTGGCGGAGCACTTAAGCTTGGACAAGCACGTGGTGCCGCTATTGTGGCAGCAACGAATAAAGGTTTACCGGTAGCAGAGTATTCAGCAAGACAAATAAAACAAGCTGTTGTTGGCACGGGGGCTGCCGATAAAAGCCAAGTTCAACACATGGTTAAGACAATTTTAAAGCTACCTGCTATGCCACAGGCAGATGCAGCAGATGCTCTTGCTGTAGCACTATGTCACGCGCATAGTTATGAATCTTTAGAAAAAATGGCCGGACAGGCAAGTAAAATAGTGCGTAGTCGTTTAAGGTAAAACACCAATCAACTTTACTGTATAAATATATAGTGATATGGTTGCGGCAAGTTACTTTACTAGAAAGGGCATAACAGTGATCGGTCGTTTACGTGGAACATTATTAGAAAAATTAGCACCAGAAGTTTTAATTGAATGTGGTGGTATTGGTTACGAAGTTACTATGCCGATGACCAGTATTTATGCGTTACCTGAACTGAACGAACAGGCCATTATTTATACACACTTTGTTGTTCGCGAAGATGCTCAGTTACTTTATGGTTTTGCCAATAAAGTCGAACGTAAACTGTTTCGTTTAGTGATTAAGGTCAATGGTGTTGGCCCTAAGTTAGGCTTAGCTATTTTATCTAGTATGTCTGCTGATCAATTTGTTAGTTGTGTCGCCCATGATGACCTTACAAGTATTATAAAAATTCCCGGTGTTGGTAAAAAAACAGCTGAACGCTTATTGATAGAAATGCGTGATCGTCTAAAAGACTGGCAAGTAACCAATACCACGGCTGTTAACGATTCAATGCCACTCGACTTTCAGCATGAAAAGACCTTTGTGAGTAATGCGAAAGGTGATGCAACGAATGCGTTAATTTCTTTAGGTTATAGTCAACAACAAGCAGACAAAGCGATACGTTCTATATTTAAAGCTGAAATGAGCAGTGAAGATCTTATACGTGACGCGCTAAAAGCAATGCTTTAATATTCATAGTAATATTTATTTATATAAATAAAGAAACCAGAGAGAAAAATGATAGAAGCAGATCGCCTTATTGAACCCGTAGCTCAGCCGGAAGAAGAAACGATTGATCGTGCTATTCGTCCGAAGTTCTTAGCCGATTATACTGGCCAAGATCACGTTAAAATTCAGATGGAAATATTTATATCTGCGGCAAAGAAACGCAATGAGCCGCTTGATCATTTGCTTATTTTTGGACCGCCAGGTTTAGGTAAAACGACTTTAGCGAATATTGTCGCCAATGAAATGGGGGTTAATATTCGAACGACATCAGGCCCAGTGTTGGAAAAAGCAGGTGATTTAGCGGCTCTATTAACAAACTTAGAAGAAAACGATGTTCTATTTATCGATGAAATACATCGTCTAAGTCCTGTCGTTGAAGAAATACTGTATCCGGCAATGGAAGATTACCAGCTTGATATTATGATTGGTGAAGGTCCTGCTGCTCGTTCAATAAAATTAGATTTACCTGCTTTTACTTTAATAGGCGCAACGACTCGAGCAGGTGCGTTAACATCCCCATTGAGAGACCGTTTCGGTATTGTGCAACGTCTTGAATTTTACAATACCGCAGACTTAACTGAAATAGTTAAACGTTCAGCTCATTTTCTCAATCTGACGATTGATGAAGAAGGTGCCTTTGAAGTCGCAAAACGATCTCGTGGCACACCAAGAATTGCTAATCGTTTATTACGACGGGTGCGTGATTATGCAGATGTAAAGACACAAGGTATTGTCAGCTTATCAACTGCGACTAAAGCGCTAAATATGCTAGAAGTTGACGACCAAGGCTTTGATTTGATGGACAGAAAATTGCTAGAAGCCATTATTGATAAGTTTATGGGTGGTCCCGTAGGGCTTGATAATGTTGCTGCCGCTATTGGTGAAGAACGTGAAACCATTGAAGATGTCATTGAACCTTACCTTATTCAACAAGGATTTTTACAAAGAACCCCGCGTGGCCGTATTGCTACTGAGCGTGCTTATCAACACTTCGGCTTAGAAAAACCCTCCAGCTCATAATACCATTTCATAAATTCTAGACAAAAAAAAGCCCACATAAATTATGTGGGCCAACTTATAAATTAAGTTGATAGAAGGAAATATGGTTTCCAATAAACATGTCAGAGAGAAATGATAAAAATCAGTTCATGTACTTTAACCAGCCAATAATCAGATTAAGTCAGCGAAGAATAATCAGATAAGTTTGTTGGCTAGTCCAAAGAACAAGTGAATTTTAGAGTAACTGGTCTATATTGACAAACTAAAAAAATTACCGTTTTTGCATTAGAAAAACTAATGAATAACTTGTGTCTTTGTTCTCCCGTCTTCCATATCCGCCCCTGTACGTCATTCATAAACACAGATTATGTCAAAACTGTTACATTACTTTGCTAATCAGCGCTTGTTGTATCGCCGCTTTATCATTAATATAGAGCTTTAATATGAAAGTGTTAGGCAAAGTTTATTGTTTAGTCAACCATGAATAAATAATAATATTGCCAAGCGTTAATGTAATTTTTTTTAAGCGTTTATTTGAAGTTAATGCCGAATATAAAATATAACTATCCCGTTAGAATATATTATGAAGACACAGATGCGGGTGGTATTGTTTACCACGCAAATTATCTTAAGTTCTGTGAGCGTGCTCGTACCGAGTGGTTAAGAGAATTAGGTGCTACTCAGTCATTTTTTTTAGAACAAAACATAGGTTTAGTGGTCAGAAGAATTGAAATGGACAATATGGCTTCTGCCAAGTTAGATGATTTACTCACAGTAACTTCATGGATCAGCGAATTAAAACGCGCTAGCTTTGCATTTACTCAGCAGGTATTTGACCAACATAATAAGCTTATTTGCTCTCTTGTTGTAAAAATTGCCTGTGTGAATCTAAAACTTACTAAGCCCTGTGCCATCCCCGAAATAATATTAGGAGCGTTAAAACGTGTCAGCTGAAATCTCAATTTTAGATTTATTTATCCATGCCAGTTTATTAGTACAAATAGTGATGTTTATTTTATTGTGTTTTTCTGTCGCTTGTTGGGCGATGATTTTTCAACGTCGTAAAGCACTTAATGCCGCACAAACTCAAATGAAAAATTTTGAAGATAAGTTTTGGAGCGGTGCCGATTTAAGTAAACTTTATAATGAAGTTTCGTCAAAAGGCACAGCTACAGGAATTGAAAGTCTATTTGTTTCAGGTTTTAAAGAATTTGCTCGCCTAAGAAAAAGTAATATTAACTCTCCGCAAGCGATTGTTGATGGCACTCACCGAGCAATGCGTGTGGCACTATCTCGTGAAGTTGACCAACTTGAAGTACATCTGCCCTTTATGGCTACTGTGGGATCTATTAGTCCTTATATTGGATTGTTTGGTACTGTTTGGGGAATAATGAATTCCTTCATCGCACTTGGTGCCGTAGAGCAAGCAACACTTGCTATGGTTGCACCTGGCATTGCTGAAGCGTTAATTGCAACCGCTATGGGGTTATTCGCTGCAATCCCAGCAGTAATGGCTTTTAACCGATTTAGTCATCATGTTGAAAAGTTAGAAAATGGTTACGGTAATTTCATGGAAGAATTTTCCAGTATATTACAACGCCAAAGTACAACTGAACAATAAGCCAAAACGGAGAAATACTTATGTATAAAAGAGTAAGACGCCGTAAAGTCGCTGAAATTAATGTTGTACCTTATATTGATGTCATGTTGGTCTTGTTGATTATATTTATGGTGACTGCACCATTGGTCACGCAAGGTGTTAAAGTTGATTTACCAAAAGCCGATGCAGAAGCACTTGATAAAGATTCAAAACCACCATTAGTTGCATCAGTTGATGCACAGGGTAATTATTATTTAGCCGTGGGCACCAGTAAAAATGAACCCATGTCGGCTGAACAAATTGCAACACTGGTGGCTGAACACTTAAAGCTTGAACCTGAAACCCCCGTTGTTGTTAATGCTGATGGTGAAGTTTCATATGATGCCGTTATTCAACTAATGGTGTTATTACAGCAAAAGGCAGGTGTTCCTTCTGTAGGGTTAATGACAGACCCGGGGGAGAAGTAGTTCGTGAGCCGAAAATTTGCTATTGCTCTCTTCCTTAGTTTTGTACTACATGTCGTCATTGCGGCAGTACTATTAATGGGAAACTATGACAGTAAACCCAAAGTGCTACCCAAAGCTTCACCTATGCAAGCTATCCAAGCAACGATAGTTGATAAAAGTAAAATTGAAGCACAGTTAAATAAAATAAAGAAAAAAAAGCGTGATGACGCTCAGCGAATAAAAGAACTTCAACAGCAAGCAGCTGCAGCTAAAAGGAAGCGTGCAAAAGAAGAAAAGCGTATTAAAGATGTTGAACGTCAACGAAAGAAAAAAGCTCGAGAGAAAAAAGCCGCTGATGCGGCCGCAGAAAAAGCAAGAACAAAAGCGAATTCTGCAGAAAAATTGCGTAAGAAAAAAGCTAAAGAAAAAGCGGAAAAGATAGCAAAAGAAGCTGCTGCAGATGCAAAAGCTAAGCGTTTGAAAGAAGAAAAAGCAGCAAAAAAAGCAGACGATTTACGTAAGAAAAAGGCAGCAGAGCGTAAACGTAAGAAGCAAGAAGCTAAAGAGCGTGCAGAACAACAGGATATGCTAGAACAACAGATGGCAGAAGAAATGGCGGTTAGACAACAAGCAAGGCGTCAGCAAACAATGACAGAAGTAGGCCGCTTTACTGCATTAATTCGTCAAACTATTCAAGGCAACTTGATAACTGATCGTAGTACAATGGAAGGTAAGTCTTGTAAATTGAACATAAGTCTTGCACCATCAGGTTTTGTGACTAATGTTGTGATTGGCAAAGGTGATAAAGTAGTTTGTGACGCATCGAAAACTGCAATTTATAAAGCTGGAACATTACCGGTATCGAAAGATCCTGAAGTGTTCAAAGAAATGCGCACAATTAGCTTAACGGTTGTTCCTGAATTTTAACCAACCCATTTAATGATTAATAATCCATGAGTGAGAAAATAGTAAAACATATGATGAAATTTAAAATAGCAGTCATTTTCTTTATCGCCTTTTTGTCAACTAGTGCGTCTGCGACCCTTGAAATCGTGATCACAGAGGGTGTTGATAGCGCACGTCCTATTGCAGTTCTCCCATTTAAGTGGGTCGGTTTAGAGCCACTTCCTGAAAATGTTTCGAGTATTATCAGTGAAGATTTATTGCGTAGCGGTAAATTTAGCCCGATAAGTGACCGACGTTTCCCACAAGCGCCATTTTCAGACAAAGAGATTGATTACTCAGCTTGGGCAAGTGAGGGGGTTGAAGCAGTTGTTGTCGGGGAAATTATTGAAATTGGTAGCGGACGTTACAAGATTAGTTATCAATTAATTGATGTTATTCGCGGGCAAATAACTGGCGGGCAATCGCAGATGTTAAGTAATGGCGAGCTAGTCAAAACCTCTGATCATATTTATGCTGAGGGAGCCTTTGAAATAAGTAGCGACCAATTTCGTCGTTACAGTCATCATATCAGCAACGTTATTTATGAAAAGCTAACCGGTAGTAAAGGTGCTTTTCTTACTAAAATTGCCTACGTTGTTGTGCGAGATCAAGGAGAGTTTCCTTTTCAGTTAGTTATAGCTGATTATGATGGCGTAAATGAGCATGTATTGTTAAGTTCTAAAGAGCCCTTAATGTCACCATCATGGCACCCTAAAGGTAACGAATTGGCGTATTCAACTTTTGAGAACAATCAGCAGAAAATATATGTTATTGATATTTATACGGGGAAGCGTACTATGCTAAGCGCGTATGAAGGAATAAACAGTGCGCCACGTTGGTCTCCTAACGGTAATCAAATGGCCATGATGTTATCAAAAGATGGTAACTCAGAGCTTTATGTGATGGACATAGCGACTAAAAAGTTGCGCAGAGTTACCCGACATCGGGCGATAGATGCTGAGCCGAGCTGGAGCCCAGATGGAAAATCCTTAGTATTTAGTTCAGAACGGGGTGGTAAACCTCAGCTTTATCGCGTAACTTTAGTCGATGGTCGCGTAAAACGATTAACTTTTGATGGCGAAATGAATCTTGGTGGCTCATTAACACCTGACGGACGTCAGTTAGTTATGGTCAATAGGACACGAGGGAAGTACCATCTAGCTAAACAGGAATTAGAATCGGGGATATTTCAAGTGCTGACTAAAACACGCTTGGATGAGTCGCCGAGTATATCGCCAAATGGTGGTATGATAATCTACAGTACATTACATAATAATAAGCAAGTGCTTAGTTTAGTTTCTGTAGACGGAAGATTTAAGGCGCGTTTACCCGCGGTTAATGGTGAAGTTAAAGCTCCCGCTTGGTCACCATTTCTATAATAAAAAATTAATTTATAAAACATAACTTAGAATATTAAGGACAAAAATAATGCGTTTGAATAAAACTGTAAAAGCCCTTGCGATTGCTTTGCCAATTTTGGCTTTATCTGCTTGTAGTTCTAATTCAACTACTGATGAAGAAAGTTCTGTAGCGACTAATGCTCAAGAGTCATCAATAATCGAAAATAATGATACTAATGATGTACAAGTGAGCGCTGCTCAACGTGCTGCTGAAATTGAAGAGCAACAACGTCAAGAATTAGAAAAACTTCGTGCTGAACACATCGTTTATTTTGATTTTGATACATCAACGGTAAGTAGTGAATTTTCTGCAATTTTAGACGCTCATGCTAAATTCTTAAACGAACGTTCAAATACTAAAGTTTTAGTTGAAGGCCATGCCGACGAACGCGGTACTCCAGAGTACAACATTGCTTTAGGCGAACGTCGTGCTAAAGCCGTTGTGACTTACCTAGAAAATATGGGTGTCTCATCTTCACAAATTAGCGTTGTAAGCTATGGCGAAGAAAAGCCAATGATTAAAGATCGCAGCGAAAGTGCTTTTGCTAAAAACCGTCGTGCGGTATTAGTTTACTAATCAGGGATAGAAATGAAACTGAATAAAGTTTTATTCGGGATGTCCTTTGTTGCTACTACCTATATGGTAGTAGCGGCAGAATCTGCTCCCGTCATTGACATATCAAAAATTGATTCAAGTAAAAGTAGCACCTCACAGTACTCACCCGCTTCATCGCAAACAATTACTGAACAATTAAGCAATCTTGAACGTAAGCTTGATGCTCGTAACCGTGCTCAGGTCAATGTACAGCGACAACTTGATGAGCTTCAAAATGAAGTCAACGAGTTACGTGGTGTAACCGAGTTACATACTCATCAGCTTGGACAAGTATTAAACCGACAGCGTGAGTTATATCAAGAACTTGATCGTAGAGTCTCTGAAGCGCTCAAACCAGCCAATACTGTTCCTGCCGCAATAATAGCACCAACAACACCGACAGGCGTACCTGTGAACTACTCAACGAACTTAACTGAAAACCAAGCATATGATCGTGCGGTAAATTTAGTGTTGAAAGATAAACAGTACGATAAAGCTATTCCAGAGTTCCAGTCCTTTAATAAAAACTTTCCTGATTCAAGTTATGCACCAAATTCGCATTATTGGTTAGGGCAATTATTATTTAACAAAGCTGAATACACGCAAGCAAAAAATGAATTTACCTTAGTCGTTGAAAAATATACCTCCTCTAATAAACGTAGTGACGCTATGTTGAAGTTGGGAATGGCTGAGCAGAGGCTAAATAATATTGTTGCGGCGAAAAGTTGGTATCAAAAAGTTTTAGCGCAATACCCTGAAACAAGTGTAGCTCAATTAGCGCAATCAAGATTAGAAAACTTATAATCGTTGAAAATGACGGATACTTAGACTAACTGCTCTCTTTTTGCTCAAACAGTCAAAAAACAACAAGAAAGTTAAATATATTAGTTGCACTAAAAAATATTATGAGTATTATATGCGGCGCGTTGAGGCACTAGTTCAACGCAATGCAAATATGCATTTATGTCGGCCGTTAGCTCAGTTGGTAGAGCAGTTGGCTTTTAACCAATTTGTCGAAGGTTCAAATCCTTCACGGCCGACCACTTCTTTACGTTGAAAGCTTCAGTATAAAGAAAAAGTAGTACCTTGTATGATTCGAAATTAATTTCGAAAAAAGAAATATTGTCGGCCGTTAGCTCAGTTGGTAGAGCAGTTGGCTTTTAACCAATTTGTCGAAGGTTCAAATCCTTCACGGCCGACCACTTTCTTTCACTACAAGATTATGCAATTACTGATTGCATTCGTTGATTGAGATATCAACATTTAAAATATTATGTCGGCCGTTAGCTCAGTTGGTAGAGCAGTTGGCTTTTAACCAATTTGTCGAAGGTTCAAATCCTTCACGGCCGACCACTTATTTTTCTCAGTTTCTTTGTAAAATATTCTTAGATTAAGAGCCACCATAACTCTTTTCCTGATAATAACTATTGTCGGCCGTTAGCTCAGTTGGTAGAGCAGTTGGCTTTTAACCAATTTGTCGAAGGTTCAAATCCTTCACGGCCGACCACTTCTCCTAATATTCCATCTAATTTCTACTCTCTGTTCTCAAGCATCAAGCAATTAATCAATTTTTATTCTAGAGCTCTTATTGCTATTAATGAAAAGTCTTATACACATCGCTCCATCTATACCGTATAATTGCCGCGTTTTTAAAGAGACCATTAGAGATAAAAAATGTCGCAAAGTAATTTAGCCGTAGAGTTTGATTTTCAATTTCCTGTAAAGCCAGTACCGCTTTCAAATAATGAACGCACACAATATAAAGATCGTATTAAGCTTTTATTGAAAGAAAAGAATGCGGTGCTAATTGCACATTATTACACTGACCCGGAAATTCAAGCATTAGCAGAAGAAACCGGCGGCTGTGTTGCTGACTCTTTAGAAATGGCTCGTTTTGGCAATAACCATCCAGCGACTACGCTGATCATTGCTGGAGTCCGCTTTATGGGCGAAACAGCAAAGGTACTTACCCCTGAAAAAACAGTGGTTATGCCGAGCCTAGAAGCAACGTGCTCTTTAGACTTAGGTTGTCCTATCGAAGCATTCAATGCATTTTGTGATCAACATCCAGAACGTACCGTTGTTGTCTATGCTAATACCTCAACAGCTGTTAAAGCACGAGCAGACTGGATCGTTACCTCTTCATGTGCCTTAGAGATTGTTGATCATCTTGACTCGCAGGGTGAGAAAATTCTTTGGGGTCCTGATAAACACTTAGGTGCTTACATTCAAAAACAAACGGGTGCTGACATGTTAATGTGGCAGGGCGCCTGTATCGTGCATGATGAGTTTAAAACAAAAGCACTAGCCGATATGAAGGTTTTGCATCCTGATGCGGCTATTTTAGTGCATCCAGAGTCTCCTGCTGAGATAATTGAGCTTACCGATGCTGTTGGTTCAACAAGCCAGTTAATTAAAGCGGCTCAAGACATGACCAACCAAAAATTTATTGTCGCTACCGACCGTGGTATTTTTTATAAAATGCAACAACTTTGCCCTGATAAAGAATTCTTTGAAGCACCAACAGCAGGTGAAGGTGCAACGTGCAAAAGTTGTGCGCATTGCCCATGGATGGCAATGAATGGTTTAAAAGAAATCGAAGATGCCTTACTAGACCCATCAGGAAAGGAAGTTTTTGTTGATATGAACCTTCGCGAGGGCGCACTAAAGTCGTTGGATCGTATGTTAACTTTTAATGCAGCATTGGCTGCTCAGTAATTTTAGCTTTGTTTTGTCGATAAAATAAGCGGTTAGCCGTACTTTGTTAAAATTAAGTTGTGTTAAGTGGAGAATTTACCTAACATAGCGCGGCTTTAAGAATATAAAGAATGAATAATTTCATTGCTTGTCTTCATTATAATTATATTGTAATAAGATTAGCGATAAAAAGTTTTGGTGAGCTGGCCGAGTGGCTGAAGGCGCACGCCTGGAAAGCGTGTAAAGGTTTATCCCTTTCGAGAGTTCGAATCTCTCGCTCACCGCCATATAAAAAACCCCTGATTTATCAGGGGTTTTTCGTTTTTATACATACATTTTATTCACCAGAAGAATTTGATCAATCTTTAACTAAGAAATCGGCGTATTTTCTTAGCCTTGGTAAATTTATTTTTGAAGTGCCAATTCTTCTTGTCAAAATATTTACTGGTATGACGCGCGACTTCAGAACCTCAATTATCTTTCTATAAATTGAGAGCCTTTTTATTATTCCCTATATCCAATGCTTAACAATGAAACTAATAAAGACCATGTCAGCGCTTCAATAAGTAAATCATTAAAGGACTTTCATAAACATATTCCAATAATTGATACTTCTTTTCTACGCTCTGAGTAAATCAGTTGAATAAATAAGAAGTCATATTAAATTTTAAATTAATGTCATTAAATTAGTAGCTTAAAATGAATTTAGTCGTTCTTATACTATTATTTGTCATCATATTAATACCGCACCTTAATTATATAGCAATATAATTACCCCTTACTCGGCATGATAAAGCGTGCACTATGTTTGATGAACTTGTTAGTAGGCATAAAAGTACAGTGGTTGTTATTGCGTAACCAGGTTTTATCATAATGGGCAGTTTTAAAGATTGGATGGTTATTATCCGTAAATATTAAAATCGACTCTGAAATATGGATGTTAACGGCTAATGGGTATGTACCTAATTAAAAATGAAATTCACAACAGTCATTGAATAATGACTGTTAATATTACTAAAAAGGAATGAGGTAAAAATGAGGTTAACATTAACTAAGCTCGTAAGTTTGTACTTAATAAGTTTATTGGTCGCTTGTAGTGGTGGAGACAAACCACCGGTTTCTGGTTTTACGGAAAATAAAGCTCCTATCGCATCTATTTCGTTAGTCAATAATTTAGTACAACAAGGTGATGTTGTGGTGATTGATGGTACACAAAGCAATGATCCAGATGACGACAGCATAAATTATCAATGGAAGGTAAATGCACCCGATGGTAGCGCGTTAGCTCAGATAACAAATAATACAAAGATTGAATTCATAGCTAAAGTTATTGGAACCTATGAGGTCAGTTTAACTGTGACCGATGATAAGTCTGCAGAAGGTAAAGCAAGTTTACAAGTTACTGTCGTTGAAAAAAGCCAGATGTTAGCCGTAATTTCCACCGCTGATTCAGTCAAACAAGGTGACACAGTAACGGTCTCAGGAGAAAACAGTGAGTTATTCAAAACAACTAATTTTAACTGGGAAATCATAGAGAAACCTGTATCAAGTCTCGCTAAATTAAGCAGTCTATCTAGCGTAGAGACTTACTTCAATGCTGATAAAGTAGGTGATTATAAAGTCAAATTAACACTAACTGATATTGATGGCGCGATAGTTACCGCAGAAGAAATAATAACCGCAGATAGCATAATTGTTAATAGTGTGCCGACGGTAAGGATTAACACCACGCAAGTTAAAGTAGAAGCGAATATAGCACTGACGTTATCGGGCAGTGCTAGCGATCCTGATGGTGATGAACTGAGCTTTGTATGGCAGGTAATTAAACAGCCAGATAATTCGCAATTTACTTTAAGTGATGCAACGACGAATGAAGCAACATTTAGTAGTAATTATTATGGTGAATTTATAGCTGAGCTGACCGTGTCTGATGGTGTTACTTCAGTCAAAAAGAGCCACACATTTTCTGTTACTGCTGTTAACGTAGCTCCTATTGCCGCTATTAACTTTAATCAATACTCTGTAACACAAGGAGAAAATATAACCTTATACGGTGTAGGTGTTGATCCTGATGGTGATGGAAGTAACGGTAGTCTTACTTATAAGTGGCAGTTAATGTCTAAACCTGTTGGCAGTGTGACTGAGATGACCAATACAAGTAGCCAAAATGGCAATTTACATTTAGATAAGGAGGGCGACTATTTAATATCGTTAGAGGTTAGCGATCACTCATTAACTTCAGAACCAGCGACTAAGCTAATTCGTGCAGCAATAAATCATCCTCCTGTTATTCAGCCAGTAGCTATTCCAGATAATGTGACTGCAGGCAATCAAATATCCTTAACGGTGAATGCTACTGACGTTGAAGGTGCTGCAATGACTTATCAATGGGAGGTTACTGATAAGCCTGCAGGTGCTAATCCAGTATTTAGTAATTCAGCCGCGGCCACAACAGAGTTTACTCCGGACATCGCGGGCTGGTATACATTAGAAGTAAATGCACATGACGGTATTCAATGGGCAGAAATTGCTCACACATTTATTATTATTGTGAACTAAGTCGAATCACTCAAACAACAAAACAGTAAAAAGGGAGCTAAGCTCTCTTTTTACTTATTTTGTTCTAAAGTAAAACTTGCTAATAATAAATTTTTTATCCACTGATGAGCCGCGCTGTTATCTGTACGTCTATGGCTGATAAGGTAGAGGTCTACGCTGTCATTATTAAATTGATATATTGGCGTTAGTATCTTATCAATATCTTCTGATTTACTGAGTAAACAGGTAGCGGTTAGTAACAAGTCTTTTGTTAACAACATCTGAATTAAAATGCTCAACTGGGTACTTCTAATAATCACCTTTCTTTCTAAGCCTTTTTTGGTAAAAAGTGCTTTAATGGGGTGCTCAATGTTACTTTCAATTGCATCCTCTAAAATCAGCTCAGCAAAACCATAATTAAGGCATTGATTTAATTTCTCTTTCACAAACCGTGTTGCTGGGTGATTTTTACGCGCGTATATCGTAGGTGTGATTTTTCCAATATGCGTACTATTATAATCATCGCTACTTGGCTTGTTAATATGAATAGCAAAATCTAGAGCACCGGTTAAAAGTGACTTTTCTGGCGATACCTTAGCTGAATACTCTGAGATGCAAATATTAGGCGCTTGAAGGTTCAGTTCCATCATAAAGGGTAGTATTAGTGCGTGGCTCATTAATGTAGGAACAGAAATGGTAAAAGCACTATCGCAGGTTACAGGGTCAAACGTACTACTCGTTAAAATATCATCTAATTGAGACAGTAGGTTCGGTAGTTTATCACCAAGTTCTATGGCTTTAGCTGTAGGAATAATCCCCCTTGCACTTCGATGAAATAGCGGGTCATCAAAGACCTCTCGTAGCCTTTGTAATGTTCTGCTCATGGCAGATTGTGATAAATACAACCTTTGCGCTGCGCGACTAACATTCTTTTCTTGCAGTAATACACTCAAGGATATAAGTAAATTTAAATCAACTCGTGATAATTTATTTTCGATATTACTCATCTTTCAAATACCTAACTCAAGATATGCGTATAGTGCATATTATCTATGATAATAAGTCATTGGAAGGGATAACTAAAGGCAGTTACGATAACTCCATCAGTTAATTACGACCAAATAAGAGAGCAAATAATGAAATACAAAAATTTATTCATATTACCGGTAATCATAGTACTTAGTGCTTGTTCAACGACTTATACTCCCGAAACAGACCAAAGTAGCGATTATAATTTTTCGACAGCAAAGACATTTAATGTTGTTGGCGATGATAAACTTAAAAATCCAATGATCAGTGATATTAATCGTAGTCGTATCGATTCAGCTTTAATCACATCATTGATAAAACAAGGTAAAACAGAAGTAAATATAAATTCAGCCGATGTGTTAATTAGCTACTTCATTGTCACTAAAGACAAAGTAAAAGTAACTTCAAGCAACTCAGGTCGTTATGCTCGATATGGCGTACATGGTTACGGTGGTTTATCGGGTATAGACGCTAGAGATTATGTTGAAGGAACACTGATTATTGACGTTGTCGATAATGAGTCTAAAAAAACCATTTGGCGTAGTACATTAACAAAATCTTTAAAAAGTTATGATAATGCAGTAGAGCGAGAGACTGCGATTAATAACGCAGTGAGTAGCATGATGGAGTCATTCCCTTCTAACACTATTTAAACCAAGTTTAATTTGGCTAATCACCCTCAGAGACAGACCGCAAGAGTGACCTGTTGTTACTCTTGTAGGACTTACGTCATCAGTCTGTCATTTTAAATCATGTTAATAAACTGAGCTAGACAGTCATTCTACGGTTAGCATTAATTACCGTTCTTCCAGCTGAGTGTCTTAGTATGCGTATCAGCGCTTATCTGAAAAATTGTAATTTCCCCCTCTAAATCACCTTATTGAAAAGTATAATTATGACTAAAACGTTAATATCGTTGAGTGACAAAGCCATTATTTATCCTTATTTTCGTCAATCAGCTACTGATAGAGTTAAGTTATACAAATTTTGATGGTTAAATTAGCGGACGTTGATATTTTTATTAGTAAAAACAATGCAAATGTTTTTGCTTATTTTTGAAAAATTCAATAGCATACTCCCATAAATCTGCCGCCCATAATTAGGGTGTTCTATTGGCGTCAGTAACGACACTCTTCTAACTTTCTCAAAAGTGAATATATACATGATTATTGATGGTAAACAGGCCGCAGCAGATTTACGAAAAACACTAGCTATTGAAGTCGCACAACTCAAAGAAGAAAAAAATATCACTCCTGGTTTAACTGTAGTTTTAGTTGGTGAAGACCCAGCAAGCCAAGTTTATGTTCGTAATAAAGTTAAACAAACCCGTGAAGTCGGCATGATTTCAAATGAAATTAAACTGCCAGCAGATGCCTCTCAAGCGCAGTTATTAGAACAACTTGAACAACTAAACAACGACGATACGGTTCACGGGATTTTAGTACAGTTACCTTTACCTAAACATATAGATGAAAGTGTTATTATCGCTGCTATTGCTCCACATAAAGATGTTGATGGTTTTCATGCTATGAACTCAGGACGTCTATTAAATGGCGAACCGGGAGCCTTAGTTCCGTGTACACCACAAGGATGTATTATTCTAGCGAAGAAGCATTTAGGTGACAATTTGTCAGGTCAGCATGCGGTTGTTATTGGTCGTTCTAATATCGTTGGAAAGCCAGTGGCATTATTGCTTTTACAAGAAAACTGTACCGTTACCATTGCCCATTCACGTACCAAAAATTTAGCAGAAGTGTGTCAACAAGCCGATATTTTAATTGCAGCGGTTGGCCTTCCTAACTTCGTTCAAGCAAGTTGGGTGAAAACTGGTGCTACGGTTATAGATGTAGGTATTAACCGCATTGAAGACGAAAGTGGTAAAGCTAAATTGGTTGGCGATGTAGACTTTGCTAACGTTAAAGGTATTTGTGGTGCGATAACACCAGTACCGGGTGGTGTTGGACCCATGACTATTGCATGTTTATTAAAAAATACGGTTGAAGCGGCAATAACCAACGCATAATTATATCGGTAGTATTACTTGTTATGATGAAAAACCAATAATGCGTTATTGGTTTTTTTATATTGCAAATAGCGTGACAATAAAGGAGTAAGCAATTGTTTTTCGTCACTGAGTACGAAGCCATTTTGTTGATAAAGTGCATATAAATCAACACTGGCGAAACATATAATAGACTTTGTTGAATGAGTGCCTAGCGCATATTGAAGCAGTTGACTCGCTAAACCTTGTAGGTGACATTTTTTATCAACAACTAAGCCATGTAAAAATAATTGCGGATTATCTTTTTCAAGCGCTGAAAGAATAACTGCGGCAATAATTTCCTCTTCGCGCTTAATAACGTAAACGTTATCAAATCCTAATAAGCCTGCGCTGTAATGCTGTTGTTTATAAAAGCGCATCAGCGATTTTTTGTCCGTTTTAATCGCAGTGGTGATAGATAGGTTCATTGTGATTCTAGGTCGGTATAATTACTTGTTATTATAAAATGGAAAAACCAAGCATGTCGCTTGGTTTTTAGGTATTTACAAAGCGCTTTAGACGCTTAGCGCTTTCTCGCCACGCGCAATGCCGACACAACCCGAACGTACGGCTTCAATGATCTCTGTTTCGTTTGATAAAGTTTCAACAAAAGCATTCAACTTTTCAGCATCACCGGTTAACTGAATAGTGTAAACCTGCTTGCCGATATCAATAATAGAGCCTCTAAAAATATCGGTAATGCGTTTAACCTCAGTACGAGACTTGTCATTCATTGCCAATACTTTGATTAAAATAAGTTCACGTTCAACATGACTACGCTCAGTTAAGTCGGTGATTTTTATTACATCGATAAGTTTGTTCACTTGTTTGACTATTTGCTCAAGCACCTTGTCATCGCCACTCGTCGCAATAGTAATTCGTGATAAACTTGGATCTTCAGTAGGGGCTACAGTTAAACTTTGAATATTAAAAGCACGTTGTGAGAACAAACCAACAATGCGTGATAAAGATCCCGGTTCGTTCTCTAATAAAATGGCTAAAATTCTACGCATTATGCTTTAACTCCTTTTTTGATCCACATTTCATCTATCGAACCTAATCGTATTTGCATTGGGTAAACGTGCTCTTTTTCATCAACTAATACATCAACAAAGACTAAGCGGTTTTTAATACTAAAAGCTTCAGTTAGCTTTTCGTCTAGTTCATCTAAATGGTTAATTTGAATACCAACATGACCATAGGATTCAGCTAGTTTTACAAAATCTGGTAATGACTCCATATACGATGAAGAATGACGCCCCCCATAAACCATATCCTGCCATTGACGTACCATGCCTAAAGAACGGTTGTTTAATGAAACAATCACCACTGGTAAGTTGTATTGCAAGCACGTTGAAAGCTCTTGAATATTCATTTGAATCGAACCGTCACCCGTAACACAAATAACATGGCTTTCAGGAAAGGCAAGTTTAACGCCCATGGCTGCAGGTAAGCCAAAGCCCATTGTGCCTAAGCCGCCTGAGTTGATCCACTGGCGAGGTTTCGCAAACGGATAATATTGCGCGGCAAACATTTGATGCTGACCTACATCAGAGCAAACATAAGCTTCACCCTTAGTAATTTTATACATAGCTTCAATGACGCGTTGAGGCTTTATTTGATCGCCTTCTTGCACGTAACTTACGCTGTTTACATCTCGCCATTGCTGAATTTGTTGCCACCAAATTGCTCTTTCTGCTTTATTCGGGGTAAAGTTAGTTGCGTCTAATTCATCAAGTAGCTGTTGTAATACCACCTCAAGTAAACCAACAACAGGAATATGCGCATTAATGGTTTTTGAGATGGAGGTAGGATCGATATCAACATGAATGATTTTGGCGTCAGGGCAAAATTTCTTCACGTTATTGGTAACACGATCATCAAACCTTGCACCAAGGGCAAGAATGACATCGGCATTAGCCATAGACTTGTTCGCTTCTAAAGAACCATGCATACCTAACATACCGATAAAGTTCTTATGTGTTCCTGATATCGCGCCTAACCCCATTAGCGTATTGGTGATAGGAGCATCTAATTTTTCAACCAATTCGGTTAATAATTCAGAGGCATTCGCAATAATGACTCCGCCGCCAGAATAGACAACTAACTTTTTAGCTTCCGAGATTGTTTTTACCGCTTTTATAATTTGTTTATAATGACCTTTTACGCTCGGGTTGTATGAACGCATTTTCACATCGGTTTCAATGTGAAATTCACCCTTGCTAATTGGCATTAATAAATCTTTCGGTAACTCAATCACAACCGGTCCAGGACGGCCCGTACGAGCAATGTAGAATGCTTTCGCAATAATATTTGGAATTTCTTCAACATTCCGGCAGTTAAAACTGTGTTTAACAATAGGTCGTGAGCAACCCACTATGTCGGTCTCTTGAAAAGCATCATCGCCAATCAAGGTTGACGGTACTTGACCTGAAAGAACGACCATAGGAATTGAATCCATATAGGCGGTAGCTATACCAGTAATACAATTAGTTGCACCCGGACCAGAGGTCGCTAATACTACGCCTACTTCGCCAGTAGCACGGGCAAAACCATCGGCCATATGAGTAGCTGCTTGCTCATGACGGACTAAAATATGCTCAACATCACTTTGCTGAAATAGGGCATCGTATATATCTAAAACGGTGCCGCCTGGGTAGCCAAATATGTGTTTCACTTTTAATGCCGCTAGTGCTTTTACCACCATTTCTGCGCCAGTGAATTGTTGCGTTGTCATGATTTTGCCTTCTGTGAAAGTAATGTTAATTAAATTTAATCGGTATTAATGCTAAAAAAGAGTATTAAAAAACCCCCGGTCTTATTCAGAGCGGGGGTTTGTATTTGTTGCTTATCTACTTTTCTTACAAACAACACCAGCCCCGCAATGGTTTAATAACCACGACGACAGAGAGGAGAATGTTGAGTAAAAAGGTAAAGTTCATTTAGAACGGTGTCCGAAAAGTAAAATAATTTATAGCTCTATTTTTAAAAGGTTTTGGTCTATGTGTCAACAAAAATTAACAATATGGCTTGAAATGTTCATAACATTTTATTGAAAAGTATTTTTTTCGATTATATAAGAAACACTCAGAACAAATAATCTCTTAGCCATCAGTTATAGAGGGATGATTTCCAGTCGTTTTTTGTTGTTTGTAGTACTATCTATTTTAAATAAGCACTTTATATACAAAATCATAAATTCTTTCATGAAATAACAGGAAAAATTCCAAAGGTTTATTAAACTTATAATTATCTAGTTTTTTATAAAAGCGTTATTGATGTCAAATTTCCTCTTTAAAGAAGAATCTACGGAAGAACCGTTATTTTCAGGGTCGAACAAAACAAAAGCCAAGGTTTGGCGAATATTAGTCATTGATGATGATGAATCCGTGCATCAAGTGACTCGCCTAGTGCTGTCTGACGCCAATATTGAAAATCGTGCTTTGGAAATTGTTTCAGCTTACTCATCACAGCAGGCACAAGAAATATTAGCTGAAGATGACAGCTTTTGTATGGCTTTTGTTGATGTTGTTATGGAAACTGATCATGCAGGTTTAGAACTTGTTGAATGGATCCGTAATGTATTGAAAAATCAGGCTATTCGTTTAGTACTTAGAACAGGTCAAGCAGGCACTGCACCTGAAGCTAAAGTGATAAAAGAATTCGATATTAATGATTACAAAGAGAAAACTGATTTCACTGCAGGTAAAATGACAACGACCGTTTATGCCAGTATTCGTGCATACCGCGATATTATGACTATTCAGCGAAGTTTAGATGCCTTTAAAAAGTTAATAACAGCAACCCATGACCTATTAAAAATCAACCAGTATAAAACTTTTGGCTCTGCGGCATTAGAACATTTACTAACCTTAATGGAGGTCGATAGCTCAGCACTTTATATTGCGCGAAGCCAGCTTGAATTTGATGAAAGCTGTACCAATCTTATCATTGCTTGCACAGGTAAATATGTAAGTGAGTCTAGCAGTTTAGAGTCTTCTGATATTTCGGTCGATGTAAAAGCTCATATCCAAAAAGCCTTTGATAATAAAGAACATTACACCACTGATGAAATCTTTGTGGGTTATTACGAAACCTCAGGGAATTCAGCTTCCGTTCTATACATCGAATTTGAAGACGATGCAGAGCACTTTAAGGCGCATTTAGCTGAATTGTTTGCGACCAATGTTACGCTGATTTTAGATAGTTTGTCTAAGCAACATGACTTGGAAAAAACGCAAAAAGAATTATTACATATTTTGGGGGAAGCTATAGATACACGTAGTAACGAGTCAGGGGCTCATGTTCACCGTGTTGCACTTATTTGTGAGTTATTAGCAAAAAAATTAGGGCTAAGTGATGCTTTTATGAGTGCAATTCGTTTAACTGCACCGCTGCATGATCTTGGTAAAATAGCTATCCCGGAAAATATTCTTCATAAACCTGATAAGCTTGATGATGATGAATGGGTCGTAATGAAAACACATGCAGCTATTGGTTTTGAATTATTATCTAAATCTAAAACGAGCGTACCAAAACTTGGCGCAAGGTTAGCTCATTCACATCATGAAAATTGGGATGGTAGTGGCTACCCCGACGGTTTAAGTGGCGAAGAAATACCGCTTGAGGCTCGTATTATGGCGGTTGCTGATGTTTTTGACGCACTGGGCTCTGACCGTTGTTATAAAAACAAATGGAGTAATGCTGAGATTAGAAATTTTTTAATCGAACAAAAAGGGATAAAGTTTGAAGCACGAATCGTTGATATATTTATAGGAAGTTATGATGAATTTCTTCAAATAAGATCTGACCACCCAGACAATTAACAACTATAGTGTTTACTTAGAATCGAAGCGTGAGTTGATTAGCCGTTATTGAACAAATCCTAATACTTAGCTTTGGCTAATTTTGTCTACCGTTGCCGAACAAGCGCGTAAAAACATTTCCATAAAATACTTTACTTCAGGCATGTCCTGTTTTATTTCATCAAGCTTAATTTCTAAACGCTCTTTAACATGAGAAAACTCAGGGTTTTTATGATTAATTTCGTCTAGTGCTTTAATGTAGGCAACTAATATATCAGCTGCTTTTACAATGGTTTTATAATCATCTTCCACATTATCTTGCACAATAATATCTGCAAAAATTTCTTGAAATTCTTCAGGTAAAGAAGCTAAACACTCTTTTTCGGCTAAATACTCAATTTTCTTAAACTCTCGTGCTATTTCTTTATTGGCATATTTTGTTGGGCTAACAATATCACCATAGCGAGTTTCACTTGCCTCATGGTATAAAGCTATTGTTGCTACTCGGTCGGCATTAATGCTGCCATTAAACTTTTTATTTTTTATTACCGCGAGTAAATGAGCAACAATAGCGACTTGATGAGAATGCTCAGCTACGTTTTCAGGTTTTACACAAAACATTAATGCCCAGCGTTTAATTAAGGGCATTCTAAACATCCATGCTAAAAAGGTACTTTCCATTTTCATCTCAGTGTAAATAAAGTGTTATTGACGATAAGTGCTGAAGAAACTTTTCAATTTTTCCATTGCGGGTACTAGCTCGTCAATATGAGGTAAAAATACCAAGCGAAAGTAATTTTTTTCACTGATATTAAACGCACTGCCATGTACTAAGAGAATCTTTTCTTGTCTGAGTAAGTCTAAAATCATTTTTTCATCATCAACAATATTAAACTTTTCTTGATCAACTTTTACAAATAAATAAAGTGCCCCCATCGCTGGGTTACATGATAAGCCATCAATATCGTTTATCATTTTATGGGCTAAGTTGCGTTGCTTTATTAAACGACCATCGTCTTTAATTAATTCGTTAATACTTTGATAACCACCCAATGCAGTTTGAATGGCATGCTGGCAAGGTACGTTGGCACATAAGCGCATTGAAGCAAGAATATTCAGACCTTCAATATAATCTTGCGCATGAGACTTAGGGCCACTAATGACCATCCAGCCGGCACGAAATCCTGCTATACGGTAGTTTTTTGATAAACCGCCCATAGTGATTATTAATACATCTTGTGCCAAACTTGCTGTTGGTATGTGTGTCGCTTGGTCGTATAAAATTTTATCGTAAATTTCGTCACTGAAAATAATTAAATCGTGCTGACGGGCGAGCTCAATAACTCCTCGTAATATCTCTTCGCTGTAAACAGCACCTGTTGGATTATTCGGGTTAATTAAGACAATTGCTTTGGTTTTGTCAGTAATTTTACTCGCTATATCTGCCAAGTCTGGAAACCACTGGTTTTCTTCGTCGCAACGGTAATGAATAGCTTTGCCGCCTGAAAGTGCTACAGATGCTGTCCATAAAGGATAATCCGGAGCGGGGATCAATACTTCGTCGTCATTATTCAGTAATGCTTGCATCGACATAACAATTAATTCGCTAACACCGTTGCCAATAAAAATATCATCAACACCTACATCTCGAATTCCTTGCTGTTGAAAATATTGCATAACCGCAACACGAGCAGAATAAATTCCCTTTGATTCACAATAGCCCTGTGCAGTGGGTAAATTGTGAATAACATCTTTTAAAATATCATCTGGGGCCGCAAAACCAAATGGGGCGGGGTTACCAATATTAAGCTTTAATATTTTATGTCCCTCATCTTCTAGTTGACGAGCTTCAGCGGCAATTTGCCCTCTAATTTCATAGCAAACATTATTAAGTTTTGATGATTTTATGATGTTTTTCATTACTAAGTTCTTTTTGACCTATATTTAAGTTATACCATTTTCACTAAGTTTATGATCTTGTTATGCGTAGGAATAATATTTCATAGCAAGTCGCTTGATTGACCAATAGCTGGCTATTGGGACTGAGGGCAACGCAGCCTTGAAGTATTTTAACAAGTATAAGTGATCAATAATTTAATTAAACTGGCATTAATGGTTGATTATGCACTATTCATTGTTACTAATAATTAGACGCTTTGAAATAGTTACTTGCAACTTTTTTATAGTATTTATGCCAATAAAAAGTAATCTTGTTATTAAGCGAACAAAATTTAAGCATGAGGTGATTTATGCCATTACCCCTATTATGGTTGGGTGCGGCTGCAATTTCAGCACTAGCGGTGAAAGAAATAGCAGACGATAGAAAGAAACAACAAAGAAAACGTCGCTATTATCGGGAAGTACAAACGTTAGATTCTCTTGAACGACATGAATCTCCAGTGGTGACTTACCCAACAGACTTATTCAGTACTGAGCAAAAGGTAAAACCAGAAGTGGGGGCTATTGTTTGTTGTGGTATTGGTGGTTTGTTAGATCATACTGGTATTTGGATGGGGGATAATACGATAATCGAGCTTGATGGGAATGGGCTGATCAAACCTATTTCAGCACAACGCTTTACTAAAGAACGATCAGGTAAAAACATTTTTATTGCATGTGATTCACATGGTATCCCTATTGCGAGCGAGTTAGCTGCTAACCGTGCGCACCAGCAAATATTTCAATGTCATGATTACCATATGATAGACAACAATTGTCATCAATTTATTTGGCAATGCTTTAAACCTAAAGATAGTAACTTAACCACCTTTAAAGAATTAAATGTTCGTTTAGCCAAATTTTTTGATAGAAAAATTTATTGGGATATATGTGACTGTTAATTATTACCTACTATTGCACGGCATAACTTCTAAAAATTATCGCTATACATTTACCGATAAGTTCATCAAAATATAGCCTTATAAATAATGTCAATTAAGGTTTAGTTTTGAAGGTTTGGTTAAAAAGAGTACTGTATTTTTTTATTCTCGTATTTGTCTGTATTGCTGTTACTCTTTTTATGGCATTACAATCTTTCCCCCATATTCAGCCAAAGCATCAAATTAGTGCAAATTCAGCCATAGAAAATAAACGCATTGCTCAACGCTTAGTACAAACTTTAAAAAGTAATCAGCAGCCAATACGGTTACAAGCGACCCAAGCTGAGTTGAATGGCTTAAGTGCTTTTGGTCATCGAGCTATCCCACAACTTATATCCGATGTGACATTAGTCAATGACAGTGCTTTTATAAACGTATCTTTGGTGTTACCTCTCCCTGAAATGATTAAGTATCTAAATATTGAAGTGATGATCAATTCGTCTAAACAAGGTCTTGATCTAGATACCGTATATATTGGGAGTCTAGAACTGCCGGGCAATGGAGTTATAAAAATCGTTGAATGGATAACCAATTCCTATATCAAGGAGGAGTTTGGTACGTCATTACTTAACATGATCGACAATGTTGATATTTCCCCCAAGCGTATTGCGGTCGGTATTACCTTTCCGGAAAACTTACAAAATAAAAATATCAGTACTAAAGAAGGCTTATTTGCTTTACGAGATCAGTTTGAAATATATGGTGATGTTGAAATTATCCGTTTTTATCATCAAAGTTTAGTTGATTTTATTGAGCTAAGCCCTGTGGCAAAACACTCAATGGCTGAATATTTGGCTTTTGTCTTTGGCTTAGCTCAACAACGTAATTTAGCAGGAGTTAGTGATTCATTAGTTGAAGAGAATAGGGCAGCCTTAACAGCTTTAGTGCTTTATTTTTGCCCTGATCAATTTGAATTACTGGTCGGTGATATTTCTAACTTGTCTGTGAGTCAATTAAAGCAAAGGATAAAACTACAAGCGAGTGTAAAATTACGCAATAGGGTTGATATTCAGAAACATTTTATTTACTCCGTTGCCCTACAATTATTTGGCACGAGTGCAGCAAGTAACGCTATTGGTGAATTAAAAGAGTTTTCAGATTCAAATAAAGGTGGTAGTGGTTTTAGTTTTGCTGATTTAATGGCTGACCGAGCAGGAACGCGTTTAGCTATGCTAGCGACAAACTCTGAAGAAAGTGCTTTAAGAACACAGAACCTTATAGCTGAACTGTCGAATGAAGCGCAGTTATTACCTGAATTAATCGGTTTACCAGAAGGAATTACACAGAAAAAATTTGAACAGTATTATCGTGATATAGACTCTCTTGTTTATCAGTCTATGCTGTTAACGATTGATAAACGTTTACAGAAAATTGCGGTCTATCAAGAGTAATTTTTTTTGTTAGGAAATAAAAACGCGACTGATAAAGTCGCGTTTTATATGCCTTGAGCAATCCTCTAAGTAGATAACCTAAGTAAGGTTATTTAAATAAAGACATTACCTCACTAATAGGCATGAGTGACTTGTCACCGGTAATGCGATTTTTTACTTCAATATTTTGTTCATCAAGATTACGTTCACCAACAATTAATAAAATAGGTGTACCAATTAATTCATGATCAGCAAACATTACTCCTGGACGCTCTTTGCGATCGTCGAATATAACTTCAATACCTGCTTGTTGTAATTGCTCATACAAGGCTTCTGCTGTTTCTTTCACACGAGCAGATTTTGCCATATTCATCGGCACAATTGCGACTTGAAATGGAGCGATTGCCGCAGGCCATTTAATACCGTATTTATCGTGATTTTGTTCAATAGCTGCTGCAACGATACGTGAAACACCAATCCCGTAACAACCCATGGTTAAAATTTGATTTTTACCATTTTCAGTCAACACACCACAGTTCATCGCTTGGGCGTATTTATCACCAAGCTGGAAAATATGGCCCACTTCAATACCACGTTTGATAACAATGTTGCCACTGCCGCATGGGCTTGGATCGCCTTCTACAATGTTACGGATATCTTGAATATTGATTTCACCACAATCTCGCTCCCAGTTAACTCCGGTATAAGATTGACCATTTACATTGGCACCACAGACAAAGTCGCTGAGATGAGCGGCACTACGATCAACAATAACGTCTACAGTTAAGCCTTTAGGACCTAGTGAGGTTATATGGCAGTTAGCAATTGCAGATACTTGTTCGTCAGTTGCAAACGTTAAAGGAGAAGCTATACCTGATAGGTTTTCAACTTTAACTTCATTTAGTTGATGATCTCCACGAAGCACGAGTGCAATAATTTTTTCTGGCTCACCTTCAGTAGAATTACCAAGTACTAATAGCGTTTTAACGGTAGTCTTTAAATCTAAATTCGAAGTTTTTATTAAACGTTCAAGTTTTAAATCTACAGTGCTAATGTCTTGAGTTGGCTCTGCTCGTTCACCTTGTGGTGCTAGGGCCTCAGCTTTCTCAACGTTAGCAGCAAATTCGCTGTCGTCACTAAAAGCAATGTCGTCTTCGCCTGAGTCTGCTAGTACATGAAATTCATGAGATGCTTCGCCGCCTATTGAACCTGTATCTGCGATAACTGGACGATAATCTAATCCTAAGCGATCAAAAATACGGCAATAAGCGTCAAACATTTTTTGATAAGTTTGCTTTAAACATTCTTCACCTAAGTGAAATGAGTAAGCATCCTTCATTAAAAATTCACGACCACGCATGACACCAAAACGAGGACGTATTTCGTCACGGAATTTAGTTTGAATTTGGAAAACATTCAGTGGGAGTTGTTTATAACTGTTTATTTCATTTGCGACTAATTTAGTAATCACTTCTTCGTGGGTTGGTCCTAATACGAATGCGCGGTTATGTCGATCATTTAAACGTAGTAATTCAGGTCCATAATCTTCCCAGCGACCAGACTCTTCCCATAAATCAGCAGGTTGAACCATAGGCATTAATACTTCGATCGCATTTGCTCGTTCCATTTCTTCACGAACAATGTTTTCAACTTTTCGTAAGACTTTAAGTCCCGTAGGTAACCAAGTATACAAACCCGAAGCGACGTTGCGGACAAGGCCTGCGCGTAACATTAATTGATGGCTAATAACTTCGGCGCTGGCTGGCGTTTCTTTTAGGGTGGAAAGCAAATATTGACTAGTGCGCATTGACTAAAGGTTCCGTAATAAATCGAGAATATAATTGTCGGTTATTCTAGCAGGGCGTTCGCTTTGGCGTAAGTAATAATGTAAAAAACTTAATTATTTTATCTACAAATACCTGTTTGGGTGTAATGGCTTAACGAGTCATCTTTTTAACAAAAACTACAACAAAAAGTGCAATGGTAAAACTACCGGTAAATGCCTCTATGGCGGCTATAGCTCGTGATACACCGACAGGCGTAAAGTCGCCATAACCTAATGTTGTAAAAGTGACCACAGAATAATATAAACTGGAAAGGAAGAAGGTGAAGTTTTCACTGGATGACTGCGAACTGCTGTAGATGAAAAATGAACCTTGGTAATTTAAACCCGTGAATGTATAAAGTATCGCGCAAACTAAAATGAGTAACATAGAAATACCAACGATGCGTAGTGGCGCCTCGCCATAACCACAAAATAAATCGACGATTTTTGAAGTGATACGTTTGATACTATATTTAGGCATTTGCATACGGCGCATGGTCAATTCTTTTTGAATTAAATCGCCTGAAAGAGTGAAAATACCTTCTTGTTCGGAATGCTTTCTTAAATCGCGATAGACCTCTTCGGCCTGTTCGTAATAATCAATGGTTTGTTCTATTTTATTTTCTTTGAGGGCTTGTTGAGCTAAGACTTCTTGACTCAGCTTTTTTCCTATCTGAATGTTTTCAATTTTACAGCCTTTCCATTTAACTCCTAATAAATTTGTTTGTTCTAAATTGGCGCAATTGAGTTTGGCATTCTTTAAGTCAGCTTTCATTAAGCTTGCTTTACTTAGTTTAATGTTAAACAGGTGAGCGCCAAATAAATTAGCACGATATAAATCAGCATAAGAAAAATCGTAGCCATCTTTATTATGATGATTAACTAAATCTATATGGCTTAAATCAGCATTTTTTAGGCAAATACCGCGCGTTAACCCACCAGCAGAGACATAGTCAACCAGCGCTTGTTTTACATCATCGCCTGATTTATCAAGTGTTTGATCATGCCAAAAGCAATAACCACTTTCATTTGCTTTCTCTTCGCAAACTATTCCTTTGGGATCATCGTATTGGCAGAGGTGATTGGCTTTTTTCATAACATAAGTATAGTCGGGGAATTGAACTTTCCCCAACTAAAAAGGCGTAATTTATGAAACGATAATGCAAAAAATTAACGAATAATTAAAAAGAAATAGACTTTCTTTTAGGCCGTTCTCCTGATGGTTTAGAAACAGGTTCTGTTGAAATAGCAGGAGCTTTACTTCTCGCTCTTTTTTTCTTTTTTGAATTTTTCGTGGCTGAAACTACGGTATTAATGAAGTCTGCTGATTTTTTAGCTGGATTATAAGCAACCTCAATAACTTCACCGTTATATTCGATAATATCGCCGTGACGAATCTTTTTACGCTTTTGACATTCAACTTCATTATTCACCAAAACAGCGCCTTCACTGATGACAATTTTAGCCTCGCCACCACCACCAACCATATTGGCAATCTTGAGTAATTTACAAAGTTCTATAGGTTGAACACAAATGTCGATAATTGAGTTTTCAGACATGAAATACGCCTAATAATTTTAAATAATAATATTGTTAAATTCTAACATATATAACGGTTTTAGAATAAAATTTATATTGGCAATAAAAATATTATGACAAATTGAGTACACTTCTGGCTTGCATTAGCATGTGTTGTCTATACAATGCGCACCTAGCAGAAACGGCAAGGTACTTTAAAGAGTATTACGCAAAGCTACCGGTCTAAGGGCAGAGCCTATGACAGCGGAGTTTCCTCGCATCAAAGATAGATTCATATCGTATCAATTGACCGTTTCCCTATTTAACATTTACTCTATTGGTACAAGGCTTAACGATGAAAACATTAATATTTATCCCTGCAATTGCTTTAGCAACTTTTTCTTTCACTCCTATGGTACAAGCATCAAGCGTAGCGCAAACAATTTGTGGCTATGTTTCAGTTGATGACAAGTCTCGTTTACGCTCATTTTTAAAAGACAATAAATTAAAAATTCGTAAAATCTTTGATGGTGTTCAATGCAACGGAAAGAATCTTGTTGAATTTGCCGATAGTAAAAGCTCATTTAAAACCGGCGCATTAATGATAGGTAAATTACCTAAGAAAAAAGTGCAAAATATAATGGCATCGATTAATTCTACTGAATTATCTTCTCTTGCTAATAAGCGTATTAATGGCTAATCAGTAAATTCATTTTCTTTAAAGCGTGTTGATTGTAGTGGACTTTATGTCCACTTTTTTATACGTGAAATTTAATGAGAATACCGAGTTTATTGGAAATGTGATGAAGTTATCATGGCTTGTGTTCTTCAAACTGATTTATAACAAGCTTTAGCTTGCCAAGCAGCATACTGATTGCTACTTAATAAAAAGAGTTATTGTTGGTACATTACAAATAAGCTGTCTTTTGTGATTCTTAAGATAAAAATTGCTTCTTTTTAATTTAAGAAGATAAATTCCTGGGCTAAATTGATACGCTTGAGATAAATTTAATGTCATTGATATTGTTTTCTTTGCGGATATCGTTAAATAGTCTTCAATATTTGGCTCGATGCGTTTTACCATCGGACCTTGGTAATTTAATTTCTTGCCGGTTTCCTTATTGGTGATAACAAATAAATCAGAGAGAAAACCTTCAAAAGGTGTGAACCAAGTCAATAGTTCTATTTTTTCATCTAAAAGGTTTGTGAGAGAAAAATCAAGTAATACTGCTTCGGTTGATAATGGCAAAGAATCTACAGATATAGTGCAAGTTATTACTTTGGGTTCCATATTTTCGAAAGCCTTAGTGGTGGATATTGACAGACAGCTCAAAAAAATAATTGAGTAGGCAAGTGAACTAGTTATCAATAAAGAGTAGCTTTTAAGCATTTTAAAATACCCCTAAGCAAAATAATAAAGACCAAATAAGCTTAAGCTACATTTGGTCTATACACCTAGGTATCTTTCAAATAATAATCAGATATTATTAATTTTGATTAGGGGTGTTCTCTGCAAAGTATTCATGGCTATCGGCATTGTTTAATGCTTGATCAGGGTCAGAAGTTGCTAAGCTTTGTGCACCTGATTGACCATAAACAACATCGTCAGTACCTGCTACAGCATTAAAGTGACTTAATTCATGAACAATCGTTCCTGCACGTGAATCTGTACCGAACTCATTGGCGTTCCAAAATGCGCGGCAAAGGTAAACTTTATATGGTTGTGTAGGGTATACGTAGGCGAAATATGATTTTTTACAGCTACAATCAAAGGTAACAGGTTTATTATCAATAGCATCGTCAATGGCATTAAAATGATCTACGGCAGTATTATAGCGAGCTGATGTAGCATCGCCAAACCAGGTGTTATAACGTGCAGAAGTATTATTTGCTGCGTGACTACTTAAGTAAGATACTGAGTTATTAGTAATTTGATCTGCCGCAGCTAGTGCGCTGATTATCTCTGTTTTTTGAGAGTTGTCACAACGACCAGTAAAACAAGTACCACCAATACAGTCTCCAGCACCGCCTCCGCTGCCCGGCTTACCTTTATTTGCAGCCCCCTTACTTTCAATACCCTCTAACCAAATAACACTAACTGGTGATGTTAAACGTTCAACAGATAAACGTTCAGCTTTTTTCTGCTGACCTTTATTACTGTACAAATGCATCGATTTAACATCGTAACTTACTTCGTAATTACCTGTTGAACTCATATCATATAACGCAGAAAGTTCGAATGTTTTAGTTAAAGATTGCCCCGACTTTAATTTAATGAAATCTTTGTCAGTAGGTGCCTGTCGCTTGTAATGAGGGCCGTAAAAATCGACTGCAACACCATCTTTTTTAACACTAAAGATATGTTCTTCATTTAGGTCTGTATACCAGCCCAATATTTTTTGCTGGCCGTTGCCATTATTGGTAATGTTTAATGTTGCATTTACGTTTCCATTTTCAGTTTTAGCCACTGAAACTTGAACATCTAGTTGAGGTTTTGCTGCATTCGCTTGCAAAGTAATGATTGCAGTTATCGCTATCATTATTTTTATTAAGTGCTTCATAGATATCTACCTTTTTTATTTTTAATAAAATACAGTACAACAGAGAAAATTAGTAATTGGTCTATGTTGATGATATTACTCTGATTCTTTTGTAGTTTAAGCGATAGCAAATTAACGGCAATTTTTGATAAAAAAACGACATAGGGAGAGAAATATTCATTGGTGTAGTTTGAATAAGAGAGAAGAATGAAGTTATGTACTTTTCTTTGAATTTGTAAACAGTAATTGTGAATTATACTATTTCAATAGTCGATAAATAGAAAAAAGATATATCAAAATAGGATATTCAGCTAAAAGTCATTAGTCTGCTTGGCATTAAATAACCCTATTTATACCTATAAATTTACGTGTTCATCAATAAAATTTTAGCCCGTTAATAAGCACTTCGGTTTTTATATCAAATACGAGTTTTCCATTAATATTTTGATGTTCATATGAAGGAGATGATTGATATTCACTTTAAATTATATGAACTATACTTGAAACTGTTTAAATAATAAGGGAATTATTTATGGGGATTCTGCCAAGGATGAATCCCCGTTTAGACCTCAACACTCTATTCAGTTAGGAAATAATCGAAACAATTACATTGGCCTTGATAACGATTTGTAAACAGGTATACATGACTAAAATATTGGCGGAAACTGCTTGATAAAAATTAACTTAGCGTAGGTTCATAAGTGCTAAACGCAGCCGAACGCTAGAGTGAAAAAGAGAAAGAAGAGGCTAGGTATAATGTATATGACCAAGTTCAATTCCAAAAAAATATAATAGGAATGGATTATGACCTATGAAAAAACAATCAAAACATTAACTAGTGTACGTCGTAAAATTTCAATATTAGTTACTTTTATATGTACGTTAACTTTGAGCGTGTCTTGTATAGCGGAAATGCAAACAGTAGAAAAGTGGCTTAACAGTGAGTTCAAGGAAAGCACCTTAACTAAAACTCAGCAATTGCAAGAAATGCAGTGGTTCGTTAACGCAGCTAAGCCCTTTAAAGGTATGACTATACGAGTTGTGTCTGAACGTATAGATACTCATGTTTATGAAGCTAAAGTATTAGCGAAAGCTTTTCAGGAAATTACGGGAATTAAACTGGTACATGAAATTACCGGTGAAGATGATGTGGTAAAAAAAATAGCGACACAAACAGATCTCGATTACAGCCTCTATGATGCCTACATTAATGATAGTGATTTTATTGGTACTCATTATCGTTCCGGGAAAGTTGTCGCGCTATCCGATTTTATGGCCGGAGAAGGAAGAGATGTCACCTCACCTACATTGGATCTCGATGATTTTATTGGTTTGAGTTTTACAACAGGACCTGATGGAAAGCTCTACCAATTACCCGATCAGCAATTTGCAAATCTATACTGGTACCGAGCAGATTGGTTTGCTAGGGCTGATTTTAAATTGAAATTTAATAAAATTTATGGTTATGAGCTAGGCGTACCCCAAAACTGGAGTGCTTACGAAGATATTGCTGAATTCTTTACTGTTCATGTTAAAACTATTGATGGTAAAAAAGTATATGGTCATATGGATTATGGCAAAAAGGACCCTTCTTTAGGGTGGCGATTTTCTGATGCTTGGTTATCTATGGCGGGTGAAGGAGACAAAGGTCTTCCAAACGGGACACCTGTCGATGAGTGGGGAATTCGTGTTGAAAACTGTCATCCTGTGGGCGCTAGTGTTAGCCGAGGAGGAGCATTAAATAGCCCCGCTGCTGTGTATGCTATTACGAAGTTTACCCAGTGGTTGAATAAATTTGCGCCGCCAGAGGCTAAATCGATGAACTTCACAGAAGCTGGAGCATTAGCTGGGCAGGGGAGTATAGCTCAACAAATATTTTGGTATAGCGCATTTACTGCCGCACTAACAGATCCAAACCTTCCGGTAACAAACGATGATGGAACGCCCAAATGGCGAATGGCTCCTTCACCTAGAGGACCTTACTGGGAAAAAGGCATGAAATTAGGATATCAAGATACAGGTGCCTGGACTTTTATGACATCAACACCTTTAGAAAATAGAAAAGCGGCTTGGTTGTATGCGCAGTTCGTGACCTCTAAAACTGTTTCTTTGCAAAAAACTTTGGTCGGTCTGACGCCAATAAGACATTCAGACATAATATCCGACAAAATGACAAAAGTGGCGAATAAATATGGTGGTTTAATTGAATTCTACCGTAGTAAAGCCAGAGTTTCATGGACACCAACAGGAACGAATGTACCTGATTACCCTGGGTTATCCGATTTATGGTGGAAAAATGTTGCACTTGCTATTAATGGTCAGTTAACCCCTCAAGAAGCGATGAATAAAATGGCAAATACAATGGATGAACGCTTAATTAAGCTTGAACAAAAAGGCCAAGAACGTTGTGCGCCTAAAATGAACCCTATAAAAGAAGTATCTTATTGGTTAAATCGTCCTGGAGCACCAAAGCCAAAACTTGATAACGAAAAACCTAAGGGGGTTACCCTTACATACAAAGCCTCATTAGAAGCTTGGAACTAGGGGGAATTCTAATTAAAAAATGTATCAGATATTTATCATTATTGATTATATGTAGTCTAGGCTCGCCACTTTATGCTACAAAATTTTCATTATTAACTGAAGAGTTACCTCCATATAGTATTAAAAATGGTAGTGGTGGAACGGGGGCAAGCATAGATATAGTTTCTCAACTATTTACTCGTGTGGGTTTTGATTACGAAATAAAAGTGATTCCATGGAAACGAGCCATAATAACTTCGTTAAGAAATGATAATACCTGTGTTTTTCCAATGCAGCGTAACCAAGAACGAGAAGCATCTTATCAATGGATAAGCCCAATTCTTATTACGTACACAGGGTTATATACCCTGGAAGACTCACCTCACAAACTGATCACCCTTGATGACGCTAAAGGTTTGAAAATTGGTACTTATAACGGGAGTGCTGTGGCTGAATATTTATCGAGCTGGGGGTATGATGTTAAAATGACACCTAAAGATGCCCCCAACATTAAAAAGCTAAGAAGCAAAAGAATAGATGTTTGGGCTGCAGATACGCTATCTGCAAAATACTTAGCAAAGAAGCATGAAATGACTAATATAAAAGAACAGCTAGTTTACTTTTCAACTTTACGAGCTCTGGCCTGTAATACAAATATTTCCAAGATGAAAATCAGTAAGTTACAACAAGAACTGAAACTTATGTATACCGACGGTACTATCGAAGAGATTCTTTCAATATATCAATAGTGTATAAATAAAACGGCTAAACATCCTGACAAAATGATCAAACTTATCTGTGTAGCACGCTTATTTTATCAATAATTTATTGAAATTATTTATTCATTTTAGTTAAGGCGACTTTCGATGTATTAAGTCGATAGTTGCTAATACCTAGTTATACTTATCTATATTTGGATACCATTTAGCCAGTGTATACGACAGATGATTACTCAAATTCATACCGATAATTAATGCTTATACTGTCATTGGTTTAAAGGGTAAATCTCTATAACGCTTACCTGATGCTGCAAAAACTGCATTGCTTAATGCTGGTGCAAAAGGGGCAACTCCTGGTTCACCTAAACCGGTTGGATTTTTGCTTGAGTCGGTAATATGCACGCGAACATTTGGCATATCACTAATGCGCATAACCGGGTAATTGTGAAAGTTCGAGTTCACTACAGCGCCATTTCTAAAGGTGATTTCTGTATTCAATGCTAACGACATTCCCATAACAACAGCTCCTTCCATTTGAGCTGTTGCACCATCAATATTGAGTATCTGACCACAATCAATCGCACAGTCTACATTTAATACTTTGATATCGTCATTTTTCACCTCAACATGTACCGCCATAGCAACAAAACTTTTAAAACTATAGTGTACTGCCAAACCTATTCCTTGACCTTCAGGTAAGTTTTCTCTGTTATGCCAGCTTGCCTTTTCTGCGACCAACGCCAAAACCGCTTTTGCTCTTTTAACGTCTTTTTTCTGCTTTTTTTTCTGATTATTATCAAAAAGTTGATTTACAAATGACAAAGGATCTTTACCCGTTTTATAAGCAAGCTCATCGGCAAATGTGCTAAAGGCAAAACCATAAAAAATTGAATTAACAGCTCTATACCAACCAATTCTCGTATGGGCTTTAGCGTCGCCTGATTCTGCTCTAAGGTTTTTTACGCCAAATAAATGATTAACTACCGCATTTAGGGTGCCTTTGGGGGCTCTAACGAGAGAAGGGTCAAATAAGGTGGGGATAGAAGGGAAAGCAGCTCTGTGCAACCAACCGGTAACATTTCCTTGCTCATCCATTGAAGCCTCAATGTGCTGAGCATTAATTGAATGGTAATAACCCGTACGCATGTCTTCTTCTCGTGACCAAATAAGCTGAATAGGAACGCCCGATTTTTCAGAGATAACGGCTGCTTCGTGAACATAGTCACACATAAACTTACGTCCAAAAGCGCCGCCAGCCATTGCCACATGCACCACTATATCCTTAGGCTCTCGTTTTAAGTATTGTCCTAATACTTTTTGAATGTCTACAGGGCTTTGCGTTGAAGCCCAAACTTCACAGCTATCCTTTTGGACCCATACTACACTAGCGTTAGGCTCCATCGGTGAATGGGAAAGGTGTCCGCCAGTATAGGTAGCTTTGAGTTTGTGTTTGGCTTTCTTAAACGCTCGATTTACATTGCCGCGTTCTTTTGCCAAAGTTGCTGGCTTTTCCACATTTGCAACTAACTGTTGTTTATACTCTTTAGTGTTGTAGACGGAGTTTTCACCTAAATTCCATTCAACTTTTAATTTTTTTACTGCTTGCTGCGCTGTCCAGGTATTATCGGCAACCACAGCCACACCACCTATAGAGCCAAATGGCACATCAAAACGTGGGATTTCTACAATATTTATTACGCCTTTTACTTTTAGAGCCTCTGTTTTGTCTACACTTTTAAGACTGCCGCCTAAAACAGGGCAATGAATTATAGCGGCATATTTCAGGCCTGGTAATTTAGTATCAACTCCATAAATGCGCTTTCCTATCACTACCTCATCTTGATCGTGTCGGGCCAGTTTTTTTCCTATGTATTTAAATTCACTTTGCTTTTTAAGGGGTACTTTGTCAGGAATAGGCATGTTATTGGCAATGCTAGCTAATTCACCAAATCCCAACTTTTGCTGATTGAGTTTATTAATAACAAAGTGAGATTGGGCATAACAATTATCAGTTGAGGTTTTCCAAACTTTAGCTGCTGCTGCAATCAGCATTGCTCTTGCTTTAGCGCCTGCTTCGCGCATTGGCTTATACATTACTCTAATACTTTTTGAACCACCTGTTGATTGTGGGCCAAACTTTTCGTCAGCATCACCTTGTTGAACACTAACTCGCTGCCAATCAGCATCCATTTCATCAGCTACAGCAGATGGTAAGGCGGTACTGATACCTTGTCCCATTTCACAACGACCACAATATATGGTGGTATCACCATTGTCATCGAGGTGAATGAAGGCATTAAGCTCTATACTGCTATTTTCTACAATCCCTTTTTCTGCTAATGCATTACCAGGCAATGAAATGCTAATGCATAGACCACCAGCGGTTACTCCTGCAATTTTTAAAAAATTTCGACGACTTACGTTTGAATTACTCATGTTAAGCTTCCTTACTTAGCGTATCTGCGGCTTCTGCAATCGCCTTTGTGATGCGTTGATAAGTCCCACAGCGACAAATATTGCCCTGCATTGA
>MAAB01028042.1_pt1 | contig 40266 bp, 45 predicted proteins | sample 1115991 | NCBI WGS metagenome assembly MAAB01 (sample SAMN04961124, study PRJNA320927) | seawater metagenome | isolation source: sample BD02T18 sea water enriched with oil for 18 days | place: USA:Gulf of Mexico | collected 2013-07-27 | reverse complement strand
TTGTGGGTAAGTACATAAATATAAGGAACTAGTGTTTTGACTGACTCTAAGAAGCAAAATTCATATAACAGAGACGAATTATTAAGTTGTGGCCGTGGAGAGTTGTTTGGTCCAGGCAATGCACAGCTACCGATGCCTAATATGTTGATGGTTGATAGGATCCCATCGATTACCGAAGATGGCGGCCCGCATGGTAAAGGGCAAATTATTGCTGAGTTAGATATTAACCCTGATTTATGGTTTTTTGATTGTCACTTCCCGGGTGATCCGGTGATGCCTGGTTGCCTCGGCTTGGATGCGATGTGGCAGTTGGTTGGTTTCTTTCTTGGTTGGAAAGGTGGCTTGGGCCGTGGCCGTGCGTTAGGTGTGGGTGAGCTTAAGTTTACCGGTCAGGTGCTGCCGACGGCTAAACGAGTGGTTTATAAAATTGATATGAAACGTGTGATCATGAGAAAGTTGGTCATGGGTATTGCTGATGCGGTGATGGAAGTGGATGGAAAAGTCATCTATGAAGCGAAAGACCTACGAGTCGGTTTGTTTACATCGACAGAGAATTTCTAACAGAGGGATTAAAATGAGACGTGTTGTTATTACTGGTATGGGAATTGTTTCCTCTTTAGGAAGTGATGCCGATAGTGTTGCTGAGTCTTTGAAAGCAGGTAAGTCAGGGATTTCATTTGTTGAAGAATATAAGGAAAAAGGTTTCCGCAGCCAGGTTGCCGGGGTCCCGACGATTAACCTTGATGAGTTAATCGATCGTAAGGCGCGTCGTTTTATGGGTGATGCGGCTGCTTATGCCTATGTGTCGATGCAGCAGGCTATTGATGATGCGGGTCTGACCGAAGAAGAAGTTTCTAACCCTAAAACGGGTTTGATTATGGGCTCTGGTGGGGCGTCAACAAAAAATGTCGATGATGCTTTGAATATCCTTGAAAATAAAGGTATTCGTCGAGTTGGGCCTTATATGGTGCCAAGAACGATGAGCAGCACGGTATCAGCGGGTTTAGCAACACCGTATAAAATAAAGGGTGTGAACTATTCAATTACATCAGCTTGTGCGACGAGTTCTCACTGCATTGGTAATGCGATGGAGCTTATCCAGTTGGGTAAGCTCTAAGAAAAGAAATGAAACGCCTGAGTTAGCATCACGTGCTTATGATGCGGATCGTGATGGTTTTGTTATTGCAGGTGGTGGTGGTGCGGTTGTGGTTGAGGCGTTAGATGTTGCGTTGGCTCGTGGTGCGAAAATTTATGCCGAGCTAGTCGGTTATGGTGCTACTTCTGATGGTTACGACATGGTTGCTCCGTCAGGTGAAGGTGCGACACGTTGTATGCAAATGGCGATGGAAAATGTCGATGCGCCGATTGATTATATTAATGCGCATGGTACCAGTACGCCAGTAGGGGATATTGCCGAGCTTAAAGCGGTTAAGGCTGTGTTTGGTGAAAGTACACCGCCTATTGGGTCAACTAAGTCCTTGTCTGGGCATTCGCTTGGTGCGGCAGGTGTTCAAGAAGCTATCTATTGTTTATTAATGATGAAAGATAATTTTATTGCGGCATCGGCTAATATCGATGACTTGGATGAAGCGGCAGCCGGTGTTTCAATTGTTCAAGAAAAAGTTGAAAATGCTAGCTTGAATACGATTATGTCGAATAGCTTTGGTTTTGGTGGTACAAATGCAACCTTGGTTATGCAGCGCTACAAAGCGTAGAACTGTATTTTAGGCATAAAAAAACCGGCTTAAAAGCCGGTTTTTTTATGCCTAATGAAAAGCTTATTTGATGGCTAAAAGCTCCATTTCAAATATTAATGTTTCATTTGGGCCAATGTCGCCGCCAGCACCTTGTGCGCCGTAAGCTAGCTCTGATGGAATAAATACTTTCCATTTCGCGCCAACATTCATCAATTGTAAGGCTTCTTGCCAGCCTTGAATGACGCCATTAACTGGGAATGTTGCTGGTTCGCCACGTTTAATTGAGCTATCAAAAACAGTGCCGTTAATTAGGCTGCCTTCGTAATGTACATCAACGGTATCGGTTGCAGCAGGTTTGTCGCCTTCGCCTTCATTAAGAACGATGTATTGCATGCCGCTATCTAGCGCGATAACGCCGTCGTTGTTAAGGTTGTCGGCTAAAAATTTAGTGCCTACGTCAGCGTTACCTTGCTGAGCTGCAGCTGCTTGCTCTTGCATTTTCTTTTGGAACGCTTCGATAACTTCACGCATTTCTGCCGGCTCTAATAGACATTTATCACCGTTTAAACTGTGTGTTAAGCCTAAAACAAGTGCTTCAGTTTCAACGTCTAATTTGTCTTGCTGAATGCCGCCGCCAATTTGTTGGCCCATGGTGTAGCTAAGTTTCTGTTTCTCAGTTTCCAAGGTAGTGTCCTTTTCTATATAGTTAAAAAAAGGTTATTTTACAACACTCTGCTGGCGGATAACTAGCGCGACTAAAAAATAGCCGCTTGCTAATGGAAGCTGGGGAAGGTTTTAGTGGTGAAAAGCCACTGAAGGGGCTTTGGGGTTAAGCCTTAATATCGATGATGCTACCGATCACATCACCCGCGGTTTGTGCAACTTTGGCCGATATTTGAACCTGAGTCTCAGCCTCTTTCAGCGCGATGAGTTCTTTTGCTGAGTTTGTGTTTTCACCGCTCAGTTGATCTCGGCTGGCGAGGTTCTGGCTGGCTTCATTTGCTTGGTTGACGCCCTTGTTGATGCCCAATAGAGCGTTCTGACTAATTGATCCAACATCCATAATAATTACCGAGTAGTTTTCTACATAACGATATTATAGTTGAAACTATAATGTCCGTAATGCGATGGAGTTCACATTACGGACATTGTTTTACTTAATTCTTATTGGTTTCGTGTTCTGCGGAGCATAAAGCCGTCATGTTTAGGATGCGCCTGATTGAGGCTAGCGGTTTTAAAACGTGCACGGGTTTTTCAATGCCTAATAAGATAGGGCCTAGGCTGATGCCGTCACTTAGAATTCGAAGCAGGTTGAATGATGTGTTGGCAGCGTCGAGGTTAGGGAAGACAAATAAGTTGGCGGTGCCTTCTAACTTTGAATTGCTAATCATTTCTTTACGGAGCTCTTGCAGTAGCGCAGCATCGGCTTGTATTTCGCCTTCTACTTCAATATGCGGGTGTTTTTCATGCAAGATGCGCGCGGCCTCGGCCATTTTGCTGGCTTCTTCATTGTCATCACTACCGAAGTTAGAATGTGACAGCATGGCGGCCTTCGGTGAGATGCCAAAACGCTTCACGCATTCTGCTGCTTGTAGGGTCATGGCGACGAGCTCTTCGGTGTTGGGATTGCGGTTTACCATGGTGTCACAGAAGAAATAAACTCCTTTAGGGATGACGACGACACTCATCGCGGCGACTTTCTCAATGCCGGGTTTTTTATCTAATATGTCGGTGATGTGGCCAAGGTGACGGTGGTAATTGCCGACCATGCCGCAAATCATCGCGTCAGCCTTGCCGAGCTTCACCAATAGGGATGCTAGTACGGTGTTTTTGGTGCGAACGTAATTTCTGGCGAGAGCAAGTGATACTCCCTTGCGTTCTTTTGCTTTGTGATAAGTTTGTGCGCACTCTTCGAAGTAGGGGTTGTTATCCGGTTCGATGACATCAACATCGGTATTGATGTCGATGCTCAGCCCTAACTCGTTAATGGTGGTTTGAATGGTGTTTTTTCGACCGATTAAGATCGGTTTAGCAAGTCCGCCGCTGAGTACTTCTTGAATGGCGCGAAGTACCTTTTCATTTTCACCTTCCGCATAAACGACTCGTTTAGGGGTTTGCTTGGCTTGATCAAAGATAGGCTTCATCACCATGCCTGAACGGTAAACGTAACGTTCTAGTGATTCTCGGTATTGCGCGAAGTCTTCGATAGGCTTAGTGGCAACACCACTGTCCATTGCCGCTTTCGCCACGGCCATGGGGATGTCGACTATCAAATTGGGGTCGAATGGACGGGGGATCAGGTACTCTGCGCCGAATACCGGTGTGTTGCCGGCATAACTGTCGCTATCGTCATTGACCGCTTTTTGCGCGAGTTCTGAGAGTGCGCGAATACAGGCCAGCTTCATTTCTTCGTTGATGGTGCTGGCGCCTACGTCGAGTGCTCCGCGGAAAATGTAAGGGAAACAGAGTACGTTGTTTACCTGGTTTGGGTAGTCTGAACGTCCAGTGGCGATAATGGCATCGGCACGAACAGCTTTAATCTCTTCCGGTAAAATTTCGGGTACGGGGTTGGCTAAGGCGAAAATGATGGGTGAGGCGGCCATTTGCTTGACCATTTCTTGGCTCATCATGCCAGCGCGTGATACGCCGAGGAAAATATCGGCGCCAACGATCGCTTCTGCTAAAGTGCGGATCTCGGTTTTTGCCGCGTAGCGTTGTTTTCTGTCGTCCATGTTGCCGGGGCGTCCATCGTAAATAACGCCTTTGCTATCGCAGACAAGAATGCTTTCTCGCTTCAGGCCCATTTTTACTAACATGTCTAGGCAAGCGATGCCTGCTGCGCCTGCGCCGGAAGCAACCAGGCGTACGTCTTCGATGTTTTTCTTCGCAACGATTAAACCGTTAATAATAGCGGCGGCGGTAATAATGGCGGTGCCGTGTTGATCGTCGTGGAATACAGGGATATCCATACGTTCACTGAGTTTTTGTTCGATAAAGAAGCACTCGGGCGCTTTGATGTCCTCTAGGTTAATGCCGCCAAAGGTAGGTGCGAGGCTGGCGACAATATCGACGAATTTATCGGGGTCTTTTTCGTCGATTTCGATATCAAATACATCCACGCCACCAAATTTTTTGAATAAAACGCCTTTGCCTTCCATCACAGGTTTTGAGGCTAAGGGGCCGATATCGCCCAGACCTAGAACTGCGGTACCATTAGTGATAACGGCGACTAAGTTGCTGCGCGAGGTGTACAGTGCGGCGGTGGAGGGGTCTTTGGCTATTTCTAAGCAGGGCTCAGCAACGCCAGGGCTGTAGGCTAAGGCGAGATCATCTTGGTTGCTTAACGTCTTCGTGGCGACGACTTCAATTTTGCCGGGTTTGGGGTGTCGGTGGTAGTGTAAGGCGTTTTGGCTGAGCTTGTCTGACATATTTGAATAACCTAATGACGTTAAATGGGGGGAGGATTATACGTTAAACTATTGACGTATAAGAAAGGACTTAATACTAACTGGATTATCTGATTTTGACGATGGTAGATCATGAATGCACTTGAAATAAAGCAATTAACAAAATGTTATGGCAGCGGGCTACGTGCTCTAAAAGGGGTGGACTTGCAAGTTAAGCAGGGGGATTTCTTTGCTCTGCTAGGGGCTAATGGCGCCGGCAAGTCAACCACCATCGGTATTATTGCCTCGTTGGTGAATAAAACATCGGGTTCGGTGACCGTGTTTGGGCATGACTTGGATGCGGAGCCAGAAGCGGTGAAACGTTGCATAGGCTTGGTTCCACAAGAATTTAATTTTAATCAATTTGAAAATGTATTCGATATTGTTGTTTCGCAGGCGGGTTATTACGGTATTCCGCGTAAACAAGCGCTGCAACGCGCCGAGATATGTTTGAAGCAATTGGAGTTATGGGATAAACGTGGGGTGGCTTCGCGGACATTGTCTGGTGGCATGAAGCGACGGTTGATGATTGCGCGTGCCTTGGTGCATGAGCCTAAGTTATTGATTTTAGATGAACCTACCGCTGGGGTCGATATTGAAATTCGTCGGTCGATGTGGGCGTTTTTTAAGGAAATTAATGCAGCAGGTACGACCATTATACTAACCACGCATTACTTAGAGGAAGCGGAGAGCCTGTGTAAACATATTGCTATCATCGATAAGGGTGAGGTGATCAAAAGCACGGATATGAAAACTTTGTTGGAGCAGGCTGACGAAGAGTCGCTGGTTTTGAGTTTGGAGAAGCCTGTGCAGAGCATGCCGGAGATCGAAGGCTGTCGAATGAGTAGTATCGACGAAACGACTTGGTTGGTCGCGGTGCAAAAGGAGGTCGGTTTGAATGCCTTATTTGTGGGGTTAGATCAACAAGGTATCAAGGTGTCGGGAATGCGTAATCAATCGAATCGGCTGGAGCAGTTGTTCCTTAATTTATTAGAGAGTAAGAGGGCTTAACGGGTGTTTAATAAAGAGTATAGGGTGGCCTTGATGACCATCGCACATAAGGAAGTTAGGCGGTTCCTACGTATTTGGATGCAAACCTTATTGCCGTCGGTGATTACGACAAGTTTGTATTTCCTGATTTTTGGCACCCTGATCGGTTCGCGCATTGGCAAGATGAATGGTTATGATTATATGGAGTTCATTGTGCCGGGGTTGATTCTGATGACGGTGATTAGCAATGCGTATGCAAACGTGGTGTCGTCGTTTTATGGAACCAAGTTCCAACATAATATTGAGGAGATGTTGGTGGCGCCGATTCCGCCCTGGGTGATTTTGACGGGATATATTTCAGGCGGGGTGTTTCGAGGTTTGATCGTTGGGCATTTTATTTTCTACAGCGGGATTTATTAATGCGGTTTATGCGCAGAGTTTTGATGATATTTCAATCGTGCCGACTTTTGTGTTGACGCCGTTGATTTATCTCGGTGGGGTTTTTTACTCGATAGACATGCTGCCGGAATTTTGGCAGAAGTTATCGATGTTGAACCCCGTTTTTTATATTATTAATGTATTCCGCTATAGTATTTTAGGTGAATCAGATATTTCGGTGCTGAGTGGTTTTGTGGTTATTTTGGTATTTATCGTGAGTTTAATCTGGTTCAGTTTGAGGCTGTTGAATAAAGGGGTCGGGATTAAGAATTAGTGCGTTCATATTGAATGGGAACGTCGTATGTAGTAAAATCCGGCAAGTTTTTCGTGCTGTTTTTGCAACAATATTTCTAGCGAGGTATTGGGCATAGCGGTCCGTGAGTAAATGAAATCAATTAAAAGAAGCCTAATCAATGAATCACTTTAAGATTAAAAAGGGTTTGGATTTGCCAATTACTGGCGCGCCAGATCAAGTAATTTCAGAAGGTAATCAGGTTTCCAGTGTTGCCCTCGTCGGCAAAGATTACATCGATATGAAGCCTACCATGCTAGTTAAGGAAGGCGATCGGGTAAAACTGGGGCAAATTCTATTTAGCGATAAAAAAACCGAAGGGGTGAATTTCACCTCACCGGGTAGCGGAATCGTTAAAGGTATTAATCGTGGTGAAAAGCGTGTTTTACGTACCGTGGTCATCGAACTAGACGGTGACGAGAAAGTAGAGTTCAACAAGTATTCAGCTAATAAACTCGCTGGGCTTGATACGGACGCGGTCGTAGCAAACTTAGTTGAATCTGGTTTGTGGACGGCTTTTAGAACCCGCCCTTTTAGCAAAATACCGGCGTCTTCAACTCGTCCTGTAGCGATTCACGTATCGGCGATGGATACCAACCCGTTAGCGGCTGACCCTGTGGTGGTGATCGCGGCCGATTCTGAGGCCTTTAAAAACGGCTTAACCGTGTTGTCTCGTTTGGCAGACGATAAGGTTTACGTGAGTAAAGCGGCGGGTGCGGCAGTCGATGTTCCGACAATGGTTGATGTGGCTGAGTTTTCAGGCCCTCATCCTGCGGGACTCTCGGGCACACATATGCATTTTATTAGCCCCGTTAACGCAAAAAAGATCTCGTGGACGATTGGCTATCAAGACGTTATTGCGATCGGTAAGCTCTTTACCACAGGCTTGTTAAGTGTTGAACGTGTTATTGCGCTGGCGGGACCGTTGGCTAAAAAACCACGTTTGGTGAAAACCAGAATCGGTGCAAATACCGATGAACTGGTCAACGGTGAATTAACTGCCGATAACGTTCGGGTTATTTCGGGTTCAGTGTTTTCCGGCACTAAGGCTGTTAACTGGGCGGCATATTTAGGCCGTTACCACGTGCAATTATCGTTATTGCAAGAAGGCCGTGATAGACAGCTATTTGGTTGGTTAAACCCCGCTGGAGAAAAGTTCTCATTCACTAACGCGTTGTTTTCAAGCTTTAGCCGCAGTAAAAAAATTGCGATTGACACCTCGGCTCATGGTAGCCCGCGTGCGATCGTTCCCATTGGCGTATTTGAAGGGGTTATGCCCTTAGATATTCTACCAACACAGTTATTACGTGCGTTGGTGGTGATGGATGTCGATGCGGCGGAATCTTTAGGCGCATTAGAATTAGCGGAAGAAGATTTAGCGTTATGTTCGTTTGTCGATTCAGGTAAACACGATTTTGGTTTGGCGCTACGCGCTAATTTGGCTCACATCGAGAAGGAGGGCTAATGTCTCGTATCAGGAATTATTTAGACTCAATACACCCGCACTTTGCAAAAGGCGGACAGTATGAGAAGTATTACGCAATTTATGAAATGGTTGATACCTTTTTATATACCCCTAAGGATGTAACGGCGGGTTCAACCCACGTTCGTGATGCCTTAGATTTAAAACGTGTGATGACCTATGTGTTTATCGCAGCCTTACCTTGCGTCATTATGGCGATGTGGAACACGGGTCACTTAGCCAATGCAGCAATGGCTGACTTAGGTTTAACGTCATTAGATTCATGGCGTGGTCTGGTGACCAATATGGTGGGTTATGATCCAGACAGTATTCTGGCTTGTATGGTTCATGGTGCAATGTATTACGTGCCGATATATTTGGTAACGCTAATCGTTGGCGGTATCTGGGAAGTGATCTTTGCGGTTGTGCGTGGGCATGAAGTGAATGAAGGTTTCTTTGTAACCTCAATGTTATATTCATTGATTCTTCCTGCAACCACGCCGTTATGGCAAGTGGCGATCGGTATCTCATTTGGTGTTGTGATCGGTAAAGAAGTCTTCGGTGGAACCGGCAAAAACTTCTTGAACCCTGCGTTAACTGGGCGTGCGTTTTTGTTTTTCGCTTATCCGGCACAAATGTCAGGGGATGCGATTTGGACGGCAGTTGATGGTTTCAGTGGCGCAACGGCATTAGGCGTAGCGGCTACCGGCGGTATCGATGCAGTGATGGCATCCGGTATTACTTGGATGGACGCCTTCGTTGGGACGGTACAAGGTTCTATTGGTGAAACATCAACCATTGCCTGTTTAATTGGTGCTTGTTTCTTATTGTATACACGTATTGCATCGTACCGAATCATGCTGGGTGTGTTAGCCGGAATGATTATTACCAGTACCCTGTTTAACCTGATTGGTAGCGATACTAACCCGATGTTTGCGATGCCTTGGCATTGGCATTTAGTATTGGGTGGTTTTGCGTTTGGTGCTGTTTATATGGCAACAGATCCTGTAAGTGCAGCGATGACAAACACCGGACGTTGGGTGTTTGGATTGTTAATTGGTTTGATGGTGGTATTGATCCGTGTGGTTAATCCTGCCTTCCCTGAAGGTATGATGCTTGCCATCTTGTTTGCCAATATGTTTGCACCGTTGATTGACTACTTTGTTGTGCAGTCAAACATCAAAAGAAGGGAGAAGAGAAATGCCTAATGAGAATCAAAGCAAGCCGAGCGCTTGGAACTTTCTTGCCTTGCCAAATGACAGTACCGCAAAAACATTCATTATGGCGACCTTGGTCTGCCTAGTGTGTGCGGTATTCGTATCGGTTTCTGCGGTGGCTTTGAAGCCATTACAGGTGCTGAATAAGGAACTGGATAAGAAAAAGAATATTTTACAAGTAGCGGGTCTTTATCAAGACGGTGATGATATTGAGGCGGCGTTCTCAAAAATCGACATCAAATTGATTGAGCTAGCAACGGGTGAATATACCACTGAATATGATGCGGCTACGTATGACGAAAGAACGGCGGCAAAAGATCCAGAACTCAATGTTTTAATTGAAAAATCAGATGATTTAGCGGGCATTAGAATGCGCCCTAAATACATGCCGGTTTATCAAGTAAAAGACGAGGGTGTGGTGAAACAGCTTATTCTGCCGGTGAATGGTTATGGTCTATGGTCGACGCTGTATGGTTTTATTGCGTTGGAAACCGACGGCCAGACAATTATTGGCTTAAGTTACTACGAACATGGTGAAACACCGGGTTTAGGTGGCGAAGTAGATAACCCTAAGTGGAAGAAGATTTGGGCTGGCAAAAAAGTCTATGCTGACAATGGCGATGTGGCCATTGAAGTGATCAAAGGCATGGTAATACCGGGTTCAGCGGGTGAACAGCACCACGTTGATGGCTTGGCTGGTGCAACACTGACTAGCCGTGGGGTTAGCAATATGCTGGAATACTGGATGGGTTCAGAAGGGTATAAACACTACCTAACTAAAATCCAAGCAAACGGAGTATAGAATGAGTAATGACACTAAAAAAATCATATTAGACCCGTTAGTAGACAATAACCCAATTGGCCTGCAGGTCTTAGGTGTTTGTTCGGCGCTAGCGGTAACAACCAACTTAGGTACGGCTTTGGTGATGACCCTAGCGTTAACATCGGTAACGGCCTTTTCGAATTTATCGATCAGTCTGATTCGTAATCATGTTCCCAGTGCGATTCGTATTATTGTGCAAATGACGATTATTGCGTCCTTAGTGATTGTGGTTGATCAAGTACTTAAAGCCTATGTTTATGACTTAAGTAAACAATTATCGGTATTTGTTGGTTTGATTATCACCAACTGTATCGTAATGGGCCGTGCCGAAGCATTTGCGATGAAAAACCCACCGGGTGTTAGCTTCTTTGATGGCATCGGTAATGGTTTAGGTTATGGTTTGGTGTTGATGTTGGTCGGTACCTTCCGTGAGTTATTTGGCTCGGGTAAATTATTTGGTATTGAGATCTTAACGACCGTCAGTGATGGTGGTTGGTATGTGCCAAACGGCTTAATGTTATTACCACCGAGTGCCTTCTTCATTATTGGTTTATTAATTTGGGCTTTACGTGCGTGGCGTCCAGTTCAAGTAGAGACTGCTGACTTCAAAATTAAAGAAGTTAACGGCACGGAGGCGGTGTAATGGAAGCGTATATTAGTTTATTTGTTCGTGCGGTTTTTGTAGAAAACTTAGCGTTATCCTTCTTCCTGGGAATGTGTACTTTCTTGGCGGTATCGAAGAAAGTGTCTACCGCCATGGGTCTCGGTATTGCCGTTATTTTGGTGCAAACATTGACCATGCCGCTAAATAACATCTTGTACCAAGGTGTGTTAAAAGCGGGTGCGCTAGATTGGTTGGGTCTACCTGAAGTTGACTTAAACTTCCTAGGGTTAATCAGTTATATCGGTGTGATTGCTGCGGTGGTGCAAATCCTCGAAATGGCGATGGATAAGTATGCACCGGCCTTGTATAACGCACTGGGTGTATTCTTACCATTGATTACGGTGAACTGTGCGATTCTGGGTGGTTCATTGTTTATGGTGCAACGCGACTATAACTTAAGCGAAAGTGTGGTGTTCGGCTTTGGTAGTGGCTTAGGTTGGGCCTTAGCTATTACGGCGATTGCGGGCGTTAGAGAAAAACTTAAATATTCAGATGTTCCAGACGGTTTGCGTGGATTAGGTATTACCTTTATCACCGCGGGTCTTATGGCTATGGGCTTCATGGCATTCTCTGGTATTCAACTGTAATAGGAAATTAGCATGTTAGAAATTAGTTTAGGTATTGCATTTTTTACCGCTATTGTATTAATTCTTGTTGTCATTATTCTTGCTGCCAAATCAAAATTGGTTGCAGAAGGCAATGTAGACATACTCATTAATGGTGAAAAAACGGTTCATGCGGCAGTAGGCAGCAAGTTATTGGGTGCTTTAGCGGATGCTCAATTATTTGTCCCTTCGGCTTGTGGTGGCGGTGGCACTTGTGGCCAATGTAAAGTGCGAGTGAGTGAAGGTGGCGGTTCAATGCTACCAACGGAAGGCACACACATTAATAAAGGTCAAGAACGTGACGGTGAGCGGCTATCTTGTCAGTTGACGGTTAAGCAAGACATGAAAATTGAAGTGCCAGAGGAAGTCTTTGGCGTGAAGAAATGGGAATGTACGGTTAAGTCAAATCACAACGTGGCGACGTTCATTAAAGAGTTGGTGCTCAGTTTGCCTGATGGCGAAGACGTTGGTTTCCGTGCGGGTGGTTATATCCAAATCGAATGTCCACCTCATGTGGTTGATTATAAAGATTTTGATGTGGAAGAAGAGTACCACTCAGATTGGAATCACTTTGATATTTGGCGTTACAAATCAGTGGTTGAAGAAGACGTATTACGTGCTTATTCAATGGCTAACTACCCAGAAGAAGAAGGCATCATTATGCTTAACGTGCGTATTGCGTCGCCTCCTCCACGTGGCCCAGATACCATCCCGCCTGGCAAAATGTCGTCATATATCTTTAACCTGAAACCAGGTGATAAGGTGACTATTTCTGGCCCATACGGTGAGTTCTTCGCAAAAGAAACCAAAGCTGAGATGATCTTTGTTGGTGGTGGTGCGGGTATGGCGCCGATGCGTTCACACATCTTTGATCAGCTACGCCGAATCAAAACAGACCGTAAAATGTCTTTCTGGTATGGCTCTAGAAGTTCAAAAGAAATGTTCTACGTTGAAGATTTCGATATGTTGGCGAAGGAAAATGAAAACTTCGATTGGCATGTTGCGTTATCTGACCCACAACCTGAAGATAACTGGGATGGGCTAACCGGCTTTATTCATGATGTGTTATTTGAAGAATACCTTAAAAACCATCCGGCTCCAGAAGATTGTGAGTTCTACATGTGTGGACCTCCAATGATGAATGCTGCGGTGATTAAAATGCTGCAAGATCTTGGTGTTGAAGATGAAAATATAATGCTTGATGACTTTGGTGGTTAATTGAGCCTTAATATGCAGCCCGTTAAAAACGTCATGTTTTTAACGGGCTTTTTTATACTCGCGGTTTTATTGGTCGGCTGTGAATCCACCGAGCCGACGGCTATTGCCTTCAGCGGTCAAACGATGGGGACGAGCTATCATATAAAAGTGATAGGCGAAGAAGCGGTGTCGGCCGAAGCCTTAAAACAAGAAGTTGATCAGTTGTTAGTCGAGGTTAATGAGCAATTCTCTACCTATATTACTTCCTCAGAAGTATCAAAGTTCAATACGTATAAAGGTGATGGCTGGTATTCGTTAACGGCTGGTTTCATCAGCCTCACGGAGCAGGCACTACAAATTAGTCGTTTAACGGCTGGCGCCTATGATATTACGGTCGGTCCATTGGTTAACCTTTGGGGTTTTGGTCCTAGTTTTAGTGAAAATGATGTCCCGCAAGATGAGGATATTCAGGATTTTTCGTCAATCGCCAAAGGGCATGGTGTGGACAGGGTTGCGCAGCTGATCGAAGCCAAGGGTTACCATAATTATATGGTAGAGATCGGTGGGGAAATGCGGGTGAGTGGTATCAATGCGCAGCAAACCAAGTGGCGTATTGCGGTTGAGAAACCCGACTCAACCACCCGAGCAATACAGCGTGTTATAAAACTGAGTAATACGGCTATCGCCACCTCGGGTGATTACCGTAATTTTTTTGTTAAAGACGGGCAACGTTTTTCGCATACCTTGGATCCAGTCAGTGGTCGTCCGGTACAACATACATTGGCATCGGTAACAGTATTAGCGCCGAGTAGCGCGGTTGCAGATGCTTGGGCAACGGCTTTTATGGTGTTAGGTGATAAAAAGGGGTACGATCTAGCTATGGAGAATAACTTGGCCGTATTGTTTTTAATTAAAGAAGGGGCTAGCGTCAAGGAAGTGATGACGCCTTATTTCCAACAAATAATTGAGGAGCACTCATCATGAGTACTTTTTTAGTAACATTTTTAGTTTTTATCTTATTCGTTGCGGCGATGGCCGTGGGTGTTATCTTCAGCAATAAAACGATTAGTGGTAGTTGTGGTGGTATCAATAACGTTGATGGTATGGAAGGCGATTGCCTATTGTGCAGCAATAAAAAATGCGAGAAAAAGAAAGCAGCTTAAGCCATCAGTAGTGCGGTTGAACTAACGGGAATAGTTTACAGGAGGATTTATGCTTAAATCAGTTTTAATCAAAGATTACATGGCTACAAATTTAATAACGTTCACAGCTGAAATGGAGATTGCTGAGGCTATTAAATATCTCAATACCCATAAAATATCAGGCGCACCCGTGGTTGATGCGAAAGGCAATTTAAAGGGTATATTATCTGAAAAAGATTGTTTGAAAGTCGCGTTACAGTCTAGTTATTATGAAGATTGGATGGGGGGTGTAGTGGCTGAATATATGACGGCAGAGGTTGAAACCGTGGTGGAAACGGCGAGTGTCGTTGATCTGGCGGACAAGTTTATTAAGTCTCCGCTAAAGCGCTATCCCGTATTAAATGATGAAGGCAACTTAGTGGGGCAAATTAGCCGCAGCGATGTGCTACGCGCCCTCGAGATATTGTGGTAAGACTTGGCTGATACATTTTATTGGTACGATTACGAAACGACGGGTATTGATGCGGCACGGGATCGTGTGGTGCAATTTGCCGGTATACGTACGGATCAAAATTTCCAGCAAATAGCCGAACCCGATGTTTTTTATTGCCAGTTAGCTGACGATGTTCTGCCTCATCCAGAAGCCTGTTTGATAACCGGCATCACGCCTCAGTTAGCTAATCAACAAGGCCTACTTGAATGTGACTTTATAGCTAAAATTCACCAGCAATTTAGCAGGCCGAATACCTGTGTGGTGGGCTATAACAGCATTCGTTTCGATGACGAGTTTACTCGTCATTTGCTGTATAGGAACTTTTTTGACCCCTATGCACGTGAATGGAAGTCGGGTAATTCACGTTGGGACTTGATCGATGTGGTTCGTCTAACCCAAGCCTTACGTCCGGAAGGGATTAATTGGCCGCGCCGAGAGGACGGCTCAGCGAGTTTTAAATTAGAAGAGCTGACTAAAGCTAATGGCATCAGCCATGAATCCGCACACGATGCCTTGTCGGATGTGTACGCAACCATTGCCTTGGCGCAGTTAATTAAGCAGCAACAACCGAAGCTGTATAGTTGGGGTTTAGCTTTACGCGATAAGAAAAAAGCCGCGGAAAACCTTGATCTAATTCGGCAGACAGCGGTGGTTCATGTTTCCAGTAAGTTTCCAGCGAGCCAAGACTGCCTAGCGGTTGTGATGCCGATAGCGATACACCCAGTTAATAAAAATGCGGTATTGGTTGTTGATTTGTCGGTAGACCCTGAGTCGCTGATAAAGCTAACGGCCGAACAAATTCACCAACGTTTATATACCGCAACAGTTGATTTGGCTGATGCTGAGGAACGGATTCCATTAAAAGCGGTGCACCTGAATAAGTCTCCGATGTTGGCACCGTTAAACACCCTTACCGCAGCGGTGAAGGATAAACTTTCAATTGACCTAGAACGTTGTGAGCAACACCGGCAACGTCTTCTGGCGGCTAATATTACCGATAAAGTACGCTCGGTCTTCAGCCTTAGTGAGTTTGCCGCGGTTAACGACCCCGACCTGATGCTGTATTCAGGGGGCTTTTTTAGTTATAACGATGTGGCTTGCATGCAGCAAATACGCGATAGCAGTGTTAAACAGTTGGCTGAACTCTCCTTTGCATTTGAAGACGAGCGTTTGTATGAAATGCTGTTTCGTTATCGTGCGCGTAATTATCCAGACAGTTTATCGAATGAGGAAAGACTTGAGTGGGACGAACACCGCAGCAATTTTCTAAAGGCACCCTCAGCTGATGGGCGCTTAAGTTTAGATGACTTTTTTGCGACGATTGAGCGCTTACAGGCGGATGCTCATGCTGCAAACTCTGAGCGAAATACAAACAAACAGGCTATCGAGACGCAGCAATGCGTGCTTTGTTGCTAAAATAAATAAAATGCTTTTAATAATTAGGAATAGAAATGGCTGAAACAGTTGAAGAATTAACGGTTAGTTATACCGATGGTGGGATTGAAACAGTAAAAGAACTGGACAAAGTGGTCTTAACCAAGGGTGCGTGGGCGACGGTTATTTATAAACACCAAGATTGGAATAGAACAAAAGAAGAGTATGGTGCGGAAAAATACACCATTCGTCGTTATCAAAAGCGTAATGGTGAGTACCAGCAAAAATCAAAATTTAATATATCCAGTGCGGCTCAGGCAAAGGGCATTATTGATGCGTTAGAAGGTTGGATAAAGGACGCGGAATAAAACGGCTGTTTTAAGCTTCCGAAAAATAAAAAGGCGATGAAGCTATTGGTTTCATCGCCTTTTTATTAGGTTTAAATAACGCTTAAGTTATTCAATGTTTGTTCGTTAATTAAAATACACGACCAATACCAATACCCCAAACGATAGGGTCTACCTCGGCATTTACCCGAATGTCGGCCCCATCGGTGATGTGGGCGGTGGTGTCAATGTCGATATATTTTACATCTAAGTTAACAAACCACGTGTCGTTGATATCTATATCAACACCGGCTTGAGCTGCTAAGCCCCATGAGTCTTGTAAGTCAATATCATCAGATAAACCTTTCACTGAACCGGTTAGCTTTTCATCAAAGAAATGGGTGTAGTTAATACCAGCGCCAACATAAGGGCGAATATTTGAATCAGCTGCAAAATGATATTGTAAGGTCAACGTAGGGGGTAATACTTTGGCATCAATGATGTTACCAAGGCCGCTTAGCGCACCGCTTGTGGTGCTAATTCCGTGGTCGGTATATGCAAGAATAAGTTCCACAGCCCAGTTCTTATCAATCATATAAGTGAAATCAATTTCAGGCATGGTGTCGGAATTAACAGAGACACCGCTATTTGTCTTAACACCGTTTACGCTAACTTTGCCGCTATCGTCTTGTGGGTCAATATTAATAATACGACCACGAACGATAAGATCGCCGGCTTCGTATGAGATGGCTGGTGTCGCAACAACGGTTAGCCCTAATGCGGCTAAAACTGCCGCCACGCTTTTTCTTATTTGCATTTTAAGTCCCTGTTTATTTGCTGTTAATGAATGAACAATATTTTATAAAAGCAGGGCTGGCTGCTCCATGATGTAGGTCATGAAGCAAAGAGGAATTTGTAAAAAAACAACACCGGCATTAGTCAGTTTGCTACTGATGCGGTGAGGCCCAGAGTAGGCCCCGACGTGGTTAAGTACGATGATGTTTTATTGGCACTTGATGCCTAGATAGAAATTTTCCTAGGGTTAGTTACAGGGGCGTTTGTTGGCTGGCTTAGTGTTGTCTATCGCCATATAACTTTGCGTAGAGCCCTTGTTGTTTGATGAGGGTGTCATGATCACCTTGTTCACTGATGGTGCCATCTTCAAATACATAAACGTGATCGGCTTGTTTTACCGCACTTAGGCGGTGAGCGATAATAATGGTGGTTCGATCCTTTAAAAACCCTTTCATCGCCTTATGTAATTGAAACTCGGTTTCGCTATCGAGTGCCGAGGTGGCTTCATCTAAAATAACTACCTTCGGTTTACTTAAAATCATTCTCGCGATGGCGAGCCGTTGTCGTTGGCCTCCGGAAAGGCGAATGCCTTGGCGGCCTACTAAGGTGTCTAACTGCTCCGGCAAGGCCTCAATGGTCGTCTTCAGTTGCGCAATCGCGAGTGCCTGCCATAGGCTTTGATCGTCTAATTGACGGCCGATACAGAGGTTGTCGCGTACCGAACTATTGAATAAAACGGGGTGCTGTAACACGGTGGATACATTATTTCGAACAATATCAAAGCCGATTTTGGTAACCGGTACTTGATCAAAATAAATCATTCCTTGGCTGATTGGGTATAGCCCGAGTAAGGCTTGCACCATGGTGGATTTTCCGCCGCCGCTAGCGCCCACCAGGGCTATTTGTTCACCGTGTTTGATATTTAAGCTGATGCCGTTGAGCACGTCGGCTTTATTGGCGTATGAGAAGTGAACATTGTCCATTTGGATGGAAACGGTGTGGCTGTCATCAAAGGGGTTGAGTTGATGAGGATAGCGAGGTTCTTCTTTTAGGGCTAACAAGGAGTTGATGCGGTTGAGTGCAGCTTTGGCCGAAAAGAAGCTAAATTGCACGGTGAGGATTTCTTGTACCGGTCCCATCATGAACCAGAGGTAACCGAAGACGGCGAACATTTGGCCGACACTGAGGTCGGAAAATACCACCATTAACATCGCAAGCGCACGGAATACATCAAAACCAAATAGAAAAACCATGAAGCTAAGTCTGTTGGCGGCATCGCTGCGCCATGAGAAGTTACTCGCGTGGGTTTTGATTTGACCGGCTTTTTCACATAGTATCGTGGTGTAGTGTTTGCTGCGATTATTGGCGCGGATTTCGCTGATGGCTTCTAAGGTCTCGGTGAGCGATTGTTGGAAAACTTCGAAGGCTTTATTTTCGTGTGCCTTTAAGTGTTTCACGCGCTTGCCTAATGTGACGGTGAAATAAATGACGAGCGGGTTAAGTAACAAAATGAACAGCGCCAGCTGCCAGTGCATCCAAAGTAAGACCACCGAGGTGCCGAGTACGGTCAAGATAGCAACGAGTAACTTGCTGATGGTGCCACCAATGAAGTGGTCGATGGTTTCAATGTCGGTGATGAAATGGGTGGCAACGGTGCCACTACCCACGGTTTCAAAATCGGCCATTGAAATGTATTGCAGGCGTTTTAACAAGTCTTGACGTATTTCGCAGGTGATGTTTTTCGCGGTTAGGGTGAACGAGCGGGTTTGCATCACGTTGAAAACCAAGGATATTCCACGCAATACGAGGGTGAGTAATAATAGAGCGCCAATGTATAAAACGGGCCCCTGCCAATGGCTAGGGAAGATAGCTTGTACCGTGTTAATCGCGATACCGGGTTGGTTTAATAAGACTTCGTCTACCAATAACGGCATGAGTAAAGGCACCGGTACGCTGGCCAGCACCGCTAACAGTGCGATTAAGTTGGCGCTTAAGAGCGGTTTTTTATGCGCCTTTGCCATCTGCAGGATTGTTTGCCACTGATAGTTAGTGCTACTTGGCGCAGGAGATTCGAGATTTTCTGTGTTTTCTATGGATGTGGACAAGGTAGACTCTCTAAGGTCGGGGCTAGCTTAACGATAAATATTTAGGTTCATTCACTAGGGACTATTTTACGCGATAAGTGTTCAAACTAGGGTGCTTCTCGCGGCTAAAAAATAATCGCGAGGTTGTTGGCTTGCAAAGATGAAATGAGAGTCAGGGGTTTAGGAGGGAAGACTTCGTGTCGGCTCATTGAGTCTTAATAAATTCACTTAAACCTTAGCCAGAAAACTAGTTTAGTCCTGGCTGGCTTATTTTGTTATTCGCGGTGCCTTTATTGGCGGAAGTGGTTAAACTACTTCTGTCGGTGCTTGAGGTCGTGAGGGCGGTATTGAGTAAAATAGGTTCATAAATTGAGGGGTTTAATTAAATGGGTATAGAGTTAATGATCGGTGTGTTAATCGGTTTGGGGCTGGGTTTTGCCTTGTCGTCGTGGTTTTCTCGAGATAAGAACGGTGTTGATGCCGAGAAGGTACAAAAACTGGAAACGGAGCATGAGGCCTATCGTAAACAGGTTGATGATCATTTCGTAAATAGCGCGGTGCTGCTTAAGGGTTTAACCGAGCAATATCGTGATGTGTACCGACATATTGCCAATGGCGCGGGTGATTTATGCTCTGAAGAGGCGAAGGCATTGCAGACGGATTTATCCGAGACGGCCTTATTAGCAGAAACTGCTGGCACAGTTGAGTCGGTGACGGCTGATGAGCAAGGTGGTGCTGTCGAGTCGCCTGTCGATGACGAACCAAGCCGGCAAGATGATAATGAGATTCCTTTGGCTAGTGAGGTCGAAGTGGCGGCTGATATCGCGCAAGAACTAAAGAAACAAGCGGCAAAAAAGAGTGCCTAATATGGTTTTTCGTTCGCTGTGACTTATCTTAAGTCGTTGTTAAGTTAAGGGTAGGCGCTGTGTCGAATACCCTAAAAGCTGACCTATGGTTATTGCTGGTGACTTTGTTGGCGGCCATTTCTTGGATGTTTTCCAAAGAAGCTATTTCGATGATGCCGCCGTTCTTATTTACCAGTTTGCGCTTCTTAATGGCCGGCCTCGTGTTGACACTCTTCGGTTGGCAGCAGGTCAAGCTGCTGGGCCTGAGTCAGTACTTCCAAGCGATACAGGTCGGTTCGGTGTTCACGGCGGGAATGTGTTTTTGGATCATGGGGGTTAATTCAGGGGTTAGCCTCAGTATTGGTGGTTTTTTAACCAGCCTAGCGGTGGTGATGGTACCGGCATTTTCCAAACTATTTTTTAACGAGCCACTGGCTAAAAGCACTTGGCTGGCGATGCCCGTTGCGACGATGGGTTTGGCTGTGTTGTCGTTAAAAACAGGTCTCAAGATGGATGCGGGGCAGCTATATTTTATATATTCGGCGTTTTTCTTTGCGTTCTTTTTTATCTTGAATACACGGGCGGCAAACCAGCGTGAGGCGCAGCTTACACGACGAGCGAGTAAGCGAGTTCCGCCGTTACCGTTAACCGCGATTAGTCTTTTAACGGTAGGGATGCTGGCAGGATTTTTGTCGTTCATATTGGAACCATGGGCGCCGTTATTCAATGATTTTTCAAATGACCTTATAGTGTGGTTATCGGCGAGTGCCTTGATTGGCACGGCGCTACGGTTCTTTATTCAAACCTATGCACAAAGCTTATCGGCGAGCAGTCACGGCGTCGTTATCATGGTGCTTGAGCCCGTATGGACGGCCTTATTAGCGGCTGTATGGTTTGCCGAACAATTGTCAGGCAGCGACCTACTAGCTTGTTCGTTGATTTTCCTTTCCTTGCTGATTAATCGTTGGTCGTCGATTTCGAGTTTATTGAAGGTTCGAGTGTCTTGACTGACTCGTACGGAGGCCTATTTTGTTTTCATATTAGCCCCTGTCGACGGTTTAAATTGATGCATTGAGCGCTATAAAATATTAGCGTATGCCTTTAGAATGGCAGGTTCACATTAGAATAACTTATTGGCAGTCTTATGATTATTAAACCAAAAATTCGTGGCTTTATTTGTACAACCGCACACCCTGTTGGTTGCGCTGCGAATGTAAAACAACAAATTAATATTACCCAACAACAAGGCGCGCTTGAAAATGGCCCAAAGAAGGTGCTCATTATCGGCGCTTCGAGTGGTTATGGACTGTCATCTAGAATTACCGCGGCCTTTGGTTCGGGTGCGGCGACGATCGGCGTTTTTTTTGAAAAGCCGGGAACCGAAAAGAAAACGGGCTCAGCGGGTTGGTATAACACCGCCGCTTTTGATGCCGAAGCTAAACAAGCGGGTTTGTACGCCAAACACGTCAACGGTGATGCGTTTTCCAATGAAGCGAAGGAAAAAACCATTGAGTTAATCAAAGAGGACTTGGGGCAAGTTGATTTGGTTATTTATTCGTTGGCCTCACCGGTAAGAAAAGTTCCAGGAACTGACACCTTGGTTCGTTCATGTTTGAAACCAATTGGTGAAACCTATACCTCAACCGCGATTGATACCAATAAAGATCGTATCATCGAGGCCTCTGTTGAGCCGGCGACCGAAGAAGAAATTGTCGATACGGTTACCGTGATGGGTGGACAGGATTGGGAGCTTTGGATGAGCGCCTTAGCGGATGCGGGTGTACTTGCGAAAGGTTGTCAGTCGGTGGCGTATAGCTATATTGGTACCGCGATTACTTGGCCGATTTATTGGGATGGTGCCTTAGGCAAAGCGAAAATGGATCTTGATCGTGCGGCGAATACGATTGATGCCGATTTAAAGGCGAATAATGGCAGTGCTAACGTTGCGGTGTTGAAGTCGGTGGTTACCCAGGCGAGTTCAGCTATTCCGGTGATGCCTTTATATATTTCGATGGCGTTCAAAGTGATGAAAGAAGAAAACGTGCATGAAGGTTGTATCGAACAAATTAACCGTTTATTCCGCACCCAGTTGTTTAACGCTGGCGCAGATAAAAACCTCGACGAGGCAAACCGTTTACGTTTGGATGATTGGGAATTACGCGATGACATTCAGCAAAAATGTCGTGAAATTTGGCCGCAAGTGACCACCGACAATTTATTCGAGCTAACCGATTACGCGGGCTATAAAAAAGAGTTTTTGCACTTGTTTGGTTTCAGCCTAGAGGCGGTTAATTATGACGAAGAGATTAACCCCTTAGTCGAATTCGATTTAGAGACGCTTTAACGCCCGCGGTCGCCGTTTTATTTATGGATAAAAAAGAGACGCATATCATTGTTTTTGGCAATGAAAAGGGCGGGACAGGGAAGTCAACCCTGGCCATGCATATCATTGTCTGTTTATTGAATGCGGGGAAAAAAGTTGCGGTGATCGATTTGGATTCACGGCAAAAAAGCGTGGCCCGTTACCTGCAAAATAGACAGGCCCATATGGCGAACAGCGGCGCTGAGGTCGTGATGCCGGAGTGCATGGTGATTGCACCATCAAGTGCTAGTGCGATACAAGATCGTGAGACTGAGGACCAACAAAACTTTCAAAAGGTCTTGAGCCGTTTTAAGCAAACTGCCGACTTTATTGTGGTTGATTGCCCAGGGAATGATACTTACCTGTCTCGTTTGGCACACGCACTAGCGGATACCCTAATTACCCCCTTAAATGACAGTTTTGTTGATTTGGATTTGCTAGGTGAAGTCAGCGCAAATGATTTTCAGGTGAAAAAACTCAGTTGTTACAGTGAAATGGTTTGGGATAGCCGTAAGTTTCGTGCCGCCAGTGGTCGTCCACCGATGGACTGGGTGGTGGTACGCAATCGTTTAGCCTCCTTGGGATCGAGGAATAATAAGCGTGTGCATGGTGCGCTTGATGCGTTGCAGAAACGGGTGATGTTTCGTTATTTGCCGGGTTTGTACGAGCGGGTTATCTACAAAGAATTATTCCCCAGTGGCTTAACTATTTTGGATGTAGATAATTCAAATAGCTTGTCAAATGTCGCCGCCAAACAAGATGTGCGTTCTTTATTGGATAGCCTTAATTTGTTCTAAATGTTGGCACGATTAACTCAGGCACAACAAACCCAGGTGGTCGAAGAAACCGCGCGTTATATTGAATTAGCCAACGAACTCTATCGGGCTCGTTGGCCGCTGATTGATATTCGGTTCGATTTAACGGGTCACACCATTGGCATGTATAAGCGACATCGGCAACAACGGTCTATTCGTTATAACGCGGCAGTGTTTGCGAAGTATTTTGATGATAATGTGAGCAATACCATTCCGCATGAAGTGGCGCATTATGTCGTTGATATGCGTTTTGCTCGTCGGTCGACTCGCCCGCATGGTTCACAATGGCGAGCGGTGATGGCAGATTTTGGTGCCGAGGCCAGCCGCACCGCGAGTTATGACCTGACGGGTATTCCACGGCGACGCTACTCGACGATTGCCTATGCCTGCGGTTGTCAACGGCACGAACTGGGGATTAGGCGGCATAACAAAATGCTCAGAGGTTTGGCGCAATACGCTTGTCGTCAGTGTGGTGATCGCCTGATGATTGTATGAACTGGTTTGTGTATATTATTGAGGCCAGTGATAACAGCTTATATACCGGTATTAGCACCGACCTAGAACGACGTTTCCAACAGCACCTAAATGGTACTGGCGCGAAGTATTTTAACGGCCGCCGCCCATTACGTTTTGTGTTTACTGAAGCTAACCATACACGCAGCAGTGCTAGCGTGCGTGAAGCGCAAATTAAAAAACTATCGCGGCTTGCAAAGCTTGCCTTAATAACAAACTCAACAACTTAATATGTCTGAATCAATCAAAATCGTTTGTCCTCATTGTGATGCCGTTAATAAACTACCGGCGGATAAATTAGCGGCCGGAGGCAAGTGTGGGCAATGTAAGAAAAAATTGTTTGCTGGCAAACCCGCGACCTTAACCGTGGCTAATGCTCAGCGTCATTTCGAACAAAGTGATATTCCGCTGGTGGTCGATTGTTGGGCGGCTTGGTGTGGCCCGTGTAAGTCGTTTGCCGCCACCTTTGATGCGGCGGCTAAAAAATTGGAGCCCAGCGCGCGGTTTGTAAAGTTGGATACGGAGCGGCAGCAGAAATTAGCATCCCGTTTTCAAATTAGAAGCATTCCGACATTATTGATTATGAAAAATGGCAAAGAAGTCGCTCGACAAGCGGGGGCGATGAGCCTGCCACAGTTCGAGTCCTGGTTAAAACGATACCTATAGCCGGCGTTGACTTAGCGACGATTAATGGAGCAGCGGTGAGGGCGTGTTAGGGTCTTCGCTAAATAACTGTTCTATATCGATGGTGTCAAAGTGGTAGTGCTGGTTACAGTAACCACAATCGACCTCAACCGAGCCCTTTTCTTGCAAGATAGATAGGATTTCTGCGTGACCTAGGTTGATGAGGCTAGCTTCCACTTTTGGTTTCGAGCAGTCGCACTGGAATTTAACCGGCTTTGGTTCGAATAAACGAATCTTTTCTTCGTGAAATAAACGATATAGTACTTGTTCAGGTGGTAGCTCTAGCAGCTCTTGCTGGGTGATCGTATTTGCGAGCATTTCGATACGCTGCCAGCTGTCCTCTTCGTCTTGCTGGGCGGGTAGTTCTTGCAGTAATAAGCCGACAGCACGCTGCTCATTAATGGCAAACCATAACCGCGTCTTGAGTTGTTCCGATTGTTTGAAATAGGTTTGTACCGCGCCAAGAATTGAGTCGCCCTCTAAGTTGACGATGCCTTGGTAGGATTCGCCTTGTTCGGGTTTGATGGTTATGACCAAGCGGCCATTGCCAAATAATGATTGGGCCTGCTCGGCGCTAGCTTGTTGTTGCCAGTGTGCCAAGCCCCTAACCGATTGTTGCTCGCTGGCTTGAGCGACTAACATGCTGATCAGCCCATCACCCTGTACTTGCAGGGTTAAAGTACCGTTGAATTTTATGGTGGCAGATAATAATAAGGTGGCGGCTAAGGCTTGCCCCAGTTGCTCGGCGACTGCATCGGGGTACTGATGATTCGCCTGCGCAGCAAGCCAGCTAGTGTCCAAGGATATAATTTCTCCACGGATACCAAGGTCTTCGAAGAGGAAACGATGGAGCTGGTCTTGGTCATTTTCTGTTATCAAAGGGGTCACCTGTTATTATTGCCTGCTTTCAGTAGCTTATTGTATTACAGGAAGAGGCCACAACTGTAATAGTTGTGTTTATATCCGCTTCGCTGAGGTATTCGATTTCGTGAAGACTCGACCTGTATGAGCTATTGCTTGTTTGTTGGTTGTATAACCAAGGTGACTAATTTATTGACCAAAGGCGATACCAAGACAATACATGGGAAGGCAATAGAAAAAGCAAAGCTCCACGCATGCAGCCAACGACTGATGATGTCGTCTACCCAACCCAGGTTGAAAATGCTGATGACGAATGACATGATGGCCGACATCAGTAATGACATGAAAAATGAAAAGACTATTTTTTGGTGTTTTTGATGAATCATTCGGCTTCAGTTGAGGCTGGGTTAAGAAGAGCAGCTGCCGATCGGCAGCCGATGTATTATCTGGCGGGTCTCTAGTTAGCTGGATAGGACCTGAAGACTCTACTTTAAATAGACAGGGCGGTGTTAGCAATGAATAAATTAATGTTACCAACAGCAGAAGAGGCGTTGGCGGGGCGCAATACGCCGATGCAATTACCGAGTGAGCACTATGTTCATCGTGGACATCGTTTACAAGCGCCTTTTCCCGCAGGGCTTGAACTAGCGGTTTTTGGGATGGGCTGTTTTTGGGGCGCGGAGCGAAAGTTTTGGTCTTTGGCGGGGGTGTATTCCACGGCGGTGGGCTACTCCGCAGGGTTTACCAGCAACCCTAGTTACGAAGAAGTGTGTTCCGGTATGACAGGGCATAATGAGGTGGTGTTGGTGGTATATGACCCAGCCACTATTTCTTATGCTGAGTTATTAACGGTGTTTTGGCAATCGCATAACCCGACCCAAGGAATGGCGCAGGGCAATGACCAAGGAACTCAGTATCGCTCGGGGATTTACTACCGCAATACCGAACAACTGCAGCAGGCAGAAAAAACTCGTCTACGTTATCAGCAAGGCTTAACTCTAGCCGGTTTTGCTGACATTACCACCGAGCTAGTCGAGGCCGCGGAATTTTATTATGCGGAGCACTATCACCAGCAATACCTAGCAAAGAACCCTGCTGGTTATTGTGGTTTGGGTGGAACTGGGGTCAGCTTATAAGGCTGGCAGAGCTTTAGTTACGCGTATTCCACGCTAAACAACGCCAATGCATTTCTAATGCTCGATATTGGCAGCGTTGCGCGGCACCTTCACTAAAATTATTATGTGCTAATAGTGCGCAGAGGTGCTGCACGATGGCGTCGGCAATCATCGCAGCTTGGTTCCGGCTGTATAAACGAATAAACATCTTTATCTTTATTTGTAGGTGCTCGGGCTGATCTTTGCCGGAGACAGAAAAAATAGGATAGGGGTTTTTACTCATGTTTTTGTTCTCTCGGGTGTTTATTTGTATGCGACGAGTGCTTGGCCACATCGTTAGGTTTAAAACTTGGCGGACAGCAAGCTCTTCAGGCAAATAGCCTGTAGGCAGTTTTTAGATGAACGATCAAGGCAACGAATGTCTGCGGCGCAAAGCTGCTGTTGAGAAAAGAGTCCGTATAAGGTGTCGGCATCAATTTCAAAACGTAGTGTTTGTGATTTTCTCTCGCTTTTAGTCAGTCCATTCATGGCTTAGTCATCCGTTTATTAAGAGGTCTTATCGCGGGGAGTCTATTTCTTAAGGTGAGTTAAGTCTATTGCGAATGATTATCATTTGCAATAGATATTACTGTCTTTTTGATTATTTCTTAATCAAGCGTCGGCGTTGCGATATTGGTCTCATTAAATGAGAGCTTGCAATGAACAGCCGAGGCGGCTGGTAATACTGTTTTTTTAGCCAGATTGGCTAGCTGTAGCTGTAGTTTATGCGGCCGGTGGGCTTACTAAAGGGAGCTGCCAATGAATGGCGGTTTTGCCGTGTTGCTCTAAGTATTGATTGACCTTGCTAAAGTGCTGGCAGCCGAAAAACCCGCGGTATGCCGATAAGGGGGACGGGTGCGGGGCTTTGAGTACGTAATGCCGCTCGTGATCGATGAATTGCCCTTTTTTTTGTGCGTAATTACCCCAGAGCAAAAAACAAACGTGTTCATTTTGTTCGGCCACTAGGTGTATTATTTTGTCGGTGAATCGCTCCCAGCCCTTGCCTTGGTGTGAGTTTGCTTGGGCTTGTTCAACGGTTAACACACTATTAAGTAATAACACGCCTTGCTTGGCCCAACTTTCTAGGTAACCGTGGTAGCTGCGGGCTATCTGCAAATCAGTCTCGAGCTCTTTGTAAATATTGAGTAGGGAGGGGGGGACTTTAACCCCAGGCAATACTGAGAAGGATAAACCGTGAGCCTGTTGCGGTTGGTGGTAAGGGTCCTGCCCGATGATAACGACCTTCACCTCGGGTAAAGGGGTCATTTCTAGGGCGTGGAACCAATTAGATGAGTGCGGGTAGATGGTTTTATGGGCGTCTTTTTCTTGTTGTAGAAACTCCCTTAAGCGCAACATATAAGGTTCGTTGAGTTCTTCGTTCAGTTGTTGAGCCCAGCTGTGGGCGTTAGATAGTGGCATGCTGTGTGGTTATAGGTTTGTTGAGGCGAGGGTATCACCATAATGTCGACTATCTTAGCGCATTTTATTTGTTGAGCCGCATCGGCAAATGGCTGCGGGCGATATCTGCTAAAATGGCCGGATGAATACAGACGATAAAACAAGACAGCGCTTTAATAAATTACAGAAGCGCCTGCGCCGTGAAATGGGCCAGGCGATCGCCGATTATAAGATGATTGAAGAGGGTGATCGCATCATGGTGTGCCTGTCGGGCGGGAAGGATTCTTATACCATGCTCGATATTTTGCTGACTTTACAGCAGAGTGCGCCGATTAACTTTGAGCTGCTGGTGGTTAACTTAGATCAAAAGCAGCCAGGGTTTCCAGAGCATATCTTGCCAGAATATTTGGCGTCTTTAGGTGTCGCTTACCACGTCATCGAACAAGATACTTACAGCGTGGTGAAACGGGTGATTCCTGAGGGGAAAACAACCTGTGGTCTATGTTCTCGAATGCGTCGAGGGGCTTTGTATGCCTATGCCGAGGAACACGCTTATAATAAAATTGCGCTCGGCCATCATCGTGACGATATCATTGAAACGTTTTTCTTGAACATGTTCCATGGTGGTCAGTTGAAAGCGATGCCGGCAAAATTGAAGAGTGATAATGGCAAACATATTGTGATTCGGCCGTTGGCGTATGCACGCGAAAAAGACATCGAAGAGTTTGCTAAATTGAAGGCCTATCCGATTATTCCATGCAACCTCTGTGGTAGCCAAGACGGTTTGCAGCGTGTGCAAATGAAGAAGATGCTGAGCGATTGGGATCAGCAATTCCCTGGGCGTATTGAAACTATTTTTAATAGTTTAAAAAATATCCGGCCGTCGCAGTTATTAGATAACAATATGTTCGACTTCGAGAATTTCAGCCAAGCCAAGAATGACGGCGAAGCCGATGTGCATTCTCAGCCGGTTGTTTTTTCAGCGCTGCGAGCGAGTAAATGAACGGCTTGCTTAAGAGTGTTTTAAACGGTTTGTTGAAGCTATGGGTACGGACGAAGGTCTTACCAAAAGACGATGCTTTGTTAGCGTCGCTGAAAAATAAAAAAGTATGTTATGTGACACGTAGCGATGCGCGATCTAAACAACAGGTGTTAGAGCGGGTCTGTGCTGAGCAAGGCTTACCATTGCCCAGTCATGGACTTCGTTTGGCGACCTTTAATCAGCCATCGGCGGCTTGTAGTTTAGAATGCGGCCGAAGTCATGTTGTTGATCCTGCACCGGTTTACTTGCAACAATTGATCGATACGCTAAAAACAGCGGATTCGGCGGATGTGTTAATCGTCCCGGTATCGATTTTTTGGGGGCGCGCACCGCTAAAGTCAGACAGTATCTGGGGCGCTTTATTTACCGACGAAGGAGTGACGTCGAGCCGTTTATCGCGTTTTTTATCGATAGTGTTTAATGGGCGACACACGCTGTTGCGTTTTGGTGAAGCCGTTTCCTTAAAACAATTGCTGGTCGAGCAGCAAAGCTCTACTTTTTTGGCGCGTAAGCTGTCTCGAGTTTTACGGGTCCATTTCGCTCGTACACGCTTGGCAACGATAGGCCCTGATCAGCCTTCGCCGAAGGCGTTGGCGAATAAGTTGATTCAAAGCGAGATAGTGCAGCAGGCGATTGAACGTGAAGTGCGTCGTAAAAAGATATCGAGGGCCGATGTTGAGAAGCAGGCCAAGGCGTATTCGGTAGAAATAGCCGCGGTTATTAATGTGCGGGCCGCCATTGTTTTGGAGAAAATGCTGGGCTGGTTGTGGAATAAGTTGTATGACGGCATCGTCTTGCACCACTTCTCACGGGTTGAGCGTTTGTCGCGTGAACACCAAATTGTTTATGTGCCCAGCCATCAAAGTCATATGGATTATTTAGTTCTATCGTATGCGCTGTTTAATAAAGGTTTAGCGCCGCCGCACGTGGCGGCCGGTATTAATTTGAATATTCCTATTGCGGGCCCTTGGATACGACGTTGTGGCGCGTTCTTTTTGCGCCGAACCTTCAAAGGTAATGTGCTGTATAGCTCGGTATTTGAAGCGTATATGGGGCATTTGGCCAGCAATGGCACGGCGGTTGAGTATTTCGTCGAAGGTGGGCGCAGTCGAACGGGGCGGAAGTTGCAGGCGAAACCCGGTTTATTGGCGATGAGTGTGCGCAGTTATATGCGTGACCATAAACGCTCGGTGGTCTTTGTGCCGGTTAATTTTGCTTATGAAAAGCTGCTGGAAGGCGAGACTTACGTTAATGAACTGAGTGGAAAACCGAAAAAAACCGAGTCAGTGATGGGCTTGTTGAGATCGTTGAAGGCGTTGAAAGATCGTTTTGGTCAGGTGCACGTTAATTTCGGTTCGCCTATTTATTTAGATACGGTTATTGAGGCGCAGCAGCCAAACTGGCGAAAAGAGAGTGTGGTTGACAATAAGGCTGTCGTGTCGAAGGTGGTGAATAATTTAGGTGAGTTGATTATGTCGGGTATCAACGAAGCAACGCACGTTAATGCGATTGGTTTGTTGGCGACGGCCCTGTTGAATACACCCACGCAAAGCATGAGTGAGGCTGAGTTAAACCAGCAATTAAGCATTTACTTGGCGTTTTTGAAAGCGGCACCGTATGCCAAAAATGTCACCCAGCTTGAGCTAGATGCTGCGGCTATTATTGCTTATGGCGAAGAGTTTGGTGTTCTTAAACGCCGTGAAAGGGAGTTATACATTGAAGGCAGTGATGCTATTTTGATGACTTACTTTAGAAATAATATTGTTCACTTATTTGTCTTGCCGTCTTTTATTGCGTGTTGTTTTTTGAGCAGCCAATCGTTACATAAGAAACAAGTGATACATTGGTTTAAATTACTTTACCCCTTTTTAAAAGTAGAGCTGTCGATGCATTGGCGGCAAGGTCAAATTAGTCATGCTGCAAATCAAGTGCTGGCTAGTTTTATTGAGCAAGGATTACTTAATCAGACGGCCGATAGCTTGTCGGTGAGCGACGATAATTTACCGTTGATGGCTTATTTGTCTCGCGGGGTGTCATTGAGTTTGGAGCGTTTTTATTTAACGGTGGTATTGCTTAAGCAGCAAGGTTATGGGGCGTTAACACGCCTTGAGTTGGAAAAACGCTGTGGAAAAACGGCTGAGAAACTCTCTGAAATGAATGGTTTAAATTCCCCGGAGTTCTTTGATAAGGCTTCCTTTAAAGGTTTTATCGAGATGCTATTTAATCAAGGTATTATTTGGGCGGATGATAAGGGGAAGCTAACCTATGGGGCGGAACTTGAGGCAATTATTGATGATGCCGGTTTGGTGATGAGTCAACAGGTGCGGAAAAATATTCAACAAATTGCCGCTTAATAAAAACGAATATAAAAATAGACCTCGATGTTATAGCTTCGTACCGCTGTAGCATCGAGGCTCGTTGTTTTTATTGATGAACGTGGAGTTCTTAGCTGAGTTGTTCAATAATTCTAAAACCAGCAATATAGGTGCCTGCAGCAGACCCGAGGGTGCTGAATAAGAACACCAATAGGGTGCGAGATACACGGTTTTTCCACCAACCAGTGAGTTTTACCGTATCTTTTTTTAAGCTGGAAAAATCTCCAACGGTTGGTTTTCTAAGCCAGGCCTCGGTCGCGGCGGTCACCATACCGGCACCTACGGTTGGGTTCAGAGATGTTAACGGGGCGGCTAAGAAGGCGGTAATAACCGTTAACGGGTGACCGTTGGCGAGTAATGCGCCGAGTGCCGATAGGCCGCCATTGATCAAGACCCATTCAATAACTAATTGCCAGCCGAGTTCTGGTGCTCGGTTAAAAGCAATCGCAAACCCCGTCATCACCAGTAAGACGATTAACCATGGAATAAGTTTAGGCCAAGTGCTGGCGCTAGGAATGCTGTCGAGTTGTTCAAGGCTCGGGCTGTCTTTTAGTGAAGAATTTAAATAAGCTTTGATGCCTTTTAAGTGTCCAGCGCCGATAACAGCGAGGATACTGCTGTGTTTCCCCGACTGCGCTTCGTCAAATAAGCGCCTGGCCATATACTGGTCGCGTTCATTGACTAGCGGTTGATAAATTTCAGCGGAAGATTCGGCAAATTGCGAGAAGGTGGCGTCGAGTACATCACCCTCTTTTAGTTTTTCAATGTCTGCTTCGCTAACTTTCTCGCTGAACATCACGCTGCCGAGCAGGCCTGATACGAGTTCGAAGCGTTTCCACCAAGGCACATTTCTGTATACACGCTTTAAGGTGGTGCCGACTTCACGGTCAATTAATAACACCGGTCTGTGATTTTGTTTGGCGAGCTCGGCGGCTATTTTCATTTCTGCGCCGGGTTCAATACCCAGCTCATCCGCCATCTTCTGTTGAAACGCGCCGAGCGCTAAGCTGGCGGTAACCATCGACGCTTTGCCGCTTTTTATCACATTGAATAAGTCCATCTGAGCGAGGCTGTTGGGGTCAATCAGTGCGTTATAGCGGCTCGGGCATAGCTCGATCGCAATGGCTTCATAGGCGTTTTCAGTTATGAGGGTTTTAACCGCATCGGCGCTGGCTTTGGAGACGTGGGCAGTACCTAATAAGGTGATTTCACAATCATTGATGCGGATGTTTTCGATGGGTTGCTGAATGTCGTTGCTCAAGGCTGATCTCGGATAACAAGTTAGTTTGGGCTTCCATTATCAACGATGTCAATGGTTTTAGCCCAGTCTTTTGCGACCAAAAATATCCGTGCTAATTCTTCACTGGATGATTCATCTTGTGCGAAGCCGACGATGCATAATGGGTGATGTTGGGGTTTATCGTGAAATTGTTGGAGAATCTCACGGGCATTATGGTTAATGTTGCTGTGGTCGTGTTGTTGTGGAGCTAACCATTGATTTTTTGTTAATGGCCGCCATCGCAGGGGTTGCGCGTCGTAGTGCGCGAGGAACTCATCGGGTCTTGCCCACCATCCTCGTTGATGATTGTTGCCGGCTTGCTCGGGTGATGGGCTGAGCACCTGTTTCAGCGGGTAGAACAAACGGCCTTTCATCAGACAGATGGATTCATCGATATGTAAACCATGTCGTTGTAATAGCTGTTGGGCAGCGGGCTGCTCAGATAATAGGCTTTGCCGTTGTTGCATATTATCGAACTTTAGATTTAAGCGGTCTTTCAACATCGGTCCCAGCCAGTTCTCTCGTTTACCGGTACTGCCCAGGCCTAAATAAAATTTACAGGCGACCTCCCAGTGTTGGACTTTGTTGCGTTCGAGGTCTTTTATGATGAAGTCAAATTCGCCAATGGTTCTGTTGGCTTCGTATACCTGTAAGTTTTGCGCAATAATTTGGTAGCGCTGACTGTGTTCAAACCAAAAAGCTAACAAGGTTTCGAAGCGGTGGCCTAAGCGGTAGTCGCGTTGCTGCTGCAAAAGCTCGTTGAGAGAGTCGGGGTTGTTGTCTAATTGTTGTAGTTGAAGGTGGAACTGGTCTGATTGCTGTTGCCAGAAATCAGCCTCAGTCCAATTCTTTTGTTGATGCAGGCCTTGGATGATGGGTGGGCTGGAAATAACCCACTCGAGATCTCTCGCGAGTGGGTTTTGTAGTTCGCTTGTTGGATTAAAGTCAGTGACTTATTTGTCCTCTGGGGCGTGAAATAATAGGTATAGGTCGATCACGCAGTCGGGTATTTTGTCGGCCATGTCGTCTAATATCTCGTCATCGAGCGCTGCTTCAGCCTCTTCGTCTAGGAGTTCAGAGCAACTGAGGATCGGTAAGGTTAACTCGGCCACTTCTTCGGGGTGTTTGTTAAACCAGAATTCCTCTTGCTGGAATACGCCTTGCATGAAACCGGCAGCCCAAAGGGTCAGTGAGTCCTCCTCTTCGTCGGCACTGACAACATCGGGGAAGTCACCGTTTAAGAGGTTTTGTTCGATGTTGTTTTGTAATTCAACAATTGCTGTGCTGATGTCCTCGGTGGGTACTTTATCGGCAAAAATCTCCGCGAGGATTTGTGTTTGGTTTAACTCGCCAGGCTGGATGTTTAAGCTGGTTAAATAACCGTGCATTTCGACGAAATACATGGCTTCATCGTCGATTAGTTCGGATTCAAAGTACTGCTGCAAAATATTCATGGGTTAAAAACTCGTAAGATTATAGGGGGTTATTGTTTGTGGCTGTCATCGCACCAAGGTAGATCGGCCGATTTACCGCAACCGCAAATGAATAGATTTTGATCTCTTGTTGCGGTGTAAATTAGCGGGCGAATGCCATCTGTTTGTTTGTGGCTACCGTCACAATAAGGTGGTTTGGCCGTTTTCCCACATTGACAAATATACACCTCTTCGCCTTTCTTGATGGGAACAATGTAGGGGCGTTTATTGTTATACATGGCGGTGTTTGCTCGGGCTGAATAAATGGATTGCTTAGGCTGAAACTGTAATAATGTCTTAACTTTATAAACGCTTACTGAGAACACGGTATGGAAACATTAACACAGCTGCTTAATTCAATCAGTAGTTTTGTCTGGGGGCCGGTCATCTTAACCCTATTATTAGGCACGGGCGTTTACTTAATGCTGGGGTTGTTGTTGATGCCTCTGCGGCAATTATTACCGGCGTTTTCTTTGTTATGGCGTGGTCGCCATAGTGATGATTTGGATGATGGTGAAATTAGCCCCTTTAGTGCCTTGATGACCTCATTAGCCGCTACCATCGGCACCGGTAATATTGCAGGTGTGGCGACCGCCATATTTTTAGGTGGGCCGGGGGCGATATTTTGGATGTGGTTAACCGCTTTGCTCGGTATGGCAACCAAGTATGCGGAGGCCGTGTTGGCGGTGAAGTACCGCGAGGTAAACGAGCAGGGGGCTTATGTGGGTGGCCCGATGTACTATATTAAAAATGGTTTGGGTGAACGCTGGCGCTGGTTGGCTTTCTTGTTTGCGTTATTCGGGGCATTAGCGGCGTTTGGTATTGGTAATACGATTCAGGCAAACTCGGTAGCTGATGCGCTGAACCACACACTGGATATCCCCGCTTGGCAGACGGGCTTAGTGATGGCGCTGCTGGTTTATGCGGTATTACTCGGAGGTATTCAGCGGATAGGCCGTGTCGCCGCCAAATTGGTGCCTTTCATGGGGGCTGCTTATGTGCTCGCGGCTGGGTTTATTATTATTCAGCGTTTAGATGCAGTGCCTTCGGCGCTGTTGTTGATTGTTAATGACGCTTTTACCGGTACCGCCGCGGCGGGTGGTTTTGCTGGCGCGGGGGTGATGGCGGCAATTCGTTTTGGTGTCGCGCGCGGGGTGTTTTCTAACGAAGCGGGCCTAGGCACCGCACCCATTGCCCACGCAGCGGCAAAAACCAGTGATCCGGTGCAGCAGGGTAAGATAGCGATGCTCGGTACCTTTATCGATACGATCATTGTTTGTAGCATGACTGCCTTGGTGATTATTCTGACCGGCAGTTGGACCAGTGGTGAGACCGGCGCGTCTTTGTCTGCACACGCTTTTAGTATGGGCTTGCCGGGTTATGGTGAATATGTGGTGAGCTTTGGTTTGGCTATTTTTGCGTTAACTACTTTATTGGGCTGGAGCTATTATGGTGAGCGTTGCGTGGAGTATATTAGCAGCGCGGCGGTTATTCCATATTATAGGGTTGCCTGGGTGCTGGCTATTCCGCTAGGGGCGGTGATGGACTTGGATTTGTTGTGGCTGATGGCAGATGTGTTAAATGGCTTAATGGCTATTCCTAACCTGATTGCGTTGTTATTGCTGAGCCCGGTGGTCTTTAAGTTGACGCGGAAAGCGCGTTAATTGGAGTCTTAAACGAGGGAAGCCTGACTGTCTAATGGTTCCTCATTTGCCCGCTGTAGTTGGAAAACCAGCCATTTTTCGAAAAAATAGTTGATTTCCCACTTATGCTGAAGGAGTTTTTTCGGTGCGGACTTTTGCGCTTGAGTGAGGCTGCTTAGCCCCGCTATATTGAGAACGTCGACGGATTGGGTGTCTAAATACACACGGCACTCGATGTTCGAGTGTTGGCCGCTTTTATCGAGGTCACCGAAGGTGAGTGATAAGTGATAGGTGAACGGCGCCTTTGCTAAGACGGTGGTCTTAACGACGCCGTTAGTCTCGAGTTGCTCAAAACAAGGGATTAAACTTACTAATTTGCGGTAATTATTTTCGCAAAGTGTTTGTAAACAAAATGACTTGTTGAGTGGCCTGACTCTATGTAGCATCAGCTCCCAGAGTAACTCGCGTTAGCGCTGTCGGTTTCCCAGACCGATACATTACTGACAGGGAAGCCGCCACCGGCAACGTAGTCAAAAATCATTTTGGCTAAGAACTCCGCGGTAGGGTGTTCATCAACGACCATTACTCGTTCACCAGCTTGTTGTAGGCTTGCTAATATCGGGTCGTCCTTATGCAAGAGCATATTGTGATCGAAGGTGTCATCAATCCATTGGCCGGCAAATTGTTTGATGTCGGAGAAGTCGCAAACCATTCCTTGGTTGTTTAGCTGTTCGGACTTTAGGGTGATAGACACACGCGCAGAGTGGCCATGTAGGTGACGACATTTACCGGGGTGATTCATCAACCGGTGACCGTAACAAAAGGATAGATTTTTGGTAATGGAGTACAAGTTTTACCTCGTTGGTATATTAAACGCCCTTGATGCCTTCGATCGTAGCGGCGACTTCATATTCATCGTTTTCTACGGCAACGACACGAATAATTTCAATCAGTGCGTTCAAGGGAGGGGTGACGGTGTTAACCGGGCTAACGACTATTTCTAAGGAACTACCGGTAATTAATTTATCGTGGGTTCTAAAGAGGATGCCAGCAGCGCTTAAGTTAATACTATGGCCTCGACCGCTTACCTTAGTTCCTGGGTTAACAAATTCCATGTCGCATTCGGCGTTCATGCGCGAAAATTTTCGATGATTAGACGTTACTAGCATATTTAAAAACCCCTTCGTTATTCGAGAACAAGTCGTCTACTTAGTTTAGCTTAAAATGGCTAAAAAGTATTAGCTCATGTTGGGCTGACGGTTAGTGTCATGGGTTTATCCAGATTGAATTTATTTTATTTCGTGATGGTTTTGTGCTTGTAAAGCATGGGGAATTTTGGCAGTATTGAGTTAGGCCAAAATTATTGGAATGGCTGTTGATATGTAGTTGGGTTTAGTGTTCGGTTTTATGATGGATTAATAACAGATACTTTAAGGGAGATACTATGGATCAGAAAGTTGCGGTGGTAACCGGGGGGACCGGAGGGATAGGTGAGGCGATTTGCCAACGTTTTGCTAAGGATGGTTATAAGGTAGTGGCGGCATACAATAATGAAAAAAAGGCCAAGGTGTGGCAGCAGGCGCAACAGGCGGCGGGGTTTAATATTGATATCGTGCACTGCCCCGTGACCGATTTTGAGGCCTGTGGAACGGCGATCAAGTGGGTTGAGCAGAATATAGGTGCGATTGACATCCTCGTTAATAATGCGGGCATCACCAAGGATGGGATGTTTAAAAAGATGACGCCTGACCGTTGGGATGCGGTGATTGATACAAAGTGAACGGGCAGCGTGGGCAAATGGGGCAGTGTAATTATTCAGCCTCTAAGGCCGGGATGCACGGTTTTACCAAGTCCTTGTCGCGTGAAGTGGCGCGTAAAGGGGTGACGGTCAATACAATTTCTCCGGGTTATGTTTCAACCCCGATGGTGATGGCCATCGATAAGGAGGTGCTGAAGCAAATTGAGGGTGGCGTGCCGATGGGGCGTTTATGCACCCCCGAAGAGGTTGCTCATGGTGTTTCATTTTTAGCGAGTGATTTAGCCGGCTACACGACGGGCTCCGAGATCAGTATGAATGGCGGTATGTTTATGCATTAAGTTGCGTGGATGAAAAACGATAAAAATTGCCGCTTTTATAGCGGCAATTTTGTATGACGTGGTTATGCATCAAGGTATAAAATGTAGGTGAATTTAACTTTAGAGGTAATAAAGCGTGTCAGAGAGTCATATTTTTAAAGTCAGTAGTGAGATTGCAGCGAGTGCGCATATCAATGCAGAAAAGTATCAAGCCGATTATCAGCGTTCAATTGAGGACAGTGAGGGTTTTTGGGCGGAGAAAGCGAAAGAATTTTTAACTTGGTCAAAAGGCTGGGATACGACACTGCAATATGATTTCCCCAAGGGGGAAGTTAAGTGGTTTGATGGCGGCAAGTTGAATGTCAGTGTTAATTGTTTGGATAGACACTTAGAAAAGCGTGGTGACCAACCCGCTATTATTTGGGAAAGCGATGAGCCTTCGGTTGATAAAACCTATACCTATAAGGAATTACACGCCGAGGTGTGCCGTTTTGCTAATGGCTTGAAGTCTTTGGGTGTGCAAAAAGGTGATCGAGTTTGTATCTATATGCCGATGGTGGCCGAAGCGGCGATCGCGATGCTGGCCTGCACACGAATTGGTGCGGTTCATTCGGTGGTTTTTGGTGGTTTTTCTGCGGATGCATTGAAAGACCGTTTAATTGACTCGGAAACAAAATTGTTAATCGTGACCGACGAGAGTGTTCGTGGCGGTAAAACGGTTCCTTTGAAGGCCAATGCCGATAAAGCGGTTGCTTCGGCACCCTTGGTTGAGCATATGTTGGTGATTAAGCGCAGCGGCGGTGATGTTGGCTGGACAGAGGGGCGGGATGTTTGGTATCACGAGTTGGCAGCGACGATGTCGGCTGATTGCCCAGCGGAGGAAATGGATGCGGAAGACCCGCTATTTATTTTATATACTTCAGGTTCAACTGGTAAGCCGAAAGGCGTTGTGCACACCACTGGCGGTTATTTATTGCATGCGGCGATGACCCATAAATATGTGTTTGACTACCATGACGGCGACGTTTATTGGTGTACCGCCGATGTTGGTTGGGTGACGGGACATTCGTATATCGTGTACGGCCCCTTGGCGAATGGTGCGCAAACACTGATGTTTGAAGGGGTTCCTACTTACCCCGATGCGTCTCGTTTCTGGCGAGTGGTTGAAAAGCATAAGGTTAATATTTTTTATACCGCGCCCACCGCAATTCGTGCGTTGATGGCGAAAGGCGAAGAGCCGGTTAATGATTGTGATCTGTCGAGCCTACGGGTTCTTGGCAGTGTGGGTGAGCCGATTAATCCGGAGGCTTGGGAGTGGTATCACCGTGTGGTGGGTAAGAACCGCTGTCCTATCGTTGATACTTGGTGGCAGACTGAAACGGGTGGAGTCATGTTGACGCCGTTGCCAGGCGCGACTGATTTAAAACCTGGCTCGGCAATGCAGCCGTTCTTCGGGGTGGAACCCGCATTGGTTGATAATGAAGGTAATGAGGTGTTGGGTAATCCCGCTGAAGGTATTCTGATTATCAAAAAACCTTGGCCGGGGATGTTTAGAACTCTATACGGGGATCACCAGCGCTTTATTGATACGTATTTTGCAAATTATCCCGGTAATTATTTCCCAGGGGATGGTGCGCGCCGTGATGAAGATGGTCATTACTGGATTACTGGCCGTGTCGATGATGTTATCAATGTCTCTGGTCACCGGATGGGCACCGCCGAAGTTGAAAGTGCATTGGTGCTGCATGAGGCGGTTGCCGAGGCTGCGGTGGTCGGTTTTCCGCATGAGATCAAGGGGCAGGGGATTTACGCTTATGTCACCTTGATGGATGGGGTAGAGACAACGGATGAGCTTATGAAGGAGCTGGTTCAACACGTGCGTAAAGAGATTGGCCCGATTGCATCGCCGGATATTATTCAGTGGGCACCGGGGTTGCCTAAAACGCGTTCTGGTAAAATTATGCGTAGGATTTTGCGTAAGATTGCGGAGAATTTGATTGATGAATTAGGCGATACCTCTACGCTTGCAGATCCTTCTGTGGTGGATGATTTGGTGCATACTCGACCGAATAAGTAACCCAGACGGCACGATAAAAAACCCGCTATTGTTAGCGGGTTTTTTTGTGTTTACAAACTCGGTGTTGTTATGCCGGTAACGATGGGAAATCCAAGCCCGCCATTTTTTGCATGACTCGAATTACTTGGCAGCTGTAACCAAACTCGTTGTCATACCAAAGGTACAACACGCATGAGTTGTCGGTGGCGATGGTGGCTTTTGAATCAATCGTGCAAGCCTTACGCGCACCCACTAAATCGGTTGAAACGATTTCGGTTGAGGTAGTGAAGTCAATTTGCTCGCGCATCGGTGAATGCAGGGATGTTTCACGTAAGAAACTATTCAATGACTGTTTGTCGGTTTCTTTTTCTAGATTAAGGTTAAGAATCGCCATCGAAACGTTGGGTGTCGGTACACGGATAGCATTGCCCGTTAGCTTGCCTTCTAGCTCAGGTAATGCTTTGGAGACGGCTTTAGCGGCCCCTGTTTCAGTTAACACCATGTTTAATGCGGCGGCGCGTCCTCGGCGTTCACCTTTGTGGTAGTTATCAATCAGGTTTTGATCGTTGGTGTAGGAGTGGACGGTTTCCACGTGGCCTTTGATGATGCCAAACTCATCGTTGATGGCTTTTAATGTCGGGGTGAT
>MAAB01029628.1_pt1 | contig 40300 bp, 34 predicted proteins | sample 1115991 | NCBI WGS metagenome assembly MAAB01 (sample SAMN04961124, study PRJNA320927) | seawater metagenome | isolation source: sample BD02T18 sea water enriched with oil for 18 days | place: USA:Gulf of Mexico | collected 2013-07-27 | reverse complement strand
AATTAGGCACAATAGACTAGTATAGATTTGTTTTAATATATATTTTAAATATCACAAGAGGTCATTAAGTTGAGCGATATGGCGAAAAATCTTATTTTATGGTTAGTTATTGCAGTTGTTTTGATGAGTGTATTTCAGAGTTTTTCTCCAAATACCACTGAAAATCAACAAATGGATTACACCCGCTTTATTAAGGATGTACGCCAAGGTCAAATTCGTGATGCGAGTGTTGACAGAAATGGCGTAATCACGGGTGAAAAGCGTAGTGGCGAAGCATACAAAACCGTTATACCTGGCGGCTATGATCGTGATTTAATTAATGATCTTGTTAAGCAGGGCGTGCGTGCTGAAGGTAAGTTGCCTGAAGAAACGAGTTTCTTAACAACTATCTTCGTCTCTTGGTTCCCGATGATTTTGCTGATTGGTGTCTGGATTTTCTTCATGCGTCAAATGCAAGGCGGTGGCGGTAAAGGTGCCATGTCTTTTGGTAAATCTAAAGCGCGTCAGTTAAGTGAAGAACAAATCAAAACTACCTTTGCCGATGTTGCTGGTTGTGATGAAGCGAAAGAAGATGTTGCTGAATTAGTTGATTACTTGCGTGAACCTAGTCGTTTTCAAAAGTTAGGTGGTCGTATTCCATCAGGCATTTTACTTGTCGGCCAACCGGGTACAGGTAAAACCTTATTAGCGAAAGCGATTGCTGGTGAAGCGAAAGTACCTTTCTTTACCATTTCAGGCTCTGACTTTGTTGAAATGTTTGTTGGTGTTGGTGCATCGCGTGTACGTGACATGTTTGAACAAGCTAAAAAAGCGGCTCCTTGTATTATCTTCATTGATGAAATCGATGCGGTAGGTCGCCAACGTGGCGCTGGTATGGGTGGTGGTCATGATGAACGTGAGCAAACACTTAACCAAATGTTAGTAGAAATGGATGGGTTTGAAGGCAATGAAGGCGTTATTGTTATTGCTGCAACTAACCGTCCTGACGTATTAGACCCTGCATTACTTCGTCCTGGTCGTTTTGACCGTCAAGTTACAGTTGGTTTACCTGATATTCGTGGTCGTGAGCAGATTCTTAAAGTACATATGCGCAAAGTACCATTAGGTGATGATGTTAAAGCAGAAGTGATAGCTCGTGGTACGCCAGGTTTCTCTGGTGCTGATTTAGCTAACTTAGTGAACGAAGCGGCATTATGCGCTGCACGTGCATCAATTCGTGTTGTGGGTATGAAAGAATTTGACGCCGCTAAAGATAAGATAATGATGGGCTCAGAACGTAAGACCATGGTTATGAGCGAGTCAGAAAAAGAAATGACAGCTTACCATGAAGCGGGTCATGCCATTATTGGTCGTTTAGTACCAGATCATGACCCTGTGTATAAAGTAAGTATTATTCCTCGTGGCCGTGCACTTGGTGTAACTATGTACTTACCTGAGCAAGATAGATTTAGTCATTCTAAGCAACATCTAGAAAGTAATATTTCCTCGTTATACGGTGGTCGTGTTGCTGAAGAAGTTATTTATGGCAGTGATAAAGTTTCTACTGGTGCTTCTAATGATATTGAACGTGCGACTAACATTGCTCGTAAAATGGTAACTCAGTGGGGTCTATCAGATAAAATGGGGCCTATGTTGTTCGCTGAAGAAGAAGGTGAAGTATTCCTAGGCCGTACGTCTGCAAAATCATTGCATATGTCTGATGAAACAGCGAAAAGCATTGATGAAGAAATTAAATCGGTAATTAACCGTAACTATCAACGTGCTGAAGACTTAATCAAAGAAAACATGGATGTACTACATGCCATGAAAGATTGTTTGATGAAGTATGAAACGATTGATGCTTTACAAATTGATGACTTAATGGCTAGAAAAACTGTTCGTCCTCCTGCAGGTTGGGAAGATAAGGGTGGTTCAAGCTCTAATTCTGATGACAGTAAAGGTGATAAAGATACGGTTGTTGAAGCGACGACAAAAGATGCTGAAACGGCTAGTGACACTGAAAAAGTTACTCAAATTAAACCTGACACAACTAAGCCAAGTGGTGATACACCCGCAAGCTAAGATGTCTATATAATTATTAAAGCCTCGTTATTTACTGTAAATACCGAGGCTTTTTCATATGTAACGCTTTCTTATCTACTATACACAGCAAGAAAAGATCAAAATGACTAAAGATAATTTTTCAGCGAATAACCTAAACAATCAGCAAGCCGAGCAGCAAAATAAACCTCAATCGCAAGTGATGGGAATTCTTAATGTTACCCCTGATTCCTTTTCAGATGGTGGAAAGTTTGCCACATTTGATAAAGCACTGGCACAAGTTGAGCAAATGATACTCGACGGAGTTGATATTATCGATATTGGTGGAGAGTCGACCCGCCCAGGTGCTGTTGAGGTCAGTGAAGAAGATGAGTTAGCACGCGTTATCCCACTGCTTAAAGCGATCAAAACTAACTTTGATATTAAGGTGTCAATTGATACCAGTAAAGCAGAGGTCATGTCACAAGCCATCGCTCATGGCGCTGATATTATTAATGATGTTCGAGCGCTACAAAATGAAGGCTGTTTAGCCGTATTAGCAAAGAGTGATGTGCCAATATGTTTAATGCATATGCAGGGCTTACCGCGCTCAATGCAGGACAACCCTCAATATGATGATGTTATTGCTGATATAAAGCAGTTTTTTATTGACCGTATACAAGTATGTGAACAGGCTGGTATTAACCGAGAACGTCTGATTTTAGACCCAGGTTTTGGCTTTGGTAAAACGTTAGAGCAAAATTATCAGTTACTTGCACAACTTCACCAATTTAGTGATTTAGGTTTACCCCTGCTATCAGGAACATCGAGGAAATCAATGATAGGCAACTTATTAGCCCGTAATGTTGATGAACGCCTTGCAGGTAGCCTAACTACCGCTATAATAGCCGCACAGCAAAACGCGAGTATAATTCGAGTGCATGACGTTAAAGAAACGGTCGATGCCCTCAAAATATTATCCATAACAGCTAAGTACCAATGATGGTCAGTTGTAGCAGATAAAAGACAGGGTTAGCTAACGTTAGATAATTTAACGAATATCTACTGAAAATCTGATAGCAGTCGCTGCAATGAATAAAGCTATACAAGAAAGTATATAAGGAAAAACATGTCAAATCGTAAATATTTTGGTACCGATGGTATCCGTGGTTTAGTTGGCCAATATCCGATAACGCCAGAGTTCGTGATGAAGCTGGGTTATGCGGCCGGGAAAGTACTCGCAGGACAAGGCACTAAGAAGGTGCTTATTGGTAAAGATACACGTATCTCAGGCTACATGCTTGAATCAGCACTTGAAGCAGGTTTTTCAGCAGCAGGAATCGATGTAGGCTTGCTTGGGCCTATGCCAACCCCAGGTATTGCTTATCTTACTAAAACATTCAGAGCCGAAGCTGGTATTGTCATTAGTGCATCGCATAATCCTTTTTATGACAATGGTATCAAGTTTTTCTCTAACACTGGGGAAAAGCTTCCAGATGCTGTTGAATTAGCAATCGAAGCTGAATTAGACAATCCAATGGGATGTGTTGAATCAGCAAAACTTGGAAAAGCGAGCCGTGTTAATGATGCTGCAGGCCGTTATATCGAGTTTTGTAAAAGTAACTTCCCTAGCAAAATGTCACTAAAAAACTTAACCATAGTGGTTGATTGTGCTCATGGTGCTACTTACCACATTGCACCAAATGTATTTCGTGAATTAGGTGCAACGGTTATTGAAATAGGTACTGGGCCTAACGGAACCAATATCAATAAGGATTGTGGTGCAACCTCTATGGCAGCAATCAGCAAAGCGGTTGTTGAGCATAAAGCAGATCTTGGTATTGCTCTTGATGGTGATGGCGACCGAATTATGATGGTAGACCACACTGGGTATGTTATTGATGGTGATGAAATTATATATATCATCGCCTGTAATGATTTAAAATCTGGCCGAAAAGAGGGCGGTGTTGTCGGTACGCTAATGAGTAATATGGGCTTAGAGTTAGCCTTAAAAGAGTTAGATATCGAATTTGCCCGTAGTAATGTTGGCGACCGCCATGTCATGGAGTTATTAAAAGAGAAAGGTTGGCAGTTAGGTGCTGAAAATTCAGGCCATGTTATTAACCTTAATCATACCTCTACCGGTGATGGTGTTATTGCTGCCCTTAATGTGCTTACTGCGGTAACTAAACAAGAAAAATCGTTATATGAGTTACGCCAAGGTCTCACTATGCTGCCGCAACTGCTTGTCAACGTTCGTTTTGCTGGAGAAAATAACCCATTAAATGATGCTGATGTACTCGCTGCGGTTGATGAAGTGAATGAAGTACTCACGGGGCGTGGTCGAGTATTATTACGTAAATCAGGCACTGAGCCGCTTATCCGCGTCATGGTTGAAGGACCAGATCTTGATGAAGTGACTTTATTGGCTAACAAAATTGCCGATTTAGTTAAACTTGTTAAGTAGTTAAAGCGATTAATCAGCGCGAATAATGATCACTCTTTTAGGCTGACATGAAAGTTTTACTAAGAGAGTAGAACGAACATTGAGCTAAATTGTGCTAACATGCCGCGATAAGTATAAAAAAACTGCAATTAGTAAAAGATATGTGTTAAATACTTGTATCTTTTGCGTAGGTTAGTTACTATCTCGCGGCTTCATTTTAGCAATGACTTCATTTAAAGGTTAACGGAAGTCAGAAGATAATAACCTAGGTTAAGAGGTCGGAATGACTAGACAAGCAATTGTAGCCGCAAATTGGAAGATGAACGGTGACTCAGCCCTAGTTGATACTATGGTTTCAGGATTGGCAAATGTTGAATTATCATCACAGGTTGATGTAGTTATTTGTCCTAGCTTTCCTTATTTATCTGAGCTTAATCAGAAAATAAAATCAGCTAACTTAAATGAAGCTATTCATGTTGGCTCGCAAAATGTGAGTGAATATGAAAGTGGTGCTTACACAGGTGAAGTATCCACAAATATGTTGCAAAACTTAGCCATTAACTATGTAATAGTTGGTCACTCTGAACGTAGAAGTATCTATAAAGAAACGTCTACGCAAGTTGCTAAAAAAGTGCATGCTGCATTAAATGCAGGCTTAACACCAATTTTGTGTATTGGTGAAAGCGAAGAAGAACGTGCAACTGAACAAACAGAAACTGTGTTATCATCACAGATTCAGCCAGTTATCGATGAAGTTGGCATAGAGAAATTTGAAAGTGTTGTTATTGCTTATGAGCCAGTTTGGGCCATAGGGACAGGTAAAACAGCATCAAGTGCGATGGCACAAGAAACACATCAGTTTATTCGACAATTCTTAGCTCAACAAAATGAGCAAGTAGCGGATAAAGTACCATTACTCTACGGTGGCAGCGTAAATGCAGCTAACTGTGAAGAACTATTCGCACAAGCTGATATAGACGGTGGTCTTATCGGTGGTGCTAGTTTAAAAGCAGACCAATTTAAAATTATTTGTTCTGCAGCGAAAGGAAAATAGAAATGTTGTATCAAGTATTAATTATAGTCTACGTACTAATTGCTTTAGCGCTAATTGGTTTAGTGTTAATTCAGCAAGGTAAAGGCGCAGATATGGGCGCATCTTTTGGTGCAGGCTCTTCAGCTACTGTTTTTGGTTCAGGTGGTTCAGGTAACTTCCTTACATCAGCAACAACGTATTTAGCAGTAGGATTTTTTGTTATCAGCTTAATATTAGGTAACCTAACGGCTAATCGCACTAAAGCAGTTGACGAGTGGAATAACCTAGCAGTACCAGCTGACCAAGCGGTTGATGCAATTCCAGGTGAAAGCGTTGAAGCAACTACCTTACCAGCTGCTCAAAACAGTGATGTACCTGCATCAGACGAACCTGCTAAGAAAGAAGATAACAGCAACGTTCCAGATTAATTTAGCTAAACCTCAATTTAGTTAACAGTAAAAGTTTAAAAATCTAGTATTGCGCGGATGTGGCGGAATTGGTAGACGCGCCAGCTTGAGGGGCTGGTGACTTAGGTCGTGGGGGTTCAAGTCCCCCCATCCGCACCACTAGATTATACAAAGAAGTCCAATAAAGACCGCTAACCCTTTAAAAATAAAGGCTTGGCGGTTTTTTTATGCCCTAAGAGGTCTAATTAGGTACAGTGACATCCTAACTTTTAAGTAGTACAGTATGTAGTACAATTAATCTTTGGCAAGGTTTGTACTACATAAAATGGCTAAAACAGTAACCCCTCTTACTAACACTCAAGTAAAACAAGCTAAATCAAAAGAAAAGCTTTATAAGCTATCCGATGGCGAAGGTTTGCAGCTTAGAGTGATGCCTAATGGCTCTAAGCAATGGTTGTTAGATTATCAAAGACCAATTACTAAAAAGCGAACATCTCTCAGCTTAGGCTCTTATCCTGATGTATCTCTGGCTGATGCTAGGAAACGTAAACTATCGGCTAGAGAGCTTTTAGCTAATGATATAGACCCTAAAGAACACCGTGACGATCAACACAGAGAAAAAGAGCTTGCTGCTGAACATACTCTATTAAAAGTTGCTACTTCTTGGTTTGACCTAAAAAAATCTAAAATAGCTGAAACAACAGCTGTTAGCCTATGGCGAAGTTTAAATAATCATGTATTTCCTTCGCTAGGGCATAGACCTATTGACAAAATACTCGCACCTGAAGCTATTAAAACACTAAAGCCTCTAGCCGCGAAAGGGTCATTAGAAACAACTAGCAAATTAATCGGTTATTTGAACGAGATAATGATCTTTGCCGTAAACACTGGCCTATTACATCATAATTCATTGGCAGGTATTAAAGCTGCTTTTGAAACCCCTAAGTCGAAAAATATGCTTGCGTTAAAGCCAGAAGAGTTACCCGAGTTGGTAAAAACTTTATCTTATGCGAGTATCAAAATTACTACACGTTGCTTAATTGAGTGGCAACTTCATACTATGGTGAGGCCAAGTGAAGCAGCAGGAGTAACTTGGGCTGAGATTGATTTAGTAGCAAAGTGTTGGACTATCCCAGCGGAAAGGATGAAGAAGAATAGGCTGCACATTGTACCACTTACAGATCAAGCATTAGCAATACTCGAATTGATGAAACCTATTAGTGCCCACCTTGAGTTTGTTTTTCCTGGAGACAGAAAGCTAAGCGTTTCAAGCAACTCTCAAACAGCAAACAAGGCAATAAGACGCATGGGCTTCAAAGGTCGCCTAGTTGCTCATGGTATGCGTTCTATTGCCAGTACAACGCTAAATGAGCAGGGCTTTAACCATGATGTAATTGAAGCTGCACTTGCTCATGTTGATAAGAATGAAGTTAGAAGAGCATACAATCGCGCTGACTATCTTGAGCGTAGGCGAGGTATGATGCAGTGGTGGTCAAATCATATTGATAGATGTTCAATGGGGATTTACAACTTGTCAGACACAGCTCCTGCTTTAAAGCTGGTTAATGGATAATTCAGATTAGCCATCACCACTGAAATAATCTATTTGTGTTATAGCTAGGTCAGCTGATTTGTAAATGTTTAGGTTGACATAATATGTCCTATGCCGTATTTTGTATTTTCCAAAGTTGTTTTTCAACTTGCTTATTTTAAAAGGATTTATGATGATGCATAAATCTTTGTCATAAATATATAACTTTATGACGGTAAAAACGCATCATTATTCACTCCTTGAAGTCTCAACATTACTCGACCTTACTATTGATGAACTTATGCATTATGGTATAACTGGTCAGTTGGGTATGTGCTTTGATTGGGCATTAATCAAAAGTGAAATATCAATAAATAACTTACCATTAAAGTTAACCTTTGAGTTCGAAAGCCATCCTCGACACGAGTGGCAAAGTTCAGTTAATGATACATTGGCTAGCGATCACATAGATTATCCCAATGGACGTTTGTTTCCTCTTTCAACTGGATTACTGTCGGTTATATTTAAGTATGGCTTCATAAAGCTTAAATACGCCTATGATGATTTTGATGAATGCACACTAAAAATCATCAAAATAGATGACTGCGATGAGCAAGCTGAATATCCTAATCTTAAGCTCAGTGATATTGTAATTACATCAATATCATATGCTAACTTTGTTAAAAAAATCAAATTGAACGAACCAGTTGAGTTTTCTGCCCACGGTGCACAAGCAATATTTGATGATGACAATGTACCGAATAAAATATATTTTGCTCATGGTCTAAACAAAGAAGTTTGGCCAATACCCGATAATATGAACTTACCAAGTAAAAGCCAACTTGAGGAGCTTCTTAAACAAAAAGACCCAGATCTGTATCAAGCTGATGTTGATGCAATAATCAGGTTATCGCTTCCTGATAATATCAAGTTGGGTGGTAAACCAAAAAAAGACAAAATTGATTTTGTGCCAGTTAATTTCAGAAATAATTAAGTTTGCTTTGCATACTTTAGTAATAAGCCCAATAAATATGGGTGTGTCGTTTGGTAGTTGTACCAAAAACCAGGTTGATACCTTTCCCAAAGGTATCAACAAAGTTAAAAGTATATGAATAATTAGGTGTCTTGTAAGTCATAACAAACTATAAGGCGCTAACATGACCCATGAATACCAATCACTTTTAATCCGTAAACCAGAAGCATTACACTTGTTTCAAATATCTAAAAGCACTCTACATGTACTTATTAATGAAGGCCTGATCGGTCCTCCAATCCAAATAGCGGATAGGGCAGTTGCGTTTGTCCGCTCAGAAATTATGGCCGTTATAGCTGCACAAATAGCTGGTTGCAGTAAAGACGAAATCAAAACACTTGTTAAGCAATTAATTGCACAACGCCAAGAACTTCTACTTAATTATACCAATAAATTTCCGGAAAATTGTGTCGAAGAAAAAGAGTCTACACGTCTACGTGAGTTAAGTCCGGATAGCTTTGACTACAGGCTTAAAAACCCAAAACATCGAACGCCAACACCTAACTCATCTATATTTGGTGAGGTGTAAACATGGAACATTACAACGAAATGTTAGCTGCAGCTCGTGAGTTTGGTTTCGATATTGATTATCTTGATGGTGATTCAAAATGGCAGCGTGCTAGAACTATCAGTAAACCTAAATGTAAAAATGGTTCTCTGTATATATTCCCTGGTGCTAAAGCTATGATTTTACATGACTGGCAACTTAATATTACTAAAACTTGGCGCCCTCAAGGCTATAGCTTTACACGTCAAGATAAAGTGGAACTCAACTTGATTCGTGAAGCAGAAAAAGTTAAACGTATTAAAAATCAGCAGAAAGCTATTCGTCGATGTAAAAGTATTTGGCGACAATCATCATTATCTGCCAGCAATCATCCTTACATCATTAAAAAAGGAATTAAACCATACATAGCCAGAGTGGATCGCTTCAATAACTTATTGATTTCTAGTTGTTCGATAGGTGGTGAGTTGAAGTCGCTTCAGTTTATTTCACCAGAAGGTAATAAGCATTTTAAAAGTGATGCACCGTTGAAAGGACATGCTGCGCTAATTGGTGATTTTAACAACGCCAGTTTCGTACTCATCTGTGAAGGCTATGCAACAGGCTGTTCACTTCATGAAGCTACTCATTCGCCCGTTGTCGTTACATTCAATGCCGGTAACTTGGCCGTTGTTAGCAAAACTTTGGCAAAGTCACATCCAACTATTAAGTTAATTATTTGTGCTGACAATGACCATCAAGGTCAACGTAATACAGGTGTTAATGTTGGTTTAGATAAGGCGCGCATGGTGGCAGAACAACTCAATGTAATGCTTCTATGGCCTGAATTCCATCCTGATAATGATGGCAGTGACTTTAATGATATTCACTGTCAACAAGGACTATTAGCATTAACCAATATGTTAATGCCTGCTATAAATGGAGGGCGTTAATTATGGCGTTCAGTATGAATTTTATTGAAGAAATGGCCAAAAGAAACATACCTATTGGCAATGTGGTTCCGCTGATAAACAACCAGGATACCAGTGATGAAGATATGGTTAGTAAGACACCTACAGTGACTTCTACTAGTGAAAAGGCTGATGAACGAGCTGTACAACCTTCAGCGCTGTCTATTGGCATCAAAGAGCCAGAGAAGTTCAAAGCAAGAACTTATGATGATAATTTTGATACAAAAAACACCCCGATAAGAAAGTGGTTGATATATGACTATTTATTGAAAGGTGCCATTAATTTACTTGTTGCCGAAGGTGGGGCTGGTAAATCATCTCTTACACTTGTTGAAGCCATTAGTATTGCAACAAATCGCAATTTACTTGGCCTTGGGAGGCTCGTACAAGGCAACGTACTGGTTATTAATAATGAAGATGATGATAATGAGTTTGATAGAAGAATCGGTGCCATTTGCATACATTACGGCATCGACACCGCGGAACTAAAAAATAGGTTATTTGTACGAAGTGGTTATGAAAAACCAGTAAAAGTAGCTGAAGAGCATGATCGTCTTGTTACAGCGTCAACTGATGTAAAAGCCTTAATTGATTATATCGAGTGCAAGAACATAGAAGTTGTTATTTTTGACCCTTATATAAGTACCCATGACAGTAATGAAAATGATAATTCTTCAATTGATAAGGTGGTACAGCAGTTTAAGCATATTGCTGCAAAAACTAATGTTGCAATCAGATTGGTTCACCACACCAGAAAAAATGGCAATTCACATACAAATAGTGCTGGTGATATTGAAATAGCAAGGGGAGCAAGTGCTTTAAAGGATGGTGCTAGGGTGTGCCATACGCTTGTCTCTATGACAAACAAAGAAGCTGATGAGTATGGAGTTGATAAGGAAGCACAGCAACGTTTGATACGCATTGATGGTGCCAAAATGAACTTTAGCTTAAACAAGGGCACCCCGAACTGGTTTTATAAAGAAAGCGTCTGCATTAACAACGGTGAATGGGTTGGTGTAATACGTCCATATCACATAGGGCCTAAAGTTAAAGCCGATAAGCTTTCCGTTGGTGATAAAAACAAAAAAAAATTTCATGACATTGGCCATGCCGTTATAGCCATGTGTGGGATTGAAGGCGGAGTCATAGAGGGACCAAAGTTAAGTCCTACCTATGAGGCTCGAACTGACCGCAGTAAAGCTACTGCAAGTGCTCACTTTGACTTGATTCCAAAAGGTTCATCTAAAACTGAACGATTGAATTTAAGTGGTAAGTACTATCGTATGCATCAAGAAATGGGTGAAAAAAAAGGGGTACCTCGCGTTATTCATTTACATCCCGATGAATAGTCATTTAGTTACCTAATTCACAGTAATTAATTATCTGGGTAGCCAATTTTAAAGGGCTGTAGGCAACGTTATCTAACTACCCAGTAAAAGTAGTAGTTAAGCGTGTGAAACATACCGTGAAACCCCTATAAACAAAGACCATCCAGTTACCCAGCTATCCAGCTACTACGTAGGGACCTTTTACTGGATAAGGTTCCTATCCGTGAACCATCACTTTAAATAATATTAAGTTTTAACAAATAAAGGAAACACCATGAAAGAATTAACCACCAAACAACAACGTTTTGTAGAATGTTATTTGATCGCTTTCAATGGAACACAAGCGGCTATTGAGGCCGGTTATTCAGAAAAGACGGCTCGCTCTATTAGTTGTGAGTTATTGACTAAACCTGACATCCGTAGCGCCATTAAACAGCAACTAGAACAACTATCCGCTGACTCTTATGTTAGTCGAGAAGTCATACTTACGGGGTTGCTTAAAGAGGCAATGGGTACGGGCGAGAATAGTACACCAGCATCACGAGTTAATGCTTGGTCACAGTTAGGTAAACTATCAGGCCTTCATACTGATACGAACCCACAGACAAGCGTTGACGACATCCTACGTGATATAACTGCTCGCAATGCGGCCAATCGTGCCATAAAAGGTTTGCTGCCTAAGAACCATATTAACTTTGATGATATGAAGGCTCTAGATGATGATGGTTATGTGACTCGGTAATCATTAACTGGTATAAAAAAGTGGTGATTAGCCCCCCATGGACCATGATGTCAGGATTGGTGGGGGCATTTATATAGATGCATTGGCGGTTAGTTGTCTACGCGTATTGTAGATATCAACCACAAATTAGTTGCTATATATTTTATAATGAATAATTTCTGTCATGTTACTGATAGGGCTCATAACTAACGGTAGAGCCGATTCCATGCTCGAAGTATCACTCTAACATTATCATTTTGTAAAATATGTTTGTACAACATTGGGCATAAACTGTAGAATGCCGCCATTAATTGAAAGGGACTTTGTTATTGACTACTACAATATTTAGAAAAAATAAAAGTGGTGCTTATATGGCTAGTGATAGCCGTGTATCATGGATAGATAAATCAACTAACCTTCCTAATAAATGGTTTGATTCAAAAGACTATTTAAAAACGATAACACTTGATGGTGTGTTGTATGGTTTTGCTGGCACAAATGTCATGTTTAAAATGTTCATGGAATTTTACACAGACAAAACTAATTCAGAGACTTTGTTAGATACTCTTGTTGAATTTGCTAAACAAAATATTGTTCAGTTTTTTATTATTCGTTATGGCGATGATGAGTTAAAGCTTTTTGCCTACTCTCCTCCAAACCCTAATGATAACAATGGACAAGAAATATATCGGATATCGAAAGATCCTTTAATCAATAAAAGTTTGTATGCCATTGGTTCAGGTAAATACTCAAAAGAGTATAAAAAGAATAGGCTTAACTCTAACGTTCAACTTCCTATTAGGAAAATCATTGCTGCGAATTTAGCGGGATTTAAAAAAGAAGGTATGCTAGAGTTATTAAATAAGGTAACAAATAATTTATTAACACCTGAAGAATCACGGGAAGCTTACTTTGCTTGCCAAAAAAAGGGTGGAGATTTATTTACTGGTGGGGAAGTTAATATGAGCAAAAATGCCAATAAACAACAATTAGCTAAGCAAATAAAAATTATGGATGATATGGATAAAATTGCAAAAGCAAATGGTGCTGTATGCGCTAGTCCTGTTAATGCGGCTCTAGAAGTAGAGCAATTGAATCGTTTAGGACAATATGCAATTAGCCCACACCAGGTTGAAAAAACTACAGAACGTTTAATGCTACTTAATAAAATGAGTCACATTTTTGATGCGTCAACATAGCTGTATCGAATATAAAAAAACCGCTATTAAGCGGTTTTTTTATATCTAAAATTTACAGTTCAGCAGCGAATAAAAACCTACAAAATTATGTAGCCTTAGCTTTTTATTTAGTCGTTAGGCAATCAATTTAGAAAATGTTATGACTGATATCGAAAAATCTCATGAACGAGTGATGGAAGCACGAAAAATCATTCATGATTATCTAAAGCATCTCGCGACGCTATCTACTGGTTCTATTTTACTCATTGTTACATTTCTCGAAAAAATGTCAGCTCAGCCACGGTGGACTTGGTTGGTTGCAGTAACAATTATCTCTTTAGCTATATGTGTTATGACTACGTTAATCGGCCAAGCAGGTAACCTTGATAGCTTAACTGAACATGAAGATCCAAATGAACTAGGTAAGATTACTTTCATTTTTATGCTCATAAGTTGGTTCTGTTTTGGAGTAGGCATTATTGCTATGGTAGTGTTTGGTGTTGCCAATTTATTTCAGCCAACAATTACTTAGCCTTTCCATTCCAACAAGCAGTGTCTGGGATGTCTGCTTTAAGTAGCATCAAGACGTCATAGTATTACCAAATACCAGCAGATAGACAGCGGCTTTTGACAACCTTATTCTCGCTTTGCTGTAGGTTAGTTATTTTCTTTGCTCTCGTGCACTCCCATGCATCTACGGGGTACATCTTATCCCAAGCACCCATAAGCTGGCGTTGTGATTTACTCATGCTATATCGCTTATAAGCATCTTCCATGTATAGGTATGTGCGTGCTATTTGACCTCTAGCTGCTTCAGGTGGTTCTGCTTTACGGTTTTCTATTTTCATCGCGCAACTACCAAAGTCACTTTTCACTGCAGGTAGCATGGTGAAGTTATAGTTACTTCTTAGGGCGTTTACAGCGCCAATGGCAGGGTAAAGGTTAAACATATCAGCTTGCATGTAGCGATATTCAATATTTGTTTTTTTAGCACACTTACGGCCTTTAAATGCTTTACCTTTGCTATTGGTGCAAAGCTTATTACCGTCACGCCACTCACTAAAGGTACGACCGAAGTTCTCTGCTGGCACAACATGTTCCCACTCTACTTTTTTAGCTCGCTTAGTATATTTAGTCGTAGTAAAGCCTTTTGGTGGTGTTACTTTTTTCTTAGCGTCAAACAAAGCGCCGCAATAAAGTGTAGTGCGATTATTTTTGTAAATTTGCTTTTCTAAGAGCTTTTTAGCTTTGCTAAATGATTGAATTTCTTGGTTGGCAGCTAAGGTACTTGTGGTGGCTAATGAGGTTATTAGTAAGGTTATTATTGTTTTCATTATCGAATTTTAAGTTAAATTATGAGGTGAATATGCCAGTAATCCATAGCGAGTGCAATGCGTGGGGAGGTTATAGTCTTAGCTTAAATCGAATGTACGACCGTTCTTTGTTGTGCGAATAAAAACGTTACTGCTGTTATATTGATAGATGGATGTTTAACTGAGTGTGCTTACTTGCTAAATCCGCTTGGTTTGTGCGCAGAGCTGACGTTGGGCATAAATCTATTTGCGATATCTTTCCTAATGGATTGTAACCATCATGCTACTAATTCTTCTCAGTAATACCAATAAATCATTAAATACTAAAAGCTATATAAAAATTCAACGTTTGAAATTTAGAGGTATTATGGTACGTTTTCGCGTAATCAAGTAGACGGACATTACTGAGACGTTTACATAATAAGCTGTTAGGTACAACAAGGAGAGTTCGGTGAATAAAAAAATGATAGCAATTGTCTCTATTGCAATTTTAACAATAGTATTTTGTACTCAAGTTACTTTTTTCGTAGTTCAACCAATTGGTGCTGTTCCAGAAGGTAAAACACTATTGATGTTACGAATGAACAAAACTAAATTTATTGATAGTGCTGATGCTATTTGTGCAAGAGAAATGAGCGGTGTCAGTTTGTTGTGTCGAGGAATGACAATGGCTGCAATAATCAATAAAGGTACAGTTTTAGTTCGGTTACCTTATAGTGAATTTTTATACGAGGTTTCTACGGACGGTAAGGAGTATGGCCGATAATGGAAATATTATTTATAGGCGCTTTACTCGGTTTAATACCTGCAATGGTGGCGCAATCTAAAGGGAAGTCATTTGGGCTTTGGTGGTTTTACGGAGCCATGCTTTTCATTATTGCTCTACCTCATTCGCTTATTATGTCTGCCGATAAAAAATCAGTTGAAGAAAAGCAATTTTCTGAAGGGATGAAAAAATGTCCTTATTGTGCTGAGCTTGTTAAGCAAGAAGCTATTGTTTGTAGATACTGTACTAAAGACTTGTTGCAAAGTAGTACCTAAGAAAATCAACAAGGAAAAGTAACAATTGACTACATTTCGGTTTGCTACACAATTTCAGCCAACAATTACTTAGCCTGTTATCTGGGCGTTATCACTAAAATCAAACTATGGAGTTTAAAATGAAGTATGGATTAATCTTTTTGCTGAGTATCTTTTGTTTACATATTAATGCAAAGGATATTGAAGCAGTAACCATTGATGGTAAATCAGTTTTATTACATGAAAATGGTAGGTGGGATTTTAATAAGAAAGAAGAAAAAAAGAGTGGGTTTTCTTTCAGAAAAACTAACTGGGGAATGTCAAAAGTCGAAGTAAAGAAAACAGAAACAGGAAAAATTTTAAAGGATGATAACGTCTTAGGCTATGAAGCAAAGGTTGCTGGATTAGACACTCTAATCGCTTATATTTTTGTTGATGATAAATTGGTGAGAGCAAAATATATTTTTACAGAGAAGCACTCTAATAAAACTGACTATATAAATGATTATTCGTCGATTCAAAAAATATTGAATAAAAAATATGGGAAGTCAGCAGGAGATGAAACTTACTGGAAAAATGATTTATATAAAGATGACTACCAAGATTGGGGAATGGCTTTAGCTGTTGGTCATTTAACAAAGTATTCTAATTGGAAAGTTTCAGATACAGAAGTTTGGTTAAGCATTAATGGTGATAATTATAAAATTAGTCATTCAGTTGAATATTCCAGTATTAAATTAGCTGGTTTAGAAAGTGCAAAATCAGAAGAAAATGCTGCGGAGGAGTTTTAGTTATACCAAGAGGCTATGGTTGGTTTTCAATACAAAATGTAATCCAACCTATTCGGCTAGTCGTAATAGCTAATGTCTCGAATGTGGTCAGCCTGTGTGAAAACTATTTTGAACTGATGTAATTCGATAATATCAACTAAAAAAGGCGCTGTTGATTAAATTCTGTAGTACGTTTGATAACAAATCACCTGTTAATTTACGTAGCGTCGCATAAAAAAATTACGCTGGGAGTTTTCACACAGTCTGTGACAAAACAAGTCATATCCAGCGCATTAGGACTGTTTAGTTCTTGCTTCAGGATGCTTCTTTTTGATTAAATTGATTTTTCTCAACGTACGCATAAGCTAACTCGATAGTACCAAAATAATTACAAAGGATATACGAACGTTCGATTACAATATCATTAGGTATATTTTTACTGTGTATTACATTAAGCCAAGTAGCGACTAATGCGGGTGGTGGGAGTTGTTGATCCATTTGCTTCATCCTTGAAAGTTAATAGCTACTAGTCAATTTTAGTTCACGATTGACAATATTCAAGGTTGTGGTGGCAAGAGGTGTTTATGAATAAGTATACTCGTATACTTCGTTTGGCCTGTTGTACACAGTTATATGGTTACACGTGTGTGTAATTACTCTAGATCATAAGTAAATAAAAAGGACTGAAAATGGCTTTGTATTGGTGGGTAAATCACAAGCAAACACATAAACGAGAAATAAATGGTGGTTATATTTGGTCACCCAAGACCAGCTCTGGCGGTAAAAAAAACACCAGTTATGACAACATGCCAAAAACAGCTGTTGGTGATGTTGTTTTTTCTTTTGCTGGTGCAAAAATAAAAGCTATTGGATTAGTTACTGAAGAATGCGTAACCGCCGCTAAGCCATATGAATTTGGCAATAAAGGTGATAATTGGGATGATGAAGGCTGGCTAGTCAAAGTTGATTGGTCGATGTTAAAGACCCCTTTTCGTGCTAAAGATAATATATCCTTACTTTTACCCTACTTAAGTGATAAATATGCACCAATACAAAAGAATGGTAACGGCAACCAGGGGTGTTACTTAGCAAGTATCTCGCCTGAACTTGCAGAAGTACTGTTTGAATTATCCAATACCAGCATAGATCAATATGTTGGCTCAGTAATTGATGATGCTTGGCAAGAAGAAGAACGGATTGCCCAAACAATCGAACAAGATACCTCAATAGACCAAACAACCAAAAAGCAACTTGTTGATTCTAGGCGAGGGCAAGGCAAGTATCGTCGTAACTTGGCTTTGTTTGAAAAACAATGCCGTGTAACCGGTATAACAGATAAAAGGTTTTTAATTGCTAGTCATAGCAAGCCTTGGCGCAAGTCTAGTAACAATGAAAAGTTAGATGGTAATAATGGTTTCTTTTTTTCTCCGCATGTAGATAAGCTTTATGATAATGGGTGGATGACTTTTGAAGTAAACGGTGATGCAGTGTTTGCAGATAATACAATTGTTGATGCATTAAAACAGTGGGATATAAAGTTACCAATAAATATAGGTGAATTGAATGATGAGCAACAATCATACTTGGCTTATCACCGCGAACATGTTTTTAAACAACAAACTAGTTAGGTTATAGTTGTATGTACGAACTATTAAAAAGCTCCAAAGCTTTAAGCAGTGAATTTAGCCGTATCTTTAACTACGGCCCAGCAGATATAGTAAACGCATTGTTGCGAGTTAGATGATGTGTTCAGTAGCGTTAGAGCATAGTGTCAGTTTTAGACAACATGTCCTGAATAGTAGCTCACATGGGCAATATTTATTATGCATTTACTGTTTGAAGCCTTAACTTGCTGCATGTGGTTGTTTTAATCAGCTAGTGCTAAAGGTTTATTAGCACTAGCTAATGGATCGTAGCTATGTACATCGAAATCAAAGGAAGGAGGTTTTGTCTAACCCTGATAAAACACTGATTTTTATTTTTAGTAGTACGCTGGGTAGTACATGTTTATTGTTGGTTTATTTAATTCAATTAATTCAGTGTCTTGTGTTGTTGATTCAAGTCCCCCCATCCGCACCACTAGATTTAATTATTATAAAAGGCCGATACGTATGTATCGGCCTTTTTGCGTTTATATGTCTCGTCTCAGCGTTATAAACTAAGCCAACTGATTGTTTAGTTTGGGATTAAATTATTTATTTACTGCGCTAATTATTGACAAAGAACAACTATTATCAGATGGTGTATGTGGCAGAATATAACAATGATAAATATCTCTACGCGAAAGGAACACGCGATTGTCACCCCAATTCTATAATGAAAATGCAGATGCTTTAGCACAGCAATACCTCTCAAAGTCATTTGAAGAAGTACACCAAAGCTGGGCTCACTTTTTGCCTAATATTATAGAAAACCCCAATGCCCGCATTTTAGATATTGGCGCAGGTTCGGGACGCGATGCCAAATATATCGCGCAAGCAGCACTTAATAAACACGGTGACAAAAACGCTACTCAGGTTATTGCCGTTGAACCAGCTAACTTACTAGCAGAGCTTGGCGCACGGCAAACCGAAGGCCTTAACGTTAAGTGGCTTACTGATTCCTTACCTGCATTAAGTACTATTACCAAACAAGAAATCAGCTTTGATTTAATCTTACTCAGCGCTGTATGGATGCATATTCCGGTAAGTGATCGCGCACGTTCAATTCGAAAACTGGCTAATTTACTAAAACCAGGCGGAAAACTAGTTATTTCGCTGCGCCACTGTGCGAGTACTGATGAAGCGATAAAAGAGCGCAAAGCTCGTAAAATGCATACTGTTTGTGCAGACGAGCTGAAACAGCTTGCTTCTGATGTTGGTTTATTTACCAAACTAGAAACGCAAAAAGAAGATGACAAACTCGGCAGGGGACACGTTTCTTGGCAAACCCTTGTGTTACAAATTCCAGACGATGGCACAGGCGCTTTCCCCTTTATTCGCCATGTCGCACTTAATGACGGAAAATCAGCCACCCACAAACTTGCCTTATTGCGCGTATTACTCAGAATTGCCGATGGTCACCCCGGAGCAGTATTAAGGCGAGAGTCGGGGAGAGGAGCCGCTGGTGACAGAGTTATTCTGCCTGTAGGTCTAGTGGCGCTTTATTGGTGTCATCAATATAAAGATTTAATTGATGATCATAAAATATTTCAAACACCGAATAAAAACCCCAACATGGGCTTTATGAAAGAAAATGGCTGGCATAAATTAACCAAGTTTAAATCGTCTGATTACCGTATTGGTAATTTGTTCACGGGTGATGATGCTAAAGCGCTTTACCGCGTAATTTCACATGCAGTTAATAATATTACAGAAATGCCAGCACAGAAAATCACTTACACAGACAGTAAAAAGACTGTTTTTGAAGTGCATAAAAAAACAGTCAGAGCCAAAGACAGTATATTTTTAGATCTACAAACCCTAGAGCAGTGGGGCGAGTTTTCATTACCTGAATCAACATGGCTGGCGTTTAATCGTTATGCTTGTTGGATAGAGCCAGTACTGGTCAGTGAATGGGTAAAAACCATGGCAGGGTATGCAGGCAATGCACAATATAAATCACCTGAAAACCAATTCAAATTACACCAAGCATTAAATTGGGAAGAGCCTAAACGTACCACGGTTGAAGTACGTAAACGTTTTGAACAGTTACAAAAGGACTTTTCTAATGGAGAGCCGAAAAGGGATGAAATACGATGTGTTTGGTCGGATAAGTCATTAAAGAAACAATACGACATTGATCACAGCATGCCCTTTGCTCGTTGGCCAAATAACGACTTATGGAACTTGTTACCAATCGATAGCCAAGTGAACAATCAAAAGAGCGATAGACTGCCAACAGAGCAGAAATTAAAACAAGCAAAAGAGCGCATGCAACACTGGTGGCAAACCGCTTGGCTGGATGACGAGCCTTCAGCGGGCTTAAGGTATGAGCAGAGACAAAAACGCTTTTTCGCTGAAGCAAATATTGCACTGCCGGGATTAAGTTCTAATAACACATCAATAGATGATTTGTTTGAAGCTTTGATTATGCAGCGAGGGCGATTGAAAGAAATGCAGCAATTGAGGGAATGGGGGAATTAAGTTCGTATAACCGTCCGTTTAGTTGAATTTTTGTTAATAAATGATTTATAAAATAAATATATATCAAAAGGATAAGTTTAAAATGGATAAAAAAACACAGGGTGCATGGATAGTACATCATGCCGAAAAACTGAAAACGGTTACACATGCCGATACAGAGTTTGAACAAATTAATTTTGCTGGTAAATGTGGGATTTTACTTTCAAGCCTTTCATCTGATGCACAGTACCAACTAAACAACGACAGAGTTGATGCTTTAGCACGAGCTGCAAATATTAATGTAAGAACTGAGTTACCAGCATTTTTAGGAGAACTTGCACGTCAAAGAATAATATCAAAAGGTAGTAGCGGTATCGAAGTATTAGGGATGGGGGCTGGTAGTATACTTGAGCATACATCTAGGATATTTGACGAGTCATCACCTAAGAAAAAAGAAGAGGCAGCAATTGAGTTGTCAGAAAAATGTTCATTATTACCAATGGACGAACAGAATGCTAAAGAATTTATAAGTGACTCTTTTAAGCTAGATGCTACAAATACAGATGAATTATTTCATAATGTCGAGTGTATTGGGTTTGTTGATTCAGAAGAAGCTTATAGCAATAATAAACTATTTTTTAATGGTAATTTATTTAGAGGAGCTGATTCAAAAAAAGCTTATTCAATCATAAACTCTATGGGGCAAGCTGAGGCTTCAAAATTACAAGAAATAAATGACATGTTGTCTAAAGATGGTTGTTTGAGTGCTCAATTAGTTAAAAAAGTCTTAGGCAATGATTTATACATAAAAGCTCAATCTATCGCATTATTTGATGTTAATGTTGTTGGTAATGAAAGTGGTAAACACGAATTCGTAACAAAACCATCAGCTTTTAATAAGTTTTCAAATTCAACAGTTGAAGATGCTTTTGACCTTGCAAAAGCATTTGTTACATCACTGACCTACGGAATGACTTCGAGTTCTACTGGTCGAGGAAGAATTCAAATGATAACTGCGTTATTATCTAAATTAATTAGGGGGGATTGGGTTGGGCCCGCAACTGCAATCGGGCAAGATTATCAAATATTAGAAATGAAGGGCGTAGTTAAAGTGGAGCAAGTGGTTGGAAATAGATGCAGAATGAGACTCCTTAAAAGAGAGGTCGGTACCCTTGCCCTTCAAGTCATAAATGAAGGTGATGCTAGTCAAAACTCTTTGGAATCTTTACCTAGTGTTTCAATAACAACTTATCAAGCTCCTGAACTTTCAAGACAGCTTACACGTAAAAATCAAACAGTACCTATGAAACGTAATGTTGGTGAAATTCTAAACCAATTAAGAACAGGGGGCATTTAATGTCAAGTTTAGAATTGAAGAAAGGTGAGCTTGCAGAAGAAAGACTGAGGTTATATTTTCTCAATTTAGGATATTTTGTCGTTAGATCAATTAAGGCCGAATATAAAGGTTTTGAGGTCACTGATGTTGATTTATTCCTCTACTCAAGGCCATCTCCTATATCTAGAGAGAGAACTAATGTAGATGTAAAAATGAAACAAAAACCTCAGGCTTTAGAACGGGTTTTTTGGACTAAAGGATTAAAAGAAGTATTAGAACTAGAAAAATGCATTGTTGCTACTACAGATAAAAGAAGTCATGTTGGTGAATTTGGAGCTAAAAATGATGTATTAGTTTTAGATGGTAACTTTATGAATAAACTAGATTCAACAGAACGTTACTCTATAGATAGATTAAATGAGGAAGAGTTTATTGCGTTATTAGAAAAGTCAACAGTTAGCAAACTTGGGGATGATTGGAAGAAGCAATATGAAGAAGCCAAATCTAACTTATTAGTGAGGTTGGATTTTGACGGTCTAAATAACTTGCTCAATAGAATTAAATTTTTATTGGAGGAGTGTTGTTCGGGACATTCATCGGAAGCGTGCTATAGAGCACTATATTTATATATTTCATTTTTCCTTGTCACGCTAGACTATTCAATTAAAGACTTTAGCTATAAAGATCAAAAGGATAGGGAGGACTTGATTTCAGATGGAATACGATATGGTTTAATTGGCAAGAAGAAGTCAAGTGAAATTATATCAATGTCATCTGCTCTAATGTCATCCTTTATGAAGAAAGAGGACTATGATTTGGATGCTATTGAAAATGAGGTTTTATCTCAGTTTATGGATATTCCTTCAAATGATATTGCATCATACCTTGGGAATACGAAAATGATGCAACGCCTTTTGCCAATGGCTATAGAATTTGAAGGATATGCATTTAGCAGGGATTTTATTAACCCAATGAATACAAGTTCTGAACTACAGTCAATACTAGGGTTGTTATGTGATTTTTATTCAATAGATCGTAAGTTAATCTTGGTTTGATAGCGTAAATTTGTAGCGATTGACTAGGGAAACTATTGTTAATAAAAAGATTTTAAGTCCACCGTTTGGTTGAAACTCAATCAAACGGTGTTTTTTATATGAGTTACCCAACCGCCAACTTAGCCGTCTCATGCCACAAATATGCTGGCATGGGATGTTTTAACTTCCAAGTAATATTCATTGGTTGACTACCTTCATATTTTACAAAATCTACAGGACCAAAGTTAACAAAACCCATGGTTCTGCCATTTTCATCTTTGCCTTGCTCACGTACAAATAACAAGAAAGTTTTCTTGGTTTCTTGCTGCGTAATGTAACTTAAACCTCGACCAGATTCTGGTCGTGCGCTATTTTGTGTTTGCCAGTGAAATAAGGTTGGGCTAATAGCGTAGTCGTGATACATGGTGGTGGCTGAAAACTGCTTTTCACATTTGTTCAAGGTAACAAATAGCAGCTCGGTATTTGCATCAGCAATATTTAAAAGCCCCTCACGGTTCGATGATTTTTTAGTGAAGGTGCTATCACCAAAGGCGACCAAAATATGCTCTTTAGGGTAACGCACGTGCATGTTAAGTGGTGATGAATCAATGATTGCGTTGTTAACTTGTGGCATAGCAAATTCATTAACATCTAATCGTTCAATGAGCATTGAGATAACCTCACATAGCTCACGCTGTAATTTTTCATTTTTCAACGCGGCTAGGCTTGTTGTTAACTCTTTAAAACCTAATTGTTTACCTGTTTTGTCCCAAAAGTCGTAATGACACATGAGCGCAAACTGTTGTTGGTGTGCGCAAAAATCAGTAGTGATCCCAGCCAGAGAAAAATTGTTATCGCACAGGGCCTTTATAAAGCGTAAATAAGAAATTGAGGTACAGTTAATTAAGCGATTATTAATAGCACGATAATAGGCGGCGTAAAGCGCTTTATTCTCTGGCGATATTTCGTTGCTTTTGTTTTTGCTTTGGCTTTTACCTTTGTACAGACTCGCGGCAAGTAGTACTGACCAGCCACCGACTTTACCCACTTTAACCTTGTAAATATCTTCTAGGGTGAGGCTATCGTTAAGATGTAAAAAGTTAGTCAGGGTTAACGGTAAGTTGGTAGCATGCTGAAAGCTGATGATTAAGGCGATTAACTTGTTTTTGTTTATTGTTGCTTGGTTAATGTTTTTTAAGATCATCGCTTGCGTTTTTTCTTGCAACTCAATACGACATCCTAACGGCAAATGTGGGAAACCTTGTTTTACTTCCTTGGCAATGGCTTGGTTTGTTTTCCCTACTAAAGCTCTAAATTTATGTGAAAAGTCGTATTCTGGACGTGAATTGCCAACAAAATCTAAAATGGTGCAGCATTCTTTATCGTTCGTTAATCTAAGACCACGACCAAGCTGTTGAAGAAATATGGTTAAGCTTTCGGTAGGGCGTAAAAATAGCAAGGTGTCTAGTTCTGGAATATCGACACCTTCATTAAATATATCAACAACAAACAATACGTTTATTTGTTTTGATTTCAGTTGTTGCTGCATTACTTCACGATCATTACGGTTGTCACTAGTTAATACATCACAGGAAATATTATGCAGGGTAAATTTTTGCGCCATAAATTTTGCATGCTCTTTACTGACACAAAAGGCGAGGGCGCGCATGCGTGAGATATCAGTAACCACTTCTTGCAGGCTTTGCAGAATACGCAAAACGCGTTGGTCGTTATAGGTATAAAGGTGAGTTAACTCAGCAATATCATAACGGCCTTTAGACCATGATATTTTAGTTAAGTCGGTATCATCATCTATGGCAAAGTATTGAAACGGTGAGAGGTGACGTTGATTTATTGCTTCGGGTAAACGTATTTCTGCAGCAATTACGTTACAAAAATCCATAAGAATATCACTGCCATCGTGGCGCTCGGGTGTTGCCGTTAACCCTAAGAGTATTTTGGGGCTAAAGTGCTTTAATACACTGCGGTAACTACTGGCTGAAATATGATGCACTTCATCAATAACAATATAATCAAAGTAATCTTCACTTAACGAGAGCTCGCTTGTTGGGCTGCTAAGTTGGTTATTTAACGATTGAATAGAAGCAAAGAGCTGCTGATATTTGTTTGGCTTGTTATTGCCCACCCATAACTCACCAAAGTTACTGTTTTTTAAAACGGCCCGATAGGCACCAAGGGCTTGTTTTAGTATTTCTTCTCTGTGGGCAATAAACAAAAACTTGGCTTCGGGATTTTTATTATAGAAACGTGCAAAGTCAAAAGCCGTGATAATGGTTTTACCTGTGCCTGTTGCGGCAACTACTAGATTTCGGTAGCGATTATGTAAAGTGCGTTCTACTTGTAATTTTTCGAGTATGGTTTGCTGGTGCGAGTGTGGTTTTATATCAAAATAGAAACTTGGCGTTGTAGGATTAACGCTGCCTCTGGCTTCTTGTAAGGCATTGCTTAATTTTTCACGGCTTTGTGCTTTACCATCAAAATGTTCAAAGTCAGGTGATTGCCAGTAAGTTTCAAAGGTACTGAGCGACTTTTCAATAATATGCGGTATTTCTTGTGAGGTGATTTTAAGGTTCCACTCTAAGCCGCTGGTTAAGGCTGAGTGCGATAAATTAGATGAGCCAATATAACCTGTATGAAAACCAGTATTACGCATAAATAGGTACGATTTTGCGTGCAAGCGTTCACGGTTGGTATTGTAGCTAAGCTTTACCTCAGTATTTGGCAAGGTTGCTAAAAATTCTACCGCTTTGGCATCTGTTGCGCCCATGTAAGAAGTGGTGATTACTTTTAGCTGTTTACCGCTACGGGTGAAAGCCTCTAATTCCTTTTTAAATATGCGAATACCAGCCCATTTGATAAAAGAAACTAACCAATAGATTTTATCAGAAGATTGGATCTCTCTTTTGATTTCAGTCTCTAATGAAACACCTACATTGCTGCCACAAAATAGCTCACTCTGGGTTAGCCCTGTTATCGGCATAATCGCGTCTACGTATTTAGGTAAGTCAGCAGCAATAGGGTTGGCTTTGTCAAAGAGTGCGGTTAGGATTTTACCTTGGCTATCAATTAAGTTTTCACTAATCAATTGTTCATCTTTTATATGGGTATTAAGCCATTGAACAATAGTGTTGGCGAGGTTTATTTGGTCATGAATTCTAGAATCTCCATTGGGCACAGAGTCCATGGCAATTTCAATAAGACGGGTTAAAAAACGAGAGAGCCATGTTGCCGCTTCACCCGCTTCTAATGAACGTTCACCAACATGGAAGGTTTCTCTATCTAAGTTTTGCTCAACTAACTGAGTAATTAGCTGCTCGTAGATACCCGTTGTATTCATGAAAATCCTTTTTAATTTAAAGCCTTAATCGCACCAGGGTATATGAAAAAGGATAAAAGAGGAATGACAAAATAGACTAAAGATTATAAAAATAAGAGGGAGGTAATTGCTTTACAGACTTGATGTATAATTATTTTATTTACTCTGTTTAGGTGACTGGTCTGTATATTAAAAAAGAGCCTGTAAAGTTAACTTCAAAGCTCTTTTTTCATTGCGATAAAAACACTAACCATTACTTTAAAGACTTAAGATATGCCAATAAATAGTTCTGTTCTGCTAAGTCGGTAATTTGAACATGGCGCATACGCGTACCCGGCACTAAAATATCATTACCTGCAATCCATCGACGAAGATTGGCTTCTGTCCACGTTAATCCTGATTTCTTTAACGCGTCAGAATAGGCAAAACGAGGAAGCGATGCTGCTTTACGGTTTATAACACCCACTAAACTCGGACCAAAGGTATTTTTGCTGGTATCGGTTGAGTGACATGCACTACACTTTTTAAAAATCTCTTGCCCTGCTGCTTGCATCATCACTTCATTGCTAGCTTCCGCTAAAGAAGTAAAAGAGATAGTCGCTGCTAAAATTGACATACCTAATATTTTACTTTTCATTTTATTCCCTTTTTATAACTGAAAGATTCAGTGATATTGTATTATTAATCTGCCATTGCAGATGTAGACCAAAAGGATGAAATAGGCGTACTTATAAAGTATGAGTTTGCCTCGTTATTAAGTTGTTGTATTGAGGAGGAGGCAAGTTTGCAGTTGGCAAGTTAAAGGCAGATTTTATCTAACTATTTTTCCCTAGTAGTCTTTGGTTGCCTTGCAGTGAATAATTTTAAGATTGAAAGTTGACAATCTAAGTGATAATGATTAATGTTTGCCAGTCTGGTTGTGAAATAACCATAAAAATCTTTAACTTAAAGGGATCTTTAAATGAAAACTATTCTATTAGTTGCATTATCAACTCTTCTATTTGCTTGTAGTAGCACTGATAAACAGGGTGATGATAGTCAACTTACAGCTGCACAAAAAGCATCTGGTTATGAATGTAAAAACGTTAAAATAACAGGTACGCGTATTAGTAAAAAAATATGTAATACCGAGGCTGAACGTCAATACAGTAAAGAACATGCTGATGAATTCGCTCGAAAAATGAAAGATGACATCACTAATTAGTGATAATAACTCTTAGATAATAAATCTAGTGAGTTACATCACATGATTTTTTGACCATTCAAAAAATCATGTGATGATCCCTAAATAACTTGTCAGCTTAAAACTAACTAAAGATATTGTCATAACCTTTAGTTATCATCCCCGTAATCTCTTCCTTCGTTTATATTCTCCTTTAATACTTTTTTTGAAAGACTGATGGTCATTGGATACTTTTACCATTAAAATTCGCTGTTCAGTATGTGTTGCTCTTATACAAATGTTTTCGTGGAGGCAATAGGCGTAAATGGTTGAAGATAGAAGTCAGTTATATAACAGTTATCATGAACAAGGTTATTTTGTCATTAGAGACTATTTTACCGCGACTGAGATTTCAGCGCTTAGAGAAGTCATCTTAAAATTCCATGATGCATGGAAAAAAGATAACGAAGCCTTCTACCAAGAGGAAGCGTTTAACTCTTCTTTAATCACTGGGAGTCAATACTTAACGTATGACGAACGGTTGAAGCTGTTTAACTTTATCAGTTCAAAAAAAATAATGGCAATCGTTGATTCTGTTATGGCAGCTAATCCCGCTTTTATGAATACTCAGCTGTTTTTTAATCCGGTGAATCCTCTTCAAAAAGATTTTTGGCATAGAGATTGTCAGTATGATTATGACATTGAAGATCAAAAACGAGTCATTCAGGAAACCCAAGTCGTACATTTTAGAATTCCATTATTTGATGAACTTGGCATGGAACTAGTGCCAGGTACGCATAAACGCTGGGATAATGATGAGGAATTTGCTGTTCGACAGGAAGAGAAGGGCAGAATCAGTAGTGAAAACCTTTCTACAGGAAAAAAAATACAGTTAGCTGCAGGTGATTTATTAGTATTTTCGGCGGATATGATCCATCGTGGCCTCTACGGATTAGATCGTTTAGCGCTGGATATGTTAATTTTTGACTCGGAGGGTGACTATGTCGATTACGTTGATGATGATTGTTTACCTGAGCCTGCTATGCTGGACAAAATTGACGATCCAAGGCTGTTTATCAATACCATTGATTTAAAAATGAAAGTTAATTCGCTAGTTAATGAGTATTGAGACAACCCGAGCACTTTAACCCTCTGTAGAGTCTAAGAGTGCTCTTGTTTTGCGCAAGCTACAGGCTAATCTTTTAAGGCTTAGGTAATACTGCTTATTATTTTGGCCCTTTCTTCGCTATGACAACAGGAGCACTTACAGGATTTTTCATAATATGTCCGCTCTTAAGTCCTTTAATTGTGCCCCATGCGGCTATAACCCAAGCACATAATAATCCTACAAATAATATTACCGCAGCCCATTCAAATACAGGTAACCCAGTATGAAGGGCGAGTTGACTGGTGCCTGTTACGCAAGTACCAACAGGGAAGGTAAATGCCCACCATGTGAGGGCAAATGGCATTTTTCTACGTAGTGCTCGTAATGTTAGAAAGCTTGCTAGAATTGACCAGTAAAAGGCAAATCCCCACACCGGAACGCCATACAAAATAGCCATAGTATTTAGGCTGCCAGCTATCGGTTGCTCTACAACAGCTAAGGCCACTGCGCCTAAAGCACCGGCTGCGGTGATTGATTGTCCCAGCGGTCCTAATACTAACCACAATGTCGGGACACGTGCGCCACCTGAGGTACCTGAGTGTACTAAACGGCCCCAGATTAAGGTAAGAATGATCATTGCTGCCATTAAGCTTGTGCCAAACATAGCATAACAAGCGTAGAGCATGGTTTGTTGTAATAAAGACTCTTGAACGTGAGGAATAAACATCGCGCCAATTGCTGCTGATACCATAGGCGGAACAACAGGCATAAGCCAGCCGCCAAAAGCAGCATCTCCACGTACTTCATGATGGGTAAAAAGTCGATAAGGAATAATAACGGCTGTCATTATTCCTAAAACGGTGCCTGTTATCCATAGAGACCAAGCAATAACCATCTGTATTTCTTGTGAAAAAAAGTGCTGGCCAAATAATAAAGTGCCACCGGCAATGGTTAATAGTGCCATCGGCGGCGCACCAAAAAATTGTGCCATAACAGGATCATTAAATTGGCGTTGAATAATATGCGGCTTGGTAATGGTTTGAACCGTTTTAAGTAGCAGCATTATCATTAACATGACAGACGCAATAACCCAGATGACTAGTCCAACCTGGCCTAGATGTTGACCCACAATAGGCAAACCTACGGCTGCGTTGGCAATAATGCCGGTGCCCATGACCGATGCAAACCAGTTTGGGCCTATTTCTGTATTTAATTCAGGCTCTTTACTTTCTACAATCGCCGTCACGTTACTCTCCTTGCTTGTTCAAAGCGTTTACTGATGTAGAAACGTATTAAACTGATTACTAAGATGTTTCTTTGAAATCTATTGATTTTGTTCACTATTATCGTATTAGATTACAGCTATTATGTTGTCATGAATAGTAATACTAACGCCATAAAAAAACCACATTCAGTTTCCTGAATGTGGTTGCCTTATTCACCTAAGCGATTACTTGTTTTTAAGTATAGGCAGCCAATGACCAAAGCCCCACAACATAGTTTGAACAAAACTTATGTCGATATTACTTTTACTTTTTACTTTGCCTTTCATGGCAACAAACTCAAGTAAGTGCACCAAAAGTACAATGCCAGCTAAGGCTAAGAGATACAGTTGGTATTCTGACGGGAGAGGTGATTTTGATAGTAGACCTAGTATTGCCAATAACCATAAAGCGGCAAGTAAGGCTTTAGTACTGTGTATTATTAAATTAAACATGATTTAATCCTTAATTAATGCGTTGTTAGCATCATATCTGCAACTTTCTCGGCAATAGCCATGGTTGGTGCGTTGGTATTACCACTGATAAGTGTTGGCATAATGGAGGCGTCTACTACTCGTAATTTATCAATGCCGTGCACTTTAAGCTGATTATCAACGACAGCCATAGCATCACTGCCCATTTTGCACGTGCCTACAGGATGAAAAACAGTGCCTATACGTTCTTGCGCTTTAGCAAAAATTTGCTCATCAGTTTCAAAAGCATTGCCCGGGTGGAGTTCGTTTTCATAATGTTGTGCTAAGGCTGGTGCAGTTAATATTTTACGTAGCTGGCGCATGCCATTAATTAAGACTGTTTTGTCTTTGCCATCTTTATCAGAAAATAAGTTGAAATCTATCTCGGGCGCATCTTGGAAATTAGCTGATTTGAGTGATACCGTACCGGTACTTTCAGGGCGCAGTACACAGACATGACAAGAAAAGCCATGTTGTGATAACAGTCTTAAATCTCTGCCATTATCGTCATATAACAATGGCAGCATATGTAACTGAATATCAGGTCTGTTTTCATTGTCAGTAGACTTAATAAAACCACCCGCTTCTAAAATACTATTGGCAAGTTTGCCTTTTTTACCTGTGATGTAGTTTATGGCATCCGGTGCCATTTTAAGTAAACCAGATAGAGATAGGGTAAAGCCGTCTGTTTTTTTACTTTTGACCAATACACAAGCATCTACATGTTCGCGTAAGTTTTTGCCAACACCTTTAAGCTCATGCACACAATCAATGCCGTGTTGCGTTAACTCATTTTTATCTCCGATGCCAGATAACATTAATAGCTGCGGAGAAGCAATACTACCGCCACTTAATAGCACCTCTTTATTCGCTGTTAAAGTTCTCTTTTCGCCCTTAATGTACACATCGACACCATAAGCTTCTTTACCTTCAAGTAGCACCTTACTCACTTGTGCATGGGTTAATACCGTCAGATTAGGCCTTGAGAGTACCGGTAACAAATAGGCATGCGCAGCAGAGCAACGCTTGCCATCTTTTATCGTGCATTGATAGTAACCAACACCTTCTTGCTCACACCCATTAAAGTCATCCGTAAGGGGGAAACCTGCCTGTTGACTGGCTTCAATATATCGTTGACTGATCTCATAAAAAGCAGGGCGATCTGTTACTTGTAAGGGGCCTGCGCCGCCATGCAGTTCACTTTCGCCACGGCTATTGGTTTCAGACTTCTTAAAATAGGGTAAAATATCGTCGAATGACCAACCATCATTACCTAATTCAGCCCAATGATCATAATCTTGTTTTTGCCCACGTATATACAGCATGGCATTGGTGGCTGAGCTGCCACCTAAGCCACGTCCGCGCGGGACAAAAAGTGGTGTACCATTGCGAATATCTTTTTTAGGTTTCGCATCAAAACTCCAATTGAATTTTTTTAAAAACATGAAGGCTGAAAATGCCCCCGGCGTTTTGACTAATAGAGAGTTGTTATCACTGCCAGCTTCTAATAAGCAGACGTTGTATTTACCGTCTTCAGTTAATCTATTCGCTAAAACACAGCCTGCAGAACCACCTCCGACAATAATGTAATCAAAGTCGTTATCTTGTGATTTATTCATATATCTTGCCTTAAATTTTACTATTCATGCGTAAAGACTCTTAAGCATGTCCCTTGGGTAAAGCCGTTGACATTTACCCAAGTTATTTGAAGATGCGTGTTGAGATTAACGTCCTAAACGTCTAAGCGCTGAGGTAGAAAAATCTTTGCGTTTAGCCTTTTTACCCCAAACCATGAAGGTTGGCTCTTCATTGCTTAAACCTGTAACTAGGTAACGTCCAGAGTCTAAATCATATAAAGTTTCAGCAACCATCCACGGGGTATCAACATCATAAAATTGAATGTTATGGGCTTCTGATAATTTCCATAGCTTACCTCGACCATCGTATTGATCAATAACAGAAGCGCCCCATGTGTCTTCATCAATAAAGAAGGTACGTTTTGCATAAATATGTCTTGAGCCTTCTTTTAATGTCGCTTCAACTTGCCAAACACGGTGTAATTCGTAGCGTAAATATTCGGCATTCAAATGACCTTTTTGTATTACATCATCATATTTTGCTGTGGTATCAAGTAAGTTATAAGCGTTGTAAGGAATATATAGTTCTTTTTTACCAATTAACTTCCAGTCATAACGATCAGGCGCGCCGTTGTACATATCATAGTTATCAGAGGCTCTTAAACCATCTGTACCTGCCGCTGGACCGTCATAAGCCACATTAGGCGCACGACGAACACGTCGTTGACCTGAGTTATACACCCAAGCTTTACGCGCTTCTTTAACTTGATCCATGGTTTCATGGACTAATAATGATGTGCCCGTTAATCGAGAAGGCGCTGTGATCTGCTGTAAATAATAAAATAAGATGTTGTTATCTTTTTTGGCATCACGACCACCTTTTAAGAACTCAGGCCATACCAACTGATCATTCATTTTTACTGGGACGAATGAACCATTAGACTGCACTGGTATGGTGGTAGTGAAACGTTTCGCTGTGCCACCACGAAAACGGGTGATGTGGTTCCAAATAACTTCTGAGCCATTTTGCGCAATAGGGAAGGGAATTGTTGTCTCAAAATTCTCAATACCATTGCCCGATTGCACGAGTTCCGCGGTTGTCGCATTTTGTTTAATGACATCATAAAGTTCAGTCGTGTAGGCGGCAGTTCTTCTGGTTTTATAAATAGGCATTTTATAATCTGCATATTTTTCGAACATCGCAATTTGGCCAGCACTTAAGTTTGCTTTGTAATCATTAACATTGGCCCGTGTTATTTCAAATAACGGTTTGTCTTGAGTGAAGGGGTTTTCAGGACGACCAGAATCTTTACTTTTAGTTGAGTTTTTACTGGTTAATCCACCGCTCCATGCAGGAATAGTTCCGGCAGCATTAGCAGCCATTTCAGCCCCTAAAGGTGTAAGCGAATTTCCCAATTTATCGGCTTCTTGTGGGCTAACTTTTGCAAATGCAGCACTGCTTACCAGTGATAAAATTAATAAACTTGCTGTTGTAATATATTTTTTCATGATGATTCTCTTAATGTGTTTGCACTGTAATTAATATGAAATGCCAAATGACAGCGATACTAAGTCTTTATCTTCCAGGATATTGTGACTACCACCTGAATAGTTGTTGTAGCCTACGGTGACCGTATACTTTTGCTGATATGAAGCTTCCAAAGAAAAGCCTAGATTTTTTCGTCCTTCATGAAATTGTTGACCAGGATCTGGCGAGTAACCACTGACATCATGCGCCCAAGAAAGGGTAGGTTTTAATGATATGCCAGCAAATACATCAGAATATTGCCAAACACCTCGCATACGATACCCCCAGGCACTATCAGTGACAAAACCGTCAGTGCGACAATCACCTGATAACGCCCCGGCACCGACAAGGTTGGTACAGTTAAAGGCGCTGTCACCACCAAAATCTCCTAAGCCAAAGACAGAATTTCTGCCATAATGTTGATCAGAGTCTTCAACACCATCAGTCAAAATCATGCCGACCTCGGCAATAAGGGTGAAACGTGAAGCCCCCATAGTATTTTCAAAAAACTGAATGGCGGTCATCTGCAATTGGGTGACATCAAACTCGTCCCAACCTTTTACTTCTTCACCATAACCCACGGCAGTCACTCTTGGAGTAAAGCGTAAGAATGGCGCTTCTGATAAGGTACCGTTGAGTAATTCTGGTCCGCTGATTTGTATCGGAGTGTCCGGTTTGTAAGAGGCTTCACCCGATAGTGCTACGCCGCCAACGTTGGTGGCAAAGCTAACGCCATAAAACTTTAAGTCTTCTGGAAATTCAATGTTATAACCAGGGTTTTGCGCAGAGAAAGCACCACCTGTTGGATCAAGTGCTGCTGGTACAAAAACAGGTGAGTTGGCAATGTCATCACCGGTAATTTCAGCATATGTCGGCGGGATATTTGTACGTACCGTGTTAATAAGTGGCAGGCGAGAATGAATATTCATGTAGTAAATGCCAAACTCAGTATCATTTAAGGCCTCAGCATAATAACGCGCAGCTAAACCGTATTGACCGCCGTCATCAGGCTCTCCATCAGCTTTTCGCTCAGCAGCAAAACCGCCAGCCAATCCTGCCTGATCACCTAAAGGCCCGACTGACACATAATTACAGCCAGTCGCGGCAAAATCTGCACCTGAGAAATAGGTACCACAACCGTCAATTTGGGTTTTTTCCCACTCGTATTGATAAAAAGCTTCAACACTGAGGTTTTCAGTAAGACCTACGTTACCGTAAAGCATACCAACAGGTAATATACCTTCTTTTAAGTCGGCACCAGGACGTCTTAAGGCAGCTACATCAAAAGGGTTTGATGAATTCATACCACCCTGGATAAACGTACTTTCACCCCAACTAACCACCTGTCTACCTAGGCGAATGTCTACTGGGGTCTCTCCTAAATCAAACGACGCGTAAACATAAGCATCTAATAAAGTTGCACCAGAAAACTTAGTGTTATTTTCAAAGCCATCATCACTTAATGGCGTATTTGGCACATAAGCATTTCCTGAATTGCCATGATTCACGTCACCTTCTTTAAGCGCATAATCGTACCAATATTTAAATCGGACAAAGGCACCAAAATCACCTTTGCTTAATTGGATATCATGCACACCTTTGATTATTTGAGAGTAGGCATCATGTTTTCCGTAGTTTAAATTGCCATCATCAGTGGTGCTTGTTGCGCCAGTTCCGCCATTGGTTTTACCAATGAATCTCGGGTCAGCGTCGCCTAGTCGCCAGCTAGAGCCAATATCTAATTGTGAATTTATTTGCAGTAGAATGTCGTCATCTTCACCAAAATTGAAGTCTACAGCGTGTGCTGATGAGGCACTAAACGCCATCGCGACAACCAGAGCTAACGGCTTGATTTTATGATTATTATTTAGCATATTATTCGCCTGTTATTATCGTTATAATACTTATTGTAATGTTCGTTTCATCATTACATTACGACAATGATTCGTTTAATATTTCGCTAAATGTGCCAACCTCTTGTCATTTCGTGCAAAACTCGTAGAATATAAAAATATGAAAAAATCAGACAACTCAGTGCAAAATTATTATTCAACATTAACGGGTTGGATGATCCCAACTTCTAAGGCGATGGATGCGCATAGTATTGACATCGCAGCAGCATTAAAAGAATGTGATATCTCTCAAGATGTGATGGCAGATCAAGAATCTCGCATTGCCGCAGAAAAACTTACTCAGCTTATTCATTACTGCAACAGCAACTTAGACCGACATGATTTTTCTATTTTAATTGCAGAGCAATTTCATCCCGGTATGTTTCATGCTCTGGGTTACGCCATGATGTCTTCAAATACCTTACAAGACGCATTGCAGCGTATTGCGCATTACAAACGAGTTGTGTCAAACACCTGTAAGTTAGTCAATTATGAAGAAGATGATCAGTTTGTTTTTGAGATGCAAATAATTACCTATGAAACAACAAACCGGCCTGTTTTATCATTGGTGACTGTAGAAACGTTTTTAGCCACCATCATTCGTTTTTCTCGGGAGTTAGTTACCTTAGACTTTTCACCAATAAAGGTTTGTTTTACCTACGTAAAACCTGATCATGATATCAGCTATCTTGAAAATTTTTTCAACTGTGAAATAGAGTTTTCAAGCGACAAAACAGCTATTTATTTCGACCTTGAGCAAACACAAGAAAAATTAATGTGCGGTAACCCACTTATTACCCAAAGCCATGAAAAAATGCTTGATGAATTTATGGCAAGAGTGGATAAAAATGATTTAACACACGTTATAAAAAATAAAATATTTGAACTCTTACCCCTTGGTGCCCCTTCGCAAACTGACATTGCCGATTACCTAGGTATGAGTTTACGTAACTTACAAAGAAAGCTACATGATCAAGGCACAAGTTATAAAGAAATCTTAGAAAATACCCGTAAAAAATTAGCGATGGATTACATTGTGCAACAGCATTTGAGTTTGAGTGAAATTGGCTATTTGGTCGGTTTTTCGAGTGTAGGTAATTTTAATCGTGCTTTTAAACGTTGGACAAATCAAACACCTGGTGATTATCGACAAGGCAAAAAAAGCTAAGCCTTTTACTTAGTCTTATAAAAAATAAGCCAAAGATCAGCTGTGTTGCAAAGATAATCATTTGGCACGTTTAACACATCTCAAGCTAACTTTATTCATCAATACTAATAAGTATCAAACTTTTACTTATTAGGTTTTCTATGCGTACACCTCATATTGCCTGTGGCATGAAGAGCATACTGCTTGTTACTTTGCTTGGTTCCGTCTTTACTGTAGCTCAGGCAAAAGGCTCCCCCGACTTACTCAAACTACCTTCAACCAACAGTGCTTTAGCCACTAAAAGTATCTTGATGTCGATGACGCCAAATAATGACAATATCCTTGTGGTAGGTGAACGTGGACATATCATAAACTGGCAAAGTGACAGTAACTGGCAACAGCAACAATCACCGGTCAGTGTTGCGATAACCGACGTTACTATACTCTCTGATGGCAGCAAAATAGCGATTGGACATGATGGTGTTATTCTTAAAGTTGATAACGATAGCGGGGTATGGCGCAAAGTATTTACGGGTAAAGAGATAACACAATTTAAAATTGCACAGTTGAAACAGCAATATCAAGCTTTAGAGCAAGTGATCTTAAGCACTCAGGATGAGGATGAACTAGAAGAATTAACCTACCAACTTGATGATATAACCTTTGCTATTGAAGACAACCAATTAGAATTACAATCAGGACCAAACAAACCGCTGTTATCTGTTACTCACACCTCGAATGATACCTTATTTGCTACCGGCGCCTACGGAATCTTACTTAGTAGTAATGACAAAGGTGAAAGCTGGCAGTTAGTCAGTGAACAACTTGAAAACCCCGACAGTTATCACCTCAATTCAATCATAACCACAACCGATGACCAACTTTATATTGTTGGCGAAAATGGCACAGGCTTTCATTCTGCTGATCTTGGGCAAACATGGTCAGTCATGACATTACCCTATTCAGGCAGCTTGTTCGGTATTGTTGCCAGCCCTGTCAACGCTGAGACTTCGAGCTATGACGAAAGTAAGTTAATGAAAAATAAAACGCAATTGGTGGCGTTTGGTTTACAAGGAAATATCATGGTATCCCTTGATGGAGGAGGGCATTGGCAGCATACAAAACTGCTAAGTAATACCAGCTTGCTTGGGGGATGTTTTACTGAACAAGGTAAGGTCTTTTTAGTTGGCCATGGTGGCATTATTGTTAGTTTTGATGCTGAAAATTTAACATCTTTGCAGATAAAAAAGCACCCATCAGGTGCAGCACTGTCGAGTATCTTAGTTCAAGGTAATTCACTTATTCTTGCTGGACAATTTGGTATTTCACAATGGCCAATAAAGGATGAGGAATAAACTTATGTCCCCTAAAAAAAATTCACATTCTCCCAGTGCATTAGAGCAATTAATAGAAAAATTTGTCTTTAAACATCGCGCATTGATGATGACAATAATAGTGACCTGCATCGCATTATTAACGCTTCAAGCCATAAAAGTAAAACCCGAAGCGAGTTTTACTAAAATGATCCCGGGCTCTCACGCCTACGTGACAAATTTTTTAGCATACAAAAAGGAACTTGCAGATTTAGGCAATGTTATACGTATTGTGGTAGAAAATACCAATACTGATAGCCACAAGAAGGATATTTTTAATGCTGAGTTTCAACAGACGTTAAAAGAAGTAACCGATGAGATCTTCTTCATTCCAGGTGTAAGCCGAGATGGTCTAAAGTCGTTATGGACACCCAATGTTCGCTGGCAAGAAGTCACTGAAGAAGGTTTTGTTGGTGGCGCTGTGATCCCTGATGGTTATGATGGCTCGGCGAAGATGATTGAACGTGTAAAAGCCAACGTCTTCAAGTCAGGACAAATCGGTGTATTAGTCGCGAACAACTTTCAATCAGCTATTATCATTGCACCATTGCAAGACATTAACCCTGAAACAGGCTTGCCGCTCGACTACCGAGAGTTATCAAGTGTTTTAGAAGAGAAAATTAGAGACAAATACAGCAACGAAAATGTCACGATACGCATTGTTGGCTTTGCAAAAGTGGTCGGTGATTTAATTGACGGCGCTTTACAAGTTGTTGCCTTTTTTGGCTTGGCTGTACTTATTACCTTTGTTTTACTTTGGTTATACTCTCGCTGTTTACGTAGCACTATCGCTGTTTTAGTCTTTTCAATTTTTGCAGTATTTTGTCAGTTAGGCATTCTTAATTTACTGGGCTTTGGTATTAACCCTTATTCTATGCTGGTGCCGTTTTTAGTGTTTGCTATAGGTGTCAGTCATGGCGTACAGATTATTAACTCCATTATTCATCATAGTGTTACAGGCGCAAGTAACATTGATTCTGCCAAATTGGCTTTTCGTTCACTGTACATTGCCGGTATAACAGCATTAGTCAGTGATGCGATTGGTTTTACTACCTTGATGATTATCGATATAGCGGTCATTCGTGAATTAGCCATTGCTGCCAGTATCGGCGTTGCCATTATTATTGTGACCAATTTAATCGCCTTACCGGTTTTAATGAGTTACATCGGTGTTTCTCCTGCTGGTTTAAAATACGCACGTCAGTCAGCTCATAAAACAGGTATTGTTGAAGGTTTGTTTAAAAACTTTGCCAAGCCGCCACTGGCAAAAATCGCACTCATTATTGGCATCGTTTGTTTAATACTTGGTTTATATTTTTCACAACTAATGAAAATTGGCGACTTAGATGCGGGCGCGCCAGAGTTAAGGCCGGACTCACGTTACAACTTAGATAATACTTATATTGTTGATAACTACAGTACTAGTACCGATTTATTTGTTGTCATGGTTAAAACGGATGTCGAACAATGCGCTCAATATCAAACCTTAGTTTGGGTGGACCAATTCCAATGGCATCTTCGTAATGTTGCAGGCGTTCAAGCGGTTAAATCAGTCGCTGATGTTTCTAAGTTCGGCTTGTTCGGCATGAATGAGGGCTCGTTAAAATGGTATGGACTCAATCGAAACCAATTAATGACCAATGCCTCTTTATCAAAAACACCACAAGGCCTAATGAACAAGGACTGTTCTATGGTGCCTGTACTTATTTTTCTTAATGATCATAAAGCACAAACACTTGAAAATGTTGTTCTGGCAGTGGATAAATTCAAAGCTGAAAATCACATTGAAGGTGTTGAGTTTTTGATGGCTGCGGGTAATGCTGGGATAGAGTCAGCGACGAATATGGTGATAGAAGAAGCAGAAACTGAAATGTTACTTTGGGTTTACTCAATTGTCATCATCATCTGTTTAATCACTTTTAGAAATGGTCGCATCGTTATTTGCATTATCACGCCGTTAATTTTAACCAGTATTATGAGTCAAGGCTTAATGGGCATATTAGGAATTGGCGTAAAAGTAGCTACCTTACCGGTTATTGCCTTAGGGGTAGGTATTGGGGTTGATTACGGTATTTATATTTTCAGCAAAGTTAAAGAGGCGCTGGGCCAAGGAAAGTCCTTGTACATGACGTACCGCTATGCGTTAAACCAAACGGGTAAAGCTGTAGCTTTCACAGGTATTACCTTAGCTATCGGCGTCGCCACCTGGGTATTTTCACCGATAAAATTTCAAGCTGATATGGGCATCTTACTCACCTTTATGTTTATTTTTAACATGCTGGGTGCACTAACTCTTATTCCAGCTATTGCTTGGTTACTTAATATTGGCTCTCATCGGACTAAAAAATAATGATCGAAATTACCTCACAAAAAGCGCTAGCAGAAACGTTTTTACAACAAAAAGCGCATTTTGCTAGCAATTCTTACCCAAGTTACCAAGATCGTATCAGCGATTTAACTAAATTGAAGGCGATTCTTGTTGATAATCAACAAGCCTTTATTGACGCAATGAGTCGAGATTTTGGTCACCGAAGTGCCGATGATACTAAGCTGGGCGATATCCTTAGTTCGGTGATGGGGATCAACTATGCGATAAAAAAATTAAAGGGTTGGATGAAGCCTGAAAAAAAACATATCGGCATATTATTTCAACCAGCAAAAGGTAAAGTGGTTTTTCAACCTAAAGGAGTGGTGGGCATTATTGCCCCGTGGAA
>MAAB01029627.1_pt1 | contig 40492 bp, 31 predicted proteins | sample 1115991 | NCBI WGS metagenome assembly MAAB01 (sample SAMN04961124, study PRJNA320927) | seawater metagenome | isolation source: sample BD02T18 sea water enriched with oil for 18 days | place: USA:Gulf of Mexico | collected 2013-07-27 | reverse complement strand
AGAGGTAGTAAGTATGGTTAAACATGCACGCATTGCTGGCTTAATTTTGACCCCCCCTTTATCCGAAATGCCTGAGTTCGTTCAATCATTGGTAGCTCTTGATGTGAAAGTCGTACGTATCATGTCTGGTGATGTGGCTCCAGATGAGCTTAGCCCCTGCGTTATGGTAAATGATAGAGATGCTGCACAAACAATTACTCAACACCTCATTGATTTAGGACATAAAGATATAGGCTTTATTGCTGGTGATGCAAAGCACATGTCAACCGTTGAGCGTTACAAAGGATACAGAAGAGCCTTAAAAGAAAGTAACATTGACTTTGATAAAGAGCTAGTTATCGAAGGAGAATACTCTTTTGATTCAGGTGTTAGTGGTGCAAAACAGTTGATGTCTGTAGAAAAAAATAAGACTCGCCCAACCGCAATTTTTTCCTGTAACGATGAGATTGCGGCTGGTGCCTTATTTGCCGCAAGACTAATGAATATATCTATTCCAGAACAATTATCCATAGTAGGATTTGAAAATAGCCCTTTCTCTCGACAAACGTGGCCTAAACTGACTACCGCTGATCAGCCAAATAGCCAAATAGCAGAAGATGCGGCAAACTTACTAATCAGTCAAGTTCGTAAGCAAAAGAATCAAACAACTATTAGCCAGTATATTCCAAAACTCATCATCAGAGACTCAACAGCAAAATGTTAACCTATAATTTTTATGCAGAAATAATACAAGCTTTATTATTTAAATAACCTAAAGCATAATGAATTCAGTTTATTTAATGTTAAACGTATCGTCTATTTTTTTCATTCTTGCTAGGTGATTCAAATGCGCTTTTCTTGCTGCAAAAATAAAAATAGCTATAACAACCGTTATAGAGAGAGCGAGTACAGTAGGTTCTTGTGATAGTGCACGACTAAGCCATTCCATGGTTTACTTTCCTTAGTGTATTAAAATCCTGTTAAATTTACCTATCAGCTGGTTCAAATTAGTTAGCGCCAGCTAGTCAGTAGGGAGAAACTGACTAGTTATTCGGCACATATTAAGATATTTAGTACAGCTGTTCAAGCCTTAACGTAATTAACTACGCCCTAAGGTTATTCTTCAAAATATGTGCCCCAGCCATCATAGTCGACACCACATTTTTTTGCCAACTCAAACATAGCTTGTGTTTCTTTTTTAATTAAATCCACATCTAGCATTTGCTCTGTCGCAATATCAAATGCAAATACTTTATCGCCATTTTCTAATTCAGCTTCTTCTGGCTCTTCAATTTCGTGTCCTAATTTAAACGCAGCGATAGCAGCCTTTTCTAATAAATCAAAATCACTACTGGCAAAGTGATGTTCAATGGTGTGATAGACTTCGTCATTTGTTCCATCTTCGAGAAGCTCAGAAATTAGCATTTCAGTATGGCTAAACCATTGTTGTAGTTCTTCATCAATCATTTTCATTACCTATTTAAGTTTTATTACCAACGAGGGTTATTTATTATGATAAGTCGCAGCTTCAATCGATAACTGCTCAATTTTAGTGGACATTAATTCATGAACTTCATTGACTTTTGATCGTAAACTATCTCGGCTTGTATCATCAAGGTGAATTGGATCTAAGAATTCGATAATAATTTTACCATTATCCCATCGATTTAAATTAATAGTTCCTTCTTGATTACTCGCACAAATGGGCACAACCGGAACATCTGCTTGAATAGCGGTACGAAAAGCCCCTGTTTTAAAAGGCAATAAACCTCTACCTCGGCTGCGGGTACCTTCAGGAAACATCCACACAGAAAGCTTATCTTTCTTTATTTTATCAGCGGTAAGTTCAATAGTATTCATTGCTTTATTGGTGTTTTTTCGGTCAATCAAAATATTACCGGTTAACCAATACATTTGTCCAAAAATAGGAATCCACTTTAAGCTTTTTTTACCTACGCTAACGGTACCTGGCAATACAGCATTGGCATGAGTAATAAGGTCATAACTATTTTGATGATTTGCCATCCAAACAACAGGACCAATATCTTTAATCGATGCAGGAACTCTCAACTCGACTTCAAGTCCAATAAGTTTGGTAATTTTCCCTATAAATGTTGCCGTATGATAAACATTATTACGATGAAAAGGGCGTAATAAACAATATAAAATAGAGATAATGCAAATGATAAATAACGCCAAGGTCATTAAAATAATACGGATTACAGCTAGCAAATAATACTCCAGCATTGTTAGCTAAAAAAATAATATGGGCGAGTATACAGAAAAAACAAATAATAAGGTAAAGCTATTATTTATTTATGCTAGGAATTGGTTATGGAGATCATAATAGTCCAATACTGCGCTATTTATTTTGCTAGCAACGCAATATTGGACACTTTTGTAAATAGCTAAACTAAGACGCTATATTGTTAAACATGTACCCTTGACCCCATACTGTTTCTATCTGGTTATTCTTCATACCTGCGATAGTTAGTTTTTCCCGTAATTGTGACATTCGCACATCCAAGGTCCGTTCTACTCCATTATATACTCGTCTAAGCAAAGTACTATAGAGTTGATCTCGAGATAAGATCTTACCTTGATGTTCGACCAGAGACTTCAGTAAGTTAAATTCAAAGGTTGTTAATTTTACTACTTCGCCATTAATAAAACACTTTTGTGATTTGGGCTGTAAACACACATCTCCCATTGTTAAGCTTGCTAATTTAACTTGATTAGCCTTACTATTTTGACGACGAAATAAAGCCTCAATTCGCATCATCAATATTCGACTATCTAGGGGTTTTAATAAATAGTCGTCTACACCTAACTTAAACGCGTCAACCTGCTCTTGTTCACTATTCTTATTCGTAACAATAACAAGTAGCCCGTCAAATAAAGCGCGAAGATCTCGTATTATTAATAATTGTGCACAGTCTGAAAAACCGACATCTAGCACTATCATGCTTGGCCTATGATCTACTAAGTAGTTTTCAAGTTCTTGATTTAAAACCTCGCCTGCGCGTATTGCTGTGGTTTGGTAAGTCGACTGATGATCGTTATCTGAAAATGCTTTACTGAGGTAATGATCGTTTTCAATCAATAGTAGCTTTTGTTGTAATTGATTATCACCTTTAGTTTCAAGTGCTTGTATATTTTCAACAAGTTCAATACTTGATGCCATGACAGACTCCTTAAAATTAAATAATTTTTTGATGATTAAACTATAAAATAAATTTTCAAAGAGACTGTAAGAGCTTGTAATAAAACTGTAACACCTTGCAATAAACAAAGTTATGATGAAGTTAGTCAGGCCTACTAAAAAATAAGTACTCATGTGGCCTGATACTTAATGTGATCTTTTGCTTTAAAGAAAGCACAATATCACTGTATACGCTCAACTTATAAAACGATAACAACTCACTTTTAGTTGGATCATTTATGCTGCTCACATAATAATGGTAACCTTGTTCAGTAACGCTAATATATTCAACTTCTGCATTAGGGTAGCTATTTTCATCAATGGAAACCTTGAGTCGTAAGTGAGAGGGTTTTACTAATAAATACAGCACATCTTCTTGCTTTAAATCGTGAGTAACTAAAGCAACTTTACCTAACAAACTTTGTGCGCCTGTCCCCTTGACTTGGCAAGGCAGCCAACTGCCAAGTTGTAAAAAGTCAGCAACTTGATAACTATTCGGTTGCTGGCAAATAATACTCGGTGCATCTATTTGTAATAACCTTCCCTGAGCCATCACGGCCATTTTGTCAGCAAAAGTGAAGACTTCATCTTTGTTATGGGTTACAAAAATGGCTGTAGTGTTAAAGCGTTTTAACAATTGTCTTATTTCTAGCATCAATTCATTTCTAAGGCGGGCATCAATGTTTGAAAAAGGCTCATCAAGTAGAAGTAATTTTGGCTCTGGCGCTAACGCTCTGGCAATTGCTACACGTTGCTGCTGTCCACCTGAGAGTTGATGAATATAACTATCACGATTATCACTTAGCTTTAGTAGGCTGAGTAAACGATCAACTTTTTCAAGTTGCTCGGCTTTACTTAATTTACTGAGTCCAAAGGCAATGTTCTCTTTTACGGTTAAATGGGGAAAAAGTGCATAATCTTGGAAAATCATGCCCACCTGACGCTGATCTGCTGATAAACAGTGCTCACCATCGCTGATTAGATGGTCATCAATGAAAACTCTACCGCCATTTGGTTTAATAAAACCCGCAATAACATTAAGTAAAGTTGTTTTTCCACAGCCACTTGCACCTACTAGCCCCAAAATATCTCCTTCATTCAGGCTCAAGTTCAACATTGAGATAATATTTCTCTCTTTCAGAGTGATAGAAAGTTGCTCAATAGTTAACAATGCACTCATACTTTTTCCTTATTCTTATTTAGTAGCACTACAGGCAATAAACCAAACAAAACGATGAGGATTGCCCCTAAAGCACCTTGCTCGAGCATTTCATCAGAAATCAGTTGGTAGATTTGACTACTTAACGTTTCAAAATTAAAGGGCCGTAATAATAAAACTGCAGGCAACTCTTTCATTGCCTCAACAAAAACTAACAACCACGCCATCAGTATGGTCGGGGTTAAAATAGGCAAATGTACTTTAGTTATACTACCCAACAAATTAACGCCTAATGATGCAGGAGCATAATCGAGAGATTGAGGAATTTGCGTTATACCACTAGTGATAGTGCCATTAGCTATCGCTGAAAAACGAACAACCAGAGCAAATACAATCGCAAACAGTGAACCTGATAAAATTAGCCCAGGTGCAGTAAATCCAAAAAACTCGACCGCCCCGTTCAACCAGTGATCGAGCGGCCCCAGAGTTGATAACATAGCCATAGCAAGCACAGTTCCCGGCACAGCATAACCAAAACCAGAAACCTGCAGAGGGATCTTGCGGTATTTGTCTGCGTGTAAACGCTGATATAAACCTAATAGTAAAGCAATTAATACTGCAGTCGTTGCTGCAAAAACAGAGACTTTTAGTGAATTCCCCCCCGTCGTCACAAGAGCAGATAATTGTGTAATATCACTGTATTGTACAGCCATAATAATTAGCAAAACTATCGGTAATAAGAAGCCTAAAAAAACTAATGACCAGCAAAATAGACTCGCTAATAGTTGTTGTCCGAGAGACAACTGTATCAGCTCCCGTTTTAAACTAGGTCTAGCGCTTTGGTGTCTTAGCCCCGCTCGACTTCGCTGCTCCGCTAACACAACAAACAATATTAGTAGCATCAAAATACTAGCTAACGCATTTGCCGCACCAAGATCGCCATAACCAAGCCAGGTATCATAAATAGCTGTGGTTAAGGTATTAACAGAAAAATATTGCACAGTCGCAAAGTCAGCTAAAGTTTCCATTAAAACTAGGCTCGCCGAAACAGCAATAGCAGGCCTTGCCAACGGTAGTGCAACACTAAAGAAACTTTGTTTTGCCGTTAAACCTAGTAATCGGCTTGCTCGCATTAAGTTTTGGTCTTGTTGCTCAAAAGCGCCTCGGGTTAACATATAAATATAGGGGAATAACACTAACGCCAGCATTAAAGCAGCACCGGGTAAGGTACGAATGTCAAAAAACCAATAATCATTTGGCGAATGCCAATCAAACCAGGCTCTCAGGCTGCGCTGTACTGGACCAGCATAATCAAATAGGTCGGTATAAAGGTAGGCGACTAAATACGCAGGCATCGAAAGGGGTAATAGTAGTAACCAGCGCAGTTGCTGCTTACAAACAATGTTAGTTTGCGTAATGATAGAAGCACTTAACACGCCAAAAAATAATGCTAACACCAACACCCAAAAAGCCAGTAATAAAGTATTCTCAAGATAAGTTGGTAGTACTGTTTGCCATAAGTGTAAAAACAGCTGCGCTGAAGCGCTTACACCGCCTATTAACATAACCAGCAGTGGTATGATTAATACCAAGGCTATGACATAACTCAACAACTTCCATATTCTAGTGTTATACAGCGCTATCACAAATCAAACTGTGCTTGATCTAATAACTTTAATGCTGTTTTGCGGTTCTTAGCTATTTCTTCTAGCGCTAAATCATCCGCATTATAATTCCCCCAAGAGGCAACTAGCTTAGATACAGCTACATCTTCTCGAACAGGGTATTCCATATTTATTTTTGCATATAGTTCTTGGGCAGGTTTAGAGACTAAAAACTCCATTAACGCTTGAGCATTTTTTGCGTTAGGGGCATATTTCGCCATAGCAATACCCGAAATATTAATATGAGCACCACGATTTTTTTGGTTAGGGAAGTTAATATTTACTTCATCGGCCCAAACTTTTTGCTTTTCATCTTTTAGCATTTTTCCAAAGTAGTAACTATTACCTAATGAAATATCACAGAGCTTTTGATGAATAGCTTGTACTTGTCCACGATCACTACCCTGTGGTTTACGCGCTAAATTATTCTTAACTTTTTTCAGCCAGTCTAAGGTGTAAGCTTCACCATGCTCACTGATCATAGAGGCAACTAGAGCGACGTTATAAGGGTGTTTACCACTACGTGTGCAAACACGACCCATGTATTTTTCATCGGCTAAATCTTCATAATTGAGATCAATTTTGCCTAAACGTTTTGCTGAATAGATGTTACGAACACGAGTAGTTAAGGCAAACCACGTATTGTCTATTGCTTGATATTGTTTAGGGATTGCGCGACTTAAGACTGACGAGTTAACCGATTGCACTAGGTCTTTATCACGCAATTCAATCAAACGGCTAATATCTGTTGTAAGTAAAATATCTGCGGGACTGTACTTACCTTCGCGAGCTAAACGTTCAGCCATGCCCTTCTTAGCAAAGACCACATTCACTTTAACACCTGATTGTTTAGTAAATTGCTCAAACAATGGCTCAATAAGAAATGGTTGTCGATAAGAGTAAACATTAACCATTTCACTAGCGATGCTGCTAAAGGTAATTAAACAAAATAGTGATATGCACATGGTAATAAACGCTTTTCTCAACATAAGATGTATCTCAATGAATTATGATGAGCGAATTGTACAAGGACAATAACAACTGTCAAGGTTTTTGCGAATAATTCGCATTAAGATTTACAGATTAAATTATACCTACACCACCACTTAGCAGTAACCAACAGGCAAAAAATAATTTCAACTTAGTTGCCGATAAATGAGCAACTAAGGTTTTAGCAAATATTCCGCCCAGCACGGCACCTGGCCCTGCAAATAATACCACTTGCCAATAAACCTCATTGTTAACCTGTGCAATAGCGGTCCAAACAGTGATTGCAGAAACGATAACGGCAGCAGCTACAGCCATACTAATATCAAAATGACGTAACAATAGGTAAATGACTAATAACTCACCTACACCAACACTTAACCAAGCGGTAATGGCACCTCCAAATAAACCTATGAGTACCAATGCAATATAATCGAGATAATATAACTGACTTCGTTCACGATGGGGTTGCAATAAATACACAGTCAATATAATGAAAAAACCCAGCAACAATGAAAACCAGCTAAAACTAGTATGTAACGCTGCAGGTGAATTTATTTGATAGAAATAAGTAATGCTCAATCCGATCATCGAAGCAATAGTCGTTACGCCTATAATACGTTTAAAACCTTGCCATAAACGCAAATCTGTTTTTTCTGTTTTATAATGATGCCACCAAGTTACTGCACCCGCGGTCATACCAAAACATTGAATTGCAAAGCTTGTGGAAATTGATTGCTGCTCAGTAAAATTAAGCTGAGTAAACATGGGGATAAACACTACGCCACCACCTGCTCCCGTTGAGTTAGCAAAAATGGCGCCTAGCGTGCCTAAAAAAGTAAAGAGTATGTAATCAGCTAATTCGCTCAACGTGTGATTAGAACTCAATAATAAACCTAACCAAAATATTAAAAACAGCATTATAAATTTTGGGTTTGATAACCGAATAAATGCTTGTTTAGTTAGTTTAGCCATAGATACTTTTACTTATGAGTTTTTATTAGTCTCGCTTTGATTTATGCAGCAGTAATATATTTTTGCCTAATAAAAGTGCTAGCATCATCTGGCAAACAACTTTTTGATATATAGCTTTTACTGGCAATGTCTTTACCCATTGCTGTTTTACCTAAGCTAAAGTAAATCAGAAAACCTAGCTCTGTTTCTGTGACACGAGTGACATCAACCCACAAAATTCGATTATTTATATGAAAAGATTCCGTCAAAATACCTTCTTCGTCAATAGTAAGTTTTACTTCACTATTAGAGGCTTTACTAAGCATCTGCCTAATCACCCACCAAGGTTTATGATAATAAACACTCACGGTTTCAAGGAGCCCTAGAGCAATAACAAACCAAGCTGCATAAGGATTCACAGGCGTAGCTAATAATATTATCAAACCAAACACAGTTAGCACATTAGCTTTAAAGTACGTTTTTTTATCATGAGTTAACGTACTCGATTGAGTGTAACATTCGCTATAGTGGGCTTTATCCAGAATAAAGCTGGCTGTATATGAAATAGATTGAGTCATTAGAAATTTTGGCACTGAGGTGCGTTAACAAATAAAATTATCGCTAGTCTATCAGAAGACCTGCTAAAACGAGTAACTAATTGTATCTGTACGTACAAACTAATGAACTCAAAATAAACTAATATCTAAGCACCTTAAATTATAATCAAAGCATATTATTGAAAAATAAAAGCCCCTCAACAAATAGAAACCCTAAATACCCAGATAAAATATATATGCCTCCTTTCAACTCTACACACCCTACTCTCAAAACCAACTCAAATAATCTCCAGGACGTGCTTTTATCGAATATTAAATTACAATAGATGTAATAATGGCTACCATTAACAATTGACAGCGCTGTCATTAGTTATTAAAGTAATACTATATTTAACATACTATAAAGTTTATCGTCCTAAATATAAGCATATAGTGCTATTCATTTTCCTAAGGAAAAAACATGCAAGTTATTATTTTTGATAACGCACAACAAGTTGCCGAAAATGCAGCAGAGTGGGTTGCAGAGTTAATCAACAAAAAATCAAACCCTGTTTTAGGTTTGGCAACAGGAAGTACTCCAATTCGCCTATATCAGGAATTGGTTAGTAAGCATAAAGCCGGAGAACTTAGTTTTAGTGACACCACAAGTTTTAACTTAGATGAATATTTAGGCATTGATGAAAAGAATGAACAAAGTTACCGTCATTTTATGAATGAAAATTTGTTTAATCATGTTGATATTAACAAATCTAAAACCTTCTTACCTACCTGCAACCAAGGTGATAACCCTCGAGAACAAGGTTTAGATTATGAAGATAGAATTTCGCAGGCTGGCGGGATCGATTTACAAATATTAGGTATTGGTGCCAATGGCCATATTGGTTTTAATGAACCCACATCAAGTTTAGCTTCTCGCACTCGTATTAAAACATTAACACAGCAAACACTTGATGATAATAGTCGTTTATTTTCTGCGGGTGAATTTCAACCTACATTAGCGATGACGATGGGCATCGCAACTATTTTAGATGCTAGATACGTACTACTAATGGCAACAGGAAAAAACAAAGCAAACGCTGTAAAGGATATGGTAACTGGGCCATTATCAGCAGTTTGTCCTGCATCATCGTTACAGTTGCATGAAAATGCCATCGTACTTCTTGATAAAGAAGCAGCAAGTGAGTTAGAAGATCAAGACTACTACCTATGGGCTGATAAGCAAAATGTGACGATAAATAAGCAGTTTGGCTTATACCATAACTATTAAGCAAACATAAAAACAGTTATTCAACAGACCGTAAAAACACGCACTTAGTGATAAAGACAATAACGAGACGATTGTGCAGATAAAAGACTCAAATTAAACTATTAAATTAAGATAATTTGAGCCTTTCATCTGCAATAATTTCACGACTCTATTTTATTTAAATTGATTTATCAGTTCTAGCTATAACTGAAATATGTCGATGTGAAAAATACATTTGAGTGTTATTTAGCTGCCTGAAGCAACTCAGGTAAAAAGTTTTCACTTTCCTGCGCTAACTGACATTGTTGCTGTAGAATACCTTGCAAAATTTCTTCAGTGGTTAGCGGGTTGGCTAATACCACTCTAAACACGATAATTTTCTCACCACCATATCGACTGACTTCAATGCGAGTTCGAGACACAAAGGAGCGCCCATCTTCACGTTGACGTTTTTGAATAAACTTGGTCAATTTCCCGAGCAGTATATTCACTGACTTATTAGCTTCATTATCATTTCTAGCTAATAATGCTTGAACTGACTTAGGTGCATAGCGATATGTTAGAAGACATAATTCAGGACGAGTAATTAACTCAAAATCATCATGCTGATTGATCAACTCAGCAAAATACTCTGCTTTTTCAATGGCCTGATTAATAAGCATTTCATAACCAGGGCGACTAATTATATGCAAGCTCGCATAAACGAGCATAGCCATTCCCGGACGTGAGCCCTCTAAAGTATGACTACCTAAATCTTTTGAGCCTTTACGTAAAATGTATTCCGCATGATGCTCGATCGCACTTACTGAAGCAGGATCTTTAAAAATAACCAAACCTGCTCCCATAGGCACATACATCTGCTTATGCGCATCAATGGTCACTGAGTCAGCTTGTTCTATCCCTTTAAGTAAAGGGCGATATTTATTCGATAATAATGTGGCTCCACCCCAAGCAGCATCTACATGGAAATGACACTGATTCTGCTGCGCTATCTCAGCTATCTTGTCAAGGGGGTCTATATTTCCAGTTTCCGTCGTACCAGCTACACCAACGATAGCAAGGACTTTGATATTTTCTTCAGCTAGCTGCTGACATTTGTCAGCAAGCTTTTGACAATCTATTTTATTCTTCTCATCCGTAGGTATCGCTATAACATTTTCTTGACCGATCCCTAAAATATCTGCCGACTTTTTCAATGAATAATGACCACGTTCAGACACTAGAATAGCTAAATCTTGATAGCCATAATGTCTCATAGCACGATGTAACCCTTCTCGCGCCACGCCCTTAAATTTACCATCAGGCCTTAATAATTTGTTACGTGCAACCCACAAGGCGGTGATATTGGCAACGGTTCCACCTGAACAAAAAGCGCCAAGGGAGTGCTCAGCGCTGTGCATCCAATTTTGGTAAAAAATATCATCCTGCTGATACACCAAATTATGCATCATGCCTAAAACTTGGCGCTCTAATGGTGTGAAGGCCTTTGACGTTTCAACTTTAACTAAGTTTTGATTTAACCCCACCATCAGTTTAGACAGAGGCAAAATAAAAGAGGGTAAAGCTGAGGTCATATGTCCGATAAAACTAGGACTTGAAGTGTGTACTGATTGCGCGACTAATTTATCAAGCAAATGATGCATATGATCTGAAACAAATTCAGGATCCTCAGGGATATGTGCATTAATAAAGTCTTGCTCTATATCTGTTAAGGCATTTTTACTCGCGACAATATGATTGTTTAAAAAACCCACCAAATTTTGCGACATCTCTTGCTCAATCCGTCCTAAGGTCGAATCAGGGGCTTCAGCTATGGTAAAAATTCGATGTAAAGATTCTTGCGTTGCTTCTGCAATGCGCGTACTTGCTCTCATAGTTATTCACTTTACTTACTTGCTTAGCCAACGAGTGTTGTACGTACATGCAAGTTTTATAATTATTGTCTATTTGTAACCAAGACGAAAAACAAACTTTAATAAAAAATAACGCAAAAGTCTTGTGATTTCGTCGACAAAACCACAATCTTTGCTATCTATGCAGTACTAATTGCCAACAAACTTGGCCACTGGCCTGATATTTTGCTTCGAATGGCGTTAAAGCTAACGAAGAATCAGTATTTGGCAAAGAAGTAATTTTACCTTGCAAATGAACTAATTTAGCTGCGTGCTGAAACTCTTCTAAATAAATACGCCAATTACTACGTAAAATAAGTTGTTCGCCAATGCTGGTTATTTGTGGGAAAACCGCACTCCCATGCCAACGTCGTTGCAAATGTTTAGACTTAGGCCAAGGATTTGGATATAAAATGTAATGCTTTGATACTGGCCAATTAGCTATTTTTACTAAACGGTAAAAGTCATTTAAGTCTGCACGAACTAACTGGTAATTTTCTGCACTAAACCCATCCTCAACATCAAAACCTTCCACATTACGATTGATTCTATGATCTGACTTGTCCACACCAATAACTAATGCTTGTGGATTTTGCTTTGCTAAAAGACGTGTACTTTGACCAACACCACAACAAGCATCTAATATGATTTCACCTTCAGGATTTGCAGTTAAAAAAGCATTAACTAACGCATCCATTTTTGCGAAGGCTTCCTTAGTGTGTGCTTGATAGGGCTTTTGTGAAGTGTGGGTTAAATGTCTTTGCACCACTTCATCAAGCTTTTCATGTACCCCTTCTTGATTACTAATTATTGCTTTAGAATCGCCTAGTGGTGCTTGACTACTCATTGCCTTCATCCCCTCTGTAGAATTTCTTGTCATATTAGCTTCTTAATCCTATACCCTTAGAAATAAGTACCATTGCGATAGTAAATAAAGTCACTATAAAGAAGCCAATTACTGCAAAAGCGCTAATTAAGCTCACATCAGATATACCTAAAAAACCGTACCTAAAGGCATTAACCATGTATACAATCGGATTGATTTGAGAAACCCCCTGCCAAAACTCCGGTAATAAACTAATCGAATAAAAGACCCCGCCGAGATAGGTCAAGGGTGTCAATATAAAGGTCGGAATAATTGAAATATCATCAAAACTACCAGCAAAAATAGCATTAATTAAGCCACCTAATGCAAAGGTTGCCGATGTTAGGGTAACCGTAGCGATAATCACCCAGACATTGTGCAATTGAATATCGACAAAGAATAATGAAACTAGGGTTACAATCAGTCCCACTAAAATTCCACGGCACATGCCACCGCCAACATAACCAGCCACAATCACCCAGTTAGGCACGGGGGCGACTAGCATTTCTTCTACATTTCGCTGCCACTTAGCACTGAAAAATGACGAAGCCACATTAGAATATGAGTTAGTAATGACACTCATCATAATCAAGCCGGGCACTATAAATGACATATAATCAAAACCGCCCATTTCGCCAATACGAGAACCAATTAATGAACCAAATATAACAAAATACAAACTAATAGTGATAGCTGGAGGTACTAAGGTTTGCACCCATATTCGAGTAAAGCGTTGGATTTCTTTTGTTAAAATACTTTTTAACGCGATAGAGTTATTCATTTAGTTTGCTCCCACAACTGCGCTTTCTGGGTTGGCTTGCGTAATATTGGAATTTTTATTGATCAAACTAACAAACAAGGCTTCTAAGCGGTTACTTTTATTGCGCATACTAATAACATCAATATTAGCTGCACTTAATTGTTCAAATACCTGATTGAGGTTTTGTGACTTATTTAAATCAGCTTCTAATGTATGATCGTCGACTACCCGGTAAGCAATGGAGTGTGATTTTGCTGAAAACTCAGTTAATACGGCAAGTGTTAAGTTTGGCTTTAAATCGAAGACGAAGGTCTCAACATCCAATTGTGCTAATAACTTCTTCATACTGGTATCTTCTACTATTTCACCACCATCAATAATGGCTATATTTCGACAAAGCATTTCAGCTTCTTCTAAATAATGAGTAGTAAGAATGATAGTAATACCTTGTTCATTTAACTCTCGAAGGAAGTCCCACATTGAACGACGTAGCTCAATATCAACACCAGCTGTTGGTTCATCTAAAATCAGCATTTTTGGCTCGTGCATTAAAGCACGAGCAATCATTAAGCGGCGTTTCATACCACCTGAAAGTGCTCGAGCTGGTTCATCACGTTTATCCCACAACTCTAATTGTTTTAAATATTTTTCTGCGCGCTGTAACGCTACAGTTTTACTTACACCATAATAACCGGCTTGATTAACCAAAATATTCACTAAAGGTTCAAACTGACTAAAATTGAATTCTTGGGGTACTAGTCCGATATAGCTTTTTGCTTTTTCTAAGTCAGTATCTATATCATAACCAAATATTTTCACTTGACCTGCCGTTTTATTAACCAGCGAAGTTATTACGCCAATAGAAGTAGACTTACCAGCACCATTAGGGCCAAGCAAGGCAAAAAAGTCTCCTTGTTTAACGGTTAAATCAATGCCTTTTAACGCTTGAAAACCACCTTTGTACGTTTTCGCCAGTGCGCTAATTTCTAATGCGTATGTCATGTATGCTGCCAATCAAAATAAGGATGGAGTATAAATATGGAGTCGAACAAGTATTTTTCAATAGCAAGGTTGTGATATTTATAGCTTAAGCCTAAATCATTCAAACATTATTTATTTTCTCTTTTCATTTAGCTTTATAGTTACTGCTCAATCAATGGTGACTACAGTTAGATACTAACGGTAATGTAAGAAAGCTGGAAAAAAGCTTAAGAGAAAAAATATAACTTTCTTGAATGATAAAACGATGAAGACTACAAAGGTAGTAGTTGGGTAATTGCGGTTATAGCTTTTATTTTAAAATAAGCCTTGAGGATATATTTCCAAAACAATGCATTTATTTAAGCAACAGTTGATTAGTGAGAATTAATGTAAAGTAGAAACGCAGCTAGCTTTAATTCCCTACTCTTTTTTTGATTGAATAATCAATTAATAGGAAAATTAAGCTTAGCTAAAATGGAAGGGTAATTAACATTCTCACTCACCTTTGCAGATTGGATTTTCTTGTTCATGTTCCAAAAAATTCAGGTGGCATAGCATATTAATAAAATTTTTCGCCTCTGATAAGCTACCAAAACGACCGATAGCATCCTCATCGGGATCGACAACTTCATAAGAAACTCTTATCGCGTTATCGTTTCCATCGAGTAAATCAACTTGAACCAAATTGAAGCCAGATTTACTTAGGAGAGTTTTTCTATTATTCATACGCAACTCCAGTCGCAAAACTCGGTACAAAAAGCAGTCCGTTTCCTTCAGTATGAGCAACTATTTTGAAAATGTTATTAGTTTCTAATATAAGAATTAACGCCATCGGCGTACCCAAGCGCAAAAGCTTGATGAATACTCTTTTGAACACCATCATCACGTACTGGCGCATCGCCCAAACTATCAATATCCAAACTAATAAATTGTTGTAACAAAGAACCTTGTTCGTACCCTGAGTTATAAGCACATTGACAACACTTATTTGCTCCCTTAGCATGCAATTGGTGTTCAGCTAAATCTGTAAGTAAACTTTCGTCTATTTGCTTTACATGGACTTTCTCGCATGACACCGAATTATTCCTATTCACTATCTTTAATCCACGTGTAACTGCACTTTTTTTTTGTGCTGAAATAGTATCAACCTCTAGGTTTAATTTAGGCTTTGAGTCTAAGTCTAGTGATAATATTGCATGCATTTTTTACCTTCCTAACCTAAAAAGTATCAGTTTTTTCAGAGAAATCTATCGTTTTTTAGCCTCAGATAACTATCCCACAAGTTATAGCTAAAGAACATTACACGCCATTACAAAACTTCTGACATCGTAAAAATATTGAGAAAAATAATTGAATTTTTTAAGTTCGTTGAACAAAAAAATGACACTGCATTACGAAAATATTTTTTTTAAATTTTAAATTTAAATTATTCGTAAAAAAAAACAAATAAAATAAGCAACTATTTAACAATAACTTATTAGAAGGAAAAGCAATGAAAACGAGAATCTAGCGCCAATATATTCAGAGTGTAATTCGCTGTCATGGCTTACTACACACCCAATCTATAAATTTGTAACCAGCTTTGAAGGGAATACCCCCCTTTTTTACATGAACCATATACATAGTAAAAATAACTAAATAAATAGGAACTGTCATGAACAAATACATTAAAGTTTTATCTGTGGTACTAGCGTTAACGAGCAGTGTTTATTTACCTAACGCTTTTGCAGCGAGTACAAATAGCTCAACCGAAATGTTAATCACGCTTGCAGAAACTGATCCTGTGCTAGTTGACCGATTAAATGACATCGCCTTAAATGATCCAAAACTACTCAAGAAAATATTAAAATTGGCGGGTTCAGATGCTAGTCAGTTAGAAAGATTATTAAATATAGCTGAATCCGATCCTCAGACATTTGAAAAACTAGTAAACATTAAGGATGTTGAAGCAACAGAAGAGTCAACAGTAGATCAACCTATGTATTCAACATTTGGAACGATTAAAGATGGCGATATAATGCAATAAGCTTAATTTTCACAACGTTCCGGGTTTTGATATTGCTCCATTAAAAGTACAAAACCTTCGTTATCACAAAGTTTATCAAACCAAGGAAGGTTAAACCAAACAACGCCAACATTATTTTTTAAGGCAGCCTTAACATGATGAACAGCCGAAGAGTTTTCATTCAATAAGCTATAAACAATGGCAGAGCTATATGATACTTCGCCACTCTCAGGTGCTAAGTTTTGCGCTTTGCTTAATGTTGCGATCGCCAAGTTTGCTTGATTTAATTGCCCATAAGCTTGTGCTAAGTTTGTTAAATACTTGACTTCATTTTTACCAATTAAAATCGATATCACTTGTTGGTAATGAAATTTAGCTGATTTTTCATGCCCCAGTATCATTTCAATATCAGCTAAGTTTAATAAATTAACTGGGTGATTAGGGTTTTGCTTTAAAGCTTTTTGGGCTGATTTCAGTGACTTATCGTATTGTTTATTTAAACCATAAGCCAAACTTAAATTAGTTAAATCGGTGCCATTATTCAAACTCTTTACTATTTTTTCATAGGCAGAAATAGCTAATCCTAGTCTTCCTTGTAATAACCAAATATTAGCTTGCAAGCGCTTTGCACTATAATTATCAGGAACAATTCTCAACATTTGTTCTAATGCTGTTTCCGCTTTAACTAAATCTCCCATTCGCCAATAACTAAATGCTAAATTATAAAATAATACAGTACTAGGTCTAAGTGAGATTGCTTCTTCAAAAGTATCTGCCGCTTTTTGATATTGCCCCTTTGAAAAAAATAAAATTGCATTAAGTTCACTTAAAACAAAATTACTAGCGCCTTTGTTTTTTGCCTCTATTATTTGTTGTTGCGCTATATCATGTTCTTTAGCTTTATATGCAACATAAAAACTATCTATTGCATGATAAACACTATAACGATATTCAGGCGGAGAGTTTTGCAGTATTAACTTAACTCGTTTCAATTGTGATTTATCGCGAGTATCTGTATATAAATTTGAAGCTGTCTCTCGAAATAGACCATAAGCGGCATATAGGTATGGAGAACGCACTAATAAGGCTTCTAACTGATCTAAACTTTCAACACTGTAATTACCATCTCCTTTAATTTGACTATAGAGTTCAATATAGTCTCGGTAATCATTTTCATTAATAGGGCGTTGCACTAAATCTGATTGATTGATTTCAGATTCTTCGGGAAAAAGTGAGACAAATTGTGTTTGGCTAGTACTAAAGATGACATTAAATTTATCTATTGGTATTAACCAGTTTTTTTCAGATTTAACCGATAAATTATCACTGGCCTTTTCATTCACAACCAAGCGTGAAAAGCTCACTTTACAACGGCTATTATCACACTCTAGTGTGGTTGAAATAATATCTGATGCACCTACCGCTTGCCTTAACTTATTCAAATCATCTGGGTATTCTTTGGTAATAGCATTTACTTCTCGTTGCGAGATCAAATACATATTTTTGGTATTTATCACAGCTTGTCGCAGTGCATCTTCCACTGCTGAAAGAACTAAGTTCTGCTGCATAGGTGCTATTAATGAGCTTTCAGCCACCGTGGGTTTTAAAATAACCACTTGTTTAGTTTCAATTTCTTGAGTGCTATTAAACCAAACTGATAAAAGTACAACTAGACATATAAAGGTTACGCTAGCGATTTTTTTTAAATTGCTTTTAAACCAGTGAGTTTCAGTATTCTTGGGGGCTAGTAAATTTTTATGACTTGAGTGACTCTGTTGAAGTGGGACAGTATTATCAGCTTGAGCATATTCATTAGTGGTTCCTCTCGGTAGAGGCAAGCCTCCTAAAGGTAACGTTTCTTCTTCACTTATTTGAGCTTGTAATAATGCCGTTCTAATATGCTGCAATCGATTTTCTATAGCTTGGGCAGTTAACGTGCGTTCTTCAAGTGGTTTAACTAACATTTCCATTAACAAGTCAGTTAATGCACTAGGTGCGTTTAGCATTAAGTTTTTGGCATGCTCCGGTGTATGCTCACAAATTCTTTTAGCGACATCGGTTGCAGAGCCACCATTATTACCATAAGCAAAGGGGTGGCTGCCTACCATTAATTGATAAGCAATAATGCCAAATGAAAATATATCACTGCGATAATCTACTGCTTGCAGCTTTATTTGCTCTGGTGACATAAAAAGTAAACTACCAAATTGCATAGGACTATTACTTGCGGATGGTTCACTATTTTTATTTTCATTCGTTGCTAATAAAGCAATACCAAAATCAGTAATTTTGAGCTGGCCCTGATCATTTACTAAAATATTACTGGGTTTTAAATCACAATGAATCACATCGTTTTTATGTGCTGCCGCTAACCCTGCTGAAAGTTGTTGCAATAAATCTAACTTCTGTACTAGGGTGGTATAAGCTTCTTGTTGAAATTGAGTCAGCGTTTTACTATTGAAGTATTCCATAACCAAGGAGATATGATCCCCTTCATCGTGAACATTGTAAATTTGAATAATATTTGCATGATTTACTCGTGCTAATAAACGAGCTTCTTGCAGAGCGTGATTAACCTCTTCATCTTTGGGCTGATAGGTTAATTCTTTAATGGCAACTTGTCGTTGTAATTGGTTGTCTTGGGCTAGGTAAACTTTACCCATGCCACCTTCACCCAATAATCTTTCACGGCTGTAATGGGGTAACTTATTATCCATGTAATACCGTAAGGGAGACTTTATCTTGTCCGCGATTAACGATTAATTCATTGCCTTTATAGATACGATAAAAAACGCCCGCGAAGCGTATTTTTTTACCTTTTCGCTCAATCAATTCATCACCATCACAAGCACCATCAAACATGTCTCTAAACTGCTGTTTAGCTCGGCACACATGTGTATTGAATAAAGTAATATCACATCCCAACTCTTTCGTTAGTGTTTCTGGTAACCGCCAGCCTTGATTATCTGCATCGATACCTTGTTTTGCATCTTCATCACGATGTCTAGCCAAACTCAGGGTTAAATAATGGTGTGCTTTATTAGATAAACAAAATTTTTCATTATCCGTTGTTACGTTCAACTCAGTATTTTCTTCATCTAAGCTTAAGTTAAAACGATACTTTATCTCATCGACTGATAATTTAGCTTTGGCCATAAGCACGGTATTTTCAGTTAAAGGGATCAGTTTTAACTGCCACTTTTGATTATTGAAAAATAATAAATCTGAATTGGCTACAGGATAGGCACTACCGTCGGTATCAACAAGGAATTCTTTATACCACTGATCTTTACTCGGTACATAAAACAATGCAATTTCAGGATTCTGTTCAGAGGGAAGTAGATTACCATCAGCTAATATAATAGGTAATTCTGCTACATGTTCTCCCGGTTGAGCAATAGGCAGTAACATATTTTGTGGTGGCAAAAGATCTTTGATAACAAAACCATGGCTTTCACCCGAAGCGAAGAATATATTATCTCCCACTTTAAGTTTATGCGGGTTATCTTTAACTAATTTTTGGTTATTGACCCAAGTACCATTATTGCTAAGATCTCGTATTAACCACTGGTTATTACTCCATTCAACAACTGCGTGAATACGAGAAACTTCCTGGGCATTAATAACAGTATCGACATTAGTCGGTGAGCGGCCAAAACAATGACACGCATTCAAATAACTTAATGCTTCATTTTTATTATTTAGATTTAAAATAGCAGCCATATTATTATTGATACGTTAAGTAATTACGAAGATGCAAAAAAGCATAGATAATATGATTGTATATAAATACAAGAGACTCTTCCAGTAGGTATGATAAGTTATATTTTTGGAATAAATACATAGTGTAAAGCAGTTATTTTGTATTATTCACCTAAAATACAATAGATTAGACTAAAAGAGTCATGTTCGAGCTAATATCCGGAAACAAATTAACATATAAAAACGACTTAAAGTTACATTAGAGCTTATTGATAGACAGTTAAATCTATCCGTTTAAAACATTTAAGAAGCTAAAAGCAATTTATTTAACTGACAATATACATTCTAAACCCATGTTATTAAGGACAATAGCACTAATTAACAACATTAAAATACCAACTTATTAAAACAGTCAGGTAAGTTCAAGCAAGTGATTAAAGTTCCAGTGTAGAAAATTACCACCTATATCAATATTTATTACTTCTTTCCTGTTACAATTGCTGCATCTCAGCAGAAACTTTGTATTAACTTTATCATGGCTAAAAAAGAACTCACCATACGAGAAAAAACCATCTTCGACGGTATTTTTACAAAATACGTACTAAAATTTATTTTCAGCCTGTGGTTTAAAATCGCAGGATGGAAGTTATGTAAAACGGCGCCAGAAGGTGCTGGTGTTGCCATTGCCGCACCTCATACTTCTAACTGGGATTTCGTATATGCGCTAGGTGCTGCAATTTTACAAGACGTAAAAATTTATTTTTCGGTAAAAGATAGTTTATGCAGAGTCCCCTTATTAGGTCCATGGATGATGTACCTTGGTGCCATTCCTATTGATCGCTCAGCAAAAGGCGTAGGCCAAGTTGAGCAGATAAAACAGTTTATCAATAGTCAAAAATTAAACAGGGTCTTTTTCTTGTTTACTCCGGAAGGAACCCGAGGTCCTGTACCTAAATGGAAGTCAGGCTTTTATCATGTTGCGGAAGGCTGCGATTTACCTATATTCTTAGCTAAAGTGGATTACTTAAGTAAAGAAGCTGGAGTTTTTCACACTTTCCAGTTAACGGATGATAGAAGTAACGACATAAAAGCAATTCAAGCTTCTTACGAAAGCATCCAAGGCAAGTTCCCATTAGATCAATATCCTGCATACAAAGGCCGTATGCCAAAAATATCGGAAGCTGAAGCCAAGATAATCAAAGCAATGTATTCATTTAAAGGCGTAGCCACCAAACTTGAAATTACCACTAAAGCCAAAATTGGTGAGCTATCAACGACAATGCTAGATTACCTAATTGATAAAGGCTTATTAGAAAAAAATGTAGATAGCGATAAAGGTGCTGAGCCTAGTTATCAATTGACTTTTGCAGGTCGTGGCTGTTTTTTACATTTATCCCCGAGTATTTAATACATCCAATAAAAGAAGCTCTGCATTAGACACTAAAAGTAAGTTTTTAAGTGCCCATAGCTATCCCATTATTAGCCGATAGCTATAGGTGTTCTCATTTTAGTAAATAAGAAAAATGACTCTGTTCTCCTTATAGCAATTGCTACAGGCGACGATTATTCATTAAAGAGCCATGTCACCGCACTTGGAAATCGCTTAGACCAATCAAGTTCGCAATGTCTACCTAAGTCATCTTTCACTATCTTAAGGTTTTTCTCAGATACACCACTTTCAAGTAATAGCTGTTGTAAAAATTCAACTTTTTCATAGGTACCATACTCAACTTTTCCCATATCAGCATATATTTTTACCTTGTCCATTTTTTTCTTATTACTTAATGCTTCAAAAAGTACATTATTCCCAGCCATATTTTCAACCGCTAACGATGGTGAAAACGCCGCAACAATACCAAACACATCAGAATATTCAATTGCTCCATACAGTGCCATTAAACCACCAAGAGAGCTGCCAGCTAACCCCGTCGAAGTATTTTCGGCTTTTGTTCGATAGTTTTTATCAATAAATGGTTTTAACGTGTCTCTAATGAAAGTAATTGTTTTATCTCCCTCACCTATTTCTTCAACCTGTGCATCCCAGCTTTTGTAATTCCATGGATTATATTCATTCCATCTACGTGGGCCATTAGCAATACCCACCACAATGAATTCATTTAATTTCCCTGTAGAGGTTAATCTTTCCAAGCTTTCATCAACAAGCCATTCATCACTATATGCCGTTGAGTCGTCAAAAATATTCTGGCCATCTAACATATACAGCACAGGATATTTTTGCTGGTTATTTTCCTTATAAGAAGGCGGGAGATATAAGCTGATATCCGTCTGTCTATCCAGTTGTGGCATAGAAAATTGTTTAATTATTTTCACATTGCCAACTTGGGTTTTAGTCGCGATTTTAGTGGGAGTATCATCTTTCCATGCAGGTATGCTAATTTTTATATGATCAATTCCTTCACTTTTTTTATGTAGGAAGTTACAAAGTGAATTGCCTGTCGTGCGACTGGGCATGCTTTGCCAATCACTATTTCTAACAAAGGTAAAAAACATATTTTGTTGGCTATTAGGTACATCCGCCAGCAATTTACCTGCCTTATATTTGAGTAAATAAGCCCCAGTACCTGATAAAGACCAATTATTGAAATTACCGACAATATGAACAGTATCCTTTCTATTATAGTCAGCTGGTGGAGTGACAATGATAGATAATTTATCATCAGTCATTACAATACTTGAGTAAGCGGATGTGTTTACTAAAATCAGTAGTAATATAAAAGATAAATTAACTTTCATTGTTATATTTCACTCACGGTTCCAGATCTACTTTAATTAATTAAATTTTAACAAAAACGACACTAGATAATGGCGGCACAATAAAACCTTCCGCCGTCACCTCACTTAGTTTAACCACGTCATCACTACCTGTTCTTTGAATAGGATGTAATTGATAGCCTTGAGTACTGAGTGAATCAGAGATAAATGTCTGTGTATTATCACTGGTATTGAAAATGACCAGTAAACTTTGATATTTACTGTCAACTGCTTGGCCTTGTGTATCATCAATTTTCATCACTAATAAGCCCGTTTGTTGCTCTGTGTTTTTACCTACACCCTGCTCTGATTTCGCAACATTAAGAAAACTCACTTTATCAATAATGCTCTGCTCAGTAGTTAACCTAAATAATGGGCTACTCATGCGTATGGCTAACATCTCAATAAAAGCATTACTGCTACGCTGAATTTGTTCTGTATTAACGTGATCGCGCTCTTGGTTTCCATCCAGTACTTCTTTTATTAACGGCCAGTTAGCTTGATCTTTTTCGGCAGGAGGTAACCCGACATTATAGAAGTTATTTTGTTTGGAAAAATCAACACGATTAAACCAGTCGCCATAATCATAACTGTCGCGTAAAAATGACTTAGAGCGCATAAATTCTGAGCCCATATGAATAAAAGGGATGCCTTGAGCAAATAAAGCGAAGGACAAACTTTGCACATGCATTCTCACTCTATCTTCGGTTGAAACGTCAAACGGTAAACGGTATTGGCTGTTATCCCAGAGCGTTTGATTATCATGCTTGGATACATAGTTGATAGTATCTGCTGGATCTAAAGCATAACCAGTCGGTTGGTCACCATAAGCAATATCTTTACCTAATATTATCTCACCATTGACGATTGTTAACGGGAAATTAATTAAATTTCCTGCTAGGCCAATACGCAACTGGTCCATACGTAAGTTATACTCAGCCTGCATTTTTGTTTGGTCTTGATTATTACTAGGCTGTTTATTATTGGGGAAGGTTAATAAACCATTGCCGATGCCTTGAGAGTCTCGGGTATTATTGCCGCCACCACGAACCGCATCACGTAATCTATCGGAAAAAGTACCTATTTCACTTCCACCTAACTCTAACTGGCTGGCTTGAATAAATTGACTATTACTCGCCACTTCACCAAAGTTCCAACCTTCACCGTAAAAATATGTATCACTATCTACTTGGCGTACAGCTTCTCTTGCAGCTAACATTGCGTCTTTTGGTTGATGTCCCATTAAATCAAAGCGAAAACCATCAATTTTGTAATCACGTGCCCAGACAACTAATGAATCTGTCATTAATTTTGCCATCATTACACGTTCTGTCGCGGTATTATCACAACAAGTCGATTGCTCAATGTCTCCAGTTATAGGATGCAAACGGTGGTAATAGGTCGGAACTATTTTATCTAGTACGGAATTAGGCTCTAGACCTGCTTGGTGAGTATGGTTATACACCACATCCATAATCACCCGAAAACCTAGTCCGTGTAGACTTTGAATCATCTCTCTGAACTCAACTAAACGGGAAACACCTTTAGCATCAACGGCATAACTTCCTTCGGGCACAGTGTAATGAAAAGGGTCATAACCCCAGTTGTAGTTATCAACTTCGCGTAACTCGCTCACCAGTTGCTGTGCTTGCTCTCCTGCGACGGCATAGCTCTGTAATAATGACTTTATTGTCTGATTTTCATCGTAAGGTTGCTGACATATACTGATATTTTTTGTAATAGCACAAACTTTACCCAGGCTATCCTCTATATCAAGGTGTTTACTGTCATCTTCATTGACCGTCGCTATATCAAAAGTAGGTAATAAATGAATATTATTTAATCCTGCCGTTTGCAATGCTTTTAAATGTTGAATACCGTCGGACTCACTCTCGCTAAAGGCTTTATATTTACCTTTAAATATTGGGTCACTAAGGCGCTGTTCGTTTGCACTAAAATCGCGAATATGTGTTTCATAAAAAACATTATCTTCGACATTTTTCACGGTAGGTATTTGCTGAGTAAGCCATTTTTCAGGTTGAGTAACAGCGTCATTTAAATCAACAACCTGTGAGTACTCACTATTAACAGATAAGCTTAAAGAATAAGGGTCTGTGACAGATAAAGATTCAATTTTTTTTGATGCGGGGTGATAAACGTCAACTTGATATTGATAATATGCGTAACTCGCTCGACTGTCTGCTAGGACTTGCCAAACGCCAGTATGAGTATCTTCAAGCATTTCAAGCGTGCCATTTGATAGTGCTTGTAAGTTATCATCAAAAAATTTTACAGACACTGATTGCGCTGTTGGTGCCCATAATTTAAAACTAACACCAGAATTAGTTTCCTCACCTTGCTGGTTACTGATAATAGTTGCACCTAAGTCAATGACTTCATCAGCATCATCTTCACCTTGTGTATAAAGCGAATCAATTACGCCACCGATTTGCACATAAGCTACTTGTTGAGCTTTTTCATTTTTATCCATAGCATCATCAACAGCTACAACCATGAGTTGTTGCTTTAACCAATGTTTAGCTTGCTCCGGCGTTAAGTGCACTTTAAATGCCTGAAATTCAGCTAAATGTGGGAATTTAGCAGCCAGTTTTTTAGGAAAAATAGCCGGAGATAAATCAATGGCATTAAAGCCTGCTGATTTTCCGCTAAGTAATTGGTATTGATACTTATGAACAGATTTAGGTAATACCAATAACTCTGTAGTTAACCAATGCGCTGAGCTATCACTTGGTAGGTTAGCTAATTCATTGGGCTTAAATGCGCTTTCCTTAATGTCATTAGTCTTGACTGTTACATCAACACCTTGCTGGGTTAACTCAGAAGATTGTGTCGTTTTACTTGCTTCGCCACAAGCACTCATTAACAAGGAGGTAGACAGCGCAAGAAAAACTGCACGGCTTGGGTTTAAGATAGAATGATTTACAGAAGATATTTTCATAATAAACGCGTCGTTAAAATTGTTATGGATAATAACTTACGCGTTCATAACTAAGATAAATACTAGTTTTAACGTTTTACATACGTATTCAATATTTTTACCAACTACCAATTAAGAAACAGGGTTTAATTTTGCAGGTTATTCCCCCGTATCAAGCCAAGTTTTTGTTGGCGACTCCCCCATTTCATTAAGGTACCCCTTAACAAAGTCAATAAAAACTTGGGTGCGCTTGGGGAGATCTTTTCGCTTAGGATAAACAATAAATACCCCTGAATTAGGAAACTCATCAACTTTAGCAATAACCTTCATTTTACCTGCGGCGACTAGAGCCTTAGCGTTAAAGTGAGGCATAAGGCATAACCCTAGGCCTTCAGCACAAAGCTTTGCCATCGCTTCACCATCATCAATAATAGTCACCCGTTTCGGCTCAATATTAATATGCCGGCCCTGATAAGTGAAATTAATAGGCATGGTCTTTCCAGTCTGTTTAAAGCGGAATAATACCCAAGGTAAAACAGCGAGTCCTTCATCAGAAATATCAACTTTTTGGGCTATTTCTGAATCACTACAGCCATCACGATTACTGACACAGAGCACAAACGGCATTGGTGAGAGTTTTTGTGCCACTAATCGACTATCGTTTAAGGTGCCACTTCGAATAGAGATATCAACAGCAGCGCTGATCATATCGACATATTGATCATTAAAACTGACCTCTAGCTCGATATCAGGATAAGTCTTTTTAAATTGGCTCAACATTGGCAGCATATACACACGGCCATACGATACAGGTAAATTAATCTTAAGCGCACCTTTAAAACTATCATTGGCAGATTTTAATTCGTGTTCACATGATTCAAGTTGCTGGTAGAGAGAACCAACAGTCTCTGCATACTTCTGTCCTGCTGAAGTTAAACTTAATTGCCGAGTAGAACGGTAAAGTAATTGTAAACCTAGTTGCTCTTCTAATCTTTTAATCGCTTTGCTGACTGTTGAGGGGTCTGTGGCATGCTTTTTAGCTGTTGCAGAAAAGCTCCCCGTTTCAATAGTCGACATAAATAAAGCAATAGCCTTGAATTTATCCATGGAGTTTTTATTAACAAATAGATTAATGAATTATATTCACTAATATAATTCATTATCAGCACTTCTGATAATAATAATTTGACGTAAACTAGCTTTAATTACAAAAGCTAGCTGTCAAAACTTATTAATAAATAAGCAAATACCTTTAAAAAGGTAGCTTTAAACAACTACCTGTAAATAAGTTAGTTTGACTATCTACCAATACAACTTGCCAAGAGATCTCTTATGTTTATGCTCAGACAATTTTTAATGCCCATTACTCTCGCATTACTTATCAGCGCCGCTTCTTTGGCGCACGCCAGTAATTTATCAAAACAATTATTGACTATTCCGATGACTCTAACGACAGGAGAAGTCGTTACCTTAGCGCAATATCAAGATAAAAAGCCGGTATATTTAAAGTTTTGGGCTACTTGGTGCAAACCATGTATCGAACAAATGCCTCATTTTGAAAAAATCAGCCAACAACATGGAGACGATTTAGCGGTCATCGCCATTAATTTGGGTATCAATGATAATTTAGCGGCAGTACACAGAGTACAAGAAGAGTTTAATCTAACAATGCCGATGGTTATAGACAGCAAGGGCGATTTAGCGCAAGCATTTAGATTGCTTGGCACTCCATATCACTTATTGTTTGATAAACACATGAACTTAGTTCACCTAGGCCATAAAGCCGATTCGGTGCTTGATAACAAAATTGCACTTATCAGCGCCACCAAGGAATTAGACTTACTGGCCAACGATGCGATTACTGAAACTGAAATGCCATTAGATTTTGCGCTTGACGACAGTAAAAAGCACGCTTTTTTATTTACAGCCACTTGGTGCGATTGGTATTTTAAAGACTCTCGCCCCAGCGCATCACAGCAATGTATAGCGGCACAAAATTCAGTCAATAATTTAACAGAACAATTTGACAAGTTTGCATGGCAAGGGGTTATTTCAAGACTTTGGACTGGTCCTACTGAATTAGCAAATTACGTTAAGAAGTATCAGATTAAACACCCCATTACAATTGACGTTAGCAACAGCATGTTTCATCAATATGAAATAAAAGAATTTCCGAGTTTAGTGGTGGTAAAAGATGGTGTTGTTATATTGAAAACTTCTGACTTTTCTGACCACGACTCTTTAGCAAAACAGTTATCCAAGCTTTAAACAGCATAAGTACTCGCAAAAATTAAAACGCATCTCCAATCAAACTATAGGTTTGTCAATTAACTTAACAAGCCTATAGTAAACCTTCAAATATCCAATCTTCAAAATAGTTCTGTGATAAAAATAGTTCTAAGATAAAAGTTACTTCTTCCGTAGACTTTTACTAACCTTGAAGCGCTCCTTCCCGCTACCGTTCGACCGCAATAAAATTATTGCTATGTATTGAGTTTGATTTATCCCTTCCATTGTTTTCCTCCCCTTTCCAGCAAACACAGTTGCTGAACGTCATGTAAGACGTAAAATAAACCTTAAGCTGATGACTTGTTTATTTTTGAAACAATCATTGCATACGTATTCAATGAGTTTGAAGCACTAACCGACGCTTTGAATACGTATGCAACGACTATCCATCAGTAATTAGCCCCTTTATATTAAAGTTGTTCACAAATAATAACCAATTGATACATGTGACCGCATAACTACATACGTAAATCACAAACATATAATTATTAGGCTAAATGGAAGTTAGCTTATAAAATTAATCATGGATGGCTAGGGGAGAATATTCAATGCTACATTTTAAACCAAGCAAAATGACGTTAGCTTTACTTTCAAGCGGCTTAATGGCATTAAGCACAGCAAGTTTTGCTGCAGAAGAAGCTAAAGCTGCAGACAAAAACGCAGAAGACGAAGTTGAAGTAATTCAAGTAACGGGTATTCGTGGAAGCTTACAAAGAGCACAAGCGATTAAAATGAGCTCAAACTCAATTGTTGAAGTTCTTTCTGCTGAAGATATCGGTAAATTACCTGATACTAGTGTTGCCGAATCACTAGCCCGCCTTCCTGGCGTAACAGGTGAGCGTCGTAACGGTCGTACCAGTGGTTTATCTGTACGTGGTTTTAATGAGAACTATGTTGGAACCTCTTTGAACGGTCGTGAGTTACTCGGTATGGGTGATAACCGTGGGGTTGAATTTGATTTATACCCAACGGAAATAGTCTCGAATATTGTCGTATATAAAACACCTGAAGCTGGCCTTATCTCACAAGGCATTGGTGGTACAATCGATTTACAAACAGTAAGCCCATTAAACTCAGATTCTTCAATGACAGTGAATGCTGTCTATGAACAAAATGAAAAAGACTCAGCTAACCCAGATTATGATAACAACGGACACCGCTTATCGTTCAACTTTGTTGATCAGTTTATGGATGATACCTTAGGTCTTGCTTTAGTTGTTTCATCACAAGAAACTCCTCGCCAAGAAGAGAACTTCCGTGCTTGGGGTTACGCAGATACACCAGATGGTGACAAAGTTTTAGGTGGCCATGATTCTTTTGCTCGTTCTGCAATGATGGAACGTGATTCTGTTGCCGCTATTGTTGAATACCAGCCTAACGATCAACTTACCGTTAAGTTCGACGCTTTATATATTGATTTTGAAGAAAGTGATGTACGTCGAGGCCTTGAAGAAGGTGGCCCTGAATGGGGTGGCGCAAACTATTCTGCTACATCAATTGAAGATGGCTTAGTTACTTCGGGTTATTGGGATGGTTTCCATTCAGTTGTTCGTAATGATGCCAGAACACAAGAATCTGAGTTAACTACTTTTGGTTTAAATGTAGAATATGCTTTAGATGATAATTGGTCTACAGTATTAGATTTATCCATGGGAGATGTTGATAAATCAATCATCGATTTAGAAAGTTATTCTGGTACAGGTCGTGCTGGTGTTGATGGACGTCCCGCAGCGGCTCGTTCATGGGAAATGACTTCAACAGGTGTTATGTATAGCGCTCACCCAACACTTCCAGGAGTTGATTATACTGATGAAAGCCTTATACGCCTTGCAGGTCCTCAATCATGGGGTGCACCAGTTATCGGTAGTGATGCACAAGATGGTTTTGTTAACCGCCCAGAGTTTGAAGAAGAGCTAGACAGTGTTCGCTTTGAAGTTAATGGTGTAGTTGAATACAGCATTATCAGTGGTATTAGCCTAGGTGTTAATTACTCTGAACGCACAAAATCTAAAATTAATGAAGGTGACTACTTAACCTCTCCAGAGTATCCTGGTGATGGTGCTATTCCTAACGTATTGGGTGTAGCTGATTTAAGCTTTGTTGGTATTGATGGTGTTCTTGCTTATGATAGCTTAGGTCTATACCAAAGTGGTTATTACACCGCAACAGAAGCTTCTTTAGTGCAAACGGACCGTTTAGGCGATACCTACACCGTTAGTGAGGATATGCTAACTTTGTACGCAAAGCTTGATTTTGAAGCTGATTTTGCTGGTATCTACATGACGGGTAACTTTGGTATTCAATATATTGACGTTGACCAATCATCAACAGGCTTCTCTACAGTTGAAAATGCAGAAGCTTATGTTGTGGCAACACCAGTAAGTGACGGTGCATCATATTCAGATGTTTTACCTACGTTAAACTTGAATTTTGAAATTGCTGAAAATCAATTTATTCGTACTGGTTTATCAAAAGTACAAAGTCGCCCTCGTATGGATAACATGCGCCCTAACGCACGTGCGACTTTTGCTTATAACGATAATAATATTCAAAGTTCAGACCCAGAAAATGGTCCGTGGACTGGTAGTGCTGGTAACCCTACATTAAAGCCATTAGAAGCTAACCAATTTGATGTTTCTTATGAAAACTACTTTGCCGAAGATGGTTATTTTGCAGCAACATTCTTTTATAAAGATCTAACAAACTGGCACAGGGATACAAGTGCATTAACTGATTTTTCTGATGTCTATATTCCTGAGATACATCAAGACTCGAATGGTGATGCACCAGCAACACTGATGGGGCTTGTTGATACCACAGAAGACGGTTTAAAAGGTTTTGTCCGTGGTTACGAGCTACAAGCCAGTTTACCATTACGCATAATGCATGACTCTTTAGAAGGTTTTGGTTTAGTCGTCAGTGGAACATTCTTAGACGGTAAACTTGATGATGGTGGAAAAGTACCAGGGCTTTCTGAAGAAAGTTACTCATTAACAGCTTACTATGAAAGAAATGGTTTCGAATTCCGTATTGCTGGTACAAAACGTGATAACTTCTTAACAGAAACACGCGGAACTAGTCTTGCTTTGCAAGCAACAGAAGATTTAGGTGCTGAAATTTGGGACGCACAAATCAGTTATGACTTTGATGAATCTGGCATTGAGTCATTAAAAGGATTACGCGTTTCATTCCAAGCTCAAAATCTTACAGATGAAGACACTATTCAAGCTGAGTCTACTGATGCAAGGCAAATTACCTCATACCAATCTTTTGGGGCTAACTACTCATTAGGTTTAAATTACAAGTTCTAATGAACACTTAGTTAAAGTGAAACCTGTCAGTGTACTGACAGGTTTTTTTTTAAGTGACTTTTGCACTATAAAACAGTTAGGGTTTGTAAGTCTGATATTATAGACTTAGCTGATGGCTACTATTCAAACGTCCAATACAAAAGTAATGTAGTGCAAAATTCATTTGATTTAATCGCGCGTTATTTATAAGAGTGGCCCAAACATGAATGATCAAATTAAAAAAGTTGTAGTATTAGGTGGCGGTACTTCTGGATGGATTTCAGCCGCATTATTGAAGAAAATACTCGGATCATCGATTCAACTTGAGTTAGTTGAGTCTGATGATATCGGCACTATTGGTGTTGGCGAAGCGACCATACCCCCTATTCGACATTTAAATAATGTATTGGGTATCAACGAAGCAGAGTTTTTACGTGAAACCAAAGCGACCATAAAACTAGGTATTAACTTTGAAAATTGGAAAAATAAGGGCCATAGCTATTTACATAGCTTTGGTGCTGCAGGGAAAAGCTTAGCCTTTTGTCACTTTCATCACCTATTAAAGCGCGCCAATCAATTAGACGATGATAGCCATTTATGGCAATACGATTTAAATTACTTATGTGCTAAAGCAGGTAAATTTGCCCAAATAAAAAGTAAAGACCCCATTATTGAATTACCCTATGCTTATCATTTTGACGCAGGCTTGTATGCAAAATATCTTCGCAAGTTTAGTGAAAAATTGGGCGTTACCAGAACAGAGGGGTTAGTCGAGCATGTTGAGCAATGCCCTACTTCTGGACATATAACGTCTCTTAAGTTGAAAAATGGACAAACAGTTACCGGTGATCTATTTATAGACTGCTCAGGCTTTAGAGGTTTACTTATTCAAGAAAAACTTCGCACAGGTTATGAAGACTGGAGTCATTTGTTGCAATGTGATAGAGCAATTGCAGTACCTTCAGAACGTTTAGATAAAACCTTACCTTATACGCGTTCTATTGCACATTCAGCGGGCTGGCAGTGGCGCATTCCACTGCAACACCGTAACGGTAATGGCCTAGTTTACAGTAGTAGCCATTGCAGCGATCAGCAAGCTATGGATACCTTAATGGGTAATTTAGACAGTAAAGCGATTGCTGACCCTAAAGTCATTAGGTTTCAAACAGGCCGACGTTACCAACAGTGGAACAAAAATGTCATCGCTATTGGTCTATCAAGTGGTTTTTTAGAGCCGCTTGAATCGACCAGTATTCACCTAGTGCAATCTGCTGTTGTTCGCTTAGTACACCTTTTTCCCCATCAGGGTATTAATAGCAGTTTAGTGGATGAATTCAACAAGCAATCTGCTACTGAGTTTGAACAAATCAGAGACTTTTTAGTACTGCATTATCATGCCACTGAACGTACAGATAGTTATTTTTGGCAAGACATGCGTCAGATGAAAATACCGGATAGTCTCGCCCATAAAATTGATATATTTAAACAAAGCGGGCGATTATTTAGAGAGCAAAATGATTTGTTCACCGATAGTTCATGGCTGCAAGTGATGTTAGGACAAGGCATTGTACCACAAGATTACCATCCAATTGCTGACACTATGTCAGATGAAAAGCTCACTGAAATGCTGAGAAAGGTTAAAGAAATAAAGCAAGCGCCAATAGATAAACTACCCAGTCATGATGAGTTTTTGAGCATGTATTGTCGTCAATAGGTAGCCAAATATTAATGATAAATAATGTCCCTTATAAAGTGAGCTAAATATGATAATTTCTTCCAGCAACAATACCAGCAAAAACCCTTCAATAAAGCTTGTCATTGTCGGTGGAGGAACCGCTGGTTGGATGGCGGCAAATTTATTTGCTAAAAAGTGGCCAAAGCAAAAGGTAGAGGTGACCTTAATACAATCTCCTGACGTGGGAATTATTGGTGTTGGGGAAGGATCAACACCGACATTGAAGCGTTTCTTTGAAATGTTAGATATTAAAGAGCATCAATGGATGCCTAGATGCAATGCCACATACAAAGTCAGTATTCGTTTTAACGGCTGGAGTCCTCAATCAGGGATTGATAGTTATAGCCACCCTTTTCCTACTCAAGTTGATACATTTACCTCACGTGCTTTTCAAGTTAATTGTGCAACACGCCGTTTAGGGTTAGAGGTAAATACGCAAGCAGAAGACTTTTTATTAAATGGTGAGCTTGCTAAGCAAAATAAAGGGCCATTAACGCCCGATAATTTTCCCTTTAAAATGGAATATGGCTATCATTTTAATTCTCACTTACTTGGTGAGTTTTTAGCAGAACATGCCGTCAATATGGGAGTAACGTTAAGACAAGAACATATAATTAATGTTGAGCGTCATCCTAATGGTGATATTGCTGCCGTGCAAACAAAAGCAGGCGAGCGAATCGCCGGAGATTTTTTCATTGATTGCACCGGATTTTCTTCAGTATTGATGCAAAAAACACTCGGCGTTACATTTAATAGTTTTAAAGAAAACTTATTTAATGACTCTGCAGTAGTCATGACGACAGAGATGACCGATGTTCTACCTGTAGAAACACTATCAACGGCGCTTTCTACCGGTTGGTGTTGGAAAATTCCACTAGCTAACCGCTTTGGCAATGGTTATGTCTATAGTGCAGACTTTATTTCACAAAATGATGCAGAGCTTGAATTTAGACAACACTTAGGCACGGAAGAAGATAAACAAGAGTGTCGACATTTGAAAATGAAAGTGGGTCAATTGAGCCAACATTGGTCTCATAATTGTTTAGGACTTGGCTTATCTCAAGGTTTTATCGAACCCCTTGAAGCTACCGCTTTGCATTTAGTGCAAATCGGTATCGAGTACTTTATAAGTCAATTTGAAAAAGGTAACTTTAGTGCTCTTCATCGCGATCATTATAATCAATTTATGACCCGACGTTTTGAGTGCGTCAGAGATTATATTGTTGCGCATTACAAACTTAATACCAGAGGTGATAGTGAATACTGGCGTGCAAATAGAGAAAATTCAAATTTATCAGACTCACTGATTCAATTACTAAATGTTTGGTATAAAAGAGAAGATTTAGCAACCGAAATAGAACGTCAGAATTTAAGTGATCATTTTGACAGTGTTTCTTGGCATTGCTTACTCGCAGGATATGGCGCTTTTCCTCCGTTAGCGGTAAATCAACCCGGTACCGGCGATTTATATAAAGACAAAGATATTAGTGCTTTTCTCAATGGCTGTAGCCTAAACTTCAATAACCATAAAGAATATTTAAAAAGAGTTAAGATGTACTAACACTGTTTATTTGACATTTAATAACTCAATCTATCAGTTACTAATAGATTGAGTTAATTTAAATAATTGACTCATTTTAAGCATAAATTTTTTGCTACCATTGACAAGTATTAGTGTCTTTAAACCAATTTGAGTGTTTCTTTGATAATTTCAGAACTTATTCTACTAACAGTCTTTGCTGTTATATTGATACTTATAACTGGCTCAATTGTCTATAGCACAGTAAAGTTGGGTATATCGCCTATGCCAAGTTCAAATAAAGCCTATTTGGCTATGATACAATTAGTTGATAAAACGGGGACAGGTACTATCGTTGACTTGGGTAGCGGCTGGGGTAACTTTGTCATCCGTATCGCCATAAAATATCCACAAAGACAGATAGTAGGCTACGAACTTTCCTTTTTGCCGTGGCTAACCTCCATGTGTCTTAAAAGAATACTGGGCCTAAAAAACCTCACGCTGCATCGAACAAACTTTTATTTGGCCGACTTATCAAAGACTTCCGTATTAATATGCTATTTATTTCCCGAAGCGATGGAAAAAATCAGCCATCAATTACGAATAAAAAAATCTAACGTTAGCTTTCTAATTAGTAATAATTTTGCACTGCCCTCGTGGCAGGTTAATAAAACTATTCAGGTAAATGACTTTTATAAATCTCCGGTTTATTTATACAAGATTAACCAGGAAATGGCTTAACAAATCTACAATAAAGCAGCAGTATCAAACTGCTTTCCAATAATGTAAAACCTAAATTACATTAAACATTCCTCTAAAAACTCATTAACAGTGTGGTCTGTAAGGACATAGAGCTTCTCCAGCTGATTTATCTAAACACTCCTTTCAACTTTTTTGAATAAAAAACAAACAATGCATTGCAATTTTGGCTGTAATGCGGTTAAATACCAAAACCGACTAACTAGTCAGTCTGGATTATTATGTTCTCACATTAAAAGCTAGACCACACCTGAATCAGCATTAAGCTACTTTAACAATGGAGTTACCGATGAATATGTCAGAAAAAATGAATACAGAACTGGGTGAATTATCAAGCATACTCACTGGCCAAAAACAGGCATACCGTAGTGCTCCTAATCCGTCAGCTAAAGAACGTACTGCAAAGTTATCAGCTTTAAAAAGTGCCCTACTTACATTTCAAGATGAGTTAGTCAACGCACTTAATGAAGATTATGGACAACGTCCCGCACAAGACAGTTTAATAGCCGATATTATGCCGTGTATCGTCAACATTAATTACACCATTAAACGTCTTAATAAATGGATGAAACCTCAACGTCGTCATGCTGGGTTATTACTTGCGCCAGCTAAAGTGGAAGTGCATTACCAACCCTTGGGCGTAGTCGGCATTATGGTGCCATGGAATTTTCCTGTGATGTTATCAATTGGTCCATTAATCACAGCATTAGCAGCTGGCAACAGAGCGATGATTAAATTATCTGAATTTACTCCAAACACCAACCAAGTTATCAAGAAAATGCTAAGCAGTATTTTTGAACAAGATACCGTTGCTTGTATTGAAGGAGAAGCCAACATCGCAGCAGAGTTTTCTGCTCTCCCCTTTGATCACTTAATTTTTACTGGCTCCACGACAGTCGGTCGTCACGTAATGCGAGCAGCCGCAGACAACCTTACCCCTGTTACTTTAGAGTTAGGTGGAAAGTCACCGGTAATTATTGCGCCTGACATGCCTATAGATACTGCTGTTGAGCGCTTAATTTTTGGTAAGTGCTTAAATGCTGGACAAATTTGTGTGGCGCCCGATTATATACTTTGCCCTAAAGATAAGATTGACGCCTTTATCAGCAGCTATCAAAAGCAATTTCAAGCTATGTATGGCGATAAGCATCAAAGTGCAGATTATGGCCATGTAATCAACTCAACACAGCATAATAGATTACTTTCTTGGTTAGATGATGCCGTTAGCAAAGGTGCAAAGGTCGTTTCTGCTAATGGGAAAGAAATTGAGCGTAACTCTCGTGAACTTGCCACGCAACTAGTTACTGAGACTACTGATGACATGCTGATCATGCAACAAGAGATATTTGGCCCTATTCTTCCCATTATTAGCTATGAAGATATTTCAGAAACTATTGATTATATTAACCAGCGCGCTCGACCTTTAGCGTTATATATTATGAGTTTTGATGGCGAGACTCAGCAGCTATTGTTGTCTCAAACTCACTCTGGTGGTGTTTGTATCAATGAAACTGTCTTTCATGTCGCTGCCGATGATGCACCTTTTGGAGGAATTGGCGATTCTGGTATGGGGCAATATCATGGTAAAGAAGGCTTTTTAACTTTTTCGAAAGCAAAAACCGTATTGTCTCGAGGCAAGTTAAATATTGGGAAATTAGTACACCCTCCATACGGCGGGTTTGTACAAAAGCTAATGTTGAAGTTTTTCTTAAGATAATAGCAAACGTTTAACGTTCAATGATACGATAATAGTGTCATATATTGGCATTGTTTAATGATTAAACAATGCCAATACAGCATTACTTTTCGATTCATTAGTACCCCTTAGCCTATAAAAGAGTAAACGCAATTATGCCTGTACCGACAAACAAACCTAAAAACAAAAAGCAGCAGCTATTAGATGCCGCCTTAACCCTTTTTGTAAAGCAAGGGATTTATGCAACATCTACTGCATCTATAGCCAAAACAGCGGGCGTAGCCACTGGTACGCTTTTCCATCATTTCCCATCAAAAGATGCCTTAGTGCTAGAACTTTATAAGAATATAAAACAAGAATTTGCACTGCAAATAGCGACATTTGAACTCAATGCAAGTCAATTAGAACAACAAGCTAAAGTGATATGGCAACAGGCAATTGAATGGGCCTTAGCTAATGCTGAACAACAGCAGTTTTGCTTACTTGTAATGCAATACCAACCACTTTCAGCTGAGACTAAAGCTCAAATATTTGCTGATGAATTTGGTTTTTTAAAAGACATTATGCTTTTTGGACAACAACATCAACTTATCGCTAATTATCCGATAGAGCTGATATTAGAAAGTGCACATGGTCAGTTCCTTACCAGCAGCCAATTTTTTATTAACAACATTGAACTTGCTGAAGATCAGAAATATCGCGAGGCAGCATTTAATCTATTTTGGCAATCATTCACTCATTAAATTCAAAATGAAAGGAGCATAGAATCCCGATAATTCGGGTATAATGAAAAAATAAAATCTTCGACTAAATACTTTATAAATCTACAGTTATTACCAGCTTCACAAATTCCACCCTCCAAATAACGACTAAAAACCAGCTAAAAACGACAGCTAAGTTTGTATAGCTATATTTTCTATTTTTTTACTATAATCGCTAACACTCTATTGTTATGCTGCGCCATTATCAGCTACGTTTAAGTAGTATCAATAATTTCTACCTGTACGAAAAGTGCCACCATTTTCATCAAATGCTCTTCACTTTAATACCATAGAAACCGTCCAACCAACATAGAAGAGAACTGCGAGTGATAACAACCCTCAAACCATTTATCCTACTACTAACTAGTGGCTTTTTGTTAATGTTAGGTTATGGCTTAAGCAATATTTTGCTACCTGTGCGTATGCAAAGCGATGGGGTGAGTCTAGACAATATGGGCTTAGTATTATCTATGTTGTCTGTAGGTTTTTTGTTGGGTGCTTATTATAGCCGTATCCTATTACAACGTGCTGGTCATATAAGAATATTTGCCATGTGCGGCAGTTTAACCTCTGTGGCTATCTTACTTTCAGGCCTTTATCCTGAGCCTTTAATACTGGCAGGTATGAGAATAGTAACTGGCTTTTGTATTGCGTGTACCAATGCCACCCTTGATAGCTGGTTAAGTCATAGTGCGACTGAGAAAAATAGAGGACGCATACTTTCCATAAACCAAATGATGATAATGACAGCCTTATTTTCTGGTCAGTTTTTATTAAATGTTGCGCCGATCGATGATATTACCCTATTTGTTATTTGTGGCATTTTATTTAGCTTATCCATTACACCCATTGTCATTAGTAAACAACAAGGGCCACAAATTGAAGATAGCCCCTCAATGTCTTTAATGACAGTGTTTAAGCTTTCCCCATTAGGCGTAGTAAGCTGTTTTTACTGTGGAATTCTGTACGCAGGTTTAATGAATATGTTACCTATTTTTGCCAATGAAAATGGCATAACAGATTTAGACTTATCCATTTTTATGGGCTCCGCTATTTCGGGCGCGATAATTTTACAGTTCCCTATAGCTTATTTCTCAGATAATTTTGACCGACGTAAGGTCATGATATTTATGGTCGCAACGCTCATTGTACTGTGCTTATCTGTACCATTACTGTTATCTGAAAATATGTTCAATCTGACCTTGTTTACTATCGCATTAATCACGGGTTTGGTCGCCTGCCTTTACCCTATGAGCATGTCAGAAACTTTTGATACCGTCTTAAAAGAACAAATTTTGGCAGCCATGAGCTCATTATTATTGATCTATGCGTTGGGCAGTATTTTAGGACCTTACCTTGCTTCTCTTGTCATGGATGCCTTTGGTAGTAATGCGCTGTTTAGTTTTATGAATGTCGTTGCCTTAACTCTATTACTTTTTATTGGTCTTCGTATGAAATTACAGCAAGCGTTACCACTTGATGAGCAAGAAAGCTTTATCATGCAAACCCCCAGTGGCGTGGTTTCTGAGCTTGATCCTCGTACACACTATGCAGAAGCTCAATTTGAATCAACTGCAGAAGTGGAAGTGGCGATTAGCCTAGCCAATAAAAATCCTTCTGCTGCAGTGAATATGGTTAAAGCGCTTGTGCAAAGAGATCCAAACAATGCATCAAACTTAGCGGCGGCTTTAAGTACTATCGAAGCGATCGATATTGGTAAACTATATGCTGCTATAACGTCAGCAGCCCCACAAATGAGTATCCATATTGCAGAAGCCTTAACCAATGCCTCGCCTGAACAAGCAGATCAATTAGTTGATTGGATCACCTCGGAATACCCCGATCAATTTACTAACATTGTTGTGGCAATTGCCAATGCAATGCCAGATAACGGTATTGATTTAATGGAGTTAGCGGCTGAAAATATGGCTGAAGAATACCCCAGCGAATTATTAGAAATGACAGAAGAGTACATGACAAGCCTATCTGATTCTTTAGAAGCAATGCGACCGGTAGACAGAGTTGCAGCAGCGTCAGAAAATACGGCAACAGAACTTTATACCCGTTTAACCGATGTTTCTCCAGAGCAGTCTGCTGAGCTTGCCTTTACCGTCTCAGAATCTCTACCAGAATCATCAAATGATATCGCCGAAGCTTATGTCCAGAACTTAATTGACAGTGAAAGTGAAAATGAGGGTAAAGATAACAACGAACATGAAAGTGAACAAAGTTTCTCAGAAGATGCGTTAGAAAATATCGAGTCTGCCGCAAATAATTACATTAATCATATCGTTGAAACCATCCCAGAGCATGCTGTGGATGTTGCCAGTACCTTCGTTGACTCTTTTCCTGAGGTAGCCTCAGATATGCTCGAAATACTTCAAGATTCAGATGATATTGAAGACAGCGAGTTAAGCACTTCTATTGATGATAAACCGCTAGAAAATACTGTCGAACAGCAATTACAAGAAGCCGTGCAAACACAATCAGATGATACGGAGCAAAACAATTAACAATGCGTGAATATAATACCGTTAATAACGGTTTTCACAGGGGTAACTTTGAAAAGGTAATGAGTAACAGATTGAGCTAGTGAAGTGTTTGAAAGAAACCGCAGAGTAAGTATTCCTATTACGCTCAGCAATAGGAATACTTTCATCAGAATTTTATAGGCAAACCCAATGAGCTATAGCGGTGTATTTATTTCAGTTGATAAATAGCAAAACTCAGTGGTGCTACTTCACCTGCTTTGCTAGGTTTCATTGAACGATAAAGCAAAG